>Ga0335083_10006240_pt1 | contig 14962 bp, 10 predicted proteins | sample Lox_Sample_42_FD_206716 | JGI IMG/M metagenome (GOLD analysis project Ga0335083, IMG submission 206716) | Soil microbial communities from Loxahatchee National Wildlife Refuge, Florida, United States - Lox_Sample_4.2 | ecosystem: Environmental > Terrestrial > Soil > Wetlands | place: USA... | reverse complement strand
TCGCCGCGAGCAGCGCCAGGCCCAGGGTCGCCGACGCGGTGGAGACGAGCAGCACTGTGCCGATGACCGCGGACTGCACCTTGTGCCGCAGCATGCCGCCGGACGCCGTCCTGATCACGCTCAGCCAGCGTGTCCGGCCGCCGGCTGTCATGACCACGTCCCCTGACCGGCCGGGCTCGTGCCGCCCGCGGCCGCCAGGCTCGCCCCGGGGAGCCCGTCGGCGACGCGCCCGTCGACGATCGCGATGGTCCGCGCCGCGTGCCGCGCGGCGAGCGCGGGATCGTGGGTGACGAGAATCAGCGTCTGGCCCGCCGCGTTCAGCTCGGTGAGCAGCCGGCCGATCTCCTGGCCGGTGGCGGTGTCGAGCGCGCCGGTCGGCTCGTCGGCGAGCAGCAGCTCCGGAGCGTTGACCAGGGCGCGGGCGATCGCGACCCGCTGCCGCTGGCCGCCGGACAGCCGGGCCGGGTAGGCATCGCGCTGCTTGTCGATGCCAAGCCTGGCAAGCAGCTCCCCCGCGCGCGCCCGCGCATGGCGCCGCGACGCCCCGCCGAGCTGAGCGGGAAGCAGCACGTTGTCGGTGACGGTGAGGTCGTCGAGCAGGTTGAAGAACTGGAAGATGATCCCGATGTGCCGGGCGCGGAAGCGCGCGAGCGCGCCTTCTCCCAGCTTGTCGATGCGCTGCCCGGCCACGGTGACCGTGCCCGAGGTCGGCCGGTCGAGGCCGGCGATCAGGTTAAGCAGTGTCGACTTGCCGCTGCCCGACGGCCCCATGATCGCGGCGACCTCGCCGGGCCGCACGCTCACGCTCACGTCGGACAGCGCGGGCGGGCCGCCCGCCTGGTAGGCCTTGGTCACCCCGTCGAGCCGGATCACGTCACCTGGAATGCCCGGCGCGTCCTGCTGTCGTCTCATTGCGAACCCTCCCCAGGGAACGAATGCGCGGAAAGCCGCGGCCACCGCGGCCGGACCTTCCGGTTACGATGCCAGCGACGATGGCTGCGCACAGTAGCCAAGGGCTCCGGATCGGGGGTGCAGCCAGCTTCACCCGCGAACGGAGCCGCGCTGCATGGCACCTCAGCGACCAGCGCAATAGCGTGGATGGCATGGAAACCACGGTCGACGTTCCGCACTCGGCGCCGGGCAGAGCGCGTGCGCCCCGGGTGCCGTGGTCGCCGCGCGCCTGGGGCCAGGCGGTCCGCCTGGCAGGCGGCATCGTCGTCCAGGTCATCCCCTGGCTGTTGCTGACCCTGATCGTCGCCTGGGGCACGAGCGATTCGCACGGCCAGTGGCGCTACCGGGGATGGCTGCTCTTCCTGCTGTTCCTCGCGCTGGTGACGCTGCTCCTCATCCCGTTTCTCACCCGCGTCCACCGGCACCGGCTGCGCGCGGCAGGGATCGTCATCCCGCCGCAGCCGAGGCGGCCGGACCAGTTGACGCCGCGCGGGATCGTCGCGACGCTGCGGTCCCAGTCGTTCTGGCGGCAGGCCGCCTATCACCTGCTCGCCGGGCCGCTGCTCGGCATCGCGGCGGCCGTCGCCCTCGCGCTGTGGCTCGGCGGCCTGCTGGCCGCGATCGTTTACCTGTACGGCTGGGGCCTGCGCCCGGACAGTACCTTCCGGCGCGCGACCTACCCCAGGGACGGCATCACCGCGCTGCACGTGGGCCATATCCCGGCCGGCGTGTTCCTGACCGCGGCCGGGATCATCGCCCTGGCGGTGGCCCCCTCGCTCACCGCGGCCGTCACGGAACTCGACGCCCGCGTCGGCAGGTCACTGCTCGGCCCGAGCCGGGCCGAAGAACTCGCGCACCGGGTCGAGCACCTCACCCAGACCAGGGCGGGCGTGGTGGACGCCGCCGATGCCGAGCGGCGCCGCCTCGAGCGTGACCTGCACGACGGCACGCAGCAGCGGCTCGTGTCGCTGGCGATGAACCTGGGCATGGCGCGCGCCCAGGCAAGCACTCCCGAGGAAGCGCAGCTGGCGATCGCCGCCGCGCACGAGGAGGCCAAGGCCGCGCTGGCCGAGCTGCGCGACCTGATCCGCGGGCTGCACCCGGCGGTGCTCGAAGACCGCGGTCTCGACGCGGCACTGTCCGGCGTGATCGCCCGGATCCCCATCCCGGTCCGGCTGACCGTCGACATGACCCGCCGCCCGGCGCCGGTGGTCGAGGCGGTCGCCTACTTCGTGGTCTCCGAGGGCCTGACCAACGTCGTCAAGCACGCACAGGCCAGCCAGGCGGAGGTCATCGTGCAGCGGGCCGGAGACCGGCTGCACGTCATCATCACCGACGACGGCGTGGGCGGCGCCGACCCGGCGCGCGGCACCGGGCTTGACGGCCTGCGCAAGCGAGCCGAGTCGGTGGACGGAACGTTCGACATCAGCAGCCCGCCCGGCGGGCCGACCCTACTCACCGTGGACCTGCCATGCGTCAGATGATCACCACCGGCCAGCCAGGACGCGGCCCACAGTACGACCCCGTGCGCGGCGGCTGGATCTGGGGCGCCGTCGGCGTCGTCACCATCCTCGCCCTGGCCGTTCCAGGCTCCTGGGCGATCATCAGGGCCGGCAACACTGACGGCGGCCTCTTCAAGCAGCAGACCGCCGTCCCGACCAGGACGGTCATCGTCACCCAGCCGGTGACAGCGCTCAGCGTGCAGAGCTACGGCGCGCCCATCAGGGTCATCGGCCGGCCGGTCAGCCACGTGACAGTCACCGAGGCGATCAGCTTCGACCAGGGCATGGCACGGCCGCAGCACGTGACGGACGGGGTCTCACGCGGCCTGCTGACCCTCGCGGCGCCCGAGTGCCAGCAGGACAACTGCAGCGTCGGGTTCACGGTGATCGTGCCGAACGGGGTCGCGGTCTCCGCGTCCGCCCAGGGCGGCCCGGTGACCGTGGCCGGCGTGGCGGCCACGACCATCGATTCCGGCGGCGGGCCGGTCAGTGCCGACGACATCAGCGGCCAGCTCACCGTGCACGCCGAGGGCGGCGACGTCACGGTCTCCCGTGCCTTCGCTGCCTCGCTCGACTCGGGCAGCGGGCCAGTGACCGCGACCGGCATCCCCGGCAAGCTCACCGTACAGGCCGAGGGCGGTGAGGTGAGCGTCAGCGGCACCGGCGCGGCGGATCTCGACTCCGGCGGCGGGCCGATCACGGCGGCGAGCATCAACGGGCCGCTACGGGCGACCGCCGAGGACGGCAGCATCACCGTGACGCGCGCGCCGTCCGCCTACCTGGACTCGGGCGGCGGCCCGGTGACCGTGACGTCGGTGCACGGCCCGCTCTCCGTGCAGGCCGAGGGCGGCGAGGTGCAGGTCGACGACGTGACGGGCGCGCTCAGCATAGACACCGGCGGCGGGCCGCTGACGGCGGCAAGCCTCGCGTCCGCCACGGCGACCGTCAAGTGCGAGGGCGGCAACGCCGTGCTCGGGTTCATCGCACCCCCCACGACCGTCAAGGTCCAGACGGGCGGCGGCATGGCCACCCTGTCCGTGCCCGGCGGCCCGTACGCGGTGTCCGCCGACAGCGGCGGCGGGCCGGAGTCCCCGGTGGCCATCGTCACCAGCCCCGGCGCGTCCCGCACGATCAACGTCAGCACCCACGGCGGTTCGCTGCAGATCGGCCCAGCCTAGCCACGCCGCCGGCCACCGCGGGGACCGCTGCCCGATGGCCCGCGATCACGTGTTATCACGTGCGCGATCGCGGGCCATCGGCGGCAGCCGTGAGCCATAAGCCCGGCCGCCGCGTGGCGGCGGGCGCCCAGGGATTCGGTGCGCACGGCGCCCTTGCCGTCGGGCCGGAACCGGTGGTGCAGGTTCTTGCCGTTGGCGGCTGCTTGTTAAGCGACCGGCATGGCCGCGGGGTCCCGCACCGCCTTTCCCGTGATGAGGTCCGCTCCCAGGATCAGGTCAGCACAGCGCTCGGCGATGGCGACGACGGCGGCCTGGATGTCACCCGCGGGGATGACCGGGATCACCGAGGCGTCAGCGACGCGCAGGCCGGCGATGCCGATGACGTTGAGCTCCGGGTCGGTGACCGCGTCCGGTCCCGTGCCCATGGCGGCGGTGCCGCAGGGATGGAAGGACGTCGAGCAGTGCTCGCGCACGAACGCCTCCTTCTCCCTGGCGGAAAGCCTGACCGCCGGCAGCAGCGGCTTGTCGATCAGCTCGGCGTAGGCGGCGGTGGTGGCCAGGTCCATGATCGTGTCCAGCGCTTCGGCGAGCGCGTCAAGGTCCGCGCGCTCGGTGAGGAAGCCGGCGTCGATCTCCACCGCGTCCTGGCCCGTCTTCTCAGGGTCGCGGACAGTCAGCCTGCCCCGGCTCACCGAGCCGAGCAGCGCCGGGCAGATCGCGAAGACCCGCGGATCGCCTGCCAGGCCGTCCGGCGCGGCTCCGCCCGGCCCCGCGTGCTGACCCTGCACGACGAAGGCATGCAGGTCGGGCCGGCGCGCGCGGGAGCTTGGCCAGTTCATCAGGGCGCCGCCGCCGTCGTCCGTGACCAGGCCGAGGCGGTGCCTGGCGAGGAACCGCACGCCGCCGAGCAGCGGATGATCTTGCAGGTTGCGGCCCACGCCCGGCAGGCTGGCCACCTGGTCGACGCCGAGCGCGCGCAGTTGTGCCGGGTCACCGATTCCGGACTTGATCAGCAGTTCCGGCGTGCCGAACGCGCCGAGTGCGAGCACCACGGCCGCCCGGGCGCGGGTTCTGCGAAGCGCGCCCCTGACGGTGTGCACGACCGCGTCACAGCGCGGCCCTGGGCCGAAGCCAAGCCGCAGCGCCGTCGACCCAGTGAGCACGGTGAGGTTGGCCGGCGGCTCAGGCGCGGCGGCCCAGGCGCCGACCGGGACCTGGCCGGGCGCGGGCGGCGGCGCCCAGGCGGGCAGGTAGCCGTCGACCACGCTGAACCTGCGGCCGTCAGCGATGTTCAGGTTGGCGAACGCCGCGCCTGCCGTATCGCCCGCGTTCGGGTCGTCGAGCCTGGCGAGGCCGAGTTCGGCGGCACCCTCGACGAGCGCCGAGGCGACCGGGTGCGGCTTACCCGGGCGGGTGACCCGCAGCGGGCCGTTCCCGCCGCGGTGCTCCGACGGGCCGCCTTCCCAGGCCTCGCTGCGGCGGAAGTAGGGCAGCAGTTCCGCGTAGTTCCAGCCGGTCGCGCCCGCCCGCTCCCAGGCGTCGTAGTCGCTGGGGTGGCCGCGGAACCAGCGCATCGCGCCGGTCGCGCCGCAGCCGCCGAGCACCTTCCCGCGCGGGATGGGGACGGCCCTTCCGCCGAGCGCGGCGGACGGCCGGTAGCGGTAGCCCCAGTCGAGCGCCGTGCCCGGCAGCTTGGTCCACTGCGGCGGGTCGACGATCTGCGCCACGCCGCGGCCGTGCGTGCCCGCCTCGATCAGCAGCACCGAGGCGGCGGGCAGTGCGGCGGCGAGCCGGGACGCGACGACGCTGCCCGCACTGCCGCCGCCGACGATGACGTAGTCATAGGCCGGCTCTGTCGCGCTCACCGCGCCCCCTTTGGTTCGGCTCCGCCGTCCGGTGATCCCGGCGTCATGTCCCGACGATCGGCACTGGGCATTTCGGCTGCCGCCGCGAGCCGTTAACGCCCGGTTACGGCTGTCACGAACCCGCGGCACGCGCGTATTCGCGCATGCGGGGAACCGGCGCGGGCACGACGGCGTCCAACTGGCATGCGACTTGGGATGCGATTGCCGTCCGCAGTGCTCGCCGCCGGCCTGACGGCGGCCCTCGCCGGGTGCGCGAGCGCCACCGCACCTCAGCCCGGCCCGGCGCCGTCCGTGGCCGAAGCCCGCGGCGTCGCGGCGATCGAGCCCGCCGCCGACCCGCGGCCGCTCGGCGCCGCGGACACCGCGTTCGGGCTCGACGTGCTTCGCGCCTGGTGCGCTCAGTACCCGGACCAGAATCTGGTGTTCTCGCCGTCCACCCTTGCCAGCGCACTCGGCATGGCATACCTCGGCGCCCACGGCGCGACCGCCGACGCGATGGCCCGGGTGCTGCACCTGGCCACGGCAGGCGGCACGACCCTCGCGGCTGGGCTGCAGGCGCGCACGGACGCGCTCGGGTCACTAAGCGGGCCAGGCGTGACCCTCGCGCCGAGCGACGAGGTGTGGGCGGACCCGTCACTGCCGCCACTGACGAGCTACCTCGACGCGGTGGCGACCGGCTACCGTGCGGGCCTGGCCAAGGCGCCGTTCCTGACCGACCAGGCCAAGGCCGCCGACGAGGTGAACGCGGCGATCGCGGCGGCCACCCGCGGGCACATCCCGCATCTGGTGTCGCCCGGCATGCTCAGCGACGTCGGCTGGGTGCTCACCTCGGCGCTCTACATGAACGCCAAGTGGGCGACGCCGTTCGACCCGACGAAGACCACCAAGGATGACTTCACGCTTGCCGACGGGAAGACCGTCCTCCCCTCCTACCTGGAGGGCAACGGGTTCAACTATGTAAAGGCCGGCGGCTGGACGGCTGTCGACCTGCCCTACAAGGGCGGGAAGCTGACCATGACGGCGCTGCTGCCGCCGGCCGGATCACGGTCCTGCATGCTGCCGAGCCAGGCGTCGCTTGCGGCGATCACCGCGTCGCTGCGCGCCGGAGGAAGCGGGGTCGCCGTCGCGAGGCAGCGGGGCGGCGTGGGGCGGACGGCCGACGTGGAACTGCCCAAGGTCAGCCTGAGCACCGGCGGGGAGACCGGCGACATGAAGCCGGTGCTGCAGCGGCTCGGCATGGGCCTGGCGTTCACCGCCCAGGCGGACTTCACCGGGCTGTCCAAGCTGGCGGGCAACCTGGCGTTCGTCCAGCAGGCGGCCACGCTCCAGGTCGCGGAGAAGGGCACGGTGGCCGCGGCGGCTGCCGCCGTCGGCGTGATGCCGGCCTCGGCACAGGCCAACCCGGTCACGATCACATTCGACCGCCCGTACCTCATGCTGGTGTCGGCCAAGTCGACCGGCGAGCCGCTGTTCCTCGCGGAGGTGGCCAATCCCACCGCCAGCTAGCGGCATCCGGTTCTCGTGAGCCGTCCCGTTGGCACATTCATCATCACGCCATGGCGAGGCCGGGCGGGGCGGGTTAGGGTCTGGGTAGTTCCTGAAGAATTCGCCCCGGGCCGTGGCGGTGGCCGGCGCCTGGCGCGGTAGGGCAGCGCGGTGCGGGCCGCGCGGTGGGAGGCCTGGGAGAGTGTTCGGGATCATCCGGCCATGCCGGCACCGGCTCGGCGGTGAACTCGGGGACGCGTGGCGGGCGCACCTGTGCGGTCTCTGCCTGTCGCTGCGCGACGATCATGGCCAGGCGGCGCGGCTCGCGACCAACTACGACGGGCTGATCATCTCGGTCCTCGCCGAGGCGCAGGCGGACGGCGCGCCGGAGCGGCGCACGGCGGGGCGCTGTGCGCTGCGCGGCATGCGCCGTGCCGAGGTGGCCATCGGCGACTGCGCGCGGCTCGCCGCCACGGTGTCGCTCGTCCTCGCCTCGGCTAAGGTCCGCGACCACGCCGACGACGGCGACGGCGCCCTCGGCACGCCGGGGGTGCGCGGGGCGGCGACGGCGCTCGCCGCGCGCTGGGCGGCGGCGAGCGAGCGCACCGGGCGGGAACTCGGCTTCGAGGTCGGCGTGCTGACCGAGGCGATCGGACGGCAGGCGGCCGTCGAGGCGGCCGCCGGGCCCGGCACGTCCCTGCTCGCGGTCACCGAGCCGACGGCGACGGCGACGGCCGCCGCGTTCGCGCACACCGCGGTGCTCGCGGGCAAGCCGGGCAACGCGGCGACGCTCGCCGAGGCCGGCCGGCTGTTCGGCAGGATCGCGCATCTCGTGGACGCGGTCGAGGATCTCGACGCCGACCAGGCGAACGGCGCGTGGAATCCGCTGCTCGCCACCGGCACCAGCCTGGCCGAGGCTCGCCGCCTGTGCGACGACGCGCTGCTCGGCATCAGGCTCGCACTCCGCGAGGCCGAGTTCCGCGATAGCCAGCTGGTGCACGCGCTGCTCGTGCACGAGCTCACCCGTTCGGTGCACCGGGTATTCGCTGGCTCGGGCGGCACCGCGCCGCAGTGCGCACCCCGCGGCACGGAAGCGAATGTGGCCGGCATGGCTGACGCGGTGAGCACGGCCGGCACGGGCGGTCATGCGCACGGGCGTGCGCTGCCGCTGGCCGCCCTCGCCGCGCTTGCCGCCCTGCCGGGGTTGTTCTCTGTCCGGCGCCGGCGCGGCTGCTGCGAGGGCTGCTGCTGCGACTGCGGCGAGGACTGCTGCTGTGAGTGCAGCTGCGAGTGCTGCGGCGATGCCTGCTGCGACGGGTGCTGCGACTCCTGCGACTGCGGCTGCTGAACCATTAGCCGCGCTCTCGTCCGGCACGGCAGCCCCACCCTCAACTCACCCTGGCCTAGCTAGCCTAGTAAGCCGGTCGTGAGTCTTAGCGTCACCATCTGAGCCGTTTTGCGTCACTATCTGGCCGGATGGTCTTTTCGCCGGGGGCAGCCCCCGGGAGCCTCCCCTCGGCTCTCGGGGGCTGCGGACGGGCCGGGCGGAGCCGCGAACCCGTTCGGAGTCCTGGTTTCTTGATCTTCAGTGGCCCGCCAGATCCACGCGGCGGATCCGGATCATGGTGATCGCCGTGACAAGCAACAGCAGCGAGATGCCCGCCGCCACCAGGAACGCGCGGTCGAAGCCTGCCGCGAGCGCGTGCTGGTAGGCGGCCGCCCGCCATGCCGCCGAGGAGGCGCCGGCGGTCCCGGCCGCGTGGGCCTGGGCGCGGGCGCTGTCGGAGACCACCGTCCAGGCGACGGTGCCGAGCACCGCGAGGCCGATGGAACCGCCGACCTGCTGGCCGGTGTTGAGCAGGCTGGACGCGACGCCTGAGTCGGACTCCGCGACGCGGTTCAGCGCGACAAGCGGCAGCGGCACGAACAGCAGGCCGAGGCCGGCCCCGGTGACCAGGATCGCGCCGAGCAGGCCGCCGGCGTAGCTGGACTGCTCCGTCACCTGCGACAGCCAGTACAGGCCGCCGGCGCAGATCACCGCGCCGGACAGCAGCAGCGGCCTGGCGCCGATCCGCGCGATGAGCTGTGCGGCGGCTGCCGACGCCACCAGGACCGCCGCGGTCAGCGGCAGGAAGGCCATGCCCGTCTTGAGCGCCGAGAACCCCCACACGTCCTGCACGAACAGGGTGAGGAAGAAGAAGACGCTCATCAGCGCGGTGCCGACACCCAGCATCATCAGGTACGCGCCGAGGCGGTTCCTGTCGCGCAGCAGCCGCGGCGGCAGCAGCGCGTGCCTGCTGCGCGTCTCGATGACCGCGAACGCGGCGAGCAGCACTACGGCGGATGCCAGCGACACGACCACCTTCGCGTCACCCCAGTGCGAGGTGCCGTCCGGGCTTGTGGCGGCATTGGACAGGCCGTAGACGAGAGCGGCGACGCCGCCGGTCCCGGTGATCGCGCCCGGCAGGTCGAACCGGCCGGGGCGGCGCTCGCCGCGGGGCAGCACCATGCGGGCGGCGAGCGCCGCGGCGATGCCGATCGGCACGTTGACGAACAGCACCCAGCGCCACGAGGTGTAGCTGACGAGCAGACCGCCGGCGAGCAGGCCGCCGGCCGCGCCGACCACGCTCATCGCGGCGTACACGCCCATCGCCCTGCTGCGGCGCGGGCCTTCAGGGAACGTGGTCACCACGAGCGACAGCGCGGCGGGCGCGACGATGGCGCCGCCCGCGCCCTGCACCGCCCGCGCGGCGAGCAGCCACGCCTGCGTGGTGGCGAAACCGCCGAGCAGGGACGCCGCGGAGAACAGCAGCAGGCCGGTGATGAACATCCGGCGGCGGCCGAGCAGGTCGCCGACCCGGCCGCCGAGCAAGAGCAGGCCGCCGAACGCGAGCGCGTAGGCGTTGACGACCCACTCGAGGCCGGAGCCGGAAAAGCCGAGCGCCCGCTGGATGTGCGGCAGCGCGACGTTCACCACGGTCGAGTCGAGCACGACCATGAGCTGAGCGGTGGCGATGACGAGCAGCGCGACGCCGAGGCGCCTGCCGCCAGGGCTTGCTTTACTCGAGTCCGGCGCGAGGTCGCGCGGCTTGCCGGTCGCCGGATACGTCTGCGACATGAGCTTCCTCTCTCTCGTTACGCCATCGATCGTGGCTTTCCTGGTGCCTCCAGGTCGTCCTGCGAGGGGAGCGACTTGCGGCTGCTCGGCCGGTCTGCTGAGAGCGGTCCGCGTACTACGGGGGAAGTAGCCGGCAATGGGTCCCGCGGGCGGATGCGCGCGGCGGGCAGCCGCGTAGTCTCGAATGATGCGCACGGATCGCGGCTGGGGACGTTTTTACGCGGCAGGCTGGCTCATCTCGGTGGCCGGCATGGCCGTGGCGGGCGCCATGTGGCAACTGCACCTCAAGGAGGTCGAGCAGCGCGCGGAAGAGGCGGTGCGGACCAGGGACGAGGTCGCCCGCAGGAAGGCGGTCGAGGAACGGCTGCGCATCGCCCGTGAGCTGCACGACTCCCTGACCCATTCCATCTCGGTGATCCGGGTCCAGTCCGGCGTGGCGGTGCACCTGGCGCGCAAGCGCGGCGAGGAGGTGCCCGCCGCGCTGCTCGCGATCGAGGAGGCGAGCGCGGACGCGGCACGGGAGCTGCGCTCGACGCTCGGCGTGCTGCGCGAGCAGGACGAATGCGACGGCAGCGGCCTCGGTCAGCTCGACCGGCTGGTGGCGCGGACGCGGACCGCCGGCCTTCCGGTGACCGTGACGGTGACCGGCGTGCGGCTGATGCTGCCGCCCGACGTGGATCAGGCGGCATACCGGATCGTGCAGGAGGCCCTTACCAACGTCGGACGGCACGCCGGAGAGGCGAGCGCCTGGGTGCACCTGGGGTATTCGGCGACCTGCCTGACCGTGCAGGTGGACGACGACGGCGCGGGGCCTGGTGGCCGGCTGACCGCGGTTCGTTCCGCTGGCAGCGGGCTCGGCCTGATGGGGATGCGCGAGCGGGTGTCCGCGCTCGGCGGCAGGCTCAGCGCCGGACCGCGGGACGGCGGCGGCTTCCGTGTCCTGGCCGAGCTCCCGGTGCGGCCGGCGTCGTGATCAGGATCCTGCTCGCCGACGACCAGGCGCTGATCCGCAGCGGCATCAGGGCGCTGCTCGAGGCGGAAGACGATATCGAGGTGGTCGCCGAGGCGAGCGACGGGCGGCAGGCGGTGGCGCTGGTGCGGGAGCACCGCCCGGACATCGCGCTGATCGACATCCAGATGCCGGTGCAGGACGGCATCGAGGCCACCAGGCAGATCGTCGCCGACGAGCGGCTGGCCGGCGTGCGCGTGGTGATCTTGACCAACTTCGGGCTCGATGAGTACATCTTCTCGGCGCTGCGGTCGGGCGCGAGCGGCTTCCTGCTGAAGGACACTCAGCCGGCCGAGCTGCTCGGCGCGCTGCGGGTGGTGATGCGCGGCGACTCGCTGCTGTCCCCCGCCGTCACCCGCCGGCTGATCAGCGAGTTCGTCGCCCGGCCGCCTGACGCGCGCGCCGCGGCCGGGATGGAGACCCTTACGCAGCGCGAACGGGAGGTGGTGGCCCTGGCCGCGCACGGGATGAGCAACGACGAGATCGCCGAAGCCGTGGTGGTCAGTCCCACCACCGCCAAGACGCACGTCAGCCGGGCGATGATCAAGCTCGGCGCGCGGGACCGGGCGCAGCTCGTGGTGTTCGCCTACCAGAGCGGCCTGGTCAGCCCGCGCGATACGGCGCCCAATCGCTGACGTATCGGCTGTTACTTACGGGCGAGGCGGGCGGCCTCGGCGGTGACGCGGGAGGCTTCCGTCTCGCTGATCAGGCCGTTGACTGGTGAACAGCCGCCAACCTAGGCTCAAGCGAACCGTTGCCGATTGGTGTGATGTGTTGCAGGCGAACCTCGTGGGACGTGACCGGGACATCGCGGTCGTCCGCGCGTTCGTCGATGATGCCGCGAGGCACGGCGGTTCGCTTCTGGTCTGCGGCGAAGCCGGGGTCGGGAAGACGGCACTGATCGAGACGGCGGCCGGGCACGCCGCCGCGGGCGGCCTGCGGCTGCTGTGGGTGACCGGCGCGCAGTTCGAGGCGAATATCAGCTTTTCCGCCCTACACCAGCTGCTGTTCCCGCTGCTTGACGGCTATCTGGACAAGCTGGGCGACGAGCAGCAGGCGGCGCTGCGCGGTGCGCTCGGGTTCGCGGTGCGCGCGGTGCCTGACCGGCTTGTGCTCTGCCACGCGGCACTCGAACTGCTCGCGCAGACGGCCGCTGACACGGCGACCCTGATCGTGGTCGACGACCTGCCATGGCTGGACCGGGCAAGCGCGATGGTGCTCGTGTTCATCGCGCGCAGGACCGCAGGCACCAGGCTCGGCTTCCTGGCGACCGCCCGCATCGGCGAGGAGGGGTTTCTCGACCGGTCCGGCATTCCCGAGCATGAACTGCGGCCGCTGTCCGACGCCTCGGCGCGGGCCCTGCTCGACAGCAGGTACCCGGCGCTGACCGTCCGCGCGCGGCGCAGGCTGCTGTCGGAGGCACAGGGCAACCCCCTGGCGCTGCTCGAACTGCCCATCGCGCTGAGCACGGGGCACGGCGATCGCACTCTCGCGGAGACACTCCCGCTGACCAGCCGCCTGCAGGAGGTCTTCGCGCAACGCGTACGCGGGCTTCCCGAGCGGACGCGGCAGGCACTGCTGCTCGCGGTGCTCGACGGCACCGGTGACCTGACCGTGCTGCGGCCGGAAGCCGGCGATCTGGCTCCCGCCGACCAGGCACGGGTGATCTCGGTCGACGGCGCGGCGGCCCGGGTGTCGTTCCGGCATCCGCTGATCCGTTCGGCCGTCGCGGGACTCGCCACCGCCGACGAGCGGCGGCGCGCCCATCAGGTCCTCGCGCGGCGCCGCGCCGGCGAGCCTGCCCGCAGGGCGTGGCACCTGGCCGAGGCGTCCACCGGACCCGACGAGGACGTGGCGGCCCTGCTTCAGCAGGTCGCCCACGGGAACCTGTTCCGCGGCGACTCGGTGGGCGCCATCAAGGAGTTGCTGCGGTCCGCCGACCTGAGCCCGGCCGGGGCGGACCGGTCAAGCCGGCTGGCCGAGGCCGCCTACCTGGGTGCGATCGTCACCGGGGACCTGCGGGACGTGCCCGCACTGATGGACGCCGCCCGGGTGGCCGACCCGCGGCACGGCGGGTCGCTGGCCGGAGCGGTAGCAGGCGCCTATCACCTGCTCAACGAGAACGGTGACGTGGACAGCGCGCACCGGCTGCTCACCGGCGCGATCCAGATGCTCGCCGACCCCGCCGACACGCACGACAAGACGCTGGTCGAGGCTCTGTACACGCTGCTGATGGTGTCGTTCTTCGGCGGGCGCCCCGAGCTGTGGCCGCCGTTCCACGCGGCCGTGGAACGGCTGCGCCCGCAGCCGCCGCAGCTGCTGTCGATACTCGCGCACACCTTCAGCGATCCCGCTCGGCTGGCCAGGCCCGTGCTCGGCCAGCTCGACGCCGCGATCGAGCGGCTGCGCACGGAGACGAGCCCGGCGCGCATTGTCCGCACCGCGATCGCTGGCAGCTACCTGGACCGCGTCGGCGACTGCCGTGAGCCGCTATGGCGGGCGGTGCGGCACGGCCGCGAGGGCGGGGCGGTGACTTCCGCGATCGAGGCGCTGTTCCTGCTCGGCAACGACGCCTACTTCACCGGGCGCTGGGATGAGGTCCAGGCGTTCTGCGATGAGGGCCATGCCCTGTGCGAGACGCACAACTACCGGCTGCTCGCCTGGGTCGGCCTGTTCCTGCAGGCCCTGGTCGCGGCCAACCGCGGCGATGAGGCCGCGAGCCTGGCGCAGACCGCGTCGCTGAACCGCTGGGCGGCGCCGCGCAGGGTCGGCGTCGTGTCCGCGTACGCGTGGCATGTCAGGACGCACGCCGCCCTGGCGCGCGGCGATTTCGACGAGGCCTACCGGTGCGCCAGCGAGGTCAGCCCCGCCGGGCAGCTGGCGTCGCACGTGCCCAACGCCTTGTGGCTGATCATGGAGCTGGTCGAGGCGGCGGCCAGGTCCGGGCGGCAAGACGAGGCAGCCGCGCACGTCGCGGCCGCCAGGGAGGCGCGCGTCGGCGAGCTGTCGTCGCGGCTCGCGCTCAACCTGGCCGGCGCCGCCGCGATGGCCGCGGCCGACCGCGACCATCGTGACCTGTTCGAGGGGGCCCTGCGCACACCCGAGGCCGACCGGTGGCCCTTCGACCTGGCGCGCATCCAGCTCGCCTACGGCGAGCGGCTGCGGCGCACCCAGTCGCCGTCCGACGCCCGTCCGCACCTGGCCGCCGCGATCGACGTCTTCGAGCAGCTCGGCGCCCGGCCGTGGACGGCGCGGGCGGCCAGCGAACTGCGCGCCACCGGCCTGCATCGCGACCGGCACGGCTCGCCGCACACCGTCGGGTACCACCTGTACCTGGCCTTCCCCAAACTGGGCGTCACCTCGCGCGCCGGGCTCCGCGACGCCCTGGCCGGCCTCCCCGATCTGCCAGACAACGGCGGCGATGACCCGGGGACGCTGAACTGACCGGTCATTTGTCAGAGGCTGGCCGCGGGCCGCCGCTCCTAACGTCGTCTCCAGAACCAATCCCCGATGCCAATTCTCGATCGGAACTGGAGAAACAGATGAGCACGGCAATGAACGTCGTCCTCGTGCACGGCGGCTTCGTCGACGGCTCCGGCTGGCAGAAGGTCTACCGCCTGCTGCGCCGGGACGGATTCAACGTCAGCATCGTGCAGAACCCGACCCTGTCGCTCGCGGGCGACGCGGAGGTCACCCGGCGGGCCCTGGAGCGCCAGGACGGGCCGGCCGTGCTGGTCGGTCACTCCTACGGCGGGGCGGTCATCAGCGAGGCCGGGACCCATCCGGCCGTGGCGGCGCTCGTCTACATCGCCGCCTTCGCGCCCGACAAGGGCGAATCGGTGAACACCCTGATC
>Ga0335083_10006239_pt1 | contig 14963 bp, 16 predicted proteins | sample Lox_Sample_42_FD_206716 | JGI IMG/M metagenome (GOLD analysis project Ga0335083, IMG submission 206716) | Soil microbial communities from Loxahatchee National Wildlife Refuge, Florida, United States - Lox_Sample_4.2 | ecosystem: Environmental > Terrestrial > Soil > Wetlands | place: USA... | reverse complement strand
CGCCGAAACGCGGCGCGGCTTTTTCTCGGCTTTGGGCTTGGGAAGGAGACGGAAGCGCGTCTGGCACCAGGCGAAATCGATTCCGACATCGAGGAGCGCGTCGGAACGCCCGCACGGGCAGGCATACTCCATGACGTCGACGACCCGATAGGTCTCGCCCGCTACCAGTGGCACCGGCCGGCCGGTGGCATGGTTCGGGGCGGCGTTGATGCAGAGAACCAGGTCGCCAGGGCCAACAGGGTCGCTCATCGCTTCCTACGAATGGCTTGTTGCCAGGGTGCTGCGCTTTGAGGGACTTAGCATACACCCCCGGAAGAAGAGAACGAATGCGCGCGTCGAACTTCAGTTTTTTCCGGGAACGCCTAGCTCTTCGCCGGCGCAGGGGTTTTCGTCGATCGCGACGGGTCGAGTTTCATCTGGAACCAGTTCATGCCCCAGTGGGTGTGGGGGCCGGTGGCGCGTCCGGTCATGCCCACGAGGCCGATCACCTGGCCGCGCTTTACGGCGTCACCGGGTGCCACCATGCGCTTGGACTGGTGCAGGTAGCAGGTAGAAACGCCATGTCCGTGATCGAGCAGCGTGAAGCCGCCATCGAGGAAATAATCGTCCGAGATCGAGACGAGAGCGTCGGCGGGCGCGTGGATCGGCGTGCCCTGGGGTGCTGCGATGTCGACACCCAGATGCGGTGCCATCGGCTTTCCGTTCAGGATGCGCTGGCTCCCGAACACGCCTGAAACGATTCCCGGAAGCGGCCAGTCTAGGCCGCTCGCGAAATCGATGCCGGCAGTGACGCGCTTCCTCGCCTCGACGATCATCGCGTTCTCGCGCTTGATGCGTTCGAGCTCTTCCGGCGACGGCGTGACGAATCTCTCGGGCAGGCCGTTGATCACCTGCACCTCGTATTGCCGCTTCACCGGCACGACGTCGCGCGTGTCGCTTGAGCCGTCCGCAAAACGGACATCGAGCCGGGTGGGCGCCGTCTGGTCGAAGTCGAAGCCGAACGCGAAGATGCCTTCGGGCGATACGAGCGCGGCCTTGTCGCCCGCCATGACCTTGGCGCCCGTTTCGGTGCGGCCGATGACGAGGCTTCCCTGCTCCAGCGAACCCGAGAGCGACAGGCGCGCGACATCGCCGCGCGCCGCGCACGACACCGCCACGACGCTTGCGCAACCGAGGAAAAACATGCGCCGGTCGAGCGGCGCGAACGCACTCATTTCGGCGTCCGCCCCGTCTCCCGCATGCGCTGCAAGGATGCGGAGGGCGACGCGTAAGGCTCCTGCAGGTCCACGCTCCAATAGCGCAGCGCCTCGAGCGGGATCTGGATGCCGGTGACGGCGCAGACCACGAAGGACCCCGGGCGGATCACGCGATATTCGCCGTCGAGATATTCAAGCTCGGCAAGCCCCTCGGGCCTCAGATCGCGTTCCATCTTGTTCATGACAAGAGCCTTGTTTGAAGCTTTGTTCGACCGGGCGCGACTTTAGCAAGGACGCCGCGCCGGACGCTACAACGGCATCTCCTTAGAAGAGCTTTCCCTGCCGGCCATTGGCGCCTTCCGGTGCAACCTTTGGCCTCGCCTTGGCACGGACCGCGGCACCGTCCGCGGTGGCGCCCTTCTGCCCGTCGGCGAAGGTCAAGGTGAGCTTTTCGCCCGATACGACGGAGCCAGCGCTGCGGCGGACCTTGCCGCCCTCGCCCTGGACGACGGCGTAGCCGCGCTCGAGCACACCAACATAAGACAGGCTTTCGAGCATGCGGCCGAGACCGTCGATGTGTTTCCTGGCCTCTGCAAGGCGCGCCTTGTGCGCGCGATCGAGGCGGTTGGAAAGCGCCCCTGCGCGCTCGCGTCCGAGGCGGATGCGGCCCTGAATCTCGGCGGGCCGCAATTGCGCCGCCGCTTCGATGAAGACGCGCCGGTGCACGAGCAGATTCTGGCGCAAGCCCTGGCCCAGTTTCTCGCCGGCCTGGTCGAGGCGCTGGCGGGGGCCCGCGAAGAGCTGGTCGGCACGCGGCAGGACGCGCGCGAGCTGTGCCAGATGACGGCCGCGATCCTCGAGCCCCTTCGAGAAACAGCGCAGCATGCGGCGGTCGAGATCGAGAGAACGCGCAATCAGGTCGGTGCGTACAGGAACCGCGAGCTCGGCCGCGGCGGTCGGCGTGGGTGCGCGGACATCCGCCGCGTAGTCGATCAAGGTCGTGTCTGTCTCGTGCCCGACGCCGGAGATGACGGGGATGCCACTCGCCGCGACCGCGCGCACGACGATCTCCTCGTTGAAGGCCATCAGGTCCTCGAGCGAGCCGCCGCCGCGCGCCACGATCAGGACGTCGGGCCGGGGGAGCTTGTGGCCCGGGCCGAACTTGTTGAACCCGGCGATAGCGCGCGCGATTTCGGACGCGGCGTTTTCCCCCTGCACGGCAACGGGCCAGAGCAGCACGCGACGCGGGAAGCGCGCGGAGAGGCGATGCATGATGTCGCGGATCACGGCACCCGTGGGCGAGGTGACGACGCCGATGACGTCGGGAAGGAACGGCAACTTGCGCTTGCGTTTGGGATCGAAGAGCCCTTCGGCGGCGAGCTTCTTCTTGCGCTGCTCTAGCAGCGCCATGAGCGCGCCGAGGCCTGCCAGCTCGACGTGATCGACGATCAGCTGGTAGCGCGAGGAGCCGGGAAAGGTGGAGATCCGCCCGGTGCACACGAGCTCGATGCCTGCTTCCGGCTTCACCTTGAGGCGCTGCGCCGTCAGGCGCCAGATGACGGCGTTGAGCGACGCCTTGTCGTCCTTGAGGTCGAAATAGACATGGCCCGAGGAATGGAATTTGAGGTTGGAAACTTCGCCGCGCACACGCACGAAGGGATAGGCGTCCTCCACCGTCCGCTTCAGCGCGAAGGCGATCTCGCTGACGCTGTATTCGGGCAGGTTCGGCTTGGCCGGCGCGGCGGGTGCTTCGGACATGATTCCGATGATATAGGAACTGCCGCACGGCGAGTCCTTGAATTCGACCCTCCCCTTGCGGGAGGGTGAGGAGCATCCCATGAAAGTCCTTCTTGTCGGCGGCGGAGGACGGGCCCATGCGCTGGCCTGGGCGATTTCGGCAAGTCCGCTCCTGACCAAGCTCTATTGCGCGCCCGGCAATGCCGGCATCGCCGAGGTCGCCGAATGCGTCGCGATCGAGGCCACCGATTTCGCGCGGCTCACGGCGTTCACGAGGGAAAAGACGATCGACTTCGCGGTCATTTCCGACGATGCGCAATACGTCGCCGGGCTGTGGGATGCGTTCGAGGCCGCCGGCATCCGCGCCACAGGCCCCAGCAAAGAGGCCGCGATCCTCGAAGGCTCGAAAGGCTTCGTGAAAGACCTTTGCCGCGAAGCGGGCATTCCGACCGCTGCCTACCGGCGCTTCAACGAGCCTCAAGATGCCAAAGCCTTCGCCGATACGCTCGGCCTTCCTGTCGTCATCAAGGCGGATGGCCTCGCGGCGGGCAAAGGCGTGATCATTCCCGACAACAGGACCGACACGCACAAGGCGATCGACTTCATGTTCGAAGGCGGTTTCGGCGACAGCGGACACGCCGTCGTGGTCGAGGAGTTCATGGAGGGTGAGGAAGCAAGCTTCTTCGCGCTCGCCGACGGCGAGACGGCAATCCCGTTTGCCGGGGCGCAGGATCACAAGCGCGTTTTCGACGGCGACAAGGGACCCAATACCGGCGGAATGGGCGCTTATTCGCCCGCACCGGTGCTCCCGCCGGCGCAGGAAGCGGTGGCGATGCAGCGCTTCATCCTGCCGACGCTCGCGGCGCTCAAGGCGAAGAACATCCGCTATGTCGGCGTGATGTATCTGGGGCTGATGTTCACGAAGGATGGCCCCAAGCTCGTCGAGTACAATTGCCGCTTCGGCGATCCGGAAACCCAGGTGCTGTTGCCGCGCCTGAAGAGCGATCTGCTCACGGTGCTCGTCGCCGCGCGCGACGGGATGCTGAAGGAAATCGACCTGCGCTGGAGCGAGGAGACCGCGCTGACCGTGGTGATGGCGTCGAAGGGCTATCCCGGAAATTACGCGAAGGGCCAACCGATCTCGGGTCTCGTAGAAGCGGCGCGCCTGCCCGGCGTGCAGATCTTCCATGCGGGCACCGCTTTCAAGGACGGCAAGGTTGTGGCGAATGGCGGCCGCGTGCTCGATGTCACCGGGATGGGCAAGACCGTGTCCGAGGCGCAGGCCCGCGCTTATGCCGCCGTCGATCTCATCCACTGGGACGGCTGTTTCGCGCGGCGCGACATCGGCTGGCGCGCCGTGGCGCGCGAACAAGGCAAGATTTGATGCAGGATATCGACGCGCTCCTCTTCGATCTCGGCGGCGTGGTCGTCGATGTCGATTTCGCGCGCGTGACGCAACGTTGGGCCGAGCTTTCGGGAAGCGACGCGGATGCGCTGCGCCGCCGCTTTTCGCTCGACGACGCCTACATGCGTCATGAGCGCGGCGCGATCGACGCGAGCGCCTATTTTGCAGCGCTGCGCGAGACGCTGGGAATCGACATCAGCGATGCGGAGTTCCTCGACGGATGGAATGCAATCTTCGGCGGCGTCATTCCGGGGATCGAGCCGCTGCTCGCCCGTGCCGCAAGCCGGCTGCCGCTCTATCTTTTTTCGAACACCAATCCGACGCACGAAGACTATTGGGTGAGAGAATACGCCCGGACCCTGGCCCCGTTTCGCCGGGTGTTCGTGTCCTCGTCCATCGGGTTGCGGAAGCCGGACCGAGCCGCATTCGATCATGTCGCGAGCGAGATCGGCGCCGCGCCCGGCCGCATCCTCTTCTTTGACGACTCCGCGGAGAACGTCGCCGGAGCAAGAACCGCAGGCTTGCAGGCGGTGCTTGTGCGTTCGACCGACGATGTCGCCAGAGCGCTATCGGGAGTACTTTAGCGTTATGCCCGTTCCGCCCCCTCTGCCTGGCGCCGTCGCATGGATGGAATTCCGCGATTGGCTGTGGGCCTGGTCGCAGCTTCTCGCCCTCGCGATCCCGGCCCTTGTCCTGTTCACCGGCTTCGGCGCCTGGCTGCGCACAAGGTGCACGAGGCTCGCAGGTGGACGCTGGTACGGCACGCTGACGCTGTTCGCGATGGCGTATCTCGTTCTGAACGCAGTGTTGCAGGCGCCGTTCGACTACTACAGGGACCATCTCAGCCTCGGTACGATGGCGGACCAGACTGCCGCGCAATGGGCGCTCGGCGAAGTCGTCACGCTTCTTGTGCGCATCGTGGCGGCGGCATTGTTGCTCTGGATTCCCTACGCGCTGATCGCGCGCAGCCCGAAGCGCTGGTGGTTGTACGCGGCCGCGCTGCTCACGCCGGTCGCGCTGCTCGTGCTCGTGGTGCTGCCGGTACTCGTCGACCCGTTGACTCAGTCCTATCGCCCGCTCGCGGACAAGAAGCTTGCGGCCGAGATCAAGACGCTCGCCGCGCGCTGCGGCGTGCACGATATTCCCGTCCTTGTCGGCGGCGACGACACGACGGTCGTGGGGCTGGGGCCCACCAATCGAATCATCCTCGGCGACGAGCTGATGAAAAACGAGACGCCGGACCAGATCCGCTTCACGGTCGGCCACGAGCTCAAGCACTATGTCGAGGGCGACAATTACAAGGGGCTCGCGATCATCTGCGTGCTCCTGTTCACCGGCTTTTTCCTGGCGGATCGGATCGGCAAAGGGATGCTCGCGCGCTTCGGCAAGCGGTTCGGATTCACGACGCTCGCCGATCCGGCGTCGCTTCCGCTCCTCATCCTGATCCTCACGGCGTATTGGCTCTGCGTGCTGCCGGCCTTCAACTGGTACGCGCGGCAGATCGAGCACGAGGCCGACCGCTTCGGACTCGAGCTCACGCACGAGAACCGCGCCATGGCGGAAATGGAAGCGGGCTACATGGCCCGCGACAGGCTTCCACCCGACTGGGACACGTTCTTCCTTATCTTTCGTGCCACGCACCCCTCCGACGGCGACCGCATCCGCTTCGCCAATGCCTACCGGCCCTGGGCGGAGGGAAAACCGCTCGTCTACTCGGACATTTGCCACTGAGTTTCAGGGCGCCCCCAACGTCCACAATGTCCCGCCCCGCTCTTGCCGCTTGTGCCGGGCGGCCCGGCTGGCCAAAGATGGCCCTTACAGAACACGTTCCAAGGGAAACGCCATGAGCCAGCCGGCGTACAGCCGACAGGAAAACAATTCGGGCACGAAGGACGTCAGCGAGGCCCACCGCTTCGACGTGAAAAAGCTCGAAGCCTATCTCGCCGACCGCATCGAGGGCTTTCAGACGCCGCTCGAGGTGCGCCAGTTCAAGGGCGGCCAGTCGAACCCGACCTACCAGCTCGTGACGCCGAACCGGAAATACGTCCTGCGCCGGAAGCCGCCCGGGAAGCTGTTGCCGAGCGCGCACGCCGTCGATCGCGAGTTCAAGGTGATCTCGGCGCTCTACCCGACCGGCTTTCCCGTCGCCAGGCCTTATGTGCTCTGCGAGGACGAGAGCGTCATCGGCACGATGTTCTATGTGATGGATTGCGTCGAGGGCCGCGTGTTGTGGGAAGGCGTGATGCCCGGCGTCGACAAGGCGCAGCGCTGGAAAACCTACGAGGCGATGAACGAGACGCTCGCGCGGCTGCACAATCTGGATTACGTGAAGCTCGGGCTCGAGGATTTCGGCAAGCCGACCGCCTATGTGGCGCGGCAGATCTCGCGCTGGACGAAGCAGTACCAGCTGTCGGAAACCGAGACGATCGAGGAGATGAACAAGCTCATCGAGTGGCTACCGGCGCATCTTCCTGCCGAAGGCAAGCCATCGATCGTCCATGGCGACTATCGTCTCGACAACATGATCCTGCATCCGACCGAGCCCAGGGTGCTCGCGGTGATCGACTGGGAGCTTTCGACCATCGGCGATCCGCTCGCCGACTTCACCTACCACCTGATGCAGTGGCAGCAGCCGGGCGCCGGCACCAGCGCGGGCTCGGTGATGAACGCCAATTTCAAGGAGCTCGGCATTCCCACGATGGACGAATACGTGGCGATGTACTGCAAGAACACGGGCCGCACCGAGACGCCGAACATGGATTACTACGCGGCGTACAATTTCTTCCGTCTCGCCGGCATCCTGCAGGGCATCGTCGGGCGCGTGCGCGACGGCACCGCGGCGAGTTCGCATGCGGCGCAGAACGCGTCCGCCGTGCGCCCGCTCGCCCAGCGCGCCTGGAGCTATGCCAAGCGCGCCGGCGCAAAAGACTGACGTAGCGAAAGCTGCAGATTGACGCGCACCTCTGGGCGGGTGCGCGCATCTTGCCTTAAGAGTCCTCCATGACCGACACGCTCTTCGAACCCCTGCCGCTCGCGCATGGCCCCGCCATGAAGAACCGCTTCATGCTGGCCCCGCTGACCAACCAGCAGAGCCATGCCGACGGCACGCTGTCGGACGAGGAGTTCCGCTGGCTCACCATGCGCGCGGATGGCGGCTTCGCCATCACCATGACCTGCGCCGCGCATGTGCAGCCCTCGGGACAGGGGTTTGCGGGACAGCTCGCGATCTTCGGCGACCAGCACCTCGAAGGCCTGACGCGGCTTGCGCGCGCCATCAGGGCGAAGGGTTCGATCTCCTCGGTGCAGCTCTATCACGGCGGCAATCGCTGCCCGGCGGCTCTGGTCGGAACGCCGGTGTCGTCTTCCGACGATCCCGAGACGGGCGCCCGCGCACTGACGACGGCGGAAGCCGAGAAACTGCGCGACGATTTTATCACGGCCGCGAAGCGCGCCGAGAAATGCGGCTTCGACGGTGTCGAGATCCATGGCGCGCACGGCTACATCCTCACCCAGTTTCTCTCAGCCCAGACCAACCGGCGCGACGATCGCTATGGCGGCAGTCTCGAGAACCGCGCGCGCCTCATCTTCGAGATCATCGACGGCATCCGCAGCGCGTGTCGTGCGGATTTCCAGATCGGCCTGCGCCTGTCGCCGGAACGCTTCGGTCTCAAGCTGATGGAAGTGCGCGAGGTCGCCCAGGAAGTGCTGCACCGGGAAAAGATCGATTTCCTCGATATGTCGCTCTGGGACTTCGCGGCGGAGCCTGTCGAAGAGGCGCTCAAGGGCCGCACGCTCATGAGCTACTTCACCACGCTGAAGCGCGGCGCCGTGCGTCTCGGCGCAGCGGGGAAGATCATGAGCGCGGAGAACGCCCAGCATGTGGTGGACCAGGGCTGCGATTTCGTCGTGATCGGGCGCGCCGCGATCCTGCGCCATGATTTCCCGAACCGCGTGCAGCGCGACCGCCACTACCAGTCGCCTGCCCTGCCCGTGACGCGCCGGCATCTGAGCGACGAGGGCCTGAGCGGGCCCTTCATCACCTATATGAGCGGCTGGCCCGGCTTCGTGGCCCAGGAAGAAGCCGCGGCCTGATCGCAGTTTGCCTCGCTTCGCATAGTTAAGGCGGATTTACCGCAAACCGCACGGAGGGGGTGCGAGCATTCGCGCAAGCGTTGCTTAAGGACATGACTCCTACCCTCGCGACAGGGCAAAGCTTGGAACGCGGTGGAGAGAGGTCATGCCCAAGGCCGGGCCGCGCAAGAAGGATCATTCGAGCGCGCTCGAGAACGAGCTCAAGCGCGCGCGGCAGAACATGGATCTGGCCGAGCGCGCCGCGCATTTCGGCTACTGGCGCATGGATCTGGCGACCCAGGATTACTACTGGTCCGCCGGAATGTACCGCATCCTCGATGCGCCGCTCTCGATGAAGCCGGATGCGGAATGGATCTTCTCGCAGGTCCGCCCCGAGGACCGCGCCACGATCGACAACGCGATCGCGCAGGCGATCCGCACGCGTTCGCCTTTCTCCTATCGCGTCTACGCGCGCAACCCGGCCGCGAAATCCCAGATCGTGGACACGCAGGGCGAGGTCGAGGTCGGTCCCGACGGGCGCGTCACGAGCGTGCTCGGCGTCTGCCACGACGTGACGACGCAGGTGCGCGCCGAGGAAGCGCGCGAGAAGGCGCAGAAGATGTATCGCGTGATGGCGGAGGAAGCCTCCGACATCATCATGCTCTATGAGCCCGACGGGCAGATCGTCTTTGCGTCGAACGCCCTCCATGCGACGACCGGACGTACCATCGAGGAGATCAGCGGCGACCGTTTCGTAGCCCTTCTCCATCCGGGCGATCGCGACGAGGCCATGCGCAAGTTCCAGATCCGGCCGAAGCAAGGCGAAACCGTCACCATCGTGTACCGCACGCGGCACAAGGACGGACACTACATCTGGGTCGAGTCCAAGGTTCGCGGCGTCTATGCCGAGAAGACAGGAGAATTCAAGAACCTGGTCACCGTGTCGCGCGACGTGACCGATCGAAAACTGCACGAGATCGAGATGAACGCCGCGCGCGAGCGTGCCGAGCTCGCCAACCGCGCGAAGTCGACGTTCCTCGCCAATATGAGCCATGAGCTCAGGACGCCCTTGAACGCCATCATCGGGTTCGCCGAGCTGATGCGGCGGCGCATGTTCGGCAGCCTCGGCCATCCGCGCTACGACGAGTATGCGAGCCTCATCCATGAATCCGGGCAGCTCCTCCTCGATCTCATCTCCGACATTCTCGACATGGCGAAGATCGAGGCCGGCAAGCTCGAGCTCAATCTCGAGAGCGTGGACCTGAAGGAAGCGGTCGCCGACTGCGTGCGCCTCGTGCAGCAGCGCGCGGATGAGGGCGGCGTCGCCATCAGCGTGGCCATGGAGGACACGGAGACGCCGCTCGTCGCCGACCGCCGCGCCGTCAAGCAGGTGCTGCTCAACCTCCTGTCCAACGCGGTCAAGTTCACGCCGTCGGGCGGGCATGTGCAGGTCCAGGCGGCGACGAAGGGCGATCGCGTCGTGGTCACCGTGCGCGACGACGGCGTCGGCATTCCCGAGAGCGAGATCGCCCGGCTCGGACAGCCTTTCGAGCAGGTCTGCGCCGATCCGATGCTGGCGAAGGCGGGCTCCGGTCTCGGCCTCGCGCTGGTGCGCGCGCTGGCCGAGAAGCATGGCGGCTCGCTCAGGATCGAGAGCCACGAAGGTCGCGGCACGACGGTCAGCGTCGAGCTGCCGCTCCGTGCCAGGGCCCGCGCGAGCGCGGCATAAAAAGGGCGGCCGAAGGGCCGCCCTTTCCACTCGATACGCGAGGCCTACTGCGCGGCCGCCATGCGCGGCGCGCGGTTGGAATGCTTGCCGTATTCGAGCCGCGCGATGGTGCGGCAATGCACCTCGTCCGGACCGTCGGCGATGCGCAGCGTGCGCTGGCTTGCATACATGCGCGCAAGACCGGAATCGGTCGTCACGCCGCCGCCGCCCCAGGCCTGGATCGCATCGTCGATGATCTTGAGCGCCATGCGGGGTGCGGCGACCTTGATCTCGGCGATCTCGGTGCGCGCCACCTTGTTGCCGACCTTGTCCATCATGTCCGCGGCCTTGAGCGTCAGGAGCCGGCACATGTCGATGTTGATGCGGGCCTCGGCGACGCGTTGCTCCCACACCGAATGCTCGGCGATGCGCTTGCCGAAGGCTTCGCGCGAAAGCAGACGTTTGCACATGATCTCGAGCGCGCGCTCGGCGACGCCGATGGAGCGCATGCAGTGATGGATGCGGCCCGGTCCAAGGCGGCCCTGCGCGATCTCGAAGCCGCGACCTTCGCCCAGGATCATGTTCTCGACCGGCACCTTGACGTTGTCGAGCACGACTTCGCCATGGCCGTGCGGGGCGTCGTCATAGCCGAACACCGGCAGCATGCGCTTGGTCTTGACGCCCGGCGTGTCGAGCGGGACGAGGATCTGCGATTGCTGGCTGTGGCGGTCGCCGTCGGTGGTGTTCTTGCCCATGACGATCGCCACCTTGCAGCGCGGATCGCCGACGCCTGACGACCACCATTTGGTGCCGTTGATGACGTAGTGATCGCCCTTGCGCTCGATGCGCGTGGCGATGTTCGTCGCGTCCGAGGAGGCAACCGCGGGTTCCGTCATCAGGAACGCCGAGCGGATCTCGCCGGCAAGGAGCGGCTTCAGCCACTTGTCCTGCTGGTAGGGCGAGCCGTAGCGCTCGAGCACTTCCATGTTGCCCGTGTCGGGCGCCGAGCAGTTGAACACTTCCGATGCGAAACCGACCTTGCCCATGATTTCCGCGAGCGGCGCATACTCGAGATTGCTCAATCCCGCGCCGTGGTCGCTTTCATTCATGAACATGTTCCAGAGGCCGGTGGGTTTCGCCTTCTTCTTCAGCTCCTCGACGACCGGCACGACGATCCACGGATTGCCCTTCTCGCGCGCTGCCGCCATTTCCTTGTTGTAGGTGTCTTCCGCCGGATAGATGTGCGCGTCCATGAAGTCGGATACGCGTTTCATCCATTCCTTTTGTCTCGGCGAATAGTCGAAATCCATCGTGAGCCTCCGTCCCTTTTCAATAGCGAAGGCGGGACTCTAACGTGCGAAATGGGCCGCCACCAGCCCGCGAAAGGCACGCCAATTGCGGCTCGAGCCTTGGATGCTGACCCAGATCAACCGACGCCGTTCATGCGGCCACGTAACGCGCCAGGCTCTCCAGACAGGGCGTCCAGCCTTCGCCGGCCCGCCACACTTCATCGCCCCAGCACGTGAGAGTGAGTTCCGAACGCCCATTACCAAGATCCCTGAATTCAATCAGGTTGCGGGAATTGCCGAACTCTCTTCGCTCGAGGCTCACCGTTTCCTCGAAAGCGAGGCGCTTCATGGGAGTGATCTCGGTGTAGCGCCCTGTCTCTACGTAAGGTGTCGTGCCCGGTCTTCCGAAACCCACACGATAGGTGCCGCCGACATGCACATCGGCTTCGCAGAAATGCACAACGTGGTCGTCGCCCGCGACATACCACTCGCCGAGTTCCTTCGGATCGGTCCACGCTCGCCATAGTCTCTCGACCGGCACGTCATAGGCGCGCTTCAGGATCAACGTGCATTCGATCGTCGTGTTCTTGGCCATCAGTGCCTCCAGATCTGCCGCACTTCGAGCGTCGTCCATTCGGCCGCCGGACACTTCTTCGCGATCTCGATCGCCTGCTCCCGGGTATCGCACTCGAGGACCGCGAAGCCGCCAACGACGTCCTGAGCCCCTTCGAACGGGCCATCGACCACCGTCGTCTTGCCGTCGCTCACGCGAACCCGCGCGCCATCGAAGTCGGGGCCGAGGCCGCCGGCGTCCTTCCAGACACCGGCCTTCTTGAGCGGCTCGGTGAATGCGCCCATCCGCACCAGGGCACTTTGGTACTGCTCTTCGGTCCACGGCCGCAGCGTCACGCCATCCAGCATTACCAAAAGAAATTCCATCGGTCCCTCCTTCCAAAATCAGCCGCTCGATTTCAGATGCCTGTCCAGCGCATCGAGCCTCTTCTCCCAAAGGGCACGGCGCTGCGCGATCCAGTCTTCGGCCGCGCTCAATCCCTTCGCGTTCAGCCGGCACCAGCGCACGCGCCCCTTCTTGTCCCAGCTCATCAGCCCCGCCTCGTTCAGCACCTGCAGATGCTGGTGCACGGCCGGCAGCGACATGTCGAAAGGCTCGGCGAGATCGCTGACACTCGCTGGCCCTTTCGTCAGCCGCTCCACGATGGCGCGGCGCGTCGGGTCGGAGAGCGCCTGGAAGGCGCGGTCGAGCGCAGTTTGATGATTAAGCATCTTCTTAAGTATTGTGCGCAGGACATGCGGAGTCAAGCGGCATCGCGCGCGTTTGACTTGGACCTTCCCACGCGGCAATCAACGCCCATGCTTCTGTGGGCCGGAATCGCTTTCATCGTTGCCGGGATCGGCTGCATCGCCATCGACCGGCAGGCGGCGCATCTTCTCTACGACCACGTCAACGAGCCCTTCTTCCGCTTTCTCGACGCGACGACCCATTGGGCCAAGGCGGGACACTGGCTGATCGCCGCGGTCGCTGCGTATGGCGGCGCCGAGGCCGCGATGCATTTCTGGGGCGCCGATCCCGATCTCCATCTGGCGGCGAAGGCCGCGCTTGCTTTCATCGCGAGCCTCGGCGCGGGCAGCGTCGTCCTGCACGGGATCAAGCTGCTCCTGGGACGGCGGCGTCCCCGCGACGACATGGAGATGGGCCTCTACGGCTTTTTGCCCTTCTCTTTCGACCTTCAGTACAATTCGTTTCCGTCCGGCCACGCGCTTACGATCATGTGCGTCGCGGCGATCGCGTGCTGCATCTGGCCGCACCTCGCGCTCTTGTGGTTTGCGATTGCGTTCTGGCTCGCGGTGACGAGGGCTCTACTTACTGCCCATTTCCTGAGCGACGTGTTCGTCGGCGCGGGGATCGGCTTGATCGCGGCGCGGGAAGTCGTATTGAATTTCTTCCCGACCCTGCCCCCTTCCTGGTTCTGACCCATGTTCGCGTTGCTGACGTCCGTCGACGCCTGGATTGCGCTTGCGACGCTCACGGTGCTCGAGATCGTGCTCGGCATCGACAACATCATTTTTCTCTCGCTCATCTCCAACAAGGTCGCGCCGGCGAGGCGCGCCCAGGCGCGACGGATCGGACTTTCGCTCGCGCTCTTGATGCGCATCGCCTTTCTCTCGATGGTCGCCTGGATCATCGCGCTGTCGACGCCGGTTGTGACCTTGTGGGGCGTGGACCTGTCCTGGAAGGATCTCGTCTTCGGTGCCGGCGGAATCTTCCTCCTGACCAAGGGCACGCGCGAGATCCACGGCATGGTGGAAGGCGAGGACGGCGAAAGCGGCGGCCCGCCCTCGACCATGCTGGCCGTGGTGGTGCAGATCGCGCTGTTCGACATCGTCTTCTCGATCGACTCGGTCGTGACGGCCGTCGGCATGGCGGAACATCTCTCGATCATGATCGCGGCCGTGGTGCTGGCGATGCTCGTCATGCTGGTGGCTTCGGGCGTCGTCGCGGACTTCGTCGAGCGGCATCCGACGGTGAAGATGCTGGCGCTGAGCTTTCTGCTCCTCATCGGCATGGCGCTCGTGGCCGACGCCGCGCATTTCCACATTCCGCGCGGCTATCTCTACTTCGCCGTCGCGTTCTCGGGCGGAGTCGAGGCGCTCAACCAGTTCGTGGCGCGCGGACGCGCGAAGCGCGGAACCACGAAGCCCAAAGCCTGATCCGTCCCGATTCGGCGCCAGATGTTTCGCGCGTGCGATTGACTTCCGCCTTGTGGCGGGGGTCTCCTTCCCCGATGTCCGCGCTGCTTCGCGGGGGCCGCTTTCCTCGGGGGATGGAAATGCGACGTCGAATGGGTGCCATTGCCGCTGCCCTGGCAATCGCGGCGATGACGCTTGTCGCCGCAATGCTTGTCGCCGCAACGCTTGACGCCGCGCAGGCCGGCATCAGCATTCTCATCCGGCCGAGCCAGGGCGTGTCCTTCGATCCGCGCACAGGCGGCTTCTGCGACACGCGTGGCTGTCCGCTCGGATATTGGAACCTGCCTGTGTACTACGGGCCGGTGCTCTACCAGAGCACCTGGTACAAGGGTCCCGTCTATTATCGCGAGCGGCTCGGCCAATACGAATTCTGGGTCGCCGGTGGCTGGCAGCGCAACGAGTGGACCGGGCCGCCACCCGCCTGGGCCGGCAAGACCTCGCTCGGGCCGCCGCTCGGCCATCTCTACTACCGCCAGCCCAACTGGGCCGATTGGAAATACTGGCAGCAGAAGGGCTGGACGCGGCATTAGCCGCTCCGTTCGCCGGCGGGGCCAATCGTATTCGCGCCCGTTCGGGGCGAATACGATTGGGGGGAGGACGTCGCGCCCCCCGGAACAAGTCCGGGATTGCGCGCCACCCTCCACAAGTGGAGGGGTTAAGCCGCGCGCAGGCCCTTGATGAACGGCGTTTCCTCTTCGATCACCGCCTTGAACGATGGGCGCGCGTGCATGCGCTTCACGAAGGCTGAGAGCCTGGGCCAGCGGCCTGTGTCGAGTGCCTCTCCTGCA
>Ga0335083_10006238_pt1 | contig 14963 bp, 11 predicted proteins | sample Lox_Sample_42_FD_206716 | JGI IMG/M metagenome (GOLD analysis project Ga0335083, IMG submission 206716) | Soil microbial communities from Loxahatchee National Wildlife Refuge, Florida, United States - Lox_Sample_4.2 | ecosystem: Environmental > Terrestrial > Soil > Wetlands | place: USA... | reverse complement strand
TCGGCACGCGCTTTCGCATCCGCGAGCAGTACTTCAAGGCCTACCCCGTGTGCCGCTGGGCGCAGCCGGCGATCGAGGCGGCGCTCGCGGTGCAGTGCGAGCATCGCTTTGATGCGGGCGATATCGCGTCGATCGCGATCGAGAGCTTCCGCGAAGCGGTCGACCTCGGGTCGCGGTGCCTTTCGCCTTCGACCACGGACGAGGCGCAGTACAGCCTCACGTATCCGGTGGCCGCTGCCCTCGTGCACGGCCGCGTCGGTGCGGACGAGGTCAACGCGGCCGGACGGCGCGACCCGCGGATTGCGCGTTTGCTCGGGCTCATGACGCTCGCCGAAACGAGCGAATTCTCCCAAAAGTTTCCAGCGCAGCGCTTCGCGCGCGTGACGATCACGCTGCACGACGGGCGCGTGCTCGCCTCGGTGCCGTCCCAGGCGCGCGGCGGCCCCGAGAACCCGTTGTCCGACGACGAGCTTCGCACGAAGTACCGCGCGCTCGCCGAGCCCGCGATCGGCGCCGCGCGGGCGTCGCGCATCGAGACGCTGATCGCGGCATTGCCGCGCGACGATGCCGCTTGCGCAGCGCTCTGCGACGAACTCCTGACCGACTGATCCTTCCATGCCTACGCTTCCTTCGCATTGCAGGTACGCCGTCATCGGCGCCGGCATCCACGGCCTGTCCACCTCGATGCACCTCGCGCAGAAGCTCGCGGCGCGCGGCGCGGACGACGCGAGGATCGTCGTCCTCGACAAGGTCGGCATCGGCGCCGGTGCCTCCGGCATCGCCTGCGGCGTCGTGCGCAACAATTATTACCAGCCGGCGATGCGCGAGCTGATGGCGCACTGTGTGGCCGTCTGGGAGAGCGACGCCCGAACCTACAGCTATCACCCGGTCGGCTACATGCAGATCAGCCCCGAAGTGATGCGCGCCCAGGTCGCCACCATCTACGAGCAGCAGAAGGCGATCGGCTACGAATCGGTGTTCGTCGAAGGCGAGGCCGAATCGATGCGCTACATGAGAGGACTGCTGCACGACTGGCAGGCGCGCAACATAACATCGGTGCTGCACGAGAAGCGCGGCGGATACGCGAACAACCTGGCGTCGCTGCGCGGGCTCGCCGCCAAGGCGCGCGCCGCCGGCGTGGAGATATTCGAAGGCGTGGCGGTCGAGGGCATGAAGCCCGCCAGCGGCGGACGCGGCATCGCCGCGCTGGAGACCTCCGCGGGCACGCTGCGATGCGACGAGATCGTGGTCGCGGTAGGCCCCTGGATCAACTCGATCTGGACCATGCTCGATCTGCCCAAGCAGGTGACGATCAAGGGCCGCGACGGCAAGCTGAACCCCGGCATCCCCATGTGGCACTACATGGCGCTGCAGGAAGGCACGCTCGGCGTGGACCCCGACTTCCAGAAGACGAATGACGGCGCGATGCCGCCCGTGATCCACGTCGACACCGACGCGCCGCTGTATTCCGACCGCGACGGCAAGCTCATCACCGACGAGCTGTGGGGCCTGTACTACAAGCCCGACTTCCATTTCGGCGGGATTCAGGGCGGCGCGATGCCGGCCGCGGTCGAGAGCGCCGCCGACGAAGTGCGCGTCGATCCCTACGGGCCGCAGTCGCCCGAATTCGTCGTCACCGACAACTTCGCCGACATGTGGACCTCGGCGCTCGCGTTCTGCCAGAAGCGCTTCGAAGGCAAGCACGGCGCGTACAAAAAAGAGCCCTCCGGCGGCATCGGCTGCTTTACGCCCGACAGCTTCCCGGTGTTCGACCGCTTCCGCGAGAACGTCTACGTGATCGCCGACTCGAACCACGGCTACAAGATGATCGGCGTGGGCGATCTCGTCGCCGACGAGCTCCTGGGCGAGAAGCGCGCGCTGCTCGAGCCGTTCCGCTTCTCCCGTTATGCGGAGGGGCGCCTGCACCCCGTGAGCAACAGCCCGTTCCCCTGGAGCTAGAGGGCCTAGTCTGCGACGAACGGCCGCGGTGCCGCCCACTCGGCGCCGTACTGCGCCGCGGACGCGTCGAGGTGATGCGCGACGTCTCGCGCGAAGCTGCGCGCGACGAAGATCGTGATCGCCTCGGCCGCGGCGTGCCGGTAGTAAAGCGCGTTCACCTGGCCGAAGAGGCTTTGCGCGCATGTCGCGGGCGGGAAGGCGCTCGGGTGGAAGTCGAGCGGGCAGTGCTTGTTGAGCACGGTCGCGGCGTGCGATCCGCTCAACGTGTACGCGACCCGGCTTGCCGACACGTCGAAGGCGGCGGTGGCCTCGCCGGGCGATTTGCCCAGCACGAGCCACGAGCGCGGACCGAGCCAAAACGCCGTCACGCTGCCCTCGCGCGAAACGGCGTTCGGCGCGGACGAAAGGCCCGGCGCCTCGCCCTGCACGTTCCACGCGGACGCGATCGTCGCTTCGAAGACCACGAGGCGATCAGCCACGAAGCCGCGCTCCTTCCGGGTCGATGAAGCACGACGGTCCGACCTTCACCCGCACGCGCGCGCCGGCGAGCGGCGAGACCGCCCACAGCGTTTCCCCGTGGCGCCGGCGGCCGTCGGCGAGCAGCGCCAGCGCGATCCATTTTTCGAGATTCGGGCTGTAGCACCACGACGTGACATGGCCGAGCATCGGGTTCGGCGTCGCGCGAGCCGGATCCGCGACGAGCTTCGCCGCGCGCGGCATCGGCGCGCCGTCGAGCGCGGTGAGGCCGACGAGCTGCCATCGCCCGGCCTCGGTGAGCGCGGGGCGAGCGAGCAGCGGCTTGCCCACGCACCACTTGGCACCGCTCACGAGCTTGCCGAGCCCCAGGTCGTCCGCGGTCGTGCGGCCGTCGGCCTCGGGACCGACGACGATGTGGCCCTTCTCGATGCGCAGCGTCCCCATGGCCTCGGTTCCGTAGGGCATGAGGCCGAAGGGCTCGCCTGCTTTCACGATGGCCTCCCACAGCTCGCGGCCGCGGTCCGCCCGTACATGCAGCTCGTAGGCGAGCTCGCCGGAATAGCTCATGCGGAACAGGCGTGCCGGCAGCGATGCCGCGCGGCAGGATGCGACGGCGAGGAAGGGGAACGCCGCGTTCGATACGTCGATGTCCACCAGCGCGGCCACCACGTCGCGCGCGCGCGGGCCCGAGATCGCCGCGGCCGCCCATTGCTCGGTCACCGACGTCGCGAAGACCGCAAGCTCGGGCCACACGACCTGCAGGAGGTACTCGATGTGCTGCATCACCTTGACCGCGTTGACCGTGGTGGTGGTCAGGAGGTAGTGCGACGGGCCGAGGCGCGTGACGGTGCCGTCGTCGAGCACCATCCCATCGTCGCGCAGCATGACGCCGTAGCGGCAGCGGCCGGTCGCAAGTGAGTCAATAGTGTTGACATAGATGCGGTTGAGGAATGCCGCCGCGTCGCGGCCGGCGATCTCGATCTTGCCGAGGGTCGATACGTCGACCACGCCGACGTTGGCGCGGACGTTGCGCGCCTCGCGGTTGGCGGCGTCGTCCTCGCTCTCGCCGGCCCGCGGGTACGAGTGCGGGCGCAGCCACAGTCCCGCGGTGACGAAGCGCGCGCCGCGCTCCGCGTGCCAGTCGTGCATCGCCGAGCGGCGCGTCGGCGCGAGATGCGCGCCTTGCTCGCTCCCGGGCACCGCGCCGAGTGTCACCGGCGTATACGGCGGGCGGAACGTCGTCGTGCCGACGTCGGGAATCGAGACGCCGCGCGCTTCGGCCAGCAGCGCGAGTCCCACGACGCCGCTCGTCTTGCCCTGGTCGGGGCCCATGCCGAGGGTGGTGTAGCGCTTCAGATGCTCGACCGCCGTGTAGCCCTCGCGCGCCGCGAGCGCGACGTCGTCGGCGGTCACGTCGTTCATGAGATCGACGAAGCGCTTGCCTTTGCTGCGGACGCTCCACAGCGCGCGAACGGCGTCGAGCTCCCCCGCCGCGGCGCCGACGATTCGCACGGGCAGGGGACACGCGTCCGGCAGGAAGGCGGCGAGGCGCTCGTCGTAGCGTAGCGTCCCGCGCGCCTGCGACCACAGGTGCACGGCGGGATTGAAGCCGCCGCTGACGCAGACCAGATCGCAATCGATGCACCTGGCCCGGCCGCCGTCGAGGGGCGCCACGTCGACCGAGCTCACGCGCAAGCGCCCGTTCGCGTTGACGATGGCGGACGACGCGATGACGCGCAGGCCGCAACGCCGCGCGGCCTCGCCTTCCGGTCGTGCATCGACCACCGCGGCAACGTCCACGCCTGCGCTCATCAGCGCCTGCGCCGCCGCGTACGCGCTGTCGTTGTTGGTGAAGACGACGGCGCGCGATCCGGGCCGTACCGCGTAGCGCTCGAGGTAGGTCTTCGCGGCGCCGGCGAGCATCGTGCCGGGGCGATCGTTGCCGGCGTACGCGATGCCGCGCTCGATCGCGCCCGTGGCGAGCACGACCTCGCGGGCGCGGATCTTCCACAGGCGGCGCCGGGGCTCGCGCTCAGGCGGTGAGGCGAGATGATCCGTGACGCGCTCGAGCGCGCCCACCATGAGGTCGTCGTAGATCCCGAACGCGGTCGTGCGCGAGAGCAACGTGACATCCGCGATGTCGCGACCGCTCGGCGGACCTTCGTCGCACAGGATCACGCGCCGTCCCGCCTGCGCCGCGAAGCGCGCGGCCTCGATGCCGGCAGGGCCGCCGCCGACCACGAGCACGTCGCAGTGCGCGTACTGGTGCTCGTACGCGTCGGGATCGGGCTCGCTCGCCGCGCGCCCCATGCCGGCCATGCGCCGGATGAGGTGCTCGTAACGCAGCCACCCGCGCGGCGTGGCGGGCCACATGAACGTCTTGTAGTAGAAGCCGGCCGGCATCAGCGGCGAGAAGGCATCGTTCAGCGCGCCGGCGTCGAAGCGCAGCGACGGCCAGCGGTTCTGGCTCTCGGCGCTCAGTCCATCGAACAGTTCGAGCGTGGTGGCGCGGACATTGGGCTCGCTGCGTGCGCCCATCCCAAGCTGGACCAGCGCGTTCGGCTCCTCCGCGCCCGCGGTGTAAATGCCGCGCGGGCGGTGGTACTTGAAGCTGCGCGCGACCAGGTGAACGCCGTTCGCGAGGAGGGCCGAGGCGAGCGTGTCGCCGGCGTAGCCTTCGAATCGCGCGCCGTCGAACGTGAACGCGAGGGGCCGCGCGCGGTCGACCGCGCCGCCCTGCGCGAGCCGAAAGGGCTGCGTCATGGCGACTCGAGGATGTCGTGCGTGCGCGTGTCGCGGCGCACCTTGATCCACGAACGGCAGCCCGCGCTGTGCTGCCAGAGCTCGACGTGCGCGCCCTTCGGGTTGTCGCGCAGGTAGACGTACGCGAACCAGTCGTCCATCGAGGCATCGGGCGCCGGGCGGTGCAGCGAGGCGTCGCCGCCGTAGGTGAATTCGCTCTGCGCGCGCGGACCGCAGTAGGGGCAATTGATGAGCAGCATTCAGTGCATCCAGGGAATGGGGCCGGCGCCTTTTTCGTCGATCATGCGGCCCTGCGCGAAGCGCTCCAGCGTGAAGGCCGCGTTGAGCTCATGCGGCGCGTCGTGCGCGATCGTGTGCGCGAGGAGCCAGCCCGAAGCGGGTGTGGCCTTGAAGCCGCCGTAGCACCAGCCGCCGGTCATGTACAGGCCCTGCACCGGCAGCTTGGCGATGATCGGACTGCCGTCCATCGTCATGTCGCAGATCCCGCCCCAGGTGCGCATGAGCGACAGCCGCCCGAAGCTCGGAAACAGGGACAGGCATGCCGCCGCCACGTGCTCGACAATGGGCAGGTTGCCGCGCTGCGCGTACGAGTTCATGAAGTCGAGGTCGCCGCCCATCACGAGCTCGCCCTTGTCGGACTGGCTCACGTAGAAGTGCACCGCGCCCGACGTGACGACCGTGTCGAGCACCGGCTTCACGGGATCGGACACCATCGCCTGCAGCACGTGCGTCTCGATCGGAAGCGTGATGCCCGCCATCGCCGCGAGCACGCTCGAATGACCCGCCACCGCGAAGGCGAGGCGAGGCGTCGCCACGAAGCCGCGCGTCGTCTCGACGCCCGACACAGCGCCGCCGTCGACGCGGATGCCGGTCACCTCGCACGCCTGGACGATGTCGACCCCGAGCGCGTCGGCGGCGCGCGCGTAGCCCCACGCCACCGCGTCGTGGCGAACCGTGCCGCCGCGCGGTTGCAGCAGGCCGCCGAGTATCGGGAAGCGTGCGTCCGGCGAGCAGTCGAGGTTCGGGATGCGCCGCGCGATTTCGTCGTGGGACAGGAACTGAGCGTCGATGCCGTTCAGGCGCATCGCGTTGCCGCGGCGCATCGCAGCGTCCATTTCCGCGGGCGTGTGGACGAGGTTGAGCACGCCGCGTGCGCTGTACATCACGTTGAAGTTGAGCTCGCGGCCGAGGCCCTCCCAGAGCTTGAGCGAATGCTCGTAGAAATGCGCGTTGGCGTCGAGGTGGTAGTTCGAGCGCACGATCGTCGTGTTGCGCCCCGTGTTGCCTCCGCCGATGTAGCCCTTCTCGAGCACCGCGACCTTGCGCACGCCGTGCCGCTTGGCCAGATAGTAGGCGGTGGCCAGGCCGTGTCCGCCGCCGCCTACGATCACGGCGTCGTAGGCCTTCGCCGGCGCGGGGCTCCTGAATGCGAGTGGCCAGCGCTTGTGCCCCGACAGGGCATGCCGCGCGAGAGAGAAGATCGAATACGTCACGTTGCCCGGGCCGCCCGATTCCTTACGCCGAAGGCGATGCGGGCGCCGCGCGGTCGCGCGCCCAGTTGCGTATGTGATCGACCTGCTCCTTCATCGTCTTCGACAGCGGCACCGTGCGAGCCGCCGCACGCATCAGGTCCTCGAATTTCAGCGCACGTGCTTCCAGGCGCGCGCGGGTGATCGCGGACACCACGCACTGCTCGACCTCGGCGCCCGTCCAGCCTTTGGTCAGCGCCGTGAGCCGCGACAGGTCGAAGGCCGACGGATCCTCGCCGCGCCTTTCGAGATGGATCGCGAAGATCTCCAGCCGCTCCCTGTCGTGCGGCAGGTCGACGAAGAACACCTCGTCGAAGCGGCCCTTGCGGATCATTTCGGCAGGCAGCAGGTCGATGCGGTTGGCGGTCGCTGCGACGAACAATCCGCGCACCTTCTCCTGCATCCAGGTGAGGAAGAACGCAAAGATGCGACCCTGCGCGCCCGACGCTTCGGTCGACGTGATGCCCATCTCGATCTCGTCGAACCAGACGACGGCTGGCGCGATCTCCTCCATCATGCGGCACGCGCGCGCGAACGCCCACTCGGGCGTGCCGTGGCGGCCCGAGAAGATCTCCGGCAAGTCGATGCGGTAAAGCGGCAGCTCGAACGTCGAGGCGATCGTTTTGATCGAAAGGCTCTTGCCGCAGCCCGAAACGCCCATCACGAGCACGCCCTTCGGCACCAGCTCCTCGCCGACCTTGTCGCTGGGGTGGAACAGCCCGTGCCGCTCGAGCGCCCAGTTCTTCATCACGTCGAGTCCGCCGAGGGGCTGGAGGTCCTTGCCTTCGCCGATGAACTCGATCGTGCCGGTGCGGTTGACGCGCAGCCGCTTCTCCTCGAGCAGCGACGGCAGCGACTCGCGCGCGAGCCGGCCGCTGACTTTGACGGCTCGCTTCAACGCGAATGATGCCTCGGCGAGCGTCAGCCCCAGCAGCGCCCGCGCGATCATGTCGAGCGTGGTGGCACGGGCGTCGACCCATGAACCGGCAGCGGTGAACGCGGTAGCCTGCTCGCCCAGGAAGGCGCGCATCTCGCTGAAGTCCGGGACGGTAAGCTCCGTGTAGAGGACGCTCGCCTCCAGCTCCTCGGGCACGAGCCGGACCGGCGCGGAGATCACGATGACCTGGCGACGGTGCGCGCACAGCACGAACAGGTCGCGCAGCCGCCGGCGTACGTCGACGGCGTCTCGCATCGCCTCGTGGAAATCCTTGAGCTGGAACACGCCGGGCCCGGTCTGCGCGGCGATGAAATCGAGCGCGGCGCGCGGATCGGTCGTCGCGAGGTCTGCGTCCGCCGCGTCGTCGTCGCGGATGCCGGCGGTCACGCTCCAGGTGCGAAACGGCACGGGTTCGCCGACGTAGCATTGCGCGGCGTGGCGCAGCAGGCGCTCGACGCGCTGCTCGTCGGCGGACATCACGTAGAGCAGCGGGTGGCCGGATGCGAACAGCGTGCGGAGCGCCTTCTCCGACTTGCTCTCGATGGGCGGTGGCGTTGCAGTTTGGTTCACCAGGATCTCCGGGCTTGTCTGGGGCAGGCAACTGCTGCCAAGGGTACGCGAATTATCTAGTCGAACACCTCGGCGATCCACTCCCGCGCCTGCGGGCCGAACACATTCCAGGCGAGGCCGCAGAGCACCAGCGCGCCGCCCGCGAATTGCATGGGCGCCAGCGTCTCGCCGAGGAAGATCGCGCCGCCGAGGAGACCCGAAACGGGGATGAGGAGCGCGAAAGGCGCGATCACGGCCGTCGGGTACCGGTGAAGCATCGCGTTCCACACGGCGAGCGCGAACAGCGTCGCGAAATAGCTCATGAACAGCACGCAGGCCCAGGGTCGCCAGCCCATGTGGACGATCGTGGTCAAGACCTGCGTTCCTCCCTCGAAGGCGAGCGAGGCCGCGAACAGCGGCAGCGGCGCGGCGAGGCTCGACCACACGACCATGCCGAGCATGTTCACCTCGCCCCTGCCGGCGGCGCGCTTGGCGATCACGTTTCCCACGGCCCATCCCAGCGCCCCGGCCACGACCAGCGCGAATCCGGCCAGCGTCGTCGTCGCGCCCTGCTCGATCATTTGCGCGAAGAGGACGAGGATGCCCAAGGCGGCGACCGCGCCCCCCACGATCGCGTGCCGGCTCAAGCGATCGTGCAGCCACCAGGCGGCGATGCCGATGGTGAAGAAGACCTGAACCTGGATGACGAGCGAGGACAGGCCCGCCGGCATGCCGAGCTTCATGCCGGTGAACAGAAAGCCGAACTGGAACACGCCGATCGCGAAGCCATAGGCCACGAGCGCCCGCCACGTCACGTTCGGGCGCTTCACGAAGAAGACCGCCGGCACAGCCGCGAACAGGAAGCGCAGCGCGGCCAGCGCGAAGGGCGGCACCGAATCGAGCGCCCAGCGGATGGGCACGAACGCGAGCCCCCAGACCGTGACGACGGCGAGGACCAGCGCGAAGTCGCGAGGCGAGAGGCGGGTGGTCACCAGGGCAGCGATTCTACCGGTGGAATAAATATTCCATGACCGCTCAAGTCGAAACTTGCGTTTCACCGGCGCTTGCGGGACAATCTCCGCCCCTGCCGCGCCTAACGTCCCGCACGCATGAATAACGCCACCGTCTTCGCTTCCGGCCGGCGGCTCGACGTGGTCTGCCTCGGCCGCTTCGCGGTCGACTTCTACGCGCAGCAGATCGGCGCGCGGCTCGAGGACGTCACGAGCTTTTCGAAGTACCTGGGCGGCTCGTCCGCCAACACCGCATTCGGCTGCGCCCGGCTGGGCCTTCGCGCAGCCCTCATCTCGCGCGTCGGCAACGACGCCAACGGCCGCTTCCTGGTCGAGACGATCGCCAAGGAGGGCTGCGACGTCAGCCACGTGAGCGTGGACCCGCAACGGCTGACGGGCGCCGTCGTGCTCGGCATCAAGGACAAGGACACGTTCCCGCTCATCTTCCTGCGCGAGAACTGCGCCGACATGGCGATCACCGAGGACGACATCGAGGAGTCCTACATCGCGCAATCGCGCGCGCTGCTCATCACGGGCACGCATTTCTCGACGGATTACATCAACCGCATCAGCAACCTCGCGCTCGACCGCGCGCGGCGCAACGACGTGCGCACGGTGCTCGACATCGACTACCGCCCCGTGTTGTGGGGGCTCACCAGCCGCGGCGACGGCGAAACGCGCTTCATCGCCTCGGACGGCGTGACGGCGCACATTCAAGGGATCCTGCCGAAGTTCGATCTCGTGATCGGCACGATCGAGGAATTCAACATCGCGGGCGGCAGCCTCGACATCGTGGCGTCGCTGCGCGCCATCCGCGCGGTGACGCGGGCCACGCTCGTCGTCAAGCGCGGCGCGCTGGGGTGCGCCGTGATCGACGGCGCGATTCCGGCCGACCTCGACGAAGCCTTCAACGGCGAGGGCGTGACGGTCGAGGTGCTGAACGTTCTCGGCGCGGGCGACGCGTTCTCGGCCGGCTTCCTGTCCGGCTGGGTTCGCGGGGAGGACTACGGACGCTGCGCGCGATACGCCAACGCCTGCGGCGCGCTGGTCGTGTCGCGCCACGGCTGCGCGCCGGCGATGCCCACTCGCGTGGAGCTCGATTACTTCATCGCCAACGCAGCGTCGATCCCGCGGCCCGACCAGGACGCGACGCTCACTCGATTGCATCGCGTAACGGCGCCGCGGGCGCCGCGGCAGGAGGTATTCGCGTTCGCCTTCGACCACCGCAATCCGTTTTTCGACCTCGCGCAGCGCGAAGGCGCCGGCGAGGCGCGCCTGCCGGCGCTCAAGAAGCTCTTCGTCGACGCCGTCGCGGAAACGCAAGCGGCGTTGACGCTCGACAGCGAAGTCGGGCTGCTCTGCGACGACCGCTACGGACAGGACGCGCTCAACGCCGCGACCGGCCGTGGATGGTGGATCGGACGTCCCGTCGAGCTTCCGGGCTCCAATCCGCTGACGTTCGACCGCGGACGCTCCATCGGAACGACGCTTCAGAGCTGGCCCGCCGAGCACGTCGTGAAGTGCCTGATCGCCTATCACCCGGACGATCCCGTGCTGCATCGCCTGGAGCAGGAGGCGCAGATCCGCGCGCTGTACGACGCGGTCCAGGCGAGCGGCCACGAGCTCCTGCTCGAGATCATTCCGCCCAAGAGTGCCCCGCCGGCGGAGGATACGGTGTACCGTTCGATGAAGCGGCTGTACAACCTTGGCATTTACCCGGAGTGGTGGAAGCTCGAGCCCATGTCGCCTTCGCAATGGCAGGCGGTCGACGCGCTCATCGCAGAACGCGATCCGTATTGCCGCGGCATTCTGCTGCTCGGGCTCAATGCCAGCGCCGACGCGCTGGCCGCCGGCTTCCGCGACGCTCGCGCGAGCCGCACGTGCAAGGGCTTCGCCGTAGGGCGTACGATCTTCCAGGAGCCCTCGCGCGCGTGGCTCGCGGGCACTATCGACGACGCGCAGTTGAAGCGCCAGGTGCGCACGAATTACGAGTCGTTGATCGCGTTGTGGAAGCAGGGGCGGTACTGACGCCATGAAGCTCACGGCGGCCCAGGCGCTCGTCCGCTATCTCGCCGCGCTCCGCGCGCAGACGCCCGACGGCGTGCAGCCGCTGTTCGCGGGCGTGTTCGCTATCTTCGGCCACGGCAACGTCGCGGGCGTCGGCGAGGCGCTGTATCGCGATCGCGACGAGCTTCCGACGTACCGCGCACACAACGAGCAGGCGATGGCGCATGCGGCGATCGCGTTCGCGAAAGCCAGCTTCCGGCGCCGGATGATGGCCTGCACGACGTCGATCGGCCCCGGCGCGACCAACCTCGTCACGGCCGCCGCGCTGGCGCACGTCAACCGCCTGCCCGTGCTGTTCCTCCCGGGCGACGTCTTCGTGTCGCGTGCGCCGGACCCGGTGCTGCAGCAGGTGGAGGACTTCGAGGACGGCACGATCAGCGCCAACGACTGCTTCCGACCGGTCTCGCGCTACTTCGACCGCATCATCCACCCGGCGCAACTGCTGATGGCGCTGCCGCAGGCAGTCCGGGTGCTGACCGACGCCGCGCTATGCGGGCCGGTCACGCTTGCGCTGCCGCAGGACGTGCAGGCGATGGCGTACGACTACCCGGACGATTTCTTCGCGCCGCCCGTTGTCACGTTCGCGGCGGCGGCGCCGGCGGAAGAGGCGATCGCCAACGCGGCGGCGTTGCTGTGCCAGGCGAAGCGGCCGCTCCTGATCGCAGGCGGCGGCGTGCTCTACGGGTTGGCGGCTGACGCGCTGCGCGCGTTCGTCGAAGCGCACGGCGTGCCCGTCGCCGAGACGCAGGCCGGCAAGGGCGCGCTGCCCTGGGATCATCCGCTGCAGATGGGCGCGATCGGCGTGACCGGCTCGCCGGCGGCCAACGCGCTCGCCGCCGACGCCGACGCGGTGCTCGCGGTCGGCACGCGCCTGTCCGATTTCACGACGGGATCGCACTCGCTCTTCGCGCAGGCGAAGCTCGTCAACCTCAACGTCAACGCCTTCGACGCGCGCAAGTGGCGCGGCGTGGAAGTCGTCGGCGACGCGAAGCTAGGCCTGGAAGCGCTGTCGGGGCCGCTTTCCGGCTGGTGCTCGGAATCCTCGTGGCAGGACCGCGCGCGCCGCGCGGGCGAGGATTGGCGCGCGGATACCGCCCGCCTCACGGGACAACGCGAGGTCGAATTGCCGTACGACGGCGACGTGATCGGCGCGGTTCAGCGATCGGCCGCCGATTCGACGACGAACGACATCGTCGTGTGCGCGGCAGGGACGCTCCCCGCGGAGCTGCACAAGCTCTGGCGCACGTCGGTGCCGGGGGGCTACCACATGGAATACGGCTACTCGTGCATGGGCTACGAGATCGCAGGCGCGCTCGGCGTGAAGATGGCCCGGCCCGACCGCGAAGTCGTCGTGCTCGTGGGCGACGGCAGCTACCTCATGCTGAACTCGGAGATCGCGACTTCGGTCATGCTCGGCCGCAAGCTCACGATCGTCGTGCTGGACAACCGCGGGTACGGCTGCATCAACCGGCTGCAGCAGGCGGTGGGCGGCGTGCCGTTCAACAATCTGTTCGAGGATTGTGCGCAAGAGGGGCTGGGCGCCCCGCGCATCGACTACGCGGCGCATGCTGCGTCGCTGGGTGCGATGTCCGAGAACGTGAAGACGATCCCGGAGCTCGAGGCGGCGCTCGCCCGCGCCCGCAACGCCGACCGCACCTACGTCGTCTGCATCGAGACCGATCCGGCGCACACCACGGACGAGGGCGGCTGGTGGTGGGAGGTCGCGGTGCCCGAGGTGTCGGAACGCGCGCAGGTGCGCAAGGCGCGCGAGCAGTACGAAGAGGGCAAGAAGAAGCAGGTTCCATGATGAAGGTCGAGATCGGCATCAACCCCATCTCGTGGTCGAACGACGACCTGCCGTCGCTCGGCGGCGAGACGCCGCTTGCGGTCGCGCTCACCGAAGGCCGCGAGATCGGGTACCGGGGCTTCGAGCTCGGCAACAAGTTCCCGCGCGAATCGGAGGCGCTGCGCAAAGTGCTGTCGGCGCACGGGCTCGCGCTCGTGTCGGGCTGGTATTCGGGGCGACTCGCGAAGCGCTCCGTCGAGGAGGAGATCGCGGCGGCCGGCCCGCACTTGAAGCTTCTCGCCGACAACGGCGCCAAGGTGATGGTGTACGGCGAGGTCGCCGACAGCATCCAAGGTGCGCCGCAGCCGCTGTACAAGCGGCCGCGCTTCTTCACGGCGGCGCAGTGGGATGCGTACGCCGGCCGCCTGACGCGCTTCGCGCGCCACACGCTCGCGCACGGCGTGCGCGTGGCGTACCACCATCATATGGGCGCGTACGTGGAAGCGCCCGCCGACGTCGACGAGCTGATGCGCCGCGTGGGTCCCGAGGTCGGGCTTCTCTTCGACAGCGGCCACATGACCTTCGCGGGCGGCGACGCGGTCGAGATGCTCGGCAGGCACGTGCGGCGCGTGTGCCACGTGCATTGCAAGGACGTGCGCCCCGAGGTGATCAAGCTCGCGCGCAACCGCAATTGGAGCTTCCTCGAAGCGGTCATCAACGGCGCGTTCACGGTGCCGGGCGACGGCAGCGTCGACTTTCCGGGGCTGATCGGCGTTCTGCGCGAGCACGGCTACGAAGGCTGGCTCGTCGTGGAGGCGGAGCAGGATCCCGTGGTCGCGCCGAGCTACGCGTACGCCGAGAAGGGATTCCGCACTTTGCAGAGTTTGATTGCATGAGCCTCGTCGTCAAAGCCAACCGCAGCGGACGCGATATCGTTTCGGTCACGCCGCAGTCGGCGGGATGGAAGTACGTCGGATTCGCGGCGCATCGCCTGGCGCCGGGTGAGTCGCTCGCGCTCGAGACGGCCCGCAACGAGATATGCATGGTCGTCCTGCGCGGCATCGCGACCGTCGCCGCGCGAGGCGATACCTGGCGCGAGATCGGCCACCGCACAAGCGTCTTCGCCGACGAAGCGCCGTACGCGGTGTACGCGCCGGCCGGAGAGCACGTGCAGGTTACCGCCAACACGGAGGCGGAGATCGCCGTGGCGAGCGCGCCCGGCACGGGCGACCGGCCGGCGCGGCTCATCGAGCCCTCGACGATGAAGCGCTTCGCGCGCGGCGAGGGCCTCAATACGCGTTACGTCTGCGACATCCTGCCGCAGACCGAGCCCGCCGATCGCCTTCTGGTGGTCGAGGTGATCACGCCGTCCGGACACTCGTCGAGCTATCCGCCGCACAAGCACGATACCGACAACCTGCCGGTGGAAAGCTCGCTCGAGGAGACGTACTACCACCGCCTGAACCCCGCGCAAGGGTTCGCCTTCCAGCGCGTGTACACCGAAGACCGCTCGCTCGACGAGTCGGTCGCAGTGGAGGACCACGACGTCGTGATGGTGCCGCGCGGCTACCACCCCGTCGTGGTCCCCTACGGCTACGACTCCTACTACCTCAACGTGATGGCGGGGCCGAGGCGCGAGTGGCATTTCAAGAACGATCCCGCGCACGAATGGATGCTCAAGAAATAGCGGAGAGCACGAATGACCCAAGTCGCACTGTTCGGCGCCGGGCGGATCGGCAAGATCCACGCCGGCAACATCGCCCGCCAGCCGGGCGTCGCGTTGCGCTACGTGATCGACGTCGACGCCACGGCGGCGAAGGCGCTTGCCGACCGACATGGCGCGCAAGTCACGAGCGCGGAGGCGGCCTTCGCCGACAAGGGCGTGG
>Ga0335083_10006237_pt1 | contig 14964 bp, 8 predicted proteins | sample Lox_Sample_42_FD_206716 | JGI IMG/M metagenome (GOLD analysis project Ga0335083, IMG submission 206716) | Soil microbial communities from Loxahatchee National Wildlife Refuge, Florida, United States - Lox_Sample_4.2 | ecosystem: Environmental > Terrestrial > Soil > Wetlands | place: USA: Florida... | reverse complement strand
CGATGCCGTCGGTGAGGCCCAGCGCGGTCTCGAACGAATCGGCGAGGCGCTTTTCCAGGCCGGGCTTCACCACCACGCGGTCCACCACGGCCTCGATCTCGTGCTTCAGCTTCTTGTTCAGCGCGGGGGCCTGGTCGATCTCGTAGAGCTTGCCGTCGATCTTGGCGCGGGTGAAACCCTTGCGCTGCAGCTCGGCCAGCTCCTTCTTGTACTCGCCTTTGCGGTCGCGGATGACCGGCGCCAGCAACAGCAGCCGCGTGCCTTCGGGCATCGCCATCACGCGGTCCACCATCTGGCTCACGGTCTGCGCCTCAATTGGCAGGCCGGTGGCGGGCGAGTACGGCACGCCGGCGCGGGCCCAGAGCAGGCGCATATAGTCGTGGATCTCGGTGACGGTGCCGACGGTCGAGCGCGGGTTCTTCGAGGTGGTTTTCTGCTCGATGGAAATGGCGGGGGACAGGCCCTCGATGGAATCCACATCGGGCTTGCCCATCAGCTCCAGGAACTGGCGGGCATAGGCTGAGAGCGATTCCACGTAACGGCGCTGGCCTTCGGCGTAGATCGTGTCGAACGCCAGGGACGATTTGCCGGAGCCGGAGAGGCCGGTGATGACGGTGAGCTGCTCGCGGGGGATCTGGATGTCGATGTTCTTTAAGTTATGCTCGCGCGCGCCGCGGACGGTGATGAACCCCGCGCCCTTGTCTTCCGCCATGCTGACCCCGATGTTCCGGCAATGTTCTTGTAGGATATGGGGTCGGCCGCTATAAAGCAAACCCCCCTGCCGCGCTGGTTTATTTGCGGCAGATGCGTTAAACTTGAAGACAATTTCTGGTTGAGGAGGTCCGTGTGGCTGGTAGTGTGAACAAGGTGATTCTGGTGGGCAATCTGGGCAAGGACCCGGAAGTCCGCAACGCGCAATCGGGCCTGAAGATCGTGAATCTCACCGTCGCGACCTCCGACACCTGGAACGACAAGATGAGCGGCGAGCGCAAGGAGCAGACCGAGTGGCACCGCGTCGTCATCATGAATGACCGTCTGGGCGACGTGGCGGAGAAATATCTGCGCAAGGGCTCGAAGGTTTATATCGAGGGCAAGCTGCAGACCCGCAAATGGACCGACCAGTCCGGTCAGGACCGCTACACCACCGAGATCATGATCGGCCGCTTCGGCGGTGAGCTGGTGCTGCTGGACAAGGCGGGCGGCAATGCCGGCATGGGCGGGGATGATTATGCTCCCGCACCGCGCGCCGCTGCACCCGCCAAGGCCCCGGCCCGCGCCGTGGGCGGTTGGGACACGCGGCCGGGCAACGACCTGGACGACGAGATTCCATTCTAACAGGGCGCGCAACCCGCATAAAAAGGCCGCATCCGTGCGGCCTTTTTTGCGTCCGCCCCGCCCGGCATGGCCAAGCTCCGCAAAAAACCGTAAAGCGGCGCCGTATTTTACCGTTTTGGGGATCAGAATCATGAGCGGAGCAAAACAGCCGGTGATCGGCATTATCGGCGGGTCGGGGCTGTATAATATCGAGGGCCTGACCGATACGCGCTGGGAGAAGGTGGAAACGCCGTGGGGCGCGCCGTCCGATGAGCTGCTGATCGGCCAGTTCCAGGGCACCAAGGTGGTGTTCCTGCCGCGCCACGGGCGCGGGCATAAGCTCTCGCCCTCCAGCCTCAACTACCGCGCCAATATCGACGCGCTGAAGCGCGTGGGGGTGACGGACATCATCTCCATGTCCGCCGTGGGCAGCCTGAAGGAAGAACTGCCGCCGGGGCATTTTGTCATCGTGGACCAGTTCATCGACCGCAGCTTCGCGCGTGAGAAGAGCTTCTTCGGCCCGGGCTGTGTCGCGCATGTCTCCATGGCGCACCCTACCTGCGCGCGCCTGGGCGACGCGCTGGAGGACAGCGTGAAGGCGCTGGGCCTGAGCTACACCCGTGGCGGCACCTACCTGGTTATGGAAGGCCCGCAATTCTCCACGCTGGCGGAAAGCAATCTGTACCGCAGCTGGGGCTGCTCGGTGATCGGCATGACCAACATGCCGGAGGCCAAGCTCGCCCGCGAGGCGGAGATTGACTACGCCACCGTCGCCATGGTGACGGATTACGATTGCTGGCACGAGGACCACGATGCCGTGACCGTGGAGCAAGTGGTGAAGGTGCTGCTCGGCAACGCCGACAAGGCGCGCTCCGTGGTGAAGGAGGTGCTGCCGCGCCTCTCCGCCCCGCGCACCGCCTGCCCGCATGGCTGCGACACGGCGCTGCAATACGCGCTGATCACCCCCCCGGAAGCCCGCGACCCCGCCGCGCTGGCCAAGCTGGATGCCGTGGCCGGGCGGGTGCTCAAACAGGGCTGAAGCAACAGGCGCCGCCCAGCTTTATGGGCGGCGCCACCTGCCTTTACGCCAGCGCCATGGCCTTCCGGCCTGCGGTAGCGCGGCGGGCGGGCGTAGAGCTTGCGGCGGCCACCGGCGATGCCCCGGTGCTGAATTTGCCGAGCAGCGCCATGATGCCCTCCACCTCCTGGGTCAGGCTCTGCCCGGTGGCGGCGGCCTCCTCAACCATGGCGGCGCTTTGCTGCGTCATCTGGTCCATCTGGTTCACAGCCGAATTTATCTGCCCCAGTCCTTGCGATTGCTCGCTCGTACTGGCGGCAATCGCGCCGACCGCAGCGTTGATGCTGACAACATGCTGGGCGATACGCTCCAGCGCCTCCCGGGCCAGCCCCACCGCCCGCACACCGGCGGCAACCTCGGCGCCCGAGGCGTTGATGAGGGTCTTGATCTCCTTGGCGGCATCGGCCGAACGCTGGGCCAAGGCGCGCACCTCCGTTGCCACCACGGCGAAGCCGCGCCCGGCATCGCCGGCCCGCGCCGCTTCCACGCCGGCGTTCAACGCCAGCAGGTTGGTCTGGAAGGCGATTTCATCGATAACGCCAATGATCCGGCCGATCTGGGCGGAACTCGTGTCGATCTTGTTCATCGCCTGCACCGCCTCCTGCACCACGGCCTCGGACGCGCTGGTGTCGCCCGTGGCGGCGCGCACCACCTCGTTCACCTGGGCGGCGTTTTCGGCGGTCTTGCGCACCGTGACGGTGATTTCATCGAGCGCCGCGGCGGTCTCCTCCAGGCTGGCGGCCTGGCGTTCGGTGCGCTGCGACAGCTCATCGGCGGACTGGCTGACCGTGCCGGCACTGCCGCGAATGGCGTTGGCAGACTCGCCGACAGCGCGCAGCGCCTCGCACAGCGCCGCGGCAGAGGTGTTGAAATCCACCCGCAGCCGGTCGAGCGAGGGCATCAGCGTGGTCTCGATATGCGCCGTAAGATCGCCGCGCGCCACCCGCTCCAGCGCGCCGGCGACGATACCGACATGCTCCATGCGCTCGCTCAGGTCGGTAGCGAATTTCACCACCTTGGTGGCCTTGCCGGTGGCGTCGAAGACCGGGTTGTAGCTGGCCTGCAGCCAGATGGCGCGCCCGCCCTTGCCGATGCGGTGGAACTCGGCGGAGAAGAACTCGCCCCGGCGCAGACGGGTCCAGAAATCCTGGTATGCGGGGCTGGCGGCGAAGGCTGGTTCGACGAACATGCTGTGCTTGCGGCCGATGATCTCGTCCCGGCCATAGCCGAGCGCTTGCAGGAAATTCTCGTTGGCGGTGAGAATGGTGCCGTCCAGCGCGAATTCGATGACCGCCTGCGAGCGGTTGATGGCGGCGAGCAGGCCCTCATCATTAACGGCCTTGAGCTTCTCCTTGGTGATGTCCAGCGCCAGCTTGACGATCTTGTGAACTTTGCCGTTCCGCCCGCGCACCGGGGTATAGGAGCCGCGCAGCCAAATTTCGTCGCCGGACTTGGTGCGGCGCGAAAATTCGCCGGAATCGAACGTGCCGGCGCGCAGCTTCTGCCAGAATTCGGTATAGGCGCCGCTTTGCGCCTCCTCCCGCCCGACAAAAATGCGGTGGTGCTGGCCGATGATCTCATTTGCCGAGTAGCCCATGGTGCGCAAAAACACATCGTTGGCGGAAAGAACGGTGCCATCGGGCTTGAATTCGATGACGGCGAAGGATTTGGCGAGCGCCCGCAAGGTCTCAGCGTCACGATAGGCGCGCAGCGGGTTCAATGATGTCATCGGACGGCGGGCTCCTGCTTGGATATGAAGGCTGGCATATCTAGCCCACGATCTAGTGAACAAATGCTTATCAGCGCCACGCCGCCGGAAGCCTCCCTGGCCGCAACATTCTGAATTCGGGCCAAAAAAAAGCACCCCTTTCGGGGTGCTTTTTCTGGTCCTGACAGATGCAGGGGGCCTCTCGGCCCCTTGCCCTGAACGATCAGTCCTCGATCTGCTGGTTGCGGCGGCGGATGGCCGCACCCAGGATGTCGCCCAGCGAAGCGCCGGAGTCGGACGAGCCGAACTCGGTGATCGCCTGCTTGTCCTCGTCGATTTCCTTGCCCTTGATGGTCAGCTGCAGCTTGCGGGCCGCGCGGTCCACCGCGGTGATCTTGGCATCGACCTTGTCGCCGACGGCGAAGCGCTCGGGGCGCTGCTCACCCTTGTCGCGCGCCAGCTCGGCGCGGCGGATGAAGCCGGTCAGCACGTCGTCAACCTTCACTTCGATGCCGTTGCTCTGCACAGCGGTAACGACGCAGGTGACGATCTGGTTCTTGTGGATGCGATCCAGCACGCCAGCGGCCGGGTCGACCTCAAGCTGCTTGATGCCGAGCGAGATGCGCTCCTTCTCCACGTCCACGTCGAGCACCTTGGCCTTGACGACCTCGCCCTTGGCGAACTTGGCAATGGCCTGCTCGCCGGTCTCTTCCCAGGAGAGGTCGGACATGTGGACCATGCCGTCGATCTCGGCGCCAACCGCAATGAACAGACCGAACTCGGTGATGTTGCGGATCTCGCCTTCCACGATCGAGCCAATCGGGTGCTCGTCCTGGAACTCTTCCCACGGGTTGCGCTGAACCTGCTTCAGGCCCAGGCTGATGCGGCGCTTGGAGGCGTCCACGTCCAGCACGACGACTTCCACTTCCTGCGAGGTGGAGACGATCTTGCCCGGATGGACGTTCTTCTTCGTCCAGGACATCTCGGAAACGTGCACCAGGCCCTCGACGCCCGCTTCCAGCTCCACGAAGGCGCCGTAGTCGGTGATGTTGGTGACGCGGCCGGAGACCTTGATGCCCGGCGGGTACTTGGCTTCAACGCCTTCCCACGGATCGGCCTCAAGCTGCTTCATGCCGAGGCTGATGCGCTGGGTGTCCGGGTTGAAGCGGATGACCTGCACCTTGACCGGCTGGCCGATGGTCAGCGCCTCGGCCGGGTGGTTGATGCGCTTCCAGGCGATGTCGGTAACGTGCAGCAGGCCGTCCACGCCGCCGAGGTCCACGAACGCGCCGTAATCGGTGATGTTCTTCACCACGCCGTCGAGGATCTGGCCTTCCTTCAGGCCGTGGATCAGCTCGGAGCGCTGCTCGGCGCGGGTCTCTTCCAGCACCGCACGGCGGGAGACGACGATGTTGCCGCGCTGGCGGTCCATCTTGAGGATCTGGAACGGCTGGGAGACGCCCATCAGCGGGGCGACATCGCGCACCGGACGGATATCGACCTGGGAACCGGGCAGGAACGCCGTGGCGCCGCCGAGATCGACGGTGAAGCCGCCCTTGACGCGGCCGTGGATCACGCCGTTCACGCGGGTCTGGGCCTCGAAGGCCTTCTCCAGCTGGGTCCAGGACTCCTCGCGGCGAGCCTTCTCGCGCGACAGAACCATCGAGCCGTCTTTGTCTTCGTAGCGCTCGATGTAGAGGTCGTAGACGTCGCCGGCATGAACTTCCGGCTTGGCGCCCATGGGCGCGAATTCGCGGAGCGGCACGCGGCCCTCGCTCTTCAGGCCGACATCGACAATCACGTAGTCATCGTCGATCCGGAGCACCGTGCCGGTAACGACGGAACCCTCGAAGCCGCCGCCGGCGCCGAGGGAGGAATCGAGAAGAGCAGCGAAATCATCGGCCCCGGCATAGGCCGGCGCGTCCGAATGACGGAGGGCGTGAGAAATGGAAGCCATGTGGCTAAAAATGTCCTTAAACATACGGGCACGGCGGCCCGGTGGGGTATGCGCAGCCTGGATCGCAGGCAACGGCTAGAGCATCCCGGGCGCTTTGCCCCGGGATGTCCGGTTGGAGATGGCGGTGTCTTAGCCCTGCCGCAGGGGAAGTCAAGCAAATACACCGTTAGGTGGCTAAGGGCGGTTCCCGAGGCTTCGCGTTCCCGGATTAACTGCTATAAGCCGCACGCGATGACAAAACTCTGCTCTGGCCTTTTCCGCGTCTCCCTGCTCGCCCTGGCCGTCGGCCTGGCCGGGTGTTCCAGTAAAAACAGCGCAGCCAATAGCGGGGAGTTCCCCGGCGGCGTGGTTCCGCCGGCAGATCAGCTCTACGCCCAGGGCGTGGAACACATGCAGAAGGGCGAGTACGACAAGGCCGTCAAGGATTTCGACGCCGAGGAGGAGAACTACCCCTACTCGACCTGGGCCACCCACGCCCAGCTCCTGGCCGGCTACGCCCAGTACAAGCAGCAGGACTACGACGACGCGATCAGCTCGCTGACCCGCTTCATCGGCCTGCACCCGGAAAGCTCCGAAGCCGCCTACGCCTATTACCTGAAGGCACTGTGCTATTACGAGCAGATCGAGGACGATCAGCGCGACCAGACCACGACCTTCGAGGCGATCCAGACGCTGCAGGACGTGATCAACCGCTTCCCCGACAGCGCCTATGCCCGCGATGCGCGCATCAAGCTGCGCCTGGCGAATAGCCGCCTCGCCGCGCATGACATGGATATCGGCCGTTTCTACCAGAAGCAGCATCTCTACGGCGCCGCGATCGGCCGCTACCAGGACGTGGTGGACAACTACCAGACCACCACCTTCGCGCCCGAGGCGCTGGAGCGCCTGGTGGAATGCTATCTCGACCTCGGGCTGACCGACGCCGCGGTGCGCACGGCCTCGGTGCTCAGCTACAACTACCCCGGCAGCAGCTGGTACCAGACCGCCTATGGCAAGCTGAAGGACCACGGGCTGGCAACCGCCGCCAACGAGACCCAGGCCGGGACCGGCAGCAACGCCCCGCCGCCGCCTGCGCAGCACCACGGTTTCGGGATCTTTTAACCCCGCATGCTCAACAGCCTCTCGATCCGCGATGTCGTGCTGATCGAGCGCCTGGACCTGCATTTCGAGGCGGGGCTGACCGCGCTCACCGGCGAGACCGGCGCGGGCAAGTCGATTCTGCTGGACAGCCTGGGCCTGGCGCTGGGCGCGCGGGCCGATGCCGGGCTGATCCGCGCAGGCGCCGAGCAGGCCGTGGTGGCGGCGAGCTTCTCCGTGGGCGAGGGCCATGCCGCGCAGGCGCTGCTGCGCGAGCACGGGCTGGATTCGGGACCGGAGATTTTCGTCCGCCGCATCGTGGCGCGGGATGGCCGCTCCCGCACGCTGGTGAACGACCAGCCGGTGAGCGTGGGCTTCCTGAAGAAGCTCGCCGGACTACTGATCGAGGTCCAGGGCCAGCACGAGCAGGTCGGCCTCGCGGACCCTGCGAACCATATCTTCCTGCTGGACGCGTTCGGCGTGCCCCCTGCCCCGCGCGAGGCCGTGGCCGCAGTGCACAAGGCATGGCGCGAGGCTGCGGCGCGGCTGAAAGAGGCGGAGCGGCGAATTGAGGAGACGGCCCGGGAAGAGGATTTCCTCCGCCATGCCGCCGATGAGCTGGCCAAGCTGAACCCGGTGCCGGGCGAGGAAGACGCCCTGGCCGGGGAGCGCCTGCGCTTGCAGGCCGGGGAGCGCCGGGCCGAGGCCATCGCCAGCGCCATCGCCGAGCTGCGCCCCAAGGACCGCCGCGCCTCCGGCCCCGCCGCCAGCCTGCGCGCCGCTGCGCGGGCTTTGGGCAAGGTGACGGTGCCGGCCGGCCATGTGAACCCGGCCGGGCCTGCCATGGCAGCACTTGAACGGGCCGAGGTCGCACTGTCCGAGGCAGAGGATTTCCTGGAACGGCTGGCCGCGGCGGAAGAGGACGATCCGCGTGCGCTGGAAGCCACCGAGGAGCGGCTGTTCGCCCTGCGCGCCGCCGCGCGCAAGCATGGCGTGCAGGTGGCGGAGCTGCCGGCGTTCTTTGCCGCCTTGCGCGCCAAGCTGGCAGCGCTGGAGAGCGGCGTGGCGGACATTGCAGCGCTGACGGCGGAGACCGCCCGGCTGCGCGCCGACTACGTGGAGAAGGCGGCGGCACTCTCGGCCTTGCGCGAGGGGGCAGCACGGCGGCTGGAATCGGCGATCGGCGCCGAGCTGCCGCCGCTGAAGCTGGAGCGGGCGCGCTTCGTGGTGGAACGCGCGATGCTGCCGGAAGCGCAATGGGGGCCTCGCGGCGCGGATGCGGTGCGGTTCCTTATTGCCACCAACCCGGGCGAGACGCCGGGTGCTTTGGACAAGATCGCCTCAGGCGGCGAACTCTCCCGCCTGATGCTGGCGATGAAGGTGGTGCTGACCGGCGGCGGATCGGTGGAGACGCTGATCTTCGACGAGGTGGATTCCGGCATTGGCGGCGCCACGGCGGCGGCGGTGGGCGAGCGCCTGGCCCGCGTGGCGATGGGCGTGCAGGTGCTGGTGGTGACGCATAGCCCGCAAGTTGCGGCGCGGGGTGCCGCACAGCTGCGCGTGGCCAAGCGCGTGGTGGGCGAACGCGCGGTGACGGAAGTGGATGTGCTGGACGATGAGGCGCGGCGCGAGGAGATCGCGCGGATGCTGGCCGGCGAGGTGATTACCGATGCCGCCCGCCAGGCGGCTGAAAGCTTACTACGGATATGACTGCAAAAACCAAGCTCCAGGCGCTGCTCGAAAAGATCGAGGCGGCGAACGCGGCCTATTACGAGCGCGATTCCCCGGAGATGACCGACGCCGAGTACGACGCGCTGCGCCGCGAGGCGGAGGATATCCTCAAGGCGCATCCTGAACTGCGCGAGGAGGCGCATGTGCTGGCCCGGGTTGGCGCGCGCCCGGCCACGGGGTTTGGCAAAGTGCGGCACCGCACGCCGATGCTCTCGCTGGACAACGTGTTCAGCCCGGAGGATTTCGCCGAGTTCTGGCAGGGCAAGCGGCGCTTCCTGGGGCTGGATTCGGCGTGGGATTTCGTCGCGGAACCGAAGATCGATGGGCTGTCCATCTCGCTCACGTATGAGAACCGGCGCTTTGTGCGCGCGGCGACACGCGGCGACGGCACCGAGGGCGAGGACGTAACCGCCAACATGCTCACCTTGCGCGAACTGCCGCACGAGCTGCCGCATGACGCGCCGGATTTCATCGAGATCCGTGGCGAGGTTTACATGACCAAGGCGGATTTCCTCTCCCTCAACGAGGCCAATCCGGACAAGCCCTTCGCCAACCCGCGCAACGCCGCGGCGGGGAGCCTGCGCCAGCTCGACCCCGCTATTACCGCGAAACGCAAACTCTCGCTGTTCGCCTACGCCCAGGGCGAAACCGCGACGCCGGTGGCGGACACGCATTGGGGGTATCTCACCACGCTCAAGCGCTGGGGGTTCAAGGTGAACCCGCTCTCGGAGCGCATGGCTGAGGGAGATGCCGAAGCGTTCCAGGCGCGTATCGGCGCCGAACGCGCCGAGCTGCCCTATGACATCGACGGCGTGGTGTACAAGGTGAACGACCTCGCCTTGCAGGCGCGGCTGGGCTTCGTCGGCCGCGCTCCGCGCTGGGCCTGCGCGTGGAAATTCCCCGCTGAAAAAGCCCGCACGGTGCTGGAGGATATCGAAATCCAGGTAGGCCGCACCGGGGCGCTGACGCCGCGTGCGCGCCTCAAACCTGTAAACGTGGGCGGCGTTCTGGTGCAATACGCGACGCTGCATAACGAGGACGAGATCGCGCGCAAGGATGTGCGCATTGGCGACACGGTGGAGCTGCAGCGCGCGGGCGATGTGATTCCGCAAATCCTCGGTGTGCTGAAGCGCGGCGAGCACACGCACCCGTTCGAATTCCCCACCCATTGCCCGGTCTGCGGCTCGCTGGCGGTGCGCGACACCGATGAGGCCGTGCGCCGCTGCACGGGCGGGCTCTCCTGCCCCGCCCAAGTGGTGGAGCGGCTGATCCATTTCTGCTCGCGCGGGGCGTTCGATATCGAGGGCATGGGCGAAAAGACCGTGCAGGAATTTTATCAGGCCGGACTGCTGAAAAGCGCGCCGGATGTTTTTGCCCTGCCCGCGCATGAGGCGGAGATCGCCGAGCGCGAAGGCTGGGGCGAGGTTTCCGCCGCCAAGCTCACCGCCGCCATCAACGCACGGCGCGAGATCGGGCTGGAGCGGTTCATCTACGCGCTGGGCATCAGGCGCATCGGCGAGAACAACGCCAAGCTGCTGGCGCGGCATTATGGCAGCTATGCCAATTGGAAGGCGGGGATGATCGCGGCGCGCGAGATCGGCTCCGATGCGCGGCTGGAGCTAGGCTCCATCTCCGGCGTCGGCCCGACCATCGCCACGGACCTGGTGGCGTTTTTCGACGAACAGCACAACCTGGACACGCTGGCGGCACTTGAACGCGCAGTGACGGTGCAGGACGCGGCAAGCGCGGGGGTTTCCGACTCCCCGTTGGCGGGCAAGGTGATCGTGTTCACCGGCACGCTGGGCATGGCGCGGCCGGAAGCTAAGGCGCGGGCCGAGGCGCTCGGGGCAAAAGTAACGGAGTCGGTCTCGAAGAAGACGGATTACGTGGTGGTGGGCGAGGATGCCGGTTCCAAGGCGAAGAAGGCGGTGGAGTTGGGAATACACATGTTGACAGAGCAGGAATTCAGGGAGATGGCGGGGCTGTGACTATGTTCGCCAGCATCCTCTCCGCGTTCCTGCTCGCCTTTCCGGCCCTGTTTTCCATCGTCAACCCGCTGGGCGGGGCGATTATTTTCCATGAGGTCACGGCAACGCAAAGCCATTTGCAGCGCGTGATCCTGGCTCGGAAGGTGGCGCTGTACTCGACCGGGGTGATGCTCGTCGCGCTCTGGGCCGGCACGTACATATTGAGCTTCTTTGGTATTTCAATGAACGCGCTGCGCATCGCCGGCGGCTTGGTGGTGGCGGTGCGCTCCTATGAGATGCTCTCCGCCCCGGACAATACCGCAGCGCGCAAACAGCGCGAGGCGGCGCCGGTGAGCAGCGCGATTACCGAGGATCTGGCTGGCTACGCCTTCTTCCCTCTTACGCTGCCCTTCACCACCGGGCCTGGGACCATCGCCGTGGCGGTGTCGCTCGGCACGGCGCGGCCGGATGTGCTGGCAAGCATGGGCGCTTTTTATGCCGGCGCCTCCCTCGCCTGCCTGGTCATGGCAGTGCTCATTTGGTTGTCGTACAGCATGGCGGACCGCATCGCCGCCGTGCTTGGCCATTCCGGTCAGCAGGTGGTTGCGCGCATTGCCGCCTTCCTGCTCCTGGGCATCGGCGTGCAGGTCCTGCTCTCCGGCATCGTGCCCGTACTGCATGCGGCGTTGAGCAGATAGGCGGATTTCGCCTGCGCTGTGCTGCTGGCTTCGCTGCTGTTCTCGCCGCCTGGGCGTGACAAACACGGCCCCGCGCGGGCATGATGCGCAAGGAGGACTTTGGTTTGGCGGCGTATCTGAAAGCGGAAATCGAGATCATCCGGCGGAGCGGGCTGTTCCTCTCGCTTTGGTATCTGGCGCAGCACCCGGCCCTGGCCGCCAGCGGCGATGATGGCGTGGGGCATTTCTGTGCCGAGGGCTGGGCCAATGGCGCGCGCCCGAACCAGTATTTCGACCCGGCTTGGTATCTGGCGCGCTACCCGGATGTCGCCGCAGCAGGGATCAACCCGCTGCTGCACTACATCATCGGCGGTGAGGCGGAGGGGCGCGATCCCTCCCCGATATTCCATACCGCCTGGTACCGTGAGACCTACCATCTGGGAGCCAGCGAGCCCTGCCTGCGGCACTTCCTGGAGCGGCGCTGCACCGGGCAGGTGAGCCCGGTGCCGGTGTTCGACGCCGCCTGGTACCTGGAGAACAACCCGGACGTGGCGCAAGGCGGGGCGGACCCGTTCGAGCATTTCCTGCTGTTCGGCGTGACCGAGGGGCGCAGCCCGGCGCCGGATTTCGACCTGAAATTCTACATCAACCGCTACGGCACCATGCTGGGCGGAGAGAACCCGCTGCTGCACTATCTGGCGCACCGGCAGAGCGGCATGTTCCTGCCGCAGCGGCCGGAACAGGAAGGGCTGGTGCCGGCAGCCGTGCGGCGCGCCACCCGCCCTGCCCCGCATTTCGAGGAATTCCAGCCCGCCCCCGCGCATGCGAAGCGCAAGGCGAAGCTGCTGGCCTATTACCTGCCGCAATTCCACCACGTGCCGGAGAACGATGCCTGGTGGGGCAAGGGCTTTACCGATTGGACGAATCTCGGCCGGGCGCTGCCGCGCTTCATCGGCCATGTGCAGCCGCGCATCCCGCGCGACCTCGGGCATTACTCGCTGGACGACCCGAACACGCTGAAGCGGCAGATCGAGATGGCGAAGGGCGCGGGGCTGGAAGGCTTCGTGTTCTACACCTACTGGTTCAACCGGCACCGTTTGCTGGAAAAGCCGCTGGAGCAGTTTCTCGCAGATAAATCCTTGGACTTCTCCTTCTGCGCGATGTGGGCGAACGAGAACTGGACCCGGCGCTGGGATGGGTTGGAGCGCGAGGTGCTGATCGCGCAGGAATATCTGGAAGAGGACGACCCGGCGCTGATCGCGCATTTTGTCCGGCTGTTCGAGGATCCGCGCTATATCCGCATCGATGGCCGGCCGCTGCTGATGATCTACCGCGTCACGCTGATCCCCGACGCGACGGCGCGCATCGCCAAATGGCGGCGCATGTTCAACGAGCTGCATGGCGAGACCCCGCTCATCATCATGGCGCAGAGCCTGGGCGATTACGACCCGGAGCCCTACGGGCTGGATGGCGCGGTGGAATTCCCGCCGCACAAGCTGAGCCAGGAGACAAAGCGGATCAACGACACGCTCACCCTGCTCGACCCGGATTTCGCCGCCACGGTGCACGACTATGCCGATATCGCGGAGACATCGCTGAAGCTGCCGGTGCCGGATTATCCGTTGATCAAAACCATCGTGCCGGGCTGGGACAATGACCCGCGCCGCGAGGGCAAGGGGCTGGCGCTGCATAACGCCACCCCCGCGCTGTACCAGGACTGGCTTGAGAAACTCGTTGACTATACCGAGGAGAATCCATTCTACGCGGAGCGGATCATCTGCGTGAATGCGTGGAATGAGTGGGCCGAGGGCGCGTTCCTGGAACCTGACGTGCATTCGGGCGCTGCCTTCCTCAACGCCACCGCACGGGCGATCTGCGAGCGCGATATGGCGGAATTCTCCGCCGGGATTCTGCTGGTGGGGCATGACGCGCAGGCGCATGGCGCACAATTGCTGCTGCTCAACATCGCCCGCAAGCTGAAGCGCCAATGGGGCATCAAGGTGCATCTGCTGCTGCTGGGCGTTGGCCCGCTGCTCGGCAAATATTACGAGACCGCCGAGGTGAATGTCGCCTACGACAAGACAATCATCGGCAATCTGCTCGATAAATACAGGGCGATGGGCATACGTGCCGCCATCGTGAACTCTGCCGCCTCGGCGCGGGTGGTGCCGTGGCTGGAGCAGCGGGGCATAAGCGCCACCATGCTTGTGCATGAGATGCCGCAGCTGCTGAAGGAGTACAACCTGGAGATCCAGGCGCGGCTGGGCGCGGGCGCTGCAAGCAACCTCGTGTTCTCCTCAGGCTATTTGCGGGACAAATTCGCGGCGGCGGTGGAGCTGCGGCGTGAGAATGCGGTAGTGCTGGCGCAGGGCAACTACCAGGAGATGCGCTTCGAGGAAGCGGCGCGCACGCGCTTCCGCCGCGAGCTGGGCATACCGGATGAGGGCTTCCTGGTGCTTGGCGCCGGGTTCGCGCATATCCGCAAGGGCTTCGATCTCTTCCTGCAAATGGCACGGACGTTGGCGGCGCGGCGGAGCGATGTGCATTTCGTCTGGGTGGGCGACATCGAGTTCATGCTGCGCACCTATCTCGCCCCCGAGATGGAGCGCGCACAGGCCACCGGATGTTTCACGCACATCCCTTATACCGAGCGCGTGGCGGAATATTTCTCCGCAGCCGATGTGCTGGCGCTGACCTCGCGCGAGGACCCGCTGCCGACGGTGGTGATGGAGGCGCTGGCCTGCGGCGTGCCCTGCGTCGCCTTCGACGAGAGCGGCGGCATCCCCGAGCTGCTGCGCCGCGAACAGGCAGGGCGCGTTGCCAAGCCCGCCGATGCCGAGGATTTCCTGACAGAGCTGGCCAGCCTGCTGGACCATGAGACGCTTGACGCCCTGCGCCCGCGCCTATCTGCCATGGCGGCGCGGAAGTTCGAGTTCGGCGCCTATGTACAGGAGCTGCTGCGCCTGGCCACACCGGCGCTGAAGATGGTGAGCGCGGCGGTGCTGAACTACAATTACGCACGGTATCTGCCGGAGCGGCTCACCACCGTATTCGCGCAGACCTACCCGGTGCAGGAGGTGCTGCTGCTCGACGACGCCTCCCACGATGATTCGCTGGCCGTGGCTGCGGAACTGGCCGAGGCCTCGGGACGGGAACTGCGCGTGCTGGCCAACAAAAAGAATGCCGGGGTATTTGCGCAGTGGAAGCGCGCGGCCGAGGCGGCCACCGGCGAGTATATCTGGCTGTGCGAGGCGGATGACGCCGCCGATCCGCGCTTCCTCTCCCGGCTCGTCGAGGCCATGGAGGGGGCGCAAACCCCGCTGCTCGGGTTTACGGACAGCCGGGCCATCGACGAGACCGGCATGGAGGTGATGCCGGACTACCAGTCCTACTACTTCGCCTGCGGGGTGAGGGAGCTGGCTTGCTCGGGCATCTGGAAGGCGCGGGAGTTCGCC
>Ga0335083_10006235_pt1 | contig 14968 bp, 9 predicted proteins | sample Lox_Sample_42_FD_206716 | JGI IMG/M metagenome (GOLD analysis project Ga0335083, IMG submission 206716) | Soil microbial communities from Loxahatchee National Wildlife Refuge, Florida, United States - Lox_Sample_4.2 | ecosystem: Environmental > Terrestrial > Soil > Wetlands | place: USA: Florida... | reverse complement strand
GGTCGTCGTCGACATCGCGGCGGGACCGGAACGCGCGGTGGCCGCGACGAAGACGGTGGTGCTTTCGGCGCTCGCAGGCGCGCTCCTCATCGCGAGTCTCGCAGACGATCGCGAGCTGAGCGCGGGCCTGCAACGTCTGCCGGAGCGGCTGCATCGCGCGCTTGGCTGCGACTGGTCGCCCTGGGCCGGCGCCGTCGCACACACCCGCGCCTCCTTCGTGGCCGGACGCGGCTATGCGCTCGGACCGGCGCGCGAGGTTGCGCTGAAGATCACGGAAGTGTTGCGTGCGCCGTCGCTGGGCTTCAGCACCGCCGAACTCCGTCACGGCCCGCGCGCGGCCGTCACGCAGGAGACGCCCGTTCTGGTGCTACGGCAACAGGACGAAACGGCTGCGGCGACCGATGATCTCATCCGCGGTCTTCGCGAGTCCGGAAGCAGCGTCTATGCGGTGGGATCGAACGGGTCTCTGCCGTGGATCGGCGACGATCATCCCGCGCTCGATCCGCTGGCCATGCTGCTGCCGGCCTACGCCGCGATCGAACGGGCGGCGGTGGCGCAAGGTTTCGATCCCGACCGGCCGCCGCATCTGTCAAAAGTCACGCAGACGTTGTGAACGCATCTCTGTCGGAACCGCATAACGCTTGACGGAGCGCCTTTACCGGCGCTGCTGCAAGCATCCGGGCGATGGGCCACAGTTCGCTGCCATCGCGAACACGGTCCGGAAAATCGCCTGCGGCCCGCACTTCCCCGGTTGAGCTCCGGCCCCTCGAACTCCGCCTCGGCACTCGCTCACAAGAAATTTTGGGCGCTAGGCGGCGATTTTGGCCGGCAGCTCGCGGGCCCGGTTGCACTGCGGCATGAATTGTTCATACTTGGAATTAAGTTGCGATTCTTTGGCTGCAAACGAGAGAAACAATTAGAGGTAGAAGCAGTTACGACCAAATGTTACGGTTTGTTTCAGAGCAGGCGCAACAGCCGGCCAAACGGCCCGCCGGCATGCGCACGCATGACCATGGCGAGATCCATCATGGCTTCGTGGCGAAGGACGCCGCGGCGCAAGCCGCGCGCTGCGCGCAATGCGGCGTGCCGTTCTGCCAGGTCCATTGTCCGCTCTCCAACAACATCCCGGACTGGCTCAAGCTCACTGCCGACGGGCGTCTGCGGGAAGCCTACGATCTCGCCGAGAGCACCAACAACATGCCGGAGATCTGCGGGCGCATCTGCCCGCAGGATCGTTTGTGCGAAGCCAATTGCGTCATCGAGCAGTCGACGCACGGCGCGGTGACCATCGGCTCGATCGAGAAATATCTCGCCGACACTGCGTTTCAGAATGGATGGGTGAGACCGATCCGTCCGCGCGTCGCGCGAGCCGAAAGCATCGGTATCGTCGGTGCGGGACCGGCAGGCCTGACGGCGGCGGAGCAGCTCCGCAAGCAGGGTTACGGTGTCACGATCTATGACCGCCATGACCGTGCGGGCGGTTTGCTGATCTACGGTATCCCCAACTTCAAGCTCGACAAGGCGGTGGTGCAGCGCCGTGTCGCGCGGCAGGAAGCCGGAGGGATCCAATTCCGGTTGGGTGTCGAGATCGGTTGCGACCTGTCGCTGCGGGAATTGCGCGCGCATCATGATGCCGTGCTGCTCGCCACCGGCGCGTATCGCGCGCGGGAGACCGGCGCGAAAGGTGCGTCGCTCCCCGGCGTGGTTGCGGCACTCGATTATCTCATCGCCTCCAACCGCAAAGGTCTGGGCGATGTCGTGCCGTCGCATGATGACGGCTCGCTTCACGCGAAAGGCAAGGATGTTGTCGTTATCGGGGGTGGCGACACCGCAATGGATTGCGTGCGCACGGCGGTCCGGCAAGGCGCGAACTCCGTCACCTGTCTTTATCGCCGCGACCGCGCAAACATGCCCGGTTCAGCGCGCGAAGTGCTGCATGCGGAAGAAGAGGGCGTGCGCTTCGAATGGCTTGCCGCGCCGGATGCTTTCGACGGTGTCGAGGCGGTGGCGCGGGTGCATGGTGCGCGCATGCGGCTCGGTGTCGTGGACGCAAGCGGACGGCACGGCATCGAGAAGGATGGATCTAGCTTCGAGATCGCGGCGCAGATGGTGATCGTCGCGGCGGGTTTCGATCCGGAGCCGCTGCCGCAGATGCTCTCCGAAAAGGCGCTGATGACCGGATCGGACGGGCGCGTGCGGATCGACCAGCGCAATTTCATGACCAGCCTTGAAGGCGTGTTCGCCGCGGGCGACATCGTGCGTGGCGCGTCGCTGGTCGTGTGGGCCATCCGCGATGGGCGTGATGCGGCCGCGGCGATTCACGCGCACCTCCTCGCCAGGCAGGAGGTTGTCCATGCCGCGGAATGAGGCGCAGGAATTTGTCGATCGGTACCGGCGCAATGCGGCTGCGCTGCAGGCGGCGAACGCCTACTCGCCATCCGACGAGCACGATGCCTGCGGTGTCGGTCTCGTGGCCGCCATCGACGGCAAGCCGCGCCGCGAGGTGGTCACCCGCGCCATCGACGCGCTGAAATCGGTCTGGCATCGCGGCGCAGTCGATGCCGACGGAAAGACCGGCGATGGTGCAGGCATCCACGTTCAGGTGCCGCACAAATTCTTTGCCGAAGTCGTGCGGCTAAGCGGCCATCGCACGCGAAAGGGCCGTATTGCGGTGGGCCAGATCTTCCTGCCGCGCACCGATTTTGCGGCACAGGAGACGTGTCGTACGATCGTCGAGTCCGAATTGCTGCGGCTGGGCTTCTATCTTTATGGCTGGCGGCAGGTGCCGATCGATCTTTCGGTCATCGGTGAGAAGGCGAACCTGACGCGTCCGGAAATCGAGCAGATCGTTTTCGGTACGCCTGAATCCGACGATACCGAAGGGCTCGACCGCCAGCTCTATCTCTGCCGGCGTCGCGTCGAGAAGCGCGTACGTGATGCCAGCATCGCGGGTTTCTATGTCTGCTCGCTGTCGGCGCATTCGCTGATCTACAAGGGCATGTTCCTGGCTGAGCAGCTGTCGAATTTCTATCCGGATCTTCAGGACGAGCGATTCAGCTCCGCGTTCGCGATTTTCCATCAGCGCTATTCCACCAACACGTTCCCGACCTGGAGTCTGGCGCAACCCTTCCGCATGCTCGCCCATAATGGCGAGATCAACACGCTGAAGGGCAACATCAACTGGATGAAGAACCACGAGTTCAAGATGGCGTCCGCGCTGTTCGGCGACGCGGGAGACGACATCAAGCCGATCATCCAGCCAGGCTCATCGGATTCCGGAGCGCTCGACGCGGTGTTCGAGGTTCTGGTGCGCGCGGGTCGCAGCGCCCCGCTCGCGAAGACATTGCTCATCCCGGAGTCGTGGACCAAGAAAGCTTCGACGATCCCGGAAGCGCATCGCGCCATGTACGCCTACGGCAACGCGGTGATGGAACCGTGGGACGGCCCCGCGGCCATCGCTGCCACCGATGGCCGCTGGGTGATCGCCGGCATGGATCGCAACGGTCTGCGCCCGCAACGCTATGCGATCACCGAAGACGGATTTCTGGTGTCGGGATCGGAAAGCGGAATGTTCGAGCTCGATCCGTCACGAGTTCTGCGCCGCGGACGTCTCGGCCCCGGACAGATGATCGCGTTGGATCTCCGCGAGGGCCGCCTCTATGAAGACCGCGCAATCAAGGACAGGCTCGCCGGCGAACATCCCTACCTCGAATGGACGCGCAACATCGTGGAGCTGGAACCGATCATAGGTCCCGGCCCGGAGCCGCGCCTGTTCGACGATACGGAGCTGAGGACACGTCAGCGCGCGGCGGGATATTCACTCGAAGACATCGAACTGATCCTTCACCCGATGATCGCCGACGGCAAGGAAGCAGTCGGTTCGATGGGCGATGACACGCCGCTCGCAGTGCTGTCGCAGCACTACCGGCCGCTGTCCCACTTCTTCCGCCAGAATTTCAGCCAGGTCACCAACCCGCCGATCGACTCGCTGCGCGAAGATCGCGTGATGAGCCTGAAGACGCGTTTCCGGAACCTCGGCAATGTGCTGGCACAGGATGAGAAGCAGGCGGAAGTCTTCGTGCTGGAGACGCCTGTCATTTCCAACGGCATGTTTGAGCGCATCCGCGATCATCTGACCGGCACATTCAAGGAGATCGATTGCGTCTTTCCGATCGCGGGGGGCGGAACGGAAGGCAAGGTGCTGGAGCAGGCTATCGCGCGCATCCGTGCCGAAGCGGAGCAGGCCGTGAAGGATGGCTTCAGCCATCTGATCCTGACCGACGAGCGCATCGCGCCGGATCGCGCCCCCGTCCCCATGATTCTTGCGACCGGCGCGGTGCATTCGCACTTGTTGCGCAACGGTTTGCGCAGCCAGGTGTCAATCAACGTGCGCGCCGCGGATTGCCTCGATACGCATTATGCCGCGGTGTTGATCGGCGTCGGCGCCACGACGGTGAACCCCTATCTCGCGCAGGAATGCATCGCGGACCGTCATGCGCGCGGGCTGTTCGGCGATCTGACCCTCGGCCAATGCGTCAAGCGCTATCTCGACGCCGTGAGCGCAGGCCTGCTCAAGATCATCGCGAAGATGGGCATCTCCGTGATCTCGTCCTATCGCGGCGGCTACAATTTCGAGGCGCTTGGCCTGTCGCGCTCGATGGTGGCGGACATTTTCCCCGGCATGCCAAGCCGCATATCCGGCATCGGGTTCGAGGGAATCGCGGCGCGCGCAGCCAAGCTTCACAGCGAAGCCCTGCAAGACGATGTGCTTCCCGTCGGCGGGTTCTATCGCATGCGCGCGTCAGGCGAGGCTCATGGCGACAGCGCGACGCTGATCCATCTTCTGCAAAGCGCGGTGCAGAAGAATTCCTACGGCCTCTACAGGAAATATTCCGAAGGCGTCGATGCGCAGGCGCCTGCGTCGCTGCGCCACCTGATGAACTTCCGTCTGCCGCCGGACCCGGCACCGCTGGACGAGGTCGAGCCTGTCGAGAACATCCTCACGCGCTTCGTCACGCCGGGCATGTCGCTCGGCGCGCTGTCGCCGGAGGCGCACAGGACACTCAACATCGCGATGAATCGCATCGGCGCCCGCTCCAACTCGGGTGAGGGCGGCGAGGAGCCGGATCATTTCGGCACCGAAGCCAATTCGCAGGTGAAGCAGATCGCGTCCGGCCGCTTCGGCGTGACCGCGGAGTATCTCAACGCCTGCCGCGAGATCGAGATCAAGGTCGCGCAGGGCGCCAAGCCGGGCGAGGGCGGACAGCTTCCCGGCTTCAAGGTGACGGAGATGATCGCGCGCCTGCGCCACGCGGTACCGGGCGCGACGCTGATCTCGCCGCCGCCGCATCACGACATCTATTCGATCGAGGATCTGGCGCAACTCGTCTATGACCTGAAGCAGATCAACCCTGAGGCGCGCGTGTGCGTGAAGCTCGTGTCGGCGAGCGGCGTCGGCACCATTGCGGCGGGTGTGGCAAAAGCGAAAGCCGACATCATCCATATCGCCGGCCACAGTGGCGGCACGGGCGCCTCGCCGCAAAGTTCGATCAAGTTCGCCGGGCTCCCATGGGAAGCCGGTCTGAGCGAGGCCAACCAGATCCTCACGCTCAACGGGTTGCGGGAGCGGGTAACCTTGCGCGCCGACGGGGGCTTGCGCACCGGCCGCGACATCGTGATGGCGGCTCTCCTGGGCGCCGAGGAATATGCCATCGGCACGGCGTCGCTGATCGCCATGGGGTGCCTGCTGGTGCGGCAATGTCACTCCAACACCTGTCCGGTCGGCATTTGCACTCAGGACGAAAGGCTGCGCGCGAAATTTGCCGGCACGCCGGAAAAGGTGATCAACCTGTTCCGGTTCATCGCAGAAGACGTGCGCGAGTTGCTGTCGTCGCTCGGCGCGCGGTCGCTTGGCGAAGTGATCGGGCGCACCGATCTGCTCTATCAGAAGAGCCGCGGCTCCGCAGACCTCGACGAACTCGATCTCAACGCGCTGCTCTGCCGCGCCGACACGCGCGGTGCGCGTGTCTCCACCCGCAAACTGCGCAACGAAGTCCTGCCGACGCTTGATACGGATATCGTCCAGAGCGCGGTCGCGGCGCTGGCGCGCGGCAAGAGGGTCGAGATGGCGTTCGATGTGCGCAACACCCAGCGCTCTATCGGCACGCGCCTGTCGTCCGCCATCGTGCGCAAATGGGGGTTGACCGGTCTTGCGCCGGACAGCCTGACGATCAGGCTCACCGGATCGTGTGGACAATCGCTTGGCGCTTTCGGCGTGCAGGGCCTGCGTATCGAGGTCGAGGGCGACGCCAATGACTATGTGGGCAAGGGATTGTCGGGCGCGACCATTGTGCTCCAACCGCCGCGTACCGCGCGCTTTGTGGCAAGCGACAACACGATCATCGGCAACACGGTACTGTACGGCGCCACGTCCGGGTTTCTCTTCGCGGCCGGCCAGGCGGGCGAGCGCTTCGCGGTGCGCAACTCCGGCGCGATTTGCGTGGTGGAAGGCTGCGGCTCGAACGGCTGCGAATACATGACCGGCGGTGTGGCGGTGATCCTCGGCACGCCGGGGGACAATTTTGCAGCCGGCATGACGGGCGGCGTCGCTTATGTCTACGACGGCGACGGCACGCTCGAGCAACGGATCAATCCCGACAGCGTGACGTGGCGCAGGCCAAACGGCGGTGCGGAGTGCGATGGCCTCTGGAAGTGGATCGAGTTGCATCACAAGGCGACAGGATCGAGATTGGCGAAGACCCTGCTGGATGCAAAACCATTGGGCCGGTTTTGGGTTGTTCTCCCAATCGATCGCAATATCGCAGATGCCTCCCGGGTGCGGCCGAAGGCGGCAAACCCGGTTGCGGGCCGGAACAGGCCAAAGGGCGCCGCAAATCGGGACCTTGCATTGGCGCATCCCTGAATTCCGAGAGTTTGTCTGCTTTGTTCGGAATCTTCTTGCGCGAGTCCCCGCTGGACCAAAGTCCGATGGAGCGCGCGCGCGGGCACCGCGAGAGTCCCCCGTCCCTTCACTCGGGAGGTTTCCATGTCCAGACACTGGGCGGTATTCGGATCACTTGCCATCGCCATGTTGTTCGCTGCGAATGCGCAGGCGAGAGAAGGCTGCGGCTCCGGTTTTCACCAGAACGCCTACGGCACCTGCGTGCCGAACCGGGCAACAGCCGTTGCACCCGTCGGCGGCGTCGTTGCACCCGTGACCGGCGCTGCCGTTGCGACTGGCGCCGCGGTCGGCGCCGTTGTCGGAGCACCCGTGGCCGGTGCGGTGGTGGCCGGGAAGCGTTGTCCGGTGGGCTACCACATGAACGCCAACGGCGTTTGCCGTCACAATTGATCCCTTTGCCGCCACCTCCCCTTGAAAAGGGGAGGTCGACGCGCGCAAGCGCGTCGGGTGGGGATCAGGCTTTCGCGCGACAGAATGATCCCTCCCCGGATCGCGTTCCGCGATCCGACCCTCCCTTTTCAAGGGAGGGTTGCTGAGTTCGCACACGCGACATGTTCCGTATTGTAATAAGTATGGCGTCGGCGCGTTCACGATTGGCCCGGTACCATTCGCGCCGAACAAGGGGCAGGCCGGATGTTTCCTTTCCTTCGCCGTGCATGGTTGCTGCTGGTCGCCAGTCTGGTTCTGACGAGCCTTGCGGAACCCACCTCTGCCGGAATCCTGCCGGCGGATGGTGATGCGTCCGCGAACTGGAAGATGGCCGGGATGCTGTCCGTGGGCGGCATTCCCGACCGGACCGTGGTGTGCGCAACGGTCACGCCGCTTGGCTCTGGCAGGGACAACACCGCAAACATCCAGAACGCGATCGATGCTTGTCCGGATGACGAGGTCGTGTCGCTGTCGGCGGGGACCTTCACGATTGCCGAAGGCAACTACGTCCTCATCCACAACGCCGTCACGCTGCGCGGCGCGGGGCCGGGCGCGACCATCCTGACGCGCAAGGGCGGCGCCAAACTCGGAAGCGATCAGCCGGGAAAGAATCCGACGCCGATGATCATCCTCGGGCCGCAGCGCTGGAACAACACCACGACGGCTACTTTGCTGACGGCCAATGTCAAGCACGGCGGCACCAGCGTTCAGGTGGCGAGCGTAGCGGGTTTTTCCGTCGGCCAGATCGTTCTGCTCGACGAAGCATCCGGCGCCGGATGGCAGCCGGATGTCGAAGGTCTGGGCCAAGTCTGGGCGTCGCCGGATTACCGCGTGGTGTGGCAGAAGCACGATCCGCCGCAGCAATACCTCGACGATTTCGGCCCGGATGAATATCCCTATCAGCAGGGTACCGCCGGGTGCTGGTTCTCCAATTGCGATCGCCCGACGGCCGAGATGCATCGCATCGTGGCCATTTCCGGCAACACCATCACCTTCGATTCGCCGGCCACGATTTCGTACCGCACGAGTCACCAGGCGCAGCTTTATTATTTCCAGACGCCACTTACGGAACAGGCCGGTGTGGAGCAGCTCACTGTCGAGCACGGCGATGACGACAACATCGATTTCTCGTGGTGCGCGTATTGCTGGGCCTCGAATGTCGAGAGCACGCTGTGGCTTGGCGCGGGCTTCGGCATCTCCGATTCCTTCCGCGTGGAACTGAACGCATTCTATGTGCACAAGGCCGTGTGGCCGGTTCCCGGCGGCGGCGGCTACAACATCAGCCTGGCCGACGGCTCTTCGGAGATTCTCATCTGGAACGGGATTTCCGTGCTGGGCAACAAGGTGATGGTGGGCCGCTCGTCCGGTGCCGGCTCCGTCGCCGCGTACAATTACATGGACATGGGCTTCATAGGCGGCACCGACGGCTGGCAGGAAGCCGGGCTCAACAACAGCCATATGGTGGGTTCCCATCACATGCTGTTCGAGGGCAATTGGGCCTTCAACATCGACAGCGACCAGACGCACGGCAACGCGATCTACAACACCTTCTTCCGCAACCACACGACGGGATTCCGCGCGAAGTTCAAGGACTATCTGGACGGCGCCATCGTGGATGACCTGCACCAGCAGGCCACCAACGGACCGTTGCGTACGGCGTCCGCACACGCCTATTCCTACTGGAATAACTTTGTCGGCAACGTCTTCGGCGTGCCGCACAAGATGGACGGCTTCGTCTACGGCGATGAGGTCCTGTCGAACGGAGACTGGCCGTCGCAGATCCTAATGATGGGCTGGGACGATCAGCCCAATCAGGTTTACGACTCGAAGGTGATTTCCACCAACCTCGTCGACGGCAATTACGACTACGCGACGCGCTCGGTGCATTGGGCCGCCGTGAAGCACAAGCTCCCGGACTCACTGTTTCTGACCGAAGCCCCGGCGTTCTTCGACGGCTACGCGTGGCCTTGGGTCGATTCCACCGGCTCGTCCAAACTCGAGACGCTGCCGGCGAAGGCGCGCTACGATTCGGGTCAACCATTCGCGCAACGCTGACCGGTCCCGTCAGCCAGCGGAGCGAATCGACTTTGGCGTTAGGCCTCGATGATCACCTTGAGCGCGTGCGTCTCCGCCGCGTGTCCGAAGGTCTCGTAAGCATCCATGATCTTGTCGAGCTTGAAGCGATGCGTGATCAGGCGCCTCGGATCGACCTTTCGCGATTCAATCGTCTTGAGCAGCATCGGCGTGGTGACCGTATCCACCAGCCGCGTGGTGATGGCGATGTTGCGGTCCCACAGCTTCTCCAGATGCAGATCGGCCTTGACCCCGTGCACGCCGATATTGGCGATTGTGCCGCCCGGAGCGACAATGTCCTCGCACGTGATGAAGCTCGCGGGCACGCCCACGGCCTCGATGGCGGTGTCCACGCCAAGGCCGCCCGTCATCTGCAATATCTTGTCCGCCGCCGATCCATCCCTATTGTTGAGCGTAGCAGTGGCACCGAAGCGGGTGGACATCTCCAGACGGTTCTCGTCCAGGTCGATCATGATGATCTGCGCCGGCGAATAGAACTGCGCGGTCAGCAACGCCGCAAGGCCGATGGGGCCGGCACCGATAATGGCGACCGTCGAACCCGGCTGCACCTTGCCGTTCAGCACGCCGCACTCAAACCCGGTCGGCAAGATGTCGCTCAGCATGACGAGCGCTTCCTCATCCACGCCGGAAGGGATGTGATAGAGGCTCGTATCTGCGAACGGAGTGCGTACGAATTCGGCCTGCGTGCCGTCGATCCTGTTGCCGAGAATCCAGCCGCCATTGACGCAATGCGAGTACATGCCTCTGCGGCAGTAGTCGCATTTGCTGCAAGCCGAGATGCAGGAGATCAGCACCCGATCGCCCGTCCTGAAGGCGGTAACACCATCGCCGACGGAATCGACAACGCCGACGCCCTCGTGACCAAGGATACGCCCTGGCGTGCAGGTAGGCACGTCGCCTTTGAGGATATGCAGGTCCGTTCCGCAGATGGTCGTTTTGACGATCCGCACGACGGCATCGGTCGATTGCTGGACTTTCGGCTTGGGCATCTCGTCGAGAGATTTGCTGCCCGGGCCGTGATAAACGAGCGCTTTCATTCTGGCCTCCTGTTTGGCGGAACTTGTCCGCGTGAGTGGGCCCCAGCGCCAAATGGTCATACCATAGCGTCGGCTCTCCTTGAGAGAGATCAAGTTTCGATAGCTGTGTGATTGTTTTCATGTTTGCCGAATGAAAGGGAGAGATCCGATGCTAGAGATCATCAGCGGGCTTCCGGACGGTGTTCTAGGCGTTCGCGCCAAAGAGCGGATCACGGCGGCCGACTATGAGCAGGTGTTGATCCCGGCGTTGGACGCGGCGCTCAGGCGTCATGACAAAATCCGCTTTTACTACGAGCTTGGCTCCGAATTCGAAGGAATCGATCCGGGAGCGGTCTTCGAGGATTTGAAAGTGGGACTCGGCCGGTTGCCCCATTGGGAGAGGCTCGCGGTCGTGACCGATGTTGGCTGGATAAAGCAGGCCGTCTCAGCCTTCGCATTCCTGATTCACGGGCAGGTCAGGGTCTTTCCCATAGCCGAGGCTGGAACCGCCAAGGACTGGATCGGGAAATAGCCCAAAGTGCGGTGCGCCGTTGCCGCTTTGCCGGCTTGCTTTCCGGGAGTTCTGTCGATGCCTCTTCCTCGGTCCGCACATTCGCGGCTAGCCTCGCTAGGCTTGCGGCTATCGTTGCGGTCATGTTCCTGGCGGTGATTGTGCTTAGAGTGGTGGCGCCCGGCGCTTCGGCCGCATTCTCTCCTGATTTTTTGACGATCTCAAATCTGGATTACTGGTCTCCGTTGGCGTTATCGTTTTTGGTTCCATTGTGAGCGTTGTTCGTGATGCGATTCAGTCACGCGGGACGTAAGGTCCGGCGAAATTTCCCGCTCCTCGGCCACCGACGTTCCCGTATTGTTGGCGCGGCGGCGATTGCCCTCACACTCTCTATCTCAGGTGCGGCCATGGCAGAGACGGACTGGCAGACGGCGGCGGAGAAGTCCGCCTTCGCCACCACGCCCAATTACGCGGACACGCTCGCCTATCTGGAGCGGCTGACAAAGGCCGCGCCCAACAAGCTCCATCTCGAGCGCTTCGGCACGACGGGAGAGGGCCGCCCGATGATGGTGGTGGTCGCAAGCGGCAGCGGTGTGTTCACGCCGGAAGCCGCGCGCGCCGCGCATGTTCCGATCGTGCTGGTGCAGGCCGGCATCCATTCCGGCGAGATCGAAGGCAAGGACGCGGGGCTGGCGCTACTGCGCGATTTCGCCGTCACCGGCAAGCTGCCGCATCTGCTCGATCGCGCCGTGCTTGTGTTCATCCCCGTCTACAACATCGACGGTCATGAGAAAACCTCGCCCTACCATCGCATCAACCAGAACGGCCCGGCGGAAATGGGCTTCCGCGGCCAGGCGCAATACCTCAACCTCAACCGCGATTACGTGAAGGCCGATGCGCCGGAAACGCGTGCCTGGCTCAAGCTGTGGCAGCACTGGCGCCCGGATTTCCTCATCGATGTCCACACCACCGACGGCGCGGATTACCAGTACGATCTCACCTGGTATCTGGAGGATCCGCACAAGCTTTATCCTGCCGTCAGCCAATGGCAGCAGCAGGCGATGGCGCAGGTGACCCCTGCATACGAGGCGCGCGGGCATCTCGCGTCCATTTATCTGGAGTTTAGGGACGGCACCGATCCCACGAAAGGCATAGTCAATTTTGGCTCCGGCGCGCGATTCTCGACCGGCTATGCGGCGCTTCAGAACCGGCCCGCGCTGCTGATCGAAACCCACATGCTGAAATCCTACGCCGTGCGGGTGCAGGCGACGTACGATCTCGTGTCGCTGCTACTCGACTATGCGGGCCAGCACGGCGCGGAGTTGGTCAAGGCCAATGCGGAAGCCGATGCCATGACAATCGCGCGGGCGAAGAGTCCTGCGGCCGAGGTGGCGATCACCTACAAGCCCGATCCGGCCACGACCGACTACGCGCTGAAGGGTTACGCCTACACGGTGACGCACAGCGACGTCTCCGGCGGCAACTGGATCCAGTACGATCCGAAAACGCCGAAGACCTATACGATCCCGAACGCGAACGGCCTGCTACCGGATATTTCGATCACGCCGCCCGTGGCGTATGTCGTTCCCGCACAATGGACGGATGTCATCGCGCGGCTGGAGGCGCACGGATTGCGCATGGAGCGGCTCTCCTGTTCGGTGAAGCTGCGCGGCACGAGCTACCAGATCGACGATCCCGTGTGGGCGGAGAGGCCGTTCGAAGGCCATCACGTGCTGCAATCCTTCAAGGCCTCCCGCGTGACGCGCGAGGATGTTCTGCCGGAGGGCTCGGTGGTCGTGCCGCTGGATCAGGCGGGCGCCAATGTGGCGATCGAGCTGCTCGAGCCGGAGGCGCCGGACTCCCTGCTGCACTGGGGGTACCTCGATGCCATCTTCGAGCCCAAGGAATATGGCGAGCCGCGCGTGGTGGAGAAGCTGGCGCGCGACATGCTGCAGCATTCGCCGAAGCTGGCGGCGGAATTTGCCGACAAGCTGAAGAGCGATCCCGCTTTCGCGGCGAGTCCACGCGTGCGCCTGGAATTCTTCTTCGAGAGATCGCCGTGGTACGCGGCGCAGGATGTCGGCCGCTATCCCGTGCTCGGCGTGGACCGCAAGGCGCTGGAGTCAAAACTGTGCGAGGGCTAGCGCAGGGGCGCATCACGGCGTCGCGACGGCAGCGCGTCCCGTTGCTCGCCTATTCCACCTTCAAGGCCTGCCCCAGCAAATCCTCGGCACGCTCCACCTTGATCAGAACGGCCCAACCTTTCTTGTCCGGGTCCCACTGTTTCTCCGGCTCGATCAGGCGTTCCCAGACCTTGTCATAGACGGGACCCGACTTGTGGACCGAAGCGGTTCCGTAGAACCGCGCAATGCCGCCCATCGGCAGGACGTCGCGAGCGCCGAGATTGAAATAGAACACGGTCACCCTGGTGCCGTCGGCCAGAAGCGAATTCGTCGAGCCGCGTCCGCGCTCCCACAATGAGATGTGATCGCCATCGTAGACCTGCGTGCTGCCACGCGGCGTGATTTGCGCAAAGCCGTTCGGCTGCACGGTGCCGATCAGGCAGACATGTTCCGGGAACGCGCCGTCGACCAGTGGCTGAACCTTCTTTGGGATGATCGCCATAGCTTGCCGCCTACCGGTAGACGTTGTTCGAAGTGTGGTCGCCGCCGAGCCAGTTCTTGAGCTCGGCATGGGCCTGCTTCCGCCGCGTCTCGTTGATCGCGGCAGCGTTCGGCGCATCGAGCGTGAATTCGACGATCAGGCCGTTGGGATCGGTGGCGTAGACCGAGCGGCAATAGCCATGATCCAGCACGAAACTCTGCGGTTCCTTGAAACCGGCCGCCTTCAGCCGCGCCTCGATTCCCTTCTGGGTATCGGCATCGACGTTCAGCGCGATGTGATGGAATGGGGTGAAAGGCATCTTCGGTCCGAATTCCTGCTGATCCTCCGGCTTCTCGAACTGGAAGAAGGCGAGTGCGCCGCCGTCGCCCAGCCCGAAGAAGCAGTGACAGTACGTGCGGACTGCGCCGAACAGTTCGTCGGATTCGCACCAGGTGGCCATTAGCGGCAGTCCGATGATGTCCTCGTAGAAATGACGCGTCGCTTCCATGTCGCGCGTCACATAGGCGTTGTGATGCAGCCGGCTCGGCAGTTTGGTCTGTGCGCTCATGTTTCTCCCCTTGACCAGAATTTTTTCGATGCGATGCGTGCGCCTTCCGAAAGCGCCGCGAGCTTAGCCCACACCACGTCGGGATCGACGCTGCCGGTGCCCACATGCACGCTGAAGCCGCAATCGACACCCGCCATGACGTTCTCCCGGCCCACCAGATTGGCATAGCGCTCGATCCGCTGCGCCACAAGTTCCGGGTGCTCGATATAGTTCGACTGGCACTCGATCACGCCGGGTACCAGCACCTTGCCGTCCGGCGGCCTGATCTCCTCGAAGATCTTCCACTCGTGCGCGTGGCGCGGATTGGCCGCTTCGAACAGGATGGCGCGCGGCTTGGCATGGGCGAGCACATCGATGATTTCGGCGAACGGCACATCGCAATGGTGTGGCCCCGGATAATTCCCCCAGCACATGTGCATACGCAGGCGCTCGGCCGGGATGTTGCGCACGGCGTGGTTCATCGCCTCGATGTGCAGCCGCATCCGTTTGCGGAATTCCGCGAGACTCAGATCGGCATATTGCACGTGACGGCCCATGGCGAGATCGGGACAATCGAGCTGCAAGGTCATTCCGGAGTCCGCGATGGTTTCGTACTCGGCGCGCATCGCTTCGGCGATGGCGTAAAGATACTCCTCATGCGTCTTGTAGTGATCGTTGCGGAAGAACAGCGAGATCACGCCAGGCGACGCGGCGCTCGAGAATGTGCCGCGCACATTCCTTCCGGCGACGGCTGCCTGCATGTTCTCGACGTCGACCTTGGGCGAGCGCCGGTCGCGCACATCGAC
>Ga0335083_10006234_pt1 | contig 14968 bp, 15 predicted proteins | sample Lox_Sample_42_FD_206716 | JGI IMG/M metagenome (GOLD analysis project Ga0335083, IMG submission 206716) | Soil microbial communities from Loxahatchee National Wildlife Refuge, Florida, United States - Lox_Sample_4.2 | ecosystem: Environmental > Terrestrial > Soil > Wetlands | place: USA... | reverse complement strand
CCGGGCGAACTGTCAACAGGTTTTTTTACTTCGCTCAACCTGCCGCCTGACTTCGAATCACCCGCAGACCCAGACGCCACAAGGATTTCCCCCGGGCTTCCCGTCTCCCCGCGCCTTCATCGAAAGCGCGAAAGACCGGAATTCTAGTCACACGCGTGACACCTTGCAAGCGTTTTTTTGACGCCCAGCAAATTCGGAAAAACGCCGACGCCGGAACGTGTCACGCGTGGCGCTGCATCACGCGTTCGACGAGCTGCAGATAGTGATCAAGATCCGGCGTCGCCTTGCCTACGACCTTCGCGAGATCGTCCCAGCGGCGCAGGCGCACCGCGTCTTCAGCATAGGGGCGCGCGGCAAAGTCGCCAGCCTGTTCCGCGCTGAAGATTCCCCCCTGTAGTTCGAGGCTTCGAATCGAGTCAGCCGACAGGCAACCAAAATAGGCTTCATCGACCGCGCAGAGGTAACGCTTCGCATCGACGTGCAAACGAATCGGTTCGAGCACGCTATCGGGCAACACCGGCCGCAGGAACGGCAGCGCATAGTACTGGTGCAGATCGTCGATGCCGCGCTCGGTCGGCGTTTCGCCCTGACGATTGAGCAGGTGCCCCAAGTCATGCAGGAACGCCGCAGCAGTCAGCTCTTCGCTCGCCCCTTCTTCTTCCGCAAGCGCGCCGCTTTGCAGCGCGTGCTCCAGCTGCGTGACCGGCTCGCCGCTATAGGACAACGCTCCGTACGTCTCGAACAGTTCACGAATATCCGCGAGGCTCAGTGCCATCTTCTATTACTCCTCTAATATGTGACCCGGCGAGCGCCAGTCGCGGCCGCCGCCCTTCATTCCTTATGTGCTTCGTCCCCGCAAGACACGCGCATACGTTTTGCGGATTCATCGGCGTCGCGCGACGCTAGCGCGCTCAAGAGCGACCTGTGTCCCGCATACGAAGCGTCCATCATGCTGTGCGCCGGCAGGGCCCGACGCGGCGAGAGCCGCAGCTCGCTCACCGTTCTCTCATAGGTCTCGAGCAGCCTGGCATTGCCCGCCGCAGCGACGAGCACTGCGCGAAACGCGTCGCGCGCGTGCAGAAAGGCCTCTGCGTTCTCGGCCACCACCGCGTCGCGCATCGCATTGAGCTGCTCGCGCAACTCCGCGACCTGGGCCGCATCGATATGCGCCGCCAGCATCCTGCATGCCGCTTCACGCAGCGCGGCGCACACTTCGCCTAGTTCCCGCGCCTCCGCCACACCTACACTGCGCACGAAAACGCCCCGATGCTTCTCGGTGCGCACGAGCCCCGCCTGCTCCAGCGCGCGAAACGCTTCGCGCACCGGTCCGCGCGAAACCGCGAGACGCGCCGCCCAGTCGGCTTCGTTGAGCTTGTCGCCGGGTGCGAGCTGGCCCGCCGCGATACACCGCTCGATCTCGTCGCGCACCAGTGCTGTGAGCGAATGCTGGCGCACCATCGCAAGCGGCGTGGTGTCGGCAAGTGCATGTCGATGCCGAGGCGCGTCGGACGAGACGCCACCCGCGCGGGCATCGTCTCTTTCTTGCACGTCCTCCCCGGACCGCCTCTTTCGCGCCTGCGGCGCATCGACCCGCATGGCATCCATCCGTTCAGTCCGCGCGTCGGCGCGGTACGCGCGCCGCGATCAGCAGCAGCGCACCCAGCGAAACGACGAGCAGGATCAACGAGAGCGCCGATGCCGGCAGGTAGTAACCGCGCTCGACCGCGCCCACCACGACGATAGGAACCGTGGCGAAGCCCGGCGGATACACCGTGAGGGTCGCGCCCAGTTCACCGAGCGAAAGCGCGAAGCCAAGTGCGAGACTCGCGCGGATGGCCGGCACGAGCTGGGGCAGCACCACACGGCGCAGCACCATCGACGGCGGCGCGCCGAGGCTCGCAGCCGCTTCGCGCAGCACGGTCAGCTCGGGACGCAACGCCGCGGAAGCGCATCGATAGCAGAACGGCAACACGAGCGCGAGCTGCACGAACACGACGATCGCGGCCGAGCTCGACAGATCGACCGGCGCCTTGTGATAGGCGATCAGCACTGCGAGGCCGAGCACCACGCTCGGCACGCCATTGGGCACCATCGCGAGCGTATCGACGATGGCGCCGAGACCACGCCGGTCGCGCCCTTCGAGCGCGAGCGCGAGCCACAGGCCGAGCGCCGTGCCGAGCACCGCCACGCCGAAGCCGACTTCGAGGCTCGTTGCGAGCGCATCGAAATCGCTCGAACCGAGGCGCTCGAACCATCGCATGCTGAAACCGTCGGGCAGGATCGTGCCCGACCAGTGAGACGCGACGCTCGACAGCGCGACGACGATCACCGGTAAGACGAAGAGCCAGAAGCACAGCAGCGCCGCGAAGCCAAGCAACGTAGCGCTGACGATGCGCGTGACAAGCCTGCGCTCGACGGGCCGCGCACGATGATGTTTCGGCGGCAGCGCGATACGGTCGGAACCGGCAGCAGGATTAGTTGACATTGCGCGCGCCTCCATGACTGCGGCGATTCACGCGCCGATACAGCGCATACAAGGAAAGCGACATCGCGAGCATGACCACCGCGCCTGCGGCGGCAGTCGGCAGATCGAGATCGACCGTGGCCGAGCTGTAGATCGCCACCGGCAGCGTGACGAGGTGCGCGCTGCCGAGTACGAGCAGGATGCCGAACTCGTTGAAAGTAAGCAGGAAGCAGAGGATCGTGCCCGCTGCGATGCCCGGCCACGCGAGCGGCAGGATCACGCGCATGGCGACCATGCGGCTGTTCGCGCCGAGACTGCGCGCGGCTTCGATGAGACGCATGTCGAGCAGCGCGAACGCGGCGAGCGTCGGACGCACGACGAACGGCGCGTAAAACACCACCTCGGCGAGCACGACGCCGCCGATGCCGAACAGGAAGTCGAGCGGCGGCGTCTGCAGGTGGAAGATCCGCTGCAGCGCGATGCTCACGGAACCCTGCGAGCCGTACAGAAAAATCAGCGTGAACGCGACGAGAAACGATGGAAACGCCACGAACAGTTCGAGAAAGCGTGTGACGAGTTGCGCGCCCGGAAACGGCTTGAAGAACAGCAGCGCCGCGAGCGCGACGCCGAGCACTGAAGCGAGACCCGCGCTCAGGAACAGGATCCACAGCGTCGTGCCGATCACGCCGCGCGAATCGGGGTTGCCGAAGAAGGCGCCGTAGGCGTGCAGACTCAAGCCGTGTGCGCCGGAAAGGCTCAGCAGCACAAGGCGCACGAGCGGATAAACGACGAGCGGCCCGAGCACGAACACGAGCAGAAACGCGATATGCCATTGCGCGCGCCGCTCGCGACGGCGTACGGCAGCCACGTGCGCTGCGGCGCCGGGCAACGTCGAAGCGGAATCAGGGGTTGATAAGGACGACATCGTCAGCCTCGTAACGCAGGGACACACGCATGCCTTTCGCCGGCATCATGCCGTGGCCGCGCTGCATGGTGACGAGCACCGGTTCGTTCGGCACCGTGTCGAGCAGCACCGGCACCGAAAGCACCGAGCCATACCACTCGACCGATTCGATCGTGCCGTGCAGCGCGCCCTCGCCAAGCGGCACGATGCGCAGGCTTTCGGGACGCAGGCACGCGAGCTTGTCGCGCACGTCGTGGCGCGCATCGCCCACCGGGAACGCGACGGTCGGCGGCAGCAGGTTCGCCGCGCCCAGATAGCGGGCCACGTAGGCGTCGTTGGGCGTGTCGTAGAGCTCCTGCGGCGTGCCGAGCTGCGCGATACGGCCGTCGCGCATCAAAAGCGTGCGGTCGGAGAGCACGAGCGCGTCGTCCTGGTCGTGCGTCACGCAGACGATCGTCAGATCGGGCAGGCGCTCGTGCAGCGCCTTCAATTCGGAGCGCACCGAAGCGCGCAGATTGGCGTCGAGCGCCGAGAGCGGTTCGTCGAGCAGCAGCACGTCCGGCTCGATCACGAGCGCGCGTGCGAGCGCCACGCGCTGCTGCATGCCGCCCGAGAGCTGCGCGGGCATGACGTGGCCCGCGTCGCCGAGTTGCACGAGCTTGAGCGCGTCCGCCACGCGGCGCGCGATGTCGCGCGACGGCACGCGGCGAGCCTTGAGCCCGAACGCGACGTTCTCGAACACCGAGAGATGCGGAAAGAGCGCGTAGCTCTGGAACAGCAGACCCAGGTTGCGCTGATGCGGCGGCACATGGGTCAGATCGCGGCCCGCCACGGTCAGCGAGCCCGCGAGTCCATCGGCCTCGATGAACCCGGCGATGAAACGCAGCAAGGTCGTCTTGCCGCAACCGCTGCGGCCCAGCACGGTCAACAGTTCGCCGCGGCGGATCGTGAGCGACAAATCGTCGAGCACGGTGCGCGCGCCGAAGCGCACGCTGAGGTTGTCGATCTGCACGCCAGCCGCGCGGCGCGCGTCCGTCGTATCAGTCAGTCCGGACGCGTCCGGCAGCGCGCCGGCCATGCCGGCCGGCGCGAGGCTTGCGGTATTCACCGGGTTCATCTCCTGCTTGGGCATTGCTCAATCGCTCGCCGCGACCGCTCGCGTGGCCGCGGCTGCAAACGCTTACTGCGGCTTCACGACTTCCGTCTGCTTGCCCGACGAGCCGATCACTTCGTTCTTCCAGCGCGCCGTCCAGTCGGCCTTCTTCGCCATCACCTGGTTCCAGTCCACCGGGATCAGCTTCACGCCCTGGATGGCCTGCTTCACCGCTTCGCCGTTCTTGCCCGTGAGCGGCACGTCTGTGCGGGCCGGGATGCCGAAGATGTCCGGCACCTTCGACTGCACTTGCGTCGACATCAGGTAGTCGATCAGCTTCTTGCCCTCGGCCTGGTTCGGGCCGCTCTTGATCAGGCCGATCGCGTACGGCAGCTGGAACGTGGTGGGATGGCCGCCGGCATCCGCCGCGAGGAAGATCGGCTTGAGCGAGAGGCCGCCATTGGCCGCGTCGTCGAGGTCCATCTGCAGGTCGCCGTTGGCCACCGCGATCTCGTTGCGCGAGAGCAGCACATCCAGGTAGCCCGTGCCCTTGGTGTGGAACTTGGCGCTCTGTTCGAGCTTCTTGAGGTAGTCGAACGCCTTGTCTTCGCCCATCAGCGAGGTCGTGAGGATGATCACGGCCATGCCGTCGCCGGCCGTCGCCGGGTTCGAGTAGGCAACCTTGCCCGAGTAGTCCGGGTGCAGCAGGTCAGCGAACGTCTTCGGCTGGTTCTTCACGACTTCGGGGTTGATCGCGAACGAGAAGTAGTTGTTCACGAACGTCGCCCACGAACCGTCCGGCGCCTTCGCGATCGCCGGCACGTTCTTGTAGTTCACGCTCTGATACGGCTGCAGCAAGCCGCTTTGCTGCGCCTGCTGGATGAACGGCGGCAGCGTGACGATCACGTCGGCCTTCGGCGAATCCTTCTCGACGTTGGCGCGGTTCACCACTTCGCCGCTACCCGCCGTCACGATATTGACCTTCACGCCTTCCTGCTTCTCGAAGGCCGGCAGCACGTCGCGGTAGAGATTTTCGAGGCCGTCGGCCGTGTACAGCACGACGGCGTCGGCGGCGTGCGCGCTCATCGCGGCGCCCAGCAGCGCGGCGGCAGCCGCCATCGGCAACAGTTTGCGTGCAAAACCCGCGCGATGGATATTCGTGTGGTTCATGTCACTCTCCGAAGGCAAAAACCAGATGCTCGGGGATACCCGATGCGTTTGTGATTGAATAGATCGAATAATTCGAACTTCGGCGGACTGCGCCGCCTGCCATGCCCGCCCAAGATGGCGCCATGGATTGCAGATTGTCTGCAATCCGACACTTCTCATCTGAACCGGCCGGCACAGCGGGGCGCGGGGTTACCGCCTGCCTCGCTTGTCGGCCCGTCTGGACGGGCCCCGCAAGAATCACAGGTTTTGATGACAGCCGCATGACGATTGTGGCGTTTGTCAAAAAATTCCACAATTCGCCAATATTCGACACGCCATACAACGAAGCATATCCCTGCTTGCGCGGCCGGGGCCGGCATGCAGACGATCTACGGGAAAACGAGAAACGCGACGGCAGCCGCCACGCGACAGAAACGATCAGGCGATGACGAGTTCGGGCCCACGTGCGGTAATGGCGCGCGCGACGCTCTTTTCGGGCGCGAGTTCGGTGATGACGTAGCGCGCCTGCTCGAAACCGTTGATGCGCACGGGCGTGACGCGCCCGAACTTCGAATGGTCGGCCACGACGATCGGGCAGGCGGCGGCCGCGAGCATGCGGCTGCGCACTTCGGCGACCATGCGCGAGTAGTCGGTCAGCCAGCCGTCGGCGGTGATGCCGCCCGCGCCGACGAATGCGAAGTCGGCGTGATACTGGGCCAGCTGCTGCACGGTATCGAGGCCGAAGGTCGCCTCCTCGTGGTCGGACAACTCGCCACCCAGCAGCGTCACGCGGTTCTCGTTGCGGCGCCCGAGCAGCAGCGCAATGCGCCAGTCGTTGGTATAGACCGTGAGCCGATGGCGGTCGGTCAGCGCACGCGCGAGCGCATGCGTGGTGCTGCCCGAATCGATGATGACGGAGGCGCCGTCGGGCACGAACTCCGCGGCGCGCTCGCCGATCGCGCGCTTGGCGCTCGCGTTGGCGGCCTCGCGCACGTCGAGATCGGGCTCGCGGCGGTCGCTGGAGAGCGCGCCGCCGTGGGTCGTGACGAGCAGGCCGCGCTCCGCCAGCGTATTGAGGTCGCGCCGGATCGTCTCGCGCGAAACGCGCAGCTCGCGCACGAGGTCCGCAACGGAAAGCGCGCCAGTCCGGTTCACTTGCGAGAGGATGTATTGGTGACGTTGTTCTGCGAGCATCTCGGGAGCGCGGGTCGTGCGTGGAATCGCGTGAATACGGAAGAGCCGCCGTATTGTATTACGCATGGCCGCCCACCACGCGGCGCACGCGCCGAACGTTGCAGCCCTGCCATCGCGCGCGCATCCCTGCTAATCTCGTGGGGGTCGCGCGTACGCTCGCGCGGCGCCCGTCTTGCCGACCACCGGAATTCATGCGTTCACGACTTCGTCAACTGCGCCTGCTGTTTTGTGCGCTGCGTTATGGCTTCAGGCTGATCTGGCTCGCCGCGCCCGAGCACCACAAGCTGCACTGGTTCGTCACGCTCGCTTCGAGCCTGCACGGCGACCGGCGTCTCGCCGCGCGCCTGCACGGTTCGCTGCCGCGTCTCGCACCGCTCGCCGCGGCCTTCGCGCAAACACTTGCCTCGCGCCCCGAACTGGCCGGCGCGACGTTGCACGACGCCATCGACGCCATCGAGCATTTCGAAGATCCGCTGTCGCGCGACGCGCTCGCCGCCACGCTGCGCGCCGCGCTCGGCAAGCCGCCCGAAACGCTACTCACGTGGATCGACCCCACGCCGGCCCACAACGGCTGGTGCGAACAGACGCACGTCGCGCGGCTCGCGCTGCCGGTAAACGGCCATCAGACGATCACGCTGCGCGTGCTGCGCACGCAGCAGGTCCAGGAAGTCGACGACGACGCCGCGCTACTGTGTGGCGTGGCGCGCTGGATGGAGCGCTTTTCGCGCGCCGCGCGCAGGCTGCAATTGCACGCGCTCGCGCAGGCGCTGCGCGAAGACCTGCAGCGCCGCTTCGACCTGCGCGCGCAGGCCGCCAACCTGAGCCAGAGCAACCACCAACTCGGCGACGACCCGCGCATCGTCGTGCCCGACGTGATCTGGGACCTCTGCACCGCGCAGACGCTCGCGGTGCAGCACATCGACACCGTGCGCGCGACCAACCTCGACGGGCTTGCCGAGCACCACATCAATGTCACGCAAGTGGCGGCGAACCTGATCGAAGTCGTCACGCGCCAGGCGTTCGAGCATGGCTTCTTTCACGCGGCCTTCGACGCGCGGCGCGTTGCCGTGAGCGTCGAGCCTGCAACGCGTGGGCGCCTCGTGCTCGCCGGCGCTTCGCTGATGACGAGCCTTTCCTCACCCGAGCGCGAATTCTTCGTGCACGGCGCGATGGCCTTGTTCGAGCAGGACTACGGTCGGCTCGCGACGCTGCATCACGTGGCGGGCCACGTGAGCGCACACGCGCGCACCGAGCAGATCGAGGCCGAGCTGCGCACGCGCAGCGAAGCGCATTTTGCGAGCGATCGCGACGAGCGCAGCGCGGGGGCGCTGTTCCATCATTTGCTGCATGCCGTGCAGCCGTTCGGCGGCGAGGTGTCGCCGCGCCTCGCGGCGGCGCAGCGCGCGTTTGGCCAGGCCGAGGCGCTGGCACGCTCGATTCATCCGGGCGTCGATGCGTGGGGCATTGCGCGGCACACGCTCGCCGACATCGCGCGGCACGATCTCGGCCACCATGGCTGGATCCGACGGCTTTCTCAAGAGCTGCCGCACCTCGCGCAGATCGCGCCGCGCGTGCCGCAGATGCTGTTCCACTACTTCGAGCATCACGCGAAGCTCGTGCACGGCCATCCATCCGGGCAAGCCACCCAGCCCACGCTGCTCGATGCGTGGCACCGCGAGCATCGGCGCACGCGCGCGCTGCTTGTCGCCTGCGCACTGTGCGGCGGCGTGATTGGCGTGACGGCGATGTTGTTTGCCAGCTAAGCCGCTCTGTGCAGAACTGCCGCCCCGCGGCATGTGTGTTCGTGGGTGCGGCACGGGGCTGACAGTTAGTTGCGCTCGCATCGTCGCGCGACGATCCTTTTCCCTGCGCCCGCCCTGCCAGTGCAGTCCTGAACAAGACCGTCGACCCCACCCCGCGCGATACTCCGAGCCTTTCGCGATTTCCGGACGCAGCACCCGCCCGCGCCCTCTTCGACTCCGATGCTCGCCACGTTCGCCCCTGCCCTTTTTGTCGCCCTGTGGTCGACGGGTTTCGTCGTTGCCCGCGCCATTGCGCCCTACGCCGCCCCCAACCTGTTCCTGCTCGCGCGCTTCGCCGGCACGGCGGCGCTGTTCGCGTGCGTCGCGCTCGCTGTGCGCGCGCCATGGCCTCGCGGACGCGAAATCGGCAAACATCTGTTCGCAGGCGCGCTCCTGCAGGGCGTCTATCTGGGCGCCGGCTACTGGGCCGTTGCGCAAGGCCTGAGCGCGGGCGTGATGGCGCTGCTCGGCGCGCTCCAACCGCTCCTGACAGCCGCAGTCGCAGCGCGCCTCTTCGGTGAGCGCCTGCCGCCGCGGCGCTGGACGGGCATGTCGCTCGGCCTCGCGGGCGTCGTGCTCGTGTTGAGCCCCAAGCTGCGCGCCGCCACGCAAGCCGCAAGCAGCGCGATCGGCGACACCGCCGCGCCCGGCCACGCGAACTCCCTGCTCGTGGTGATCGTCGCGGTGGCGGCGGTCGGCTCGATTACGGCGGGCACGCTCTATCAGAAGACCTCGCTCGCGCAGGCCGATATTCGCAGCGCGAGCGCCGTGCAGAACGCCGGCGCGGCCATCGTCGCCGCTGTACTCGCGCTCGGTCTCGGCGAGACGCGCTGGATCGCGTCGCCGACCTTGTGGTTCTCGCTGGCTTGGGGAATCGCGATGCTCTCGGGCGCGGGCGTCACGCTGCTCGTCTGGATGGTGCGCCACGGCGACGCCGCACGCGCCACGGCGCTGCTCTTTCTCGCGCCGCCGCTCGCGGCATTCGAAAGCTGGCTGCTGTTCGGCGAGACCCTCACGCCAACGCAGATGGCGGGCTTCGGCGTCGCGCTGGCGGGCGTGCTGATCGCGCGGCGCGCATAGGCGCGAGCCGATGAACGTCGCGCATGACCGCCGCGTTCATCGTCAGCGCATTCGCTCAGTCTGCGGTGTCGGCGCCGGCCGGCACCTTCGCGCGCACCCTGCTGCCCGGTGCGGGCGACCAGGCGGGCCGCGTCTTGCGCTCCGAGTCGATCACGACGATGAAGCGCCCCGCCCAAGGCGTGATCTCGCGGTCCGAATGGAGCACCCACAGCGACTTGCCCGAATCGACGAGCGCCTGGTACTCGGCGTCGATGATGCCGTAGTGATCGATGAACGCATTGAGCGTGGCGGGAATGCGCACGCAACCTTTCGAATGGCGAATGCCGAGCAACGGCTCGAGGCGATCGGGATCGGTAGCGTGCATCTGGAAGCGCATCTGCGAGTAGCCGCCCTTGCCCCAGCCGCGCTCGCCATCCACCCATCCGAGATCGTAGATCCGCATGTCGCGCCGGCCGTAGCCGCGTATGCCGTTCTGGTTCATGGTGCCTTCCGCCCGGAAGTCCATGTTTTGCGGCGTGTGAGCGAACACGCCGAGCGGCGTGAGAAAGTGGTCGAACTCGCCGGGGCGGCCCGTCGCGACCGGCGACGCGCCGATCATCTGCCACGGCTCCCCGGGCAACGCGCGGAAATAGATGAAGAGCGCCTGCACGTTCGCGCTGCGATCGACGAGGATCACGAATTCGCCAGCCAGCGCGCCGAGGTTCTCTTCCTCGAGCGCGGCCTGGAGGCGCTCGCCGTACGCGCGCTGGTCGGCGAGCGGCACGCGCAGGCGCCGATTGACGTCGCGCGCGAAAGACTTGCGCATTTCGAGCGCGCGCTGCGTTTGCACCGCGGCCTCCTCGGGCGTGAGCGAGGGATGAGCAGGAAGTGTCAGGACGGGAGGCGCCGATGCAGCGAGCGCGGCGGAGGCCGACGAAGCGGCCGCAGCGCCTGAAGCCGCTGAAGCAGGCGCCGGCGCGGACGCCGCATGCGTTGCCAACGCGCCTGAAACTGCGGCGCCCGCGGAAGCGCTCGAAGCGGCCACGGGCGCTGCGTCAGGCTTCGTCGCAGTATGCGCAGGCGCACTCTGCACGCTACCCGACGCGACGTGCGCGCTGGATGCCGCCACGCCATCAGCAGCATAAGCTGCACTCGCAGCCCACCAGGCACAGAGCACGGCCACCACCGCGCGGCACGCCAGCGCCCCTCGGCGCGGCACTTTATGATGCGGAGAATTCGGGGCGTCCCCCCGGACGCCGCCCGGCACGCAAGCGCCCTTGCGCCGCGGAAAATTGTCGTTCATCGTGAGTCCGGCTGATTGTGCATCTTGTTTGAAGTCGGATACGTCGGGCGCCATCACGTGCGGCGTTGCCGGCGGCGCAACGACCACTCCTCATTAGACCAGACAACGCACGGTGTTCGCCGTTGTGGCGCGCGCCGCGCAAAGGAATCGTCCATGCCTGCCCGATCCGCCGCCGACCGCCTCGCGCTCCAGCAATGCATCATCGCCGAGCTGAACGTCGCCAACCGCTTCGACGCGCAATCCGAGATCGAGCGCCGGGTGTGCTTCCTCGACGAGCGCCTGCGAGCAAGCGGCATGGAGGCGCTCGTGCTCGGCATCAGCGGTGGCATCGACTCCGCTACGGCCGGCCGCCTCGGGCAACTGAGCGTAGAGCGCCTGCGCGCACAGGGCCATGCCGCAGCCCGCTTTATCGCGATGCGTCTGCCCTACGGCACGCAGCGCGACGAAGCGGACGCCGCCGCCGCGCTTGCCTTCATCGCGCCAGACGAGACCCTGACCGTCGACATGCGCGCCAGCGCCGACGCGATGCTCGCCTCGCTCGTGTCGGGCGGCCTCGCGTTCGCCGACGCGAGCGCGCAAGACAGGGTTCACGGCAACATCAAGGCCCGCGCGCGGATGATTGCGCAATACGCCGTGGCCGGCGCGCGTTCGGGGCTCGTGATCGGCACGGATCACGCGGCGGAATCGCTGATGGGCTTTTTCACGAAGTTCGGCGACGGCGGCGCCGACGTGCTGCCGCTCGCCGGCCTGAACAAGCGGCGCGTGCGCGCGCTCGCACGAGCGCTCGGCGCGCCCGAAGCGCTCGTCGAGAAAACGCCGACTGCTGACCTGGAGACGCTGCGCCCCTTGCATCCGGATGAAGACGCGTACGGAATCGGCTATGACGAGATCGACGACTTTCTGGAAGGCAAGCCCGTGAGCGATCACGCGTACGAGACGATTTTTCGCTTCTACGACGCAACGCGCCACAAGCGGGCACTGCCCTATACGCCTGACGATGCCGTTTGAGCCGAAGCGCAAGTGCCGCCGCGCGAAAAATTCAGTTGCGTGGCGGCTGCGCTTCGCCGTCGAACGGCGTGGCGCTCACCCTTAGCGCGACGCCAGCGAGGCGCCGGGACTGCAGTTCGCGCGCCACGGTATCGGCCACGTAAGGCACTTCGGAATCGAGTTCGAGATCCGCATGCGCATTCGGCGTGCCCACGTCATAAACGGTGACGCCCTTGGCGTAATGACCGAGCTCGCGCTCGAAAAAGTCGCGTACGTCCTGCTCGCTGCAGGTTTCGGGGACGTTCCAGACAGTCAGGTGCATGGGGGCCTACCCGGCGAGTGATGGGGATTCGATGCGCAGTGCTCAGCGGAACCGGCGAGGTTGCCTCGCACGCACGCGCACGGGCTGCAAACTCGCGCGGACTCGCGAACGGGTCCAAGCCATCTGGCCCAGGAGGGCCGCAATGCCAATCAGCAAAAGGCTGGACGTAAGCATTCTGATTACCTCTTTTTATTGATCAGCATCAGCATAGTCGCATTTGGCGAGCCGCGCGCTGCGGCATATTGCCTGCCAGGAGCGCACCTGAGCGGGTTCGCAACCAGCGTGCCCAGAGAGCGAAGGGTGCAAACGAAAAGGTTTCACGAGCCGTCGTCGCGACTCGCCGCTGTCGTCTCGTCTGCCGCCCCGACGCACGCCATGCGAGTGAGGTGCTCGTACTGGTGCGGCCAGTTGCCGGTGATCGCGGCCTGCGCTTCGGCGAGCGTCATCCGCCCCGCGCACACGCAGCGTTTCAGACGCACCGTGAGCAGCGACTTGCGGCGCTCGCCGGCGTGACCGTCCCACGGCAGCAGGTCGAAGTTGGCCGTGGCGTCCGGCGACCCGCCAAGGACGATTGGCACGCGCCGGTCGAGCGCGTAGCGCGCGCCGTCGTCGGCGTCGATGCCGCGCGCCGCGAGCAGGCGGTCCTTCAGTTCCATGGTCTGGTCGAACGGCGGCGCCACGGTATCGGCATAGTCCGGGCGGCAGATCGTTTCGCCAACCGATTGCTGCGTAACGCGTGCATCGAGCAGCCCCGGATCTTGCGCGAATGCGGCCTGCGCCGCACCTCCTGCCGCGAGCGCCAACAGAACCAGCGGCGCAAGCGGCGCAAGCGAGGCGAAGCGCAACCCGCGCGCCCGCCACGGCGTCGCGCCTTTGCAATAAGCGAAACCTTCTGCCATGCGACGCGCGATGCGGCGTCTTGCTGCCTTTCCTGCGTTCATGGTTGAGCGCATCGTGCGGCACGACGCGGGATGGATGGTTGGTGCCGGGCTATTAGACCACATTCGAATTTTGTCGTGCGGATTGCACACACTAGCCTGCAAGCATGCGTGCACGGCACTGTTCAGCGCAGCCCGCGCAATGCCGGGTGCCCAGGCTCAACCGCTCGCAACTCCAGGGTCTCGCGGGAAATTTTTGATATGGATTCCCAGGTAATTAATCCGGCCACGCGGGGCAAGATCGAACCTTCTCGCTCATGACATGCCGATGGGCCGATGGCAGCGCGCGACGCGATAGCGCATAATGGGCGGCCCGGTCAGCTCTGTCACGGGGCGCATCGCGCGCATTCGAAGAAACGAGGAATCCCCATGTCCATTTCCATGTATCAAGCATCGGTGCCCGTGCTCGTGCGCGGGCTCACCAACCTTCAAAACATCATCGGCAAGGCTCAGGCGCACGCGGCCGAGAAGCAGATCGACCCCTCCGCGCTGACGGGCGCGCGTCTCTTCCCCGACATGCTCCCGCTCGCGCGCCAGATCCACATCGCCACCGACACCGCAAAGGGCTGCGCCGCACGCCTTGCCGACGTCGACGCCCCGAAATTCGAAGATGTCGAAGTCACCTTCGACGAGCTGCACGCCCGTATCCAGAAAACGATCGATTATCTGAATACCTTCAAGCCGGATCAGATCGACGGCTCGGAAGAACGCAGCATCACGCTGAAGTTGCGCAGCGGCCCCATCGAGTTCACCGGGCAGAGCTATCTGCTGGGCTTCGTGATGCCCAACTTCTATTTCCACATCACGACGGCCTACGACATCCTGCGTCACAACGGCGTGGAACTGGGCAAGCTCGACTATCTGGGCACCCGCTAACGCGTGGGGCTTGCGCCGCGTGAGCGGCAAAAGAAAAAGCGTGCGGCGCGTTGCGCGCCGCACGCTGTCACAAGGACGTCATCCGCAAAAGTCAGTCGAGCGACAACCGCAGCGCGAAGCCAATCAACGCGGATGAAAACGCCCACTTCTGAACCGTCTGCGCCAGCGGATGCCGGCGCAGCCATACGGCAATGCGCGCGGCGCCCAGCACATAGATCACGTCGAAGAACGCGCACACGGCAACCAGCACCCCCCCCAGCACGCTCACCTGCAGCCAGACCGAGCCCGCCTCGGGCCGGATGAACTGCGGCAGCAGGACCGAACAGAACAGCAGCGCCTTCGGGTTCAGCAGGTTCGTGAGCAGTCCCTTGGCGAAATCGGCCCGGCGCGACCGCGCCACGACGATACCGCCTGCCTGCTCGGGCATCACGAACGCCGGCGCGCGGAAGATCTGCACGGCGATCCACGTGAGATACGCCGCGCCCACGTAGCGCACGACTTCGTAGAGCCACGGCGCATTGCGCAGCAAGGCTGCGAGACCACAGGCCGAAAGCGTCACGTGGGTCGCGCGCGCGAGACCAAGCCCGCAGGCCGCCGCAAAGCCGCTGCGCGTGCCGCGGCTCATGCTGGTCTGCATCACGAGCGCCATGTCGGCGCCGGGCAGCGCCGAGACGATGATCAGGGCGACGATGAACATCAACAGCAGGTGGGCGGAAAACATGTTGGCCTCGCGTATAAGAGGCTCTATCTTGCCGCTCCATGGGGAGCGATTTCTGGCGTTTTTCGCAATCCGACCGTCACTAGTTAGCGGAATACGCTAAGATTCTGAAATTCTTGCCAGAATTCCACTCATCGCCATGAGCGACCTCGACAAACT
>Ga0335083_10006233_pt1 | contig 14968 bp, 14 predicted proteins | sample Lox_Sample_42_FD_206716 | JGI IMG/M metagenome (GOLD analysis project Ga0335083, IMG submission 206716) | Soil microbial communities from Loxahatchee National Wildlife Refuge, Florida, United States - Lox_Sample_4.2 | ecosystem: Environmental > Terrestrial > Soil > Wetlands | place: USA... | reverse complement strand
CTCAAAAGCGAATTGCTTGGGACGGGAGGATATCCAATGCGCTTGCGACAATCTCTTTTTGTTCTGGCAGCCGTAGCCGGCGGTGTTCTCGGCGCCGGGGCGTGCACCGCGTCCGCCGCACCTTCCGAAGCGCAGCAACTCATCACGCAGCATTGCGAGCAGTGCCACGAAATCAAGGGACTGCAGAACTTCGGCAACATCGGCCCATCGCTGATCGGTCTGAAGGAGCGGTATCCCGACCGCAAAGAAGTTTCGACGATTATTTACGACGAGACCAAGCGCAACCCGCAAACGGTGATGATGCCCTTCGGGCGAAATCTCATCCTGACCAACAAGGAAATCGAGGTCATCGTCGATTACCTCTATGCGCAATAGCAGTGGCTGCGCGCCAACAAGGAGAGAATGCAATGAATGAATTTTCCGACGCGCCCGATAGCGCACGCCGCACGGTCCTCAAGGCCGCCGTCGCCGGTGGCCTCGCGGGCCTGGGGCTCGGCAGCTTTCCGTTCCCGGCTTTTGCCGATGCCGACGCCAAGGATTTTCCGGCGGACGCCTTCAAGCAGAAGAGCGAGGCCGATGCGCTCAAGGCGCTCTACGGCAAGTCGGCCGAGGCCTCGGACAAGGTCAATCTCGACGCGCCGGAAATCGCCGAGAACGGCGCCGTGGTGCCGATTGCGATCACCAGCACGCTGCCGGGCGTCACCGGCATCGCCGTTCTGGTTCTGGAGAATCCGTTTACGCTCGCGGCCGCCTACAAAATTCCCGAGGGGACGCAGGCGCAGGTGGCGAGCCGGCTGAAAATGGCCAAGACCAGCAAGGTCGTCGCCGTGGTCGAGTCCGGCGGCAAGCTTTACAGCGCCACCAAGGAAGTCAAAGTCACCGTCGGCGGCTGCGGCGGCTGATCGGCAAACAGAAAGGTTCAGATCATGGCATCGACCATCCGCGTGCGCGCCGTCGCCGGCGCCGACACAACCGAAGTGCAGTCGCTGATCCAGCATCCGATGGACTCCGGCTTCGTCAAGGACGCCAAGGGCGAGCTGATTCCCCCGCACCACATCGAGGTCGTGCAATTCGAGCACGGCGGCAAGACCGTGTTCACCGCATTGTGGGGCCCGGCGGTGTCCAAGGATCCCTACCTCAAATTCGGCTTCAAGGGCGGCAAGAAGGGCGACGACCTGAAGGTGAGCTGGGTCGACAACAAGGGCGCATCCGATACGCTGACGGCCAAGATTCAATAAGAGCTGTCCGATCGGAATGACGAAATGGGAGGATTTTAGGATGTTGCGCAAGGTTCTTCTCGTGGCCGCGCTTGTCGCCGCTACGGCGCAGCCGCTGCTCGCTGCCGGCGATGTCGATCCGCAGGCGGACTTCAAGGCGTTCCGCAAGTATTTCACGGAACGGTTTCCGAAAGTGCCGCTCAACGACTTTGTCAACGGCCCCTATTCGATGGACGAGGGTCTGCGCAAGCAATGGCAGGCGAAGGAGGAGTTCCCGCCCTACGACTTCGCGCTCGACAAGGGCAAGGAGTTGTTCGCCAAGCCGTTCAAGAACGGCAAGACCTATGCCGACTGCTTCCCCGATAAAGGCATCGGCATCCGCCAGCTGTATCCGATGTTCGACGAGAAGTCGGGCGAGGTGATCACGCTCGACGTGGCGATCAACAAATGCCGGGAGGCGAACGGCGAAGCGGCGCTCGATTACCTGAAGGACGACATGGCGTCGCTGACCGCCTACATGGCCTTCACCTCTCGCGGCAAGCCGTTTGACATCAAGATCCCCAACGATCCGCGTGCGCTCGCCGCCTACAAGAAGGGCGAGGAATACTTCTATACCCGCCGCGGTCAGTTCAACGTGTCGTGCGCGAGTTGCCACGTGCAGAACCCCGGCAACCATATCCGCACCGAGGTGCTGGCCCCGGCGCTCGGCATCATGAACGCCTTGCCGATCTATCGTTCGGAGTGGGGCGGCATGGGCTCGACCAGCCGCCGTTTGACCACGTGCAACAGCCAGGTGCGCGGCGTTCCGCTCCCGGCTGAGGCCGAGGAATACCGCGACGTCGAATATTTCCTCTCTTACATGGCGAACGGCCTGCCGATTTCGGGGCCGGGCGCGCGTCCGTGAACAGTGGAGCACACCCCATGCGCATTCGTGCATTGATCCGCGTCGCGGCCGTCCTCTCTGCCGCCAGCTTTGCCACTGCGGCCATCGCCGCGTCTGCCGATGACTACAAGGCCGCCTATGCGAAGGCGGAAGCCGCCATCACGCAGGCCCACGCGCTCAGGAACGAGTGGACCACGACGGCGGCTGCGCTCAAGGCTGCCAAGGCGGCGGCCGATGCCGGCAAGTTCGACGAGGCCGTTGCGCACGCGCAGCAGGTGGAAGCGCTCGCCAACGGTTCGATCGCGCAGGCCAAGGAGCAGGAAAAGCTCTGGCCCGAGGCCGTCATCCGCTGATCTTTAAAGCGGGCTCACTGGAGTCCTGACAATGCGCCGCCGCGAAGTGCTCAAGTTGTTGACGGCGGCGGCGTTGTCCGGCGTCGTTCCTTACGGCGTTGCGCGCGCCGCCGACGGCGAAGAGCTTTACGACGTCGGCAAGTTCGGCAACGCGCGCCTGCTGCACATGACGGATACGCATGCGCAGCTATCGCCGGTCTATTTCCGCGAGCCGAGCGTCAATCTCGGCCTCGGCGCCATGGCGGGGCAGCCACCGCATCTGGTCGGCGAGGCGTTTCTCAAGCACTTCGGCATCCCGCCCGGCAGCCGGTCGGCCCACGCCTTCACCTATCTCGATTTCGCCGAGGCCGCGCACAATTACGGCCGGCTCGGCGGCTTTGCCCATCTCAAGACGCTGATCGACCGCCTGCGCGCCGAGGCCGGCGCCGGGCGTTCGCTGCTGCTCGACGGCGGCGATCTCTGGCAGGGCAGCGGGCTTGCCGATGCCATGCAGGGCGCCGACATGGTCGAGGCCGCAAACCTCCTCGGCATCGAGGCGATGACCGGCCACTGGGAATTCACCTATGGCGAGCAGCGGCTGCGCGAGAATCTCAAGCGCTTCAAGGGCGAGTTTCTGGCGCAGAACGTCTTCCTCACCGAAGAGGCGGCGTTCAACGACAAGCCGGCCTTCGATCCGGCGAGCGGCCGCGCCTTCAAACCGGCAACGGTGAAAGAAGTCGGCGGCTTCCACATCGGCGTCGTCGGCCAGGCCTTCCCTTATGTGCCCATCGCGCATCCCAAGCGCTTCACGCCGGACTGGACCTTCGGCATCCGCGACGCCGAATTGCAGAAGCTCGTCGACGACCTGCGGCAGAAGGACAAGGTCGATGCCGTGGTGCTGCTGTCGCACAACGGCATGGACGTCGATTTGAAGCTCACCAGCCGCGTCACCGGCATCGATATCATTCTCGGCGGCCATACCCACGACGCCGTGCCGCAGCCGGTCGCCGTTGCCAATAGCGGCGGCAAGACGCTGGTGAGCAACGTCGGATCGAGCGGCAAGTTTCTCGGCGTGCTCGACCTCGAGCTCGGCAAGGGCGCGGTCAAGGATGTCCGCTATCATTTGCTGCCAGTCTATGCCGGGCTGCTGAAGCCGGATGCCGCGATGCAAGGCCTCATCGACAAGTTCAACGCGCCGCACAAGGCCGCGTTCGGGGAGAAACTCGCGGTGGCGGGCGACCTGCTCTACCGCCGCGGCAATTTCAACGGCACCATGGATCAGCTCATCTGCGATGCCTTGCGCCATGAGCTCGACGCCGAGCTGGCGCTGTCGCCGGGCTTCCGCTGGGGCAACACCATGCTGCCGGGCGAGCCGATCACCATGGAAGACGTGCTGTCGGAGACGGCGATTACCTACCCCGAAGTCTATGTGCAGGAAATGACCGGCGCGCAGATCAAGTCGATCATGGAAGACATCTGTGACAACCTGTTCAACCCGGATCCCTATTATCAGCAGGGCGGCGATATGGTGCGCATCGGCGGCATGGACTATGCCTGCGCGCCGGGCGAAGCGGTCGGCAAGCGCATCTCCGATCTTACCCTCGACAGCGGCAAGCCGCTGGAGGCCGACAAGAGCTACAAGGTTGCCGGCTGGGCCTCGGTCAATCCGCAAACCGGCAAGCCAGTCGCCGAGGTCTTCGCCAAATACCTGCGCGAAATGAAAACTGCGCAGCCGAAGAAAATGAATCGTGTCACGCTCAAAGGTGTCGCGAACAATCCGGGGATCTCCGGCTAGAGGGCGGCATGTTTGTTCGCGTGGCGCAGGTTCTGGCGATAATGGCGCTGCTGCTTGGGCCGGCCGCGGCGCAAACGCCGCCATCGCCGGACAAGCCGTTCGCCGAGCACCACATCGTGCTGCAATTGTCCGACCGCGCCCAGGACAAGCAGCTTCTGGTGCTCAGTATCGCCTACAATCTGCTCAAGGCCTACGACCCCGACAAGATCGCCATCGAGGTCGTCGCCTTCGGTCCCGGCATCGACCTGTTACGCGCCGAAAGTCCGAACCGGGCGCGCGTCGACAGCCTGGTCTCGCAGGGCGTGCATTTCGACATCTGCATGAACACCGTCGACACCGTCGAGCGCGAGGGCAGACACGTCGACATCAATCCGAAGGCGGTGCGCGTGCAGGTTGGCGTCGGCCGCATTCTAGAACTGGCGGAAAAGGGCTACACGATCGTCCGCCCATGAACCGGGAGAGTGAGATGACACAGGTTTCGCGACGTTTGCTGACCGCTGCCGCTGTTGTCGCGGGGTTCGCGGCAACCAGCCGCGCGGCTGAAAAAGCCAAGGAGCATCGCATCGTCTTCCAGGTCGATCAGAACGATCCGGCGGTGATGAACCTCACGCTCAACAATGTCACGAACCTGATGGAATATTACCACGACAAGGGCGAGCAGGCGCAGATCGAGGTCGTCGCCTACGGGCCCGGCCTCAATATGTTTCGTGAGGACAAGTCGCCGGTGAAGGATCGCATTGCGCGTCTCAAGAGCGGCGCATTTCCGTCGAACGTTGCCTTTTCCGCCTGCGGCAACACCAAGAAGGGCATGGAGAAGGCGGAAGGCCACGAGATCGCGATCATCCCGGAGGCGACGATCGTGCCGGCGGGCGTCGTGCGTCTGACCGAATTGCAGGAGCAGGGCTGGAGCTACATCCGGCCGTGAGGAGGCGATCCATGAAGCGGATTTTGTGTGTCGCGGCCGCATTGCTGCTCGTTGCGGCGGCGGCGCGTGCCGAAGATGCCATCGTCACCTATAAGTCGATTGCGCCTGACACCGCGCTCGATCTGGCGAAGGCGGCGCTGCAGCAATGCCGCAAGGACGGCTATCAGGTTGCCGTCGTGGTGCTCGATCGTTTCGGCGCGCCACTGGTGGCGTTGCGCGACCGTTACGCCGGCATCGGCGCCTATGACATCGCGACAGGCAAGGCCTGGACCGCGGTGAACTTCACGCTCGACACCTCGGAATTCGTCAAGCGCACCAAGGACGGCGCGCTGAGCCCCGGGCTCGCTGCCATGCCCAAGGTGACGCCGCTTGCCGGCGGCCTCGTCATCGAAGCCGGCGGCTCGTTGCTTGGCGGCGTCGGCGTTGCCGGCGCGCCCGGCGGCGACAAGGACGAAGCCTGCGCCAAGGCGGGGCTCGATGCGGTCCGCGATAAATTGGACTTCTAGGCCGCCGTCACGCCACCGGGATCACGTTCACCGCGACATCGATACGCTGGCCGCCCGAGGCGACGATGACGCCGTCGATCGGCGCCACATCGGAGTAATCGCGGCCGATCGCCAGCGTAACGTGGTCGTCGGAGGCAAGCACGGCATTGGTCGGGTCGAGGCCGACCCAACCGGTGTCGCCACCGCACCACACCAGCACCCAGGCATGCATGGCGTCGGCGCCGACCAGGCCGGCGAAACCCTGCCGCGGCGCCGTGCGCAAATAGCCGCTGACGTAGGCCGCGGGCAGGCCGATGCCGCGCAGGCCGGAGATCATGATGTGCGCGAAATCCTGGCAGACGCCACGGCGCAGAGCGAAGGACATCGGCGCCGTGGTGGTCACGGTGGTCGCGCCGGTGTCGTAGACCATGTCGGCCTTGATCCGGCGCATCAGATCGATGGCGCCGTCGAGCAGCGGCCGCCCCGCCGGAAAGCTCTGCCGCGCATAGTCGCGGATTTCCGGATCGAGCGAAACCATGCGGCTGGGAAACAGGAAATGCGCCGGCGACATCGGCCCGATGTCGTCGGTCGCCGACACCGCTTCGCGTTCGGCTTCGAAAGCCGGCGTCGCCAGCGCGTCGAGCTGCAACAGTTCGTCGACGGCGACGCGGGCGGAGACCTTGACCGTCAATTTGTCGTGCGGCTGCTCGAAGGCGATCCAGGTGAGGCGGTTGCCGAAAAAATCCTGACCCTCGCGCCGCTGCGACGGCTCCGGCGCGATCTGCAGCGAGGCGACATGAACGTGCTGCCGCGGCCGGCCGATCGGCGTGAGCCGCAGCACGTGCCGCGCATTGGCGACCGGCGAGGCGTAGGTGCAGGTGGTGGTCTGCCGGATGTCGTAGATCACGCCAGCGCTCCCCAGGCCGTTTCCGAGCGCTCGTTGTGCGTGAGGTAGTAGGACGTGATCTCCTCCGACAATTTCAGCAGCGCATTTTCGACGTCGAGGATCTGCCCGCCGTCGATCTGGCCCGCATCGGCGGTGCGCAGGCGCGTGGCGATCGAGGCCGCGATCTGCTGCACCGACGACAGCCGGCCGGTGTCCTGATGCTGCGGCAGCGCGGCAAGATGCGTTTCGATGCGATCGACCTGATAGGCGACCGAGCGCGGATTGTGCGGATCGAGCATGATCAGGTCGATCACCGGGGCGAGCGCCGCCACCATCACATAGCGCTGCCGGTAGGTGATCTGGCTGTCGGCAAGCTCGAGCAGCACGTCGAGGCCGCTATCCGGCGCATACTCGAAGGCAAAGCAGCGCAGATCGCGGCAGGTCAGGATCGCGCGCTCGAGGCGGCGGCCGAGTTCGAGGAAGCGCCAGCCGGCGAGCTGCGTCATGTTTTCCTGGGCCAGGCCGGAAAATGCGGAAATGATGCGCAACGCGGCTTCGACGCGCTCGATCATCGCGCTTTCCGCCGGCCCGATGGCGAGCGGCGTATCGATCACCGCGACCAGATCGTTGAGCGTGCGCCAGGCATCCGGCGAGAAACGGTCGCGGATGGCGGATGCGGCGGCGCGCGCATTGCGCACCAGCCGCGGCAGCGAGCCGTCGAACTCACCGCGGGTCAGCGCCGCGCGCGCGACGATCGAGGCGGGCAACTGCCAGCTATCGGCGGGCGCCGCGCTCCAGGCGCCGAGCAGCCCGGTGATGGTGTCGATCGCCGGCGCCGCCGCGTCGTCGGCCTCGGCGACGCGCACGATCAAGGCGCGGATCAGCCGCAAGGTTGCTTCGGCGCGTTCGACGTAACGGCCGACCCAGAACAGGTTGTCGGCGGCGCGGCTCGGCAGCGCCCCGGTCGCGCGCTGGATCGGCATGCGCTCGGGGGTTGGCAGCAGCGTCGTTTCCGCCACCGGGCCGGACGACAGAACCCAGGCATCGGCGGTCGCGGCGCCGCGTTGCAGGCTGACCGCGCGGACGTCGGCGCTGTCGGCCATGCGCACGAATCCGCCGGGCATCAGCTGCCAGCCGTCGTCGACCTTGGCGAGGAACAGGCGCAGCGTGAACGGCCGCGGCTGCAGCTGGCCGTCGCGCCAGACCGGCATGGTCGAAAGCGTCACGGCTTCCTGCGCCACATAATCGATTCCGCGGTCCTCGATCGCCTGCGCGAGTTCGCGCCGGCGAATGTCATCGAGCGCGGCGACCGGGATGCCGTTGCCGAGTTGCAGGCTGGGCAGGCTGTCGGCAAAGGCCGGGGCGACGACCATGGTGTCGAGTCGCGCCGCCATCTCCGCGCGCACGTCGGCACGGCCGAGCCACCAAGTGGCGATGTTGGGAATGGCGAGATCTTCGCCGAGCACCGCCGGCGCCAGCGCCGGCAGGAAGGCAAGCATCGCCCGCGCCTCGATCAGTCCGGCGCCGAGCGCGTTGGCGATGACGACATGGCCGTCGCGCACGGCCTGCACCAGGCCGGCGACGCCGAGCCGCGAGGCCGCGTTGAGCTCGAGCGGATCGGCGAAGTCGGCATCGAGCCGGCGCAGCAGCACTTCGGCGCGGCGCAGGCCGGAGACGGTGCGGACGAATACGCCGTCGTCGCGCACGGTGAGATCCTCGCCCTCGACCAGCAGCAGGCCGAGATAGCGCGCGAGATAGGCGTGCTCGAAATAAGTCTCGTTCATCGGCCCGGGCGTGAGCAGGCAGACCCGCGCATCGTCGTGGCGGTTGAGCGAGGTGAGCTCGCGCTGGAAGGCCTGGAAGAAGGGCGCGACGCGCTGCACATGCGTGGCGCGATAGATGTCCGGCATGGCGCGCGCCAGCGCCAGGCGGTTCTCGATGGCATAGCCGGCGCCGGATGGCGCCTGCGCGCGGTCGCCGAGCACCCACCAGCGGCCGTCGGCGCCGCGGCCGATGTCGACGGCGTAGAAGCGCAGATGTGCGCCGCCGGGCGGCGCGACGCCGACCAGCGGACGCAGGAATTCCGGATTGCCGGCGACCAGCGCGGCGGGCAGGCGGCCGTCGCGGACCAGTTGCGCACGGCCATAGGCGTCGGCAAGCACGGTCTCCAGCAGTTCGGCGCGCTGGATGAGGCCCGCTTCCAGTTGCCGCCATTCGGACGGCTCGATCAGCAGCGGCACATGGCTCAGCGGCCAGGGCCGTTCGGAATCGGCTGGGTCTTCATAGACGCGGTAGTAAACGCCGGAATCGTGCAGATAGCGGTCGGCGGCGGCGAAGCGGCGGTTGATCTCTTCAGGTCCGAGCCCCGCCAGCATCGACAGCAATGGCTGCCAATGCGCGCGCAGGCGGCCATCGCCGTCCATCATCTCGTCGAAGATGCCGGGCAGCGGCCGGTAGCCGGCGGTGAATTGCTCGGGGCTGCTGGTCTGCGGCGCCCAAGCGTTGTCGCGGGTTTTCTGCATGGCGGTCAGTGCGTGCGCCTGAGGTCGAGCGTTGTCGGAAAATCGGGCGCGCGTTCGGCCGGCGGCGGATCGAGGACGCCGGCGGTGTGGCCGATATCCTCAAAGCGCGCGCGGCGGCGCGCTTCGGCTTCATAGGAATTGACCGGGAAGGTCTCGTAATTGCGGCCGCCGGGATGGGCGACGTGATAGACGCAGCCGCCGAGCGAGCGCCGGCTCCAGCTATCGACGATGTCGAATCGCAGCGGCGCCTGCGCGGGAATCGTCGGATGCAGCGAGTTGCCGAGACCCCAGGCCTTGAAACGCACGCCGGCGACGAATTCGCCGGGACGGTCGGTGGCTGTGAGCGGCACGCGGCGCCCGTTGCAGGTGACGACGTGGCGGCCTTCGGTCAGGCCTTCGACCTTGACCTGAACGCGCTCGACCGAGGAATCGACGATGCGCACCGTGGCGCCGGCGACGCCTTCTTCGCCGAGTACATACCAGGGCTCCAGCGCGCCGCGCAGTTCGAGGCTGACGCCGGCGTGCTGCACGGTGCCGTAATGCGGGAAGCGGAACTGCCGCTGGGCGTCGAACCAGACCGGATCGAAGGGATAGCCGGCGCGCGTGAGGTCATCCAGCACCTGGAGGAAATCCTGCCAGACGAAATGCTCGAGCATGAAGCGGTCGTGCAGCGCCGTGCGCCAGCGCACCAGAGGACCGTCGAGCGGCTGCCGCCAGAACCAGGCGATCAGCGCGCGCAACAGCAGTTGCTGCGCCAGGCTCATGCGCGCGTCGGGCGGCATTTCGAAGGAGCGGAATTCAACGAGGCCGAGGCGGCCGGTCGAACTGTCGGGCGAGAACAGCTTGTCGATGCAGATCTCGGTGCGGTGGGTGTTGCCGGTGACGTCGACCAGAATGTTGCGGAACAGCCGGTCGACCAGCCACGGCGGCGGCTTTTCTCCGCCGCCCGGCGGCGGCACCTTGCTCATGGCGACTTCGAGCTCGTAGAGCATATCGTCGCGCGCTTCGTCGACGCGCGGCGCCTGGCTGGTCGGGCCGATGAAGAGGCCGGAAAAGAAGTACGACAGCGACGGGCGCCGTTGCCAATAGAGCACCAGGCTCTTGAGCAGATCGGGCCGGCGCAGGAACGGACTGTCGGCGGCGTTGAGCCCGCCGAGCACGACGTGATTGCCGCCGCCGGTGCCGGTATGGCGGCCGTCGATCATGAACTTGTCGGTGCCGAGGCGGGCCTGCCGCGCGTCCTCGTAAAGCCCGCTCGTGATCGCGACCGCCTCGCGCCAGCTCGTGGCCGGATGGATATTGACTTCGATAACGCCGGGGTCGGGCGTCACCTTGATATGGCTGAGCCGCGGATCGTGCGGCGGGGTGTAGCCCTCGATCTGCACCGGCATGCCGAGCGCGGCGGCGCTGTCTTCGACCGCGTTCAGAAGTTCGAGATAATCCTCGAGCCGCTCGACCGGCGGCATGAACACGCACAGCCGCTTGTCGCGCACCTCGACGGTGAGCGCGGTGCGCACTGGAATGCCCTTGGCCACCAGCGCCGGCGTGCGTGGTACTTCCGGCGCCAGCGGCGGCGCGCCGTCATCGCCACCTGCGCCGACCACCGCGGCCGTCTTTGCGCGCGCGCCCGGCAAGGGGCTGCGCTCGGCGAACGGATCGGCCGGCACCAGATGCGGGTAATCGGCAGGATTGAAATAGGGCAGCGACGAGAGCGGCAACCGCAAGCCGAGCGGCGAATCGCCAGGGATCAGGAACAGCCGGCCGCGCCGCGTGTGCCACAATTCGCTGAGCCAGCTCACCTTGGCCTGCGCCGTCCAGCGCTGCACCGGCAGCACGAAACCCGCCGGCTGGGTGAGATGCCGGTCGAAGCTGCGCAGGATGCGGGCGCGTTCCTGCGGGTCGTCGATCTCCGGATCGGCGGGGTCGATGTTTTCCGCAATCGCTTCTTGCGACAGCATGCGGTCGGCCGGATCTTCATACGTCGGTTGCACGTAGTCCGCCGTGATTCCCAGCCGCGCCGCAATGCCCTCGGTCAGGCGCCGCGCATCGTCCGGCGTCGGCATGATCGCCGGAGCCTCGCGCGCGATCAGCGACAGGTCGCGCCAGATCGGCACGCCGTCGCGGCGCCAGAACAGCGACAGTGCCCAGCGCGGCAGCGGCTCGCCCGGATACCATTTGCCCTGGCCGAAATGCACCAGGCCACCCGACCCGTAGCGATCGTAAATGCGGCGCACGAGCTCGTCGGAGCGTTTGCGCTTCGTCGGCCCGAGCGCCGCGGTATTCCATTCCGCGGATTGATAGTCGTCGATCGAGACGAAGGTCGGCTCGCCGCCCATGGTCAGGCGAACATCGTTGGCATAAAGGTCGGCATCGACCTTTTCGCCGAGCGCGTCGAGCGCCGCCCAGGCTTCGTCGGAGAACGGCGCGGTCACGCGCGGTTTCTCGGCGATGCGCCGCACGCTCATGTCGAAGAAGAATGTCACCGTGCTGGGCTCGACCAGGCCGGTGATTGGCGCCGCCGAGCGGTAATGCGGCGTCGCCGCGATCGGAATATGTCCTTCGGCGCACAGCAGTCCGGAGGTCGGATCGAAGCCGATCCAGCCGGCGCCGGGAAGATAGACTTCGGCCCAGGCGTGCAGGTCGGTAAAGTCGTGCGCGGCGCCGGAGGGGCCGTCGAGCGCCTTCAGGTCCGGCTTGAGCTGGATGAGGTAGCCGGACACGAAACGCGCCGGTAGTCCGATGTGCCGCAGGATTTGTACCAGCAGCCAGGCCGAGTCGCGGCAGGAGCCGGCGGCGGAGATCAGCGTTTCCTCCGGCGTTTGCACGCCCGGCTCGAGGCGCACGATGTAACGCACCATGGAGTGCAGACGCTGGTTGAGATCGACCAGAAAATCCACGGTGTTGCGTGGCTCGCGCGAAATCGTCTTGAGCAGCGCCTTGAGTTGCGGCCCGGCTTCCTCCGCTTCGACATAGGCGGACAGGTCTTCGCGCAGTTCGGCGGGAAATGCGAACGGCCATTTCTCCGCATAGGGCTCGATGAAGAAGTCGAATGGATTGATGACTTCGAGATCGGCGAGCAGATCGACCGTCACCGAAAATTCGGTGGTCTTTTCCGGAAAAACGAAACGCGCGATCCAGTTGCCGTGCGGGTCCTGCTGCCAGTTCACGAAATGCAGTTTCGGCGTCACCGTGAGCGAGTAGCTGGGGATACGGGTGCGCGAATGCGGCGCCGGGCGCAGGCGGACGAGCTGCGGCCCCAGCCCGACGAGCTTGTCGTAATTGTAGCGGGTGACGTGGTTGAGGCCGACCAGGATCGACATGGGTCTTGTTACTCTATGGGCCTAAAAATGCGTTGTGACTGCCGCCAAAAAGCCTGTGAAGGGCCTCGTAAACATGCAATTTCCGGGCCGTCAACAATGCACCGGACGAGACCGCCGCGCCAGCCGCGCGGTCGGATCGAGGGCAGGGATTGGCAATATGATTAAGAGCAAGGGCTAGATGCGGCGCAGCGGATTGGTCAGCGCCAGCAGGAAGCCCCCGGTCGTGAACCCCGCCATGACCAGGAAGGCGGCGCGAAAAGCTTCCTGGATATCGGCCTGAATCTCCATTTGATGGACGGTCAGCGCCGGCGCCACGTGGCGGCTCTCAATCATGGCGGCGAAGGCGCGAGCCGCCTCCGGGCTTTTGATCGCGAGCACGCCGAACAGGATGGTGGCGACCAGCGCGGTGCCGAAGGCGGCGCCGATCGAACGCGAGAACTGCACCGACGCCGCGGCCTCGCCCAGCCGCGCCTGCCCTGCGGCGCTTTGCACGCTCACCTGCACGACGCCCATCACCGTTCCCATGAACAATCCGCTCAGCAGCATAATGCCGGCAAGCGGCATGGCGCCCAGCTCTGACGCCCATAATGCGAGGACGATGAAAATAATCGTGGCCAGCGCCAGACCGCCGACTGGAAAGACCGTGGTCAAACCGGTCCTGCTGACGAGGCGCCCGGTGATCAGAGCCCCGACGCCGATGCCGACGGTCAAGGGCACCAGCAGCAAGCCGGTGTCCGACGGCGACATGCCGCGCACCACTTCGAGATAGACCGGAAGAAACGTGATCAGGGATACCAGCGCCGCGCCATGACACGCGGCGAGCGCGTCGCTGTGCCAGATCGCCGGCTGCTTGAGCAGCTTCAGCGGGATGAGCGGCGACGGCGTGCGGCTCTCGTGGCGCACCAGCAAGGCGACCGCGATCAGCGCGATTACAAACAAGGATCCGCCGACCGGCAGCGCGGTGACATCGACGCGCTGGATTTGCTCAAGCGCGAGCAGCGCGGTCGCGACGAAAACCGTGAACAAGAACAGGCCGCCGGGATCCGCGCGCCAGGGAACGCGCTCGACGGAAGGATTGGGCAGCCGCGTGGTCAGCGCCAGCGCGCAGAGCCCGATCGGCACGTTGACCCAGAAAATCGACGGCCAGCCGAAATGCTCGGTCAGGTAACCGCCGGCGACCGGACCGAAGCTGTTGGCGCAGACCGCGACCGCGGCGAGATAGCCCTGATAGCGCGCGCGCTCGCGCGGCGGGATGGTCTCGCCGATGAGCGCCTGCGACAGCGTCATCAATCCGCCGCCGCCGAGCCCCTGCAGGATGCGCGCGATCGTCAGCAGTTCGACCGACGGCGACAGTGCGCACAATATCGACGCCGTCATGAAGATCGGCAGCGCAAAGAGCATGAGGCGGCGGCGGCCGAACGAATCGCCGAGCCGGCCATAGATCGGCGCCGCGATGGTCGCGGCGATCAGATAGGCGACGACGATCCATGAGGCGCGCTCGACCTCGCCCGTCGCCGCCGCGATCGCCGGCAGCGCGGTGGCGACGATGGTCTGGTCGACCACCGCCAGAAACATCGGCAGCATGATCGACGGGAAGATCGTGAGAAACGCGGGAGACTTCGCTCCCGCCGGCGGCGCTGGATTTTTGTTGGGATCGAGCCGAGGCGACAAATGTGTGAAGGTCTCAGTGGGCCATCAGGACTGGCAGGGTTGCGTTGGCGAGAATGTGCCGCGTTGCTCCGCCGAAGATCATTTGCCGCAGACGGCTCTGCGTATAGGCGCATTTGACCAGTAGGTCGCAACCGAGCGAGGCGGCGCGGTCGAGAATGATCTCGCCGGGGTTTTTCGAGTCGCGCTTCACCGTCAAGGCTTTCGCCTTGATTCCGTTGCGGCGCAGGTGATGCGCTGCCTCTTCGCCGGTCGGCCCCTGTTCCGTTCCGCCTTCGATCATCAATACGGTTACTGTTTCGGCGCGATGCAACAACGGCAACGCAAAGGCATTGGTGCGGGCCTGCTGCGTGCTGCGGTTCCAGGCGATGAGAATATTGCGGCCGATAACCTTCGGCGGCGTCGAGGGCACGATTAGCACCGGCCGGCCGCTCTCGAACAGTGCAATTTCGAGTGGCGGGGTGCGCGGATTTTGCGGGGCTGGCCCGGGCCGGCCGAGCGCGATCAGGTCGAAGACGCGGCCGCGATTGCCGATAAAGCTGTCTTCCTCAGGATCTTCGCCCGGCCAGTTATACGAATAGACGGCCGGTTCCTTCTCCGCTTGCGGCACCTTGTGCCGGTGCATGAAGGATTCGAACAGGCTGCGCGCAGCCCGCGCCGAGTCGCCTTCATAGGCGCCGGAGATGGCGAGGCTGCTCACCGGCTCGACCGTCACGTAGGTGGCCGGTGACGGACGGACGGCGAAGCCCTCCATGTAGCTGCCGAAGGCATACGCGATGAGCCGCGCACCTTCGAGCACCGCCGGCATGGCGTCGTGATCCTCCGTGGGAATCAGAATGGTCTTCATGGCCGCGCTACCCGACAGGACCCCAGCCGCGCTGGCCGATAGTCTCGCACATTATGGTCGCGGGGCGCAGCGAATTCCGTTTCGTTAT
>Ga0335083_10006232_pt1 | contig 14972 bp, 17 predicted proteins | sample Lox_Sample_42_FD_206716 | JGI IMG/M metagenome (GOLD analysis project Ga0335083, IMG submission 206716) | Soil microbial communities from Loxahatchee National Wildlife Refuge, Florida, United States - Lox_Sample_4.2 | ecosystem: Environmental > Terrestrial > Soil > Wetlands | place: USA... | reverse complement strand
CGCGTTCACTCACGCCCGAAGCCGTGCAGCTCGCCTACCAGATCTGCGTGCAGGGACGCGAAGACCTCGCGCTCGCGCCCGACGAGCAGACCGGCTTTGCGATGACCTTGCTGCGTCTTCTCGCGTTCGAGCCCGGCGACAGCGGGGAAGCCAAACCGACCGGCACGACGCGCGCCGCCCCTGCACGAAGCGGCGCGCCCGCGACATCAACGGTAGCTTCGGAGTCAACGGCACCGCGTGCGGCTGAGGCGACAACACCGGAGATCACCGACTGGCCCGCGTTCGTCGCCTCGATGAAGCTCACGGGCATCGCGCTGCAGCTCGCAGGCCAGACCGAATTGAAAGCGATCAACGGCAACGAATTCAGGCTGGCCGTGCCGGAGGCGGCGCGGCATCTCACCGACAAGGCTTACGCCGACAAGCTCAAGGCGGCGCTCGAGCAGGCGCTGGGCAAGCGGGTGCGAATCAGCTTCGAATTCGGAACCGAGAACGGCGAGACGCTTTCCGCGCAGGAGAAACGCGAGCGCGCCGCGCGTCAGGCGAAGACCGAAGCGGCGTTCCGTGACGATCCCTTCGTGCAGGACGTGCTGTCGCGCTTCGATGCGCGGATCAAGCCGGATTCGATCAAACCCCTCTGAGGACGCGTTCGTGAACATCATGAAGAACCAGCTTTCCGGGCTGATGAAGCAGGCGCAGGCGATGCAGGACAACGTGAAGAAGGCGCAGGAGGCGATCGCTGCGCTCGAAGTGGAGGGGCAGGCGGGAGCGGGCCTGATCAAGGTCACGATGACCGGCCGCCATGATGTGAAGCGCGTCGCGATCGACCCTTCGCTTCTCGGCGAGGACAAGGACATGCTCGAGGACCTCGTGGCTGCCGCGATCAACGATGCCGTGCGCAAGGTTGAAGCCGCTTCGCAAGCGAAGATGGCCGAAGTGGCCGGAGGGCTCTCGCTGCCGCCGGGCTTCAAGCTGCCGTTCTGAAGCAATCGGCCATGGAGCCACTCGGCAGCCTCGAGGAATTGACGCAGGCGCTGCGCTGTTTACCCAGCGTCGGGCCGAAGTCGGCCCAGCGGATGGCGTTGCACCTGCTGCAGCACGATCGCGAAGGAGCGCAGCGGCTGGCGCGCGCGCTGGAAGGGGCGGCACAGGCGATCCGGCACTGCGAGCGCTGTAACACCTTCACCGAGGGCGAACTGTGCACGCTTTGCCGCTCGGCGAAGCGCGATGGATCGGTGCTGTGCGTCGTCGAGACGCCGGCCGACCTGATGATGATGGAGCAGACGCAGGCGTACTCCGGACTCTATTTCGTCTTGATGGGCCGACTGTCTCCGCTCGACGGCATCGGGCCAAAGGAGATCCGCCTCGATCGCCTCCTCAAGCGGGCGCAGGACGGGATCGTGCGCGAGGTCGTGCTGGCGACCAACTTCACCAACGAGGGTGAGGCGACTGCGCACTACATCGGCGAGATGCTGGCCACGCGCGGGCTTACAGTGACCCGCCTTGCTCGAGGTGTGCCCGTCGGTGGAGAGCTGGAATACGTCGACAGCGGGACGCTGGCGCAGGCATTGCGCGAGCGGCGCGCTCTTGCGGGTTGAGCCTGGTCTCGCAGGCGCGAATCATTCGTATTACCCGGTGAGCGCGGCACCTGTGGACGGCTGGGTGCGCCTGCGTGATAATCACGGCCAGATCGCGGCGAGGGGTCATCGGCTTGTATCGACCGCGGCAGGCATCGGCGGGGGGCGCTGGTCACGAACCCCGCGTTCTCTCACGCTGCTTCTCGATCTAGGAGGAACGATGAAACGCAAAGCGCTCGCGCCGGCGAAAGCCGGATCCAACAATTCCACTAGTGCTCGGCGCAAGTTTCTGAAGGCCGCGACCGGTGCAACCGTTGCCGGAGCTGCACTCGGCTTCCCGGCGATCGCAACGTCGCAGACACAAATTGTCTGGCGCTTCCAGAGCACCTGGCCGGCGAAGGACATCTTTCATGAATACGCGCAGGACTACGCGCGCCGCGTCAACGAGATGTCAGGCAACCGGATGAGGTTGGACGTGCTGCCCGCCGGTGCCGTGGTCGGGGCGTTCGGTATGCAGGATGCTGTTAGCAGCGGCATCCTCGACGGGGGCCATGGCGTGTGTGCTTACTGGTACGGGAAGAACAAGGCGTTCTCGCTGTTTGGAACGGCACCGTCATTCGGGTGGCAGGCGAACGATCTGCTCGGTTGGTTCTACTACGGCGACGGCGAGAAGCTCTACAACGAGCTCATCAACGACATCCTCAAGGTTAACGTGGTGGGCTGGCTGACCGGGCCGATGCCGACGCAGCCGCTTGGCTGGTTCAAGAAGCCGGTAACCGATGCTGCCCAAATGCAGAAGCTCAAGTACCGGACCGTGGGACTTGCGGCCGACCTGATGAACGAGATGGGTGCCGCGGTCACCATCATCGGCGGCCCCGATATCGTGCCCTCGATGGATCGGGGCGTGCTCGACGCCGCGGAGTTCAACAACCCGTCCTCCGATCTGGCGCTTGGGTTCCCGGACGTGTCCAAGGTCTACATGGTCCGAAGCTTCCATCAGGACATGGAATGCTTCGAGATCATCTTCAACAAGGCCAAGTACAACGGCTTGCCCAAGGAGTTGCAGGCAATCCTCAGATATTCCGTGGAAGCTGCCTCTGCCGACATGTCGTGGAAGTGGCAAAAGCGCTACCCGGAAGATCTCATTAAGATCGAGAAGCTGGGCGTCAAGGTCTACGAGACACCGAATTCGGTTCTCGAAGCCCAGCTGGCGGCGTGGGACAAAATACTGCCGCGCATCTCCCAGGAGAACAAGTTCTTTGGGAGGGTGATCGAGTCGCAAAAGGCCTGGGCCAAGACCGTGGTTGCATACCGTGCGCAGTTCGAGTCGCCGCGCGGGCTTGCTTCACACCATTTCTTCGGCATCGACAAGGCCTGAGATCAGATCGGCATCGAACCTTCGTCACCGCCAAGGCAATCGTCTCGTACCAACGGTTGCCTTGGCGGGCGAAGGTTTTTTTGCGGCTGGTTATCACAGCGTGCGCTGTCGTCGCCAGGCATGGCGGCGGTCGAAATTAAGTAAGCAAGCGCGCCCGGATCGTTGAGGAGAACGGTATGCAGCGATACCTGTTGTTCATCGATGACCTGAGCACCTGGGTGGGCAAGATCTTTTCGTGGTGCATCATCTTGCTCACACTGGTGACGTGCTACGACGTCGTGATGCGCTACGCGTTCAGCGCGCCGACCGGCTGGGCCTACGACACCGAATACATCCTTTACGGCACGTTGTTCATGATGGCTGGGGCGTACACGCTGTCGCAGGATGGCCACGTTCGCGGCGACTTTATCTCGCGATTGCTGCCGTTCAAGGTCCGGGCCGGCATCGAGCTGAGCTGCCTGGTATTGTTTTTCTTCCCGGCGATGCTGGCGCTGCTGTACTCCGGCTACAACTTCTTTCACATATCCTGGCTGCAAAACGAGCACAGCGCGTCGAGCCCGACTGGTCCGCCGATCTATCCGTTCAAGGCGATCATCCCGCTCGCGGCGATCTTCATGCTGCTGCAGGGGACCGTCGAGGTGATCCGCTGCGTTATCGCGCTCAGAACCGGCAAGACGCCGCAACGCCGTCGCGACGTTGAGGAGTTGGAGAAGGTCATCCTCGAGGAGGCGCAGGCCGGCAAGACCGCAGCCCAGATTCTCGAGGATGTGGAACACCACGGAGAAAAACAATGACCGATCCACAAGTCGGCGTCCTGATGATGTGCATGTTCATCGTCATCATCTTTCTCGGCTTTCCGATCGCCTTCACGCTCGTTGCCCTGGCCGTGTTCTTCGGCTACTACGCGATGGGCGACAACATCTTCCAGCTTCTCGTTCAGCGCGCCTTCGGCGTGATGTCGAACGACGTGCTCATCGCGGTGCCGCTGTTCCTGTTCATGGGCTACATGGTCGAACGATCCAATATCCTCGATCGACTGTTTCACAGCCTGCAGGTATCGGCCAAGCACATTCCCGCGTCGCTGGCGGTCGCAACGCTCGCTACCTGCGCATTGTTCGCGACCGCGACGGGAATCGTCGGCGCGGTGGTGACGCTCATGGGGCTGCTCGCGTTCCCGGCGATGCTCAGGGCGGGCTACGACACCAAGCTTTCTGCGGGCGTGGTCGCGGCCGGCGGCTGCCTCGGGATTCTGATTCCCCCCAGCATCATGCTCATCCTCTACGGGGCGATGGCGAGCACGTCGGTCGTTCGCCTCTATGCCGGCGCGTTCCTGCCGGGCTTCCTGCTCGCCGGCCTCTACATGCTCTACGTCGTCGGGCGCGCATTGCTCAATCCCAAGCTCGCGCCCAAGCTACCGAAGGAGCAGACCGACTTCCCGCTCTTGGCCGTCGTGATGCTGCTCCTGAAGTCGTTCTTCCCGCTGGCGTTCCTGATCCTGGCGGTGCTGGGTGCGATCCTGTTCGGGCTCGCGACACCCAACGAAGCCGCAGCCTTCGGGGCTTTCGGTTCGATCGCGCTTTCCATCGGCTACGGCCAGTTCAATCTCCAGCGCCTGAAGGAAGCGGTCTTCCTCACCGCGCGGACGGCCGCGATGGTTTGCTGGCTGTTCGTCGGCTCGTGGTCATTCTCGTCCGTCTTCTCCTACCTGGGCGGGCAGGGCGTGGTCGAGAATTTCATCCTCAGCCTCAACATGAATGCTGTCACGTTCATGATTCTCACCCAGTTCATCATCTTCCTGCTGGGCTGGCCGCTGGAGTGGACCGAGATCATCATCATCTTCGTGCCAATCTTCCTGCCACTGCTGCATCACTTCAATATCGACCCGGTGTTCTACGGTGTGCTGGTGGCTCTCAACATACAGACCTCGTTCCTGACGCCGCCGATGGCGATGGCGTGCTATTACCTGAAGGGCGTCGCGCCGAAGCACGTGACGCTCAACCAGATCTTCGCCGGGGCGTTGCCGTTCGTATTCATGGTGTTCATAACGATGTTCCTGGTCTACGTCTTTCCGCAGATCGCCATGTGGTTGCCGGATTACGTTTACAGCCATGGCGCCCCGTAGCTGAGCGGATGGGAATGGCAGGCGGCTGAGTCACGAAAACGACGTTGCGTCCCGACCGGCGTCGGGAGTACCCTGCACGGGTGGGCGCGCCCGATCGATGAAGGGGCGAGAAGGTAGCCATGCGAGGCCCGCGGCAAGGGCCCGCGAGGAGGCAACCATGCTGGTCAGCGAAATTCTCCGCATCAAGGGCAACGCCATTTTCGCGACGCCGCCCAACGGGACCGTTCTCGAAGCTGTCAAGGTGATGGCGCAGCACGACATCGGCTCGCTCGTCGTCTTGGACCACGGGCAGATGCTCGGGATGCTCACCTTCGCCGAAGTGCTGGAGGCGCTCGCCAAGCGCCAGGGTGAGCTCGGCGACCTCAAGGTGAGCGAGATCTACGTGCGCGATCCCGTGGTCGCCAATCCGAGCCTGGACGTAATGGAGCTGCGCCGGGCCATGCTCGAGCGTCACGCGCGTTACGTGCCGGTGCAGGATGGCGCGACGCTGCTCGGCGTCGTGTCGTTCCACGACGTGGCGAAGGCGGTCTACGAAGAGCAGAGCTTCGAGAACCGCATGCTCAAGAGCTACATCAAGAGCTGGCCCGACGAAGAGACAGCGTAGGTTCACGCGGCAGGGCAGGATTCACCCGGCGGCCCTGCCCAAAAGAAACATTGCCGGGCGGCTCGCGAGCGCAGGGCGCGCTTCCCTGCGCCACGCTGCGATCTCGCGGCTGACGATCAGCTCGCTCGGAAGCGTGAGATCGACGGCGATGCAGAAACGCGTTGCCGGGGAGCAGGTCTCGAGCACGGCATCGACCATCGCTTCGTTGCGATAAGGCGTCTCGATGAAGAGCTGCGTCGCGCCCGTGCGCGCCACCGCATGATCGAGCGCCTTGAGCGCGACCGCACGCGCCGCTGGCTTGGACGGAAGGTAGCCGTGAAAGGCGAACACCTGGCCGTTCATCCCTGAAGCCATCAAGGCAAGCAGGACCGCGGATGGTCCCACCAGAGGAACGACCGGAACCCCGGCGCGATGCGCGGCCGCAACCAGCGCCGCACCCGGATCGGCGACGCCCGGGCACCCGGCATCGCTCATGAGCCCGAGGTCATCACCTTCGAGCGCAGGCGCGAGCAAGGATTCGATCCGACCCGGCGGCGTGTGCTCGTTCAGCTCGGAAATGCGCAGCGCCTGAAGGGGCTGCGCGGGACCGAGCGTTTTCAGAAACTGCCGCGCCGCCTTCGGCGTTTCGACGACGAAGTGGTTGAGGCTGCGCGCTACGTCGATCGTTCGCTGCGGCAGCACCGCCGCCGGAAGCACGACGCCGAGCAGGTTGGGCACGAGATAGAGACGCCCCGGCGAACGCCGCGAGGCGCTCATGTGCGGACGAGCGGGCTCACGCCTTCGGCGGCGAGCATGTCGGTGAGACGTATGAGCGGCAGCCCGATCAGCGCGGTGGGGTCGTCGCTGGCGATACGCGTGAAGAGCGCGATGCCGAGCGCCTCCGCCTTGACCGAGCCCGCGCAATCGAAAGGACGCTCGCGCTCGAGATAGGCCTGGAGCGCGGCGTCATCGAGGCTTCGAAACGTGCTGACGACGTCGACCAGCGCCGACTGGCAATGGCCAGTCGAGGTATTGAGCAGCGCGACTCCCGTATGAAACACGACCGTGCGGCCGCGCATCGCACGAAGCTGTTCGAGCGCATCGGCGGGGTCGCGCGGCTTGCCGAGCGGCACACCGCCGAATTCGGCGATCTGGTCGGAGCCGATGACGAGCGCATCGGGATGGCTGGCGCCGACGGCTCGCGTCTTCGCCTCGGCCAGCCGCACTGCGGTTTCCGCAGGGCGCTCCTGCGCGAGCGGCGCTTCATCGACCTGCGGCGTCACGCTCGTGAAGGGCAGGCCGAGGCGCTCGAGGAGCATCCGCCGGTAGGGCGATCCCGAGGCGAGCACGAGCCGGGGCTCCTTGCCCGAAGTCATTGTTTTCACGGTTTTCTTTGACATGGAATGGCCTGGGGGCTATTATGCAATGTTTGTTTCGGCGGCGGTATTTTCTGGCAACTGAGGCTCGTAACTGAGACCCGATTCCGGCGAGGCAGCGACGGGGCGGAGAGCAGCGTGAAAGAGGGTCCCGGGTCGACGCGCAAGGGTCGTTTCGACGCGCTGAAGCTGGCCGCCGAAAACAAAACGCTGTCGGGTGTGATCGATGCGAGAGGGCTCGACCGCGTGGCCGACCGACTCGCGGCCGGCAGCGGCGCTGCACGGATCGCGTGGAGCATCGAGGGCGGTCACGACACGTTGCATCGACCCGCGCTCGTCGTCGCGATCGAGGGCACGCTGCCGCTGAGCTGCCAGCGCTGCCTGCAAGCGTTCGACGCGCCGATCGCGCAGGAGACGCAGCTGCTTCTCGCGAGCGACGATGCGGAGCTCAAGCTCCTCGACGCGGAAGAGTCGGAGGTGGTGCTGGCGTCTGACTTGCTCGATGCTCGGGCGCTGGTGGAAGACGAGGTCCTGCTGTCGCTGCCGCTCGCCCCGCATCATGGCGACGGCGAGTGCCCGCCGGGCACGGGATGGGCGTCCGACGTGGCGCACACAGGCGGCGATCGCGAAGCCTCTCCCTTCGCGCCGCTCGCGAAACTGAAGAAAAGACGATGATGGAATCTTTCAGGAGCAATTGACATGGCCGTCCAGCAGAACAGGAAATCGGCATCCAAGCGCGGCATGCACCGCGCGCACGATTTCCTTGCCAACCCGCCGCTCGCCGTCGAACCGGTGAGCGGAGAAGTACATCGGCGCCACCACATCAGTCCGAGCGGCTACTACCGCGGCAAGAAGGTCGTCAAGGCGCGGGACGAAGCCTGAGCTTTCCCGAGCGGCGCGCGGCACCATGCGCGTAACCATCGCCGTCGACGCGATGGGCGGCGACGCCGGGCCGCCCGTTACGGTCGCGGCGTCGCTGCGCTTCCTCGAGGAGACACCCGACGCCGCCATCGTCCTCGTCGGTCGCGAAGACGAAGTGCGCAAGTCGCTGCAGGCGGCATCGTCGTCGGCGGTCGATCGGGTCACCGTGCATCCGGCCAGCGAAGTCGTGGCGATGAATGAACCGCCGGCGGACGCGCTGCGCCGGAAGAAGGATTCCTCGATGCGCGTCGCTGTCAACCTGGTGAAGAATGGCGCCGCGCAGGCTTGCGTTTCCGCGGGCAATACCGGCGCGCTGATGGCGATCTCGCGCTTCGTGCTGAAGACCCTTCCCGGCATCGACCGTCCCGCGATCGCGTCGCAGCTCCCGACGCGCAAGGGCGTCACCACCGCGCTCGACCTCGGCGCCAACGTCAACTGCACGCCGGAGCAGCTCGTGCAGTTCGCCGTCATGGGCAGCGCGCTCGTCGCGGCCGTGGATGGGATCGAACGGCCGAGCATCGGACTCCTCAACATCGGCGAGGAGGACATCAAAGGCAACGAAGTGGTCAAGGAGACCGCCGAGCTGCTAAAAGTCTCGGGACTCAATTTTCACGGCAACGTCGAGGGCACCGACATCTACAAGGGCACCACCGACGTGGTCGTGTGCGACGGCTTTGTCGGCAACGTCGCGCTGAAGACCTCCGAGGGCCTCGCGATGATGCTTGCCGATTTTCTGCGCGAGGAGTTCACGCGCAGCTTCATGCGCAAGCTGCTGGCGCTGTTCTCGCTGCCCATCCTGAGAGCGTTCAAGCGTCGCGTCGACCCGCGGCGCTACAACGGCGCGACGCTCGTCGGGTTGAAGGGCGTCGTGGTGAAGAGCCACGGTGGCGCCGACGCGCTCGCCTTCCGCTACGCGCTGAAGAAGGCCTACGTCGAAGTAACGCATGGCATTCTCGACCGCATCGCGCAGCGTATCGCCGCCATGCCGGCGCCCGCTTCCCGCGTTGTGCCGGTCACGCCGGCGGGGCCGGTCGACGCCGCCGCGGTTTGAGCGCGATGTTCAGCAAGATTGTCGGCACCGGCGGCTACCTGCCGGCTCACGTAGTCACCAACGACGAGCTGGCGAAGCGCGTCGACACAAGCGACGAATGGATCCGCACGCGGACCGGCATCCGGCAACGGTACATCGCCGCGGACGACGAGCAGACGAGCGATCTGGCACTCGCGGCGTCACGCAAGGCGCTCGCGGCCGCAGGCATCGAGCCTTCAGCCGTCGATCTCATCATCGTCGCGACGACCACGCCGGACATGGTGTTTCCGTCGACCGCATGCATTCTCCAGGCCAAGCTCGGCGTGCATGGCGGGCCGGCGTTCGACGTGCAGGCGGTGTGCAGCGGCTTCGTCTATGCGCTCGGCGTCGCGGACCTCATGGTGAAGAGCGGGCAGGCAAGGAATGCGCTCGTCGTAGGTTCAGAAGTCTATTCGCGCATCCTCGATTGGAACGATCGCGGCACCTGCGTGCTTTTCGGCGACGGAGCGGGCGCGGCCGTGCTCGTTCCCGCCAGCGCGCCCGGCGTGATGTCCTCGCATCTGCACGCGGACGGACACTATCGCGATATCCTCGCGGTGCCGGGCACGGTGGCGAACGGCGCGGTGAGCGGGCGGCCGCTGCTGACCATGGAAGGCAATACCGTGTTCAAGTTCGCGGTGAAGGTGCTGGCCGAAGTTGCGCAGGAGGCGCTCGCCGCCAACGAACTGCCGGCCAGCGCGATCGACTGGCTGATCCTTCACCAGGCGAACCTGCGCATCATGGACGCCACGGCGAAGAAGCTGCACGTCCCGCGCGAGAAGATGGTGGTCACGGTCGACAAGCACGCGAACACCTCGGCGGCGTCGATCCCGCTCGCGCTCGATCTCGCGGTGCGCGACGGGCGCATCCGGGCCGGACAGCACGTGATGCTTGCCGGCGTCGGCGGAGGATTCACCTGGGGATCGGTCCTGTTGCGATGGTGAGACGATGAAACTCGCGCTGGTATTTCCGGGACAAGGGTCGCAGTCGGTGGGGATGATGGCAGGCTACGATGCATTGGCGGTCGTGCGCGAGACCTTCGCCGAAGCGTCCGCCGCGCTCGGGCAGGACCTGTGGACGCTCGTCACCGACGGCCCGGACGAGGCGCTCAACCAGACGGTGAACACGCAGCCCGTCATGCTCGCAGCGGACGTCGCTGTCTATCGCGCGTGGCGAGCGGCAGGCGGCGCGCAAGGCGCGCTTCTCGCCGGGCACAGCCTCGGCGAATACGCCGCGCTCGTGGCCTCGGGTGCGCTCGCGTTTGCCGATGCGCTGCCGCTCGTCCGCTTTCGCGCGCAAGCGATGCAGGATGCCGTGCCGGCAGGCGTCGGCGCGATGGCGGCGGTCATGGGGCTCGAGGAGGCCGGCATCGCGGAGGCGTGCCGCGAGGCTGCGCAGGGGCAGGTTGTCGAGCCGGTAAATTTCAATGCCCCGGGGCAGATCGTGATCGCCGGCAATCGCGAGGCGGTGGAGCGCGCGATCGCCGTTGCCAAGGCGAAGGGCGCAAAACGCGCATTGCTGTTGCCGGTGAGCGCGCCCTTTCACAGCCAGCTCATGAAACCCGCGGCGGAGCGACTTTCCGCGTACCTCGCCCAGGTTCGGGTCGACATGCCCGCCGTGCCGGTGTTGCACAATGTCGACGTGCGCGCCGCCGCATCGCCGGAAGAGATTCGCCTGGCGCTCGCTCACCAGGCGGCGAGTCCCGTGCGCTGGATTGAGACGATCCAGGCGTTCGCTGCGCAGGGCGTGACGCACATCGTCGAATGCGGGCCGGGCAAGGTGCTTACGGGCCTCGCCAAGCGCATCGCGCCCGACGTCGAGGCGCTGCCGCTCAACGATGCGGAAGCGATCGCCACCGCCATGGCCGCGACGCGAGAAGGCTCGTAGATGCTCGACGGACAGACGGCGCTCGTCACCGGCGGGACACGCGGGATCGGCAAGGCGATCACGCTTGCTCTCGCGCACGCCGGCGCGACCGTGGTCGGTACCGCGACGACCGATGAAGGGGCGGCATCGATTCAGCGCCATCTCGACGAAGAGAAGCTCCGCGGCGCCGGCATCCGGCTCGACGTCACCGACGGCGCCGCCATCGACGCGGCTGTCACCGACGTCGCGCAGCGCTTCGGCGACATCGCCATTCTCGTCAACAACGCCGGCATCACGCGCGACAACCTGCTGCTGCGCATGAAGGACGAGGAGTGGGACCAGCTTATGGATACCAACCTCAAGGCGGCGTTCAAGCTGTCGAAAGCGGTGCTGCGCGGAATGATGAAAGCGCGCTACGGGCGCATCATCAACATCGGCTCGGTGGTCGGCGCAAGCGGCAACGCCGGGCAGGCGAACTATGCCGCGGCGAAGGCCGCGCTGGTGGGATTCACCAAGTCGCTCGCCCAGGAAGTGGGCAGCCGCAACATCACCGTCAACTGCGTCGCGCCGGGGTTCATCGATACCGATATGACGCGCGCGCTCGCCGAAGCCCAGCGCGAAAAGCTCCTCGAGCGCATTCCGCTCGGGCGCCTGGGCTCGGCAGAGGAGGTCGCGCACGCCGTGGCATTCCTCGCCTCGCGCGAGGCGGGCTACATCACCGGCGCGACGCTGCACGTCAACGGCGGGATGTACATGACATAGGAGGCAGGCCGTCCTTGCGCGGCGGCACGATCTGGTAAAATTGCGACCTTTCCGATGGTTTTGATTCCCGCGTGGGAGGATAGTGCATGGACAGCGTAGAACAACGCGTCAAGAAGATCGTCGCCGAGCAACTCGGCGTCAACGAAGCCGAAATCAAGAACGAATCGGCGTTCGTCGATGATCTGGGTGCCGACTCGCTGGACACGGTGGAGCTCGTGATGGCCCTCGAAGAGGAATTCGAGACCGAGATCCCCGACGAAGAAGCCGAGAAGATCACGACCGTCCAACAAGCCGTCGACTACATCAACGCGCATCAGAAGAAGTAACCTCAGCCACGCCGCGCGCCCTCCCGGGTCCCGGCGCTTCCGCCGCGCCTCCGCGCGAGCGCTCGCGCGGCCCCTCCGCCCATGTCCAAGCGTCGCGTCGTCGTAACCGGACTCGGAATCCTGTCGCCGGTGGGCAACGGGCTCGACGCGGCGTGGGAGAGCATCCTTGCCGGCCGCTCCGGCATCACACGCATCACGCGCTTCGACGCGCATGCGTTTGCTTCGCAGATTGCCGGCGAGGTGAAAGGCTTCGACGTCACGAAGCATCTGTCCGGCAAGGAGGCGCGCCGCTACGATACGTTCATCCATTACGGGCTGGTCGCAACGATGGAAGCGATCAAGGACGCGGCGCTCGAAGATTACAAGGGCGATCGCGATCGGGCCGGCGTGTGCATCGGCTCCGGCATCGGCGGGCTGCAACTGATCGAGGAGACGCAGAAGGCCTACCTCGAGGGCGGCCCGCGCAAGATCTCACCCTTTTTCATCCCGGGGACAATCATCAACATGATCTCCGGCCTGGTGTCGATCCAGTACGGGTACCGGGGACCTAATCTTGCCACCGTCACTGCGTGCTCGACGGCCAACCACAGCCTCGGCGAGGCGGCACGGCTGATCGAGTACGGCGACGCGGACGTGATGGTCGCGGGCGGCGCGGAGGCGACGATCAGCCCGCTCGGGGTCGGCGGCTTCTGCGCGGCGCGGGCACTTTCCACGCGCAACGACGATCCTGCGACGGCCAGCCGGCCGTGGGACGTCGATCGCGACGGATTCGTCCTGGGCGAGGGCGCCGGCATCCTCGTGCTCGAGGAGATGGAGCACGCGCGCTCGCGCGGCGCACGGATCTACTGCGAGCTTGCCGGATACGGCTTGTCCGCCGATGCGCACCACATCACCGCACCGCCCGAGGATGGCGCGGGCGCGGCGCTCAGCATGGCCAACGCGCTCAGGAACGCCGGACTCGCTGCGCCTGATATCGACTATATCAACGCGCACGGCACCTCGACCCAGTTGGGCGACGTCGCCGAATGCATCGCGGTGAAGCGCTGCTTCGGCGATCACGCCGCGAAACTCGCCGTATCGTCGACCAAGTCGATGACCGGACACCTGCTCGGCGCCGCCGCGGCGATCGAGGCCGTGTTCACAGTCCTTGCGATCCGCGATCAGGTTGCGCCGCCGACCGCCAACCTCTTCAAGCAGGACCCGAGGTGCGACCTCGATTTCGTACCGAATACCGCGCGCAAGATGGCGATCCGAGCCGCTCTCTCCAATTCCTTCGGCTTCGGCGGCACCAACGCGACCATCGCGTTTCGCAAGCTGTGACTGCGGCTGTCATCCTGAGCGAAGCGAACGATCTGCTGTTCAACTCGCAGTCATGGCGCTGATCGTCCAGAAATACGGCGGCACTTCGGTCGGCAGCACCGAGCGCATCAGGAATGTCGCCAAGCGCGTCGCGCGCTTTCACCGCGACGGGCATCAGCTTGTTGTTGTCGTCTCCGCGATGAGCGGGGAGACCAATCGCCTGCTCGCGCTCGCCAAGGAGATATCGCCGAATCCTGATCCGCGCGAGCTCGACGTCGTCGCGGCGACCGGAGAACAGGTCGCGATCGGATTGCTCGCCATCGCGCTGCACGAGCTGGGGCTGAAGGCGAAGAGCTACACCGGAAGCCAGGTGCGCGTCCTGACCGACAGTGCGTTCACCAAGGCGCGCATCCTCGACATCACCGTCGAGCCCATCCGCAGGGCCCTGGACGCGGGGACGGTGGTCATCGTCGCCGGATTCCAGGGCGTGGATTCAGACGGCAACATCACCACGCTGGGGCGCGGCGGGTCGGACACTTCCGGCGTGGCGCTCGCCGCGGCGCTAAACGCCGACGAATGCCAGATCTACACCGACGTCGACGGCGTGTATACGACCGATCCTCGCATCGTCCCCGAGGCGCGGCGACTGGAAAGGATCACCTTCGAAGAGATGCTCGAGATGGCGAGCCTCGGGTCGAAGGTGCTGCAGATCCGCTCGGTCGAATTCGCCGGCAAATACAAAGTGAAGCTGCGCGTGCTCTCGTCCTTCGACGATCCCGAGAGCGACGCCAAGGGCACCCTGATCACCTTCGAGGAAGACGAAGCCATGGAACAGGCGATCATTTCGGGCATCGCATTCAATCGCGACGAAGCCAAGATCTCTCTGATGGGCGTCGAGGACCGGCCGGGCGTCGCGTACGCGATCCTGGGGCCGGTTGCGGCCGCCAACATCGACGTCGACATGATCGTGCAGAACATCGGCGCCTCGGGACACACCGATTTCTCGTTCACCGTCAACCGCGGTGAGTATCAGCGCGCGCTCGACGTGCTGAAGCGCGACAAGGGCAGGGGGTTCAGCGCCCGAGAGATCATCGGCGACAACAGGATCTGCAAGGTCTCGCTGGTCGGCATCGGCATGCGCTCGCACGTGGGCATCGCGGCGAAGATGTTCAAATCGCTCGCCGACGAGCAGATCAACATCCAGATGATCTCGACCTCCGAGATCAAGACCTCGGTCGTGATCGACGAGAAATACCTCGAGCTGGCGGTGCGTACGCTGCACCGCGCGTTCGCGCTCGATCTGGAGCAGCAGGCAGCGTGGCCGCCCGCACCTCTCCCTGTGGGAGACGGCGAGGAGTAAAGATGCTGGTAGAATTACAACCCGCACCCGGAGAGATGGCCGAGAGGTCGAAGGCACTCCCCTGCTAAGGGAGCATACGCCCAAAAAGGTGTATCCAGGGTTCGAATCCCTGTCTCTCCGCCACAAAAAAATGCCCCCGAGTGGGGCATTTTTTTGTGGCTATGGGAGAGGTGAGAACCCCCTAGTGCGCCCAGCGGCGCGAGCAATGTGACGATCCTCTCCTACCTCGCAGGAATCGCAAGGAGCCCTCGATCTCCCGGAGAGGTTGGCGCGGTCTCTAACACCTTCAACACAAGGTCAGTTAGTTTCTGGACGTCGGAACAATGGACCCAGACG
>Ga0335083_10006231_pt1 | contig 14973 bp, 14 predicted proteins | sample Lox_Sample_42_FD_206716 | JGI IMG/M metagenome (GOLD analysis project Ga0335083, IMG submission 206716) | Soil microbial communities from Loxahatchee National Wildlife Refuge, Florida, United States - Lox_Sample_4.2 | ecosystem: Environmental > Terrestrial > Soil > Wetlands | place: USA... | reverse complement strand
CGTAGCGGACTGACACCGAACGTGGCCATCACGGCGCGCGATGCGGACGTGATCAAGACTTACGTGCGACTGGGCCTGGGGGTCGGAATCGTCGCCAACATGGCGGTGGATGCCGAGGATGCCGATCTGCGCGCCATAGATTCCTCGCACCTGTTTCCGGCGCATTCGACCTGGATCGGCTTTCGCCGCGGGACGCTGCTGCGCAAGTACATGTACGAATTCGCCCAGCTGCTGGCACCGCATCTGGATCGGCGCCTGGTGGACCGGGCGCACCGGGCTGGCTCCGCGGAGGAAGTGGCGCAGCTGTTCGAGGGAATCGAACTTCCGCAGCGCTGAAGTCGCGGTTACTGGGCTGCGAGGAAGCGCTGCTGCCGGATGCTCTCCAGGGGTTCTGCCGGCTGATACGCCACGTCATAGCGGCTCAGCGCGGCGCTGGCGGCCGCGAAAGTCTCGCCCGCGGCCAGCTCGAAAGAGTCGAACCCGCAGCGTGCCATCAGGAAGATCAGGTCCTGTTTGACACCGGCGCCCACCGCGCGCAGTTCACCGGTGTAATGGAAGCGCGACCTCAACAACCGGCCCTGGGAAAAGCCGCGGCCATCGGCCGGCCCCGGAAATTCGGCCGCCACGAGCTGCAACAGCGGCAGATCGGCGGCCAGATCCTCCACCGCGTCCGCTGGCGAGAGGCGCACACCGAGCGGTGCGCGGCGGCTGCGCCAGAAATCCGCGTTGGCGCGGAACTGGGCGAACGGCACGATCAGAGGCGTGTCGGCCCCGGGATCTGCGCCTTCCTCGCCGGCATACAGCCACTCGTCGGTGACTATTTCACGCCGCTTCAGAATGCGTCGCATAAGCGCGCTCCTTGAAGGGCTTGAGACCGATGCGGCGGTAAGTCTCGATGAAGCGCTCGCCGTCCTCGCGCTGGGCGCGGTAGACCTCCACGATGCGCTCGATGGTCGGAGCGACTTCGGCCTGCGCGACCGAGGGTCCGATCACATCCCCGAGTGCCGTGAAACCATTGACCGAGCCCCCGAGGGTGATCTGGTACCACTCCTCGCCGTGCTTATCCACGCCCAGGATGCCAATGTGGCCTACGTGATGATGGCCACAGGCATTCATGCAGCCGGACATCTTGATCTCGATGTCGCCCAGGTCGTAGAGGTAATCCAGATCGTCGAACTGCTTCTGGATGGCCTGTGCCACGTTGAGCGTGCCGGCGTTGGCCAGGCTGCAGAAATCCAGTCCCGGGCAGGCGATCATGTCGGTCAGTGTGCCGATGTTGGGCATCGCCAGATCGAGCGCCCGCAGCTCACGCCACACCTGGTACAAGGCATCCTGGCGCACATCCGCGAGCAGCAGGTTCTGGTTGTGCGTGGCACGGATCTGGCCGAAGCAGATGCGGTCAGCCAGGTCCGCCACCGCCTCCATCTGCTCCGAAGTCATGTCACCCGGGTTGCGACCATGCGTCTTCAGGGAGACGAACACGGCGCGGTAGCCGCTGACCTTGTGTGACCGCGTGTTGTAGCGGTACCAGGCCTGGAACTCGGGTTCGCGACCGGCAGCGGCGTCGATGTTCTCGAGCGTTGCGTAAGCGGGGGGCTGGAAGAAGGCGCGTATCCGTGCCACTTCGGCCTCGGGCAGCACTGGACCGGTGGAGCGCGCGGCGTGCCACTCGGCATCCACCTGTTCGCGGAACCGATCGATGCCCAGCGCCTTGACCAGGATCTTGATGCGCGCCTTGTGGATGTTGTCGCGGCGTCCGTGGCGGTTGTAGACGCGCAGGATGGCCTCGAGGTAGGTCAGCAGGTCCGGCAGCGGCAGGAACTCGCGGATGACCTGGCCGATCATCGGGGCGCGGCCGAGGCCACCTCCCACGAGCACCTGGAAACCGATCTGCCCACGCTCATCGCGCCGCAGATGCAGACCGACGTCGTGCACCTCGGAGGCGGCGCGATCCTCCGGGGAGCCCGTGACCGCGATCTTGAACTTGCGCGGCAGGTAGGTGAATTCCGGATGCAGATTGGCCCACTGGCGGATGATCTCGCAGTAGGGACGCGGATCATCGACCTCATCCACGGCAATGCCGGCCATGTGGTCGGCGGTCACGTTGCGAATGCAGTTGCCGCTCGTCTGGATGGCGTGCATCTGCACGCTGGCGAGCTGTTCCAGGATGTCCGGTACGGTTTCCAGCCTGGGCCAGTTCAGCTGCAGGTTCTGGCGCGTGGTGAAGTGGCCGAAACCGCGGTCGAATTGCCGCGCGATCGCGCCGAGCTTGCGCAGCTGCAGCGAACTGAGCAGGCCATAGGGGATGGCGATGCGCAGCATGGGCGCATGGCGCTGGATGTATAGTCCATTACGCAGCCGCAGACCGCGGAATTCGTCTTCCGACAGCTCGCCCGCGAGGTAACGCCGCGTCTGGTCGCGAAACTCGGCCACGCGCTGGTCGACAAAGGCCTGGTCGAGCGAGTCGTACTGATACATCCGCGGACTATAGGCGGCGGGCGGGAGCACCCCTAATACCCTTTGGTTGGGTGTTCGGCGCCGCCGGTTATGAGCCGGATTACAATGGCGTGACAAGGGCTTACGCTCACCCCCACAGGAGGCCTCGTGCCGGGACTTTATTTCGAGCAGTTCGAGGTGGGACAGCACTTCCGCCACGCCGTGCACCGTACCGTGACGGAGACCGACAACGTGCTGTTCAGCACGCTCACCATGAATCCGGCGGCCCTGCACCTGGATGCCGAGTACTGCAAGGGAACGCCCTTCGGCCAGCCCATCGTCAACAGCATCTTCACCCTGGGCCTTCTGGTCGGGCTGTCCGTGTACGACACCACCTTCGGCACCACCCTGGGCAACCTGGGATGGGATGAGGTGAAGTTCCCCCGGCCCGTGCTGGTCGGGGACACGCTGCGCGCCGAGACCTCGGTGGTGGCCAAGCGTGAGAGCCAGTCGCGCACCGACTCGGGCATCCTTACGTTCGAGCATCGTGCCTTCAACCAGCGCAACGAAGAAGTGGCATTCTGTCGGCGTGCCGCCCTCATGCTGAAGAGGCCCTCACCGTGATCCGCTCAAGCGCTTCCCTGCTGCCTCCTGTACTGCGCTCGCTGCTCTTCGTACCCGGCGACAGCGAGCGGAAACAGACCAAGGCCGTGGACAGTGGCGCCGATGCCCTCATCCTCGATCTGGAGGATTCGGTGGCCGCGGCACAGCTGCCGGCCGCGCGCAGCCGCGTGTGCGAGTTGCTGAAGGCGCGCCCGGACCGTTCGAAGCAGCGCCTGTGGGTCCGGGTGAATGCGCTCTCCAGCGGCATGCTGCTGGATGATCTCGTCGCCGTTATCGCCGGTTCGCCCGACGGCATCGTCGTGCCCAAGGCCGCCTCGGCCCGTGATCTGTCGGAGATCGCGCACTATCTGGCGGCATTGGAGGTCCGGGAGGGGAAGCCTTGCGGCTCCACCCAGATCATTGTCATCGCCACCGAAACGCCCCAGGCCCTGCTGTCGTTGGGAAGCTATGCCCAGGCGGTCAGTGCCGACTCCGAGGCGCATGCCCGCCTGGCGGGGCTCACCTGGGGCAGCGAAGACCTCTCGGCGGCCATGGGCGTGACGCGCAAGACGGATCGGCAGGGATCGCTGACCTTCACTTTCCAGCTGGCGCGCTCGCTGTGCGTGGTGTCCGCCTCGGCGCTCGGTGTCCAGGCCATCGACGGGATCTACGCCGACTTCCGCGATGCGGAAGGATTGATCCGGGACATCGAGAGTTCCCGGCGCGATGGCTTCACCGGCAAACTGGCCATCCACCCCGACCAGATCGAGCCGATCAACGCCGCGTTCGTGCCAGGCAGCACGGAGGTGACCTGGGCGCGGCGTGTCGTCGCGGCCTTCGCCGCGGCGCCAGGCAGCGGGGTGTTGAGTCTGGATGGCCAGATGATCGACCGTCCGCACCTGCTGCAGGCCCAGCGCATCCTGCAGCTGGCATCGCGCCACGAGGGCTCCTCGTGAAACTCCGGATCAAGGGCAGTTCCCTGCGTCTGCGCCTGACGCAGGGAGAAGTGCGGCAGCTCGACACCCACGGCGAGGTGGCCGAGCAGGTGCACTTCGCGCCCGGGACGGCGCTGACCTATCGGGTGCGATTGGACAGGAGTAGTCGCGAGATTACAGCGGCTTATACGTCAAATCTAATCGATATTCGAATACCGGAAGACATGGCGCGCGACTGGTCGCGGAGTGAGGCGGTCACGCTGTCGCGCGATCAGCCGCTGGCTGCCGCGACGGATGTTTCAGGCAACGCCCCGGGTGAGCTGCGCGTGGTGATCGAGAAAGACTGGGCGTGCCTGGCGCCCCGCTCGGATGAGGATGAGTCCGACAATTTCCCGCACCCGGAAGTAGCCGGCGGCAAGACGTGCTAGATCGCGCAGGCTGCGCCGCAGTTCAGTTCTGAGGCCCGAGGGCCAGCAGGTCTTCGGGTGTGTCGATGTCGATCGCGGCGCTCGCCATGGGCACGCGCACCACACGATCGGGATTCCTTTGCAACACGGCGCGCGCGCCGACATCGCCGCGAAGCGTGAGCAGATCGCTGAAAGTCGAGCGGGGAAAAATCGCCGGCACTCCGGTCGTGGTGCCATAGCGGGCGGCAGCGATGTAGTCCGGCTGGCGCCGCCATGCGCCCGCGAGTCGCTTGAGATCCTCAGCCGTCACTGCCGCCTGATCTGCCAGTATGACCAGCACGGCGCTGCAGCTGGATGGCAGTCGGGAGACTCCGGTGCGGATCGAACTCGCGAGTCCCTCGCGCCAATCCCGATTCACCATGATGGAGGCGGTCGAGTGCTTCAGCAGCGGGGCCAGTTCCGCCGCCTGTGCCCCGAGCACCACGATGACCCCGCTGCCCACCACATCAACGGCACGGGCGACGGCGGTGTGGAGCAGCGGCCGGCCGGCGACGCGCACAAGCTGCTTCGCGGAACCGAATCGCGTCGAGGCACCTGCAGCCAGCACGATGGCGTGCAACGCGTCGACCGTGTTGGCAATCTCGTTCATGAGCCGCTCCGGCCAGCGCTTGCATCGTCCGGGGGTGCAAGCATGACTCCGGCGGGCAGCGCGGCTCTGACTCTGTCATAGCGCGAACGCTCTTCAACGATGGCGTCGGCAGTGATCCCCGACAGGGCGCGCCATTCCGCGACCGGCAGCTGGCGCTTCGCGCGCGCCGCGATTTCATCGAAGCGCTCACGGCAAGCCGCCTTGAAGTCACTCAGAACATCCCGCCACACCGTGTTGACACGGTCAGGGGGAGCGGACCGAAGCGCGGCAAGGCCGGAATCGGCTGCGCGCGTGCCCTGAGCCGACACCCGGCGCAGGGCGAACTGCAGATAGTCGCGGCAGGCGTTCGAAAAATCGGCATGGGCGGCCAGTTCAGCCCCCTGGAGCAGCGCCTCGCAGGCGGCGGTCACCGCACCAAAGTGCCGTCGCTCCGTTTCGAGCTGAGCCCGGATGATCTGCGTTTCGTTCACGCCCGCGCCCGTTCCGCGATCCTGGGGACCGGCAGGGGCGCGCCCTGTGAGTTGCTGCCGGCCTGGTGCACGAACGCGTGGATCTCCGCCACGATGGCGAGGGCGATCGACTCCGGTGATCGACCCCCGAGCGCCAGGCCCACCGGGGCATGCAGCCGGGGTTGCAGCTTCTGCATCTCGCTTCCCAGGTCCGACAGCAGTCGATCGCGCCGTACGGCCGGTCCCAGCAGACCCACGTAGGGAATCTCAGTGGCAGCGAGTGCCTTCAGGTAGGCCAGGTCGGAATGCAGATGGTGACTCATCACGACGGCAGCCGAATAGTGGCACGGGTCGATGCTGTCGAGCAGCTCCTCGGGTCGCGTCAGCACGATTCGATCCGCAGCGGGAAAATGGGAGGCATCTGCGTACGCGGGCCGATGGTCCACCACCGTGATGCGCCAACTCAGCCGTGTCCCCAACTCTACGACTGGCGCCGCGTCGGGTCCGGCGCCCAGCAGAAGTACCTTCGGCGGAAGTGACAGTGGCAGCGCGAATAGTCGCCAGCGCGAGACGGACCCGCTCGATCCGCCCTCGACCCACTCAACGCGTGTGCTGCTTGCGGCGAGCTCGAGTGCCGCTCTGACGCCAGGCTCATTCAACGGTCGAGGCACCCGGTGAGGATCGCCCGCGATGACAATCTGTCCCACGGGCACGGCTGGCTCGTCGCTTTCAACAACGATGCCGACGGCGGTGGGGCTATGGCTTGCGAAACAGCGGGCCAGATGCTTCATCGGCTCCCAGTTCTCGGCGGGCCCGACGCGCAGCAGCAGGATGCTCATCGCGCCTTCGCATCCCAGTCCCAGTCCCCAGATCAGATCGTCCCGGCCCCGCATGTCGTAGCGCACGAGGCGCGGCTCACCGGTTTTCAGCACCGACTGGGCATGCTGTCCCAGGTCACCCTCCAGACAACCCCCGGAGATCAGGCCTGCGTACTCACCGCCGGAGGCGATGAGCATCAGCGCGCCCGGCTTGCGATAGGTCGATCCCGCCGTGTGGACCAGGATGCCGACCGCCACCGCGCGGCCAGCGGCGCGCTCGCGCTCGAACAGGGGGAGTAGGGGACCGAGTAGGGATTCCACCGTCGGCATTATACCGGCCGCCCGGTCAGACGCCGTTAAGCCGGCTTAACGGGCATTGCCGCAACCACTTGCGCACCCGCCAGTGGGTGCGCGGGCCAGCCGTTACCCGCTTCAGCCCGCCCCGGAACGAGTATCGGGACTGCCGCCCAGGGCCTTGTAGAGCGCGACCAGGTCGGCGGATACGGCGGTGACACTCTCAGCGAGCGCCAGTTCATTCTGTTGCACCGTGCGCTGCGCATCCAGCACGCCGATGAAGTTCGTGACACCGCTCTCGTAACGCTGTCGGGCGAGCTCGAGCGCATCGCGCCCGTGCGCGACGGCCTGCGTGAGTTCATCCCGCCGGTCCTGGTCAGCCCGGTAAAGGGCCAACGCGTTCTCCACGTCGTGCAGGGCGCCGAGAACGGTTTTCTGGTAGTCGAGAGCCGCCTCCTGGGCGCGCGCATTCTGCAGGCGCACGCTGACCCAACGGCCGCGATCGAACAGCGGCATCTCGAAGCCCGGACCGATGCTGCCGAAACGGCTGGCCCAGTCGAGGAGATCGGAGGCGTTCTGGGACTGGAAGCCTCCGGTCGCGCTCAGCGTCAGGCGCGGGAACAGATCCGCCATGGCGATGCCGATCCGCGCTGTCGCGGCATGCAAGCGCTGCTCGGAGGCGCGAATGTCGGGGCGGCGCCGGGTGAGATCGGCCGGCAGGCCGATGGTGATCCGCGGGGGAACCGGTGGCACCGCACCGGTTGCAGCCAGCTCGGCGCGCAGCGCATCCGGCTCCCGGCCCATCAGACGGCTCAGCTGGTTGATGTCCGTGCTGATCTGCGCAGCGAGCAGCGGCAGTTGTGCCTGGGTGGAGCTGACTTGCGCAGCCGCGTTCTGAACATCGAGGTCGGTAGTCACGCCGGCGGCCTGCCGCCGCTGTGTCAGCTCCAGCAGTTCGCGCTCGGTGGCGAGATTCGCCTGGGTGATGGCGGTGCGAAGTTGCGCACCGCGCAGATCGATGTAGGTACGTGCCACGTCGCTGTCGAGACTCACCAGCAGCGCGGCCCGATCCTCGGCAGTGGCCTGGAGGTCGGCGTCCGCCGCCTCGATCGAGCGGCGGATGCGGCCGAACAGGTCCGGTTCCCAGACCGCCGTCAGACCCAGCTGCCACTGGTTGTAGGGATTGGCAACCCCGATGGCGGGCGCTCCCGGGATCTGCAGCGTGTCGAACTTCGTGAACAGCGAACCGGTCGGAGTGGACTCGCTGAGCCGCTGCCGCGTGAAGGAGGCATTCGCCGACAGCGAAGGCCAGGCCGCCGCGGCCGAGATGTCACGCTGGGCGCGTGCTTCGGTGATGCGCAGCACCGCCGTGCGCAGATCCAGGTTGGAGGCGCGCGAGCGCTCGATCAATTGGGTGAGAGTCGCATCGTCGAAAGCGGCCCACCAGTTGCCCGTGGGTGGGTCAGGCTGCACCGTGCTCGCGGCCTGATGCGCGGGTTCCAGCGATGTCGCAGACCAGCTCGCAGGTACCGCGGCGGCCGGCCGGGTATAGCTGGGTCCCATTGCGCAGCCCGCCGTCAGCGCGGCCAGTCCGATCAGCAGGGCGGCATGAATCGCGCGGGTTGCCCGCGTGTCACGGATGCAGGGCGAGTGCAGGCTGGAGCGTTTCATGCGGATCCTCACTGCATCCTGTTGGTGAACATCCACGAAGCCGCGGTCAGCGTCACCGCGGCGATCAGGGCCAGGGGCCACAGATCTCCCGTTACCACACTCAGGCCCACGCCCTCCAGATACACGCGGCGCGCGATGTCGATCGCATACCGCAAAGGGTTGAGGGCCGTGAAGTACTGCAGGATGCCCGGCATGTTGCTCAGCGGAGTGGTCAGACCGGAGAGCAGCGAGAACGGCATGATCAGCAGCAGCGAGTACAGCATGGCCTGCTGCATCGTCGCGGCGATCGAGGACAGCAGCAGTCCCATGCCGACCGCGGCCAGCAGGAAGAACAGCAGCCCGGTGTAGAGCGTGAACAGGGAGCCCTCGAAGGGAATGCGGAACCACAGTTGGGCCACGAGCAGCACGCCCGTGGCCTGCACCAGTCCCACCAGCATGGAGGGCAGGGCCTTGCCGGCCATGATCTCGTAGGGGCGGAACGGGGTGACCAGCAACTGATCGAAGGTGCCCTGTTCGCGCTCGCGCGCCACGGACATCGCCGTGAGCATCATGGTCTGGATGAGGGTCAGGGTCCCGATCATTCCCGGCAGCATGTTCCAGCGCGTCTCCAGGTTCGGGTTGAACCAGGCGCGGTTGGTGATGTGCACCACCGGACCCGGCAGCGCGTGATCCAGCTGCCAGCGTGCGTTGAAGGCCGCCACCGCGGAATTGACATAGCCGCTGGCGGTGGCCGCGGTGTTGGAGTTGCGGCCGTCGGCGATCACCTGCAGCGTCGCGCCCTGACCCGAGGCGAGCCGCCGCTCGAAGTCCTGAGCGATCTGCACCACGAGCAGTGCCTTGCGGCTGTCGATCAGATCCCGGATGTCGTCGGTGCGCTGGATGTCGGCAATGCGTTCGAACACGCCGGAGCCATCGAGCGCGGCCAGTAACTGACGCGAGGCCGCGCTGCGACTCTGATCCAGCACGGCGTACGGCACGTGGTTGAGGTCGTAGGTGGCGGCATAGCCGAATACCAACCCCTGCACGATCGGCGGCACGAGCAGGCTCATGCGCGCGCGCCTGTCCTTGAGCACGGCAAGCAGTTCCTTGCGGGTGAGAGCGATGATGCGCAGGAGTGCGTCCAGCATGTGCGATCTCACAGCAGCCGCTTGCGGCTGGCGGCGCGGCTGCCCAGAGCCAGCAGCGCCGCCATCACGCCGAGCACGGCCGCGTTGGGAATGATGACGCGCCAGACATCGCCGGCGAGGAATACGGTCTGCAGCAAGGCCACGTAGTAGCGCGCCGGCAGGCCGAAGGTGATCAAGCGGATGGCCATGGGCATGCTGCGCAGGTCGAACAGGAACCCCGACAGCATGAAGGCGGGCATGAACGTCACCAGCATGACCAACTGGCTCGCGACCAGCTGATTCTTGACCGCCGAGGAGATCACCAGGCCGATGCCAAGAGCCACCAGCACGTACAAAGTGGAGGCGGCCAGCAGTACCGGCAGTGTGCCGCGCAGCGGTACATGGAACAGGAACTTGGCCGACAGCACGCACAGCACCAGGCCGATCATGCCCAGCAGGAAGTACGGTACCGTCTTGCCCAACAGGATCTCGTCACTGCGCACGGGCGTGACGAACAGGGACTCGAGCGTGCCGCGTTCCCATTCACGTGCCATCACCATGGCCGTCAGCAGGCCGCCGATCAGCGTCATGACGAGCACGATCAGGCCGGGCACGAGAAAATAATGACTGTCGTTCGCGTCGTTGAACCACAGGCGCGTCTGAACCGACACCGGGCCGGCTGTCATCGCCCTGCCTTCCGCGGCCTGACGGGCAGCCCACGCTCCGACCGCGCCTGCCACGTAGCCCTGGATGATGCGGGCCCGGTTGGCATCGCCGCCGTGCATCACCAACTCGATGGCGGCGTTTCCGGCATGGACCTGGCGGGCGAAGTCCCCGGGGATGCGCACGATGCCGTCGGCGCGCCCGGTGAGCATCAGCTCCTGCGCCGCTGGCATGGAACGGGTGACGCGCGTGTGGAAGTAGGGCGAGAGTTGCAGGCTGGCGAGCAGCTCGCCGGCCTCGAAGGAGGAGTCCTCGAGATCCACGGCGAGCGGAACGTTCTTCACATCCAGCGACAGGCCGAATCCGAACAGCAGGATCAGGATTACCGGCAGGATGATGCCGATGGCGACGCTGGAAGGATCGCGCACGATCTGACGCGTCTCCTTCACGATCAGTGCCCGCACCCGGGCGGCTTTGGCGCGCAGTCGTGCCAGGCGCGCCGTTTTCGTCAGCCGGGTATCGGCGGACGCATTCACGCCGCTGCTCCAGCCTGCTGCGCACCGGTGCCGCGGGCGCGGGCCTGTTCGACCACGCGGATGAATGCATCCTCCATTGTCGGTTCGGGCTGGTCGGTCGTGGCCGCGGCACGGCGAATGTCTCCGGGAGCACCCTGCGCCAGGATCTGGCCGGCATCCATGATCGCGATGCGGTCGCAGTATTCGGCTTCCTGCATGAAGTGCGTGGTGACGATCACGGTGACACCCTGTTCGGCCAGCGCCGTGATGCGCCGCCAGAACGCGCGCCGGGCCAGGGGATCCGCGCCGCTCGTCGGCTCGTCGAGGAACAGGATTTCCGGCTCGTGCAGCAGCGCGGCCGCCATGGCGAGGCGCTGCTTGTAGCCGCCGGGGAGCTGGATACTGGGCTCGCGCGCATGCGCCTCCAGCTCGAACTGCGACATGGCCCACTGGACGCGCTCGCGCTTCTGCGCGCCGCGAAGTCCATACGCGCTCGCGAAGAACTCGAGATTCTCCACGACGCTCAGCGGGCCGTACAGCGAGAACTTCTGCGCCACGTAACCCAGCCGGGCGCGCGCCTCGGCGCGGGACTGACGGACGTCCGCTCCGGCGACGCGCAGTTCGCCCCCCGAAGCCGGTAGCAGGCCACACAACATCCGGAAAGTCGTGGTCTTGCCCGCGCCGTTAGGTCCCAGCAGGCCGAAGAGCCCGCCGCGCTTCACCTCGAAGTTGACATGGTTGACTGCCGTGAAGGCGCCGAAGCGCCTGACGAGATCGCGCACGTGCACGGCAGTCTCCCCCGCGTGGGTTTCGAGAGGGTGTTGCAACGCAATCTTCGCTGCGCGCTCGTGCTCGGCCTGGCGCCTCAGCAAAACCATGAACCCGTCTTCGAAGCGTGGCGCAGCGGGCGTAGCAGAGACACTGCCCAGCGCTGGACCCTGGAGCGGGTCATGTGCCAACTCTGCCTTCTCCGACAGAACGATCCGTACGCGTCCACCATCCGGGACCGCATCGACGACCCCGGGCTCGTCGAGAAGCTGTGCCTGCCAGGCGCGTGCGGAGCGGTTGGTGGGTGGCGAGGCGAGGTAAACGCGATCAGCGGCGGCGGCGCTGATGCCGGCCGGCTCGCCCTGCGCCAGCACCCGTCCGTGATGCAGAACGATGACTTGCCCGCAGTGTTCGGCTTCGTCCAGGTAGGAGGTACTCAACAAGACCGTCAGTCCCTGCTCATCGACCAGGGTGCGCACGATCGCCCACAATTCCTTGCGCGACAGTGGATCCACACCCACCGTGGGTTCATCCAGCAGCAGCAGTTCGGGTGAGCGCACCAGCGTGCAGGCCAGACCGAGTTTCTGTTTCATGCCGCCGGACAGACGGCCCGCCAGGCGATCGCGGAAGGGTTCCAGAGCCGTCATCTCCATCAGGCGCGGGTAGCGCTGCGCCCGCTGCGCCGGGGTGACTCCGTGCAGGTCCGCGTACAGATCGACGTTCTCGCTGACTGTGAGGTCTTCGTAGAGTCCGAAGCGCTGTGGCATGTAACTGATCCGGTCCTGGATGCGTTGCGGCTCCTTTGCCGCATCCAGTCCCAGAACGTGCATCTGCCCGGAGTCCGGCAGCAGGAGTCCCGCGGCGATGCGTAGCAGCGTGGTCTTGCCGGCGCCATCGGGACCTACGAGGGCCGTCAGGGCACGGCTGCGCACCTGGATGGAAATGCCATCCAGAGCCTTCACCGGCGGCTCATCGCCCCGTACGAACTGCCTGCACAGCTCGTGGGTGAGGAGAATCGGCTCGCCGGCGGGCGCGTTCATCGGCCTGCCGGGGCGGCCGCGAAATCCAGTCGCACGGTCGCCGGCATTCCCAGCCGCAGGTCGTTGTCCGGGTCCTGCACGAACACGCGGATCTCGTACACGAGGCTGGTGCGCAGCTCCTCGGTCTGGACCTCCTTCGGGGTGAACTCGGCCACCGGGGAGATGAACCCCACCCAGCCCGGGAAGTGCCGCTGCGGGAAGGCATCGACACCGATCGAGGCCCGGGTTCCTTCGCGCACGCGCCCGAGATCCTTCTCCGTGATGTACGTGCGCACCCACTTGGGATCGAGGATGGCCAGCGTGAAAGCGGGCTTCTGCGGCGAGGCGATCTCGCCCGGCTCGACGATCCGCGAGCGCACCACTGCATCGAGTGGCGCCAACAGGTTGGCATCGGCAAACTGGCGGCGCAGCAGGGCCAGCTGAGCCTCATCGGCGCGCAGCTGGGCTTCCCCCTGCGCCACATCCTCCTTTCGTGGTCCAGCCACCATCAGGTCGAGTGCTTTGCGGGTGGCGGCGAGCCGCGCCTGCGCCATGTCCAGAGTGGCACGCGCGGCGTCCAGATCCTGTTTGCTGACGGCGCGTCCGGCCGAGTTCTGCGACAGCAGATCGAGCCTTTCGTACTGACTGCGCGCATTGCGAGCATCGGCGCGCGCCGCTTCGACATTCGCGCGCGCCTGGGCGATTTCCTGCGGACGGCTGCCGGCATGCAGCCGGTTCACGACCTGTTGCTGGGCGGCGGCATCGGCTTCTGCCTTGGCCACCTGCGGCTCCAGACGGGTCGTGTCCAGCTGCGCCAGCAACTGGCCCTTGTGGACCCGGTCGCCTTCCTGGGCGAGCACGGCAAGCACGCGCTCGCTGGAGTTGAAAGGCAGATCGACCTGCCGCAGGTCGACGTTGCCGTACAGAACGAGCTCGGGCGAGCCGCGCTGGCGGGTGGCGAACCACCACACGAGCGCCGCGGCCAGCAACACCAGCACAGCAATGGGTAAGGCTTTCTTCATCCCCGTCTCCGGCGGCGCCCGGGCATGGCGGCGGCGCCTGATCAGGCGCGCACGCTACGGGCGCTCCCCGCCAAAGTCAAATTCAAATTTGAATATGAATCAGGCGCGCGCTACAGTGCGCGCCCAATGAAGGCCGGACACTCTGTCAGACGCGGCCGGGCACGCGATATTGCAGCTCCCCGGCGGCGCGCCGTGGCGCCTCGGGCACGCCGGCAACGGCTGAGCACGCGCCAGCAGCTGCTGGAAACGGCCGGACAGGTGTTCGCCGAGAAGGGCTTCGACGGCACTACGGGTAAGGAGATCTGCAGGCGCGCCGGCGCCAACGTTGCCGCGGTGGTCTACCACTTCGGCGGCATGGAGCAGCTCTACGCGGCAGCACTCGGCGAGGCACGCAGTCGCCTCGTCAGTCTGGAGAACCTCACGGCCGTGGTGACTGGCGCCCGGAGTGCACCCGAGAAGCTGGCGGCGTTCATTGGCCTGCTGGTGCGTGCGCTGGCCAGCCCGGCCTCACAGTCGTGGGCCGCGCGCCTGATCGGACGCGAGATCGTCTCGCCGCCGGAGGGGTTCGACCCTCGTGCCGACCACGACATGCTCGCACGGGCGCGGCTGCTCAAGTCGGTGGTGGCGGAAATCACCGGGTTACCCGTTGACCATCCGGTCGTTGCACGGGCCGCGGTCAGCATCCTGGCTCCATGCGCCATGTTGCTGCTGGTCAACCGCAGGCGCCTGGAGCGGGCCTTCCCGGCCTTCAACATCAAGCCGGAGTCAGTCGAGGACATCGTCCGGCAGATGACGCGATTCGCGCTGGCGGGCCTTGCCGCGATCGCCCAGGCGGGATAGGTCAAAAAGGGGCGCTTCCAGGCCCCGGCTGGTGCGTTGCGCACGCGGTCATTGCGTGTGCCGGAGCCGGTCAGTAGAGTCGCATCGCCTTGTTCCGTCAGACAATCCCATTTCAATGGTCAAAACCGAACCCTGGGTGGTGCACAAGTTCGGAGGGTCCAGCGTCGCCGACGCGGACTGCTTCCGCCGCGTGGCCGCCATTCTCGACTCCCTGCCCGGAAACCGCCTCGGCGTCGTGCTGTCGGCCTGCCGAGGTGTCACTGACGCCCTGCTGCGCCTGGTGGCGCTGGCCGAGGCCCAGGACGACAGCTACCGGGGGGAGATCGCCGCGCTGCGCGTGCGCCACGCCGCGATTGCCGAAACCCTGCTGACGGCCCAGTCAGCCCGGCTGTATCTGGCCGGCTTCGATCGTGACTGTCATGACCTGGAAGGCATCCTTCACACCGTGAAGCTCACCCGAGCGGCGGCACGCAACGTCAGCGACCTGATCGCCGGCTACGGCGAGATCTGGTCCACCCGGCTGTTCCATCGCTTCATGGAAGAGCGCGGCGGCGTGCGTGCGCCGCTCCTTTGGATCGACGCGCGCAAGGCGGTCATCGTGGAGTGGGGACCGCTCGGGCCCGGCATCCAGTGGGAGGAATCCCGCGCGCGGCTGCGCGAGCTGGTGCCGGCCGATTTCCGCGGCGCGCTCATCATCACCGGTTTCATCGCTTCCGACCGGCGCGGCGTGCAGACCACGCTCGGGCGCAACGGCAGCGATTTCTCCGCCTCCATCTTC
>Ga0335083_10006230_pt1 | contig 14974 bp, 8 predicted proteins | sample Lox_Sample_42_FD_206716 | JGI IMG/M metagenome (GOLD analysis project Ga0335083, IMG submission 206716) | Soil microbial communities from Loxahatchee National Wildlife Refuge, Florida, United States - Lox_Sample_4.2 | ecosystem: Environmental > Terrestrial > Soil > Wetlands | place: USA: Florida... | reverse complement strand
GCCGATCCGGCAGTTGGCGGCGCGGCAACAAAACGTGTACGTGCTGCTCGCTGAAGTTGTCGGTGTCGACATGACGTCCAGATCCGTTGATGTAAAGTATCCAGGCGCTGGAGAAAAGAAGATAGGCTTTGACTACCTCGTGGTCGCCGCGGGAGTGCAATCAAGCTATTTCGGTCACAATGAATTCGCCAAGTACGCTCCCTGCCTGAAAACCATCACGGATGCGCAGGCGATACGTTCAAGAATCCTGAGCGCATACGAAGCTGCGGAATCCACTGACGATGACGGCGAGCGGCGACGGCAGATGACGTTCGTCCTCGTTGGCGCGGGACCCACCGGCGTGGAGATGGCCGCATCGATCGCGCAGATGGCCACGACAACCTTGCGCGCCAACTTCCGTCGGATCGATCCGGCCAATACGTCCATCATCCTGCTCGACGGCGCGAAGCGGGTACTGCCGAGCTTCGCGGAATCCTCGTCAGATAAAGCGTCCAAACGGCTCGCGAAGCTCGGAGTGAAGGTCATCACCAGAGCGATGGTAGAACACATCGATGATCGAGGCGTGACGGTCGGCGGAGTCCGGATTGATTGCGGCACGGTACTGTGGACGGCAGGTGTCTCGCCATCGCCGCTCGTTAAGATGCTGGCCGTCGCGACCGACCGGGCTGGACGGGCCTGCGTCGGTCCATGTTTGAACCTTCCCGATAACCCGAAGATATTCGTTGTCGGCGATGCGGCCACCTTGATACAGGACGGACGACCGTTACCTGGCGTGGCACAGGTCGCCATCCAGCAGGGACGCTATGTTGGACGCTGGATCGCGAGGGCACTCAGCGGCGCGACAGCGCCTCGTCCTTTCCGGTATTTCGATAAGGGCAACATGGCGGTGATCGGCAAGAATTTTGCAATCATGGAATCAGGCCGAATCAGGCTCGCGGGATTCATTCCTTGGTGCATCTGGGCGTTTGTTCATCTGATGTTCCTTCCCCAGCTGCAGAATCAGCGCCGCGTGCAAAACCAATGGTTCTGGAGCTATTTCACGGGGCAGCGCAGTTCGCGTCTGGTCGATGAGACATCGCATGTCGGTGCGTAAGCGGTGCACGTGAGCGTGACGGTTATGGCCCTCGTCAGTGTCTGACCATTCATGACAATCTGTTCTTTGTGCCAAACTTTCGGAGTGCGCCAGTGAGCAAAAAAACTGTTGACGTATCAGGAGCATCCAGTAATCAGCTGACTACGAGCGCAGGCAATCCCATTGCCGACAATCAAAATTCGCTTACTGCCGGTCCCCGAGGTCCGTTGCTGCTGCAGGACTATCAATTGATCGAGAAACTCGCACACCAGAACCGGGAGCGAATTCCGGAACGTCCGGTGCACGCGAAGGGATCGGGTGCCTACGGCACACTCACGATCAGCGGCGACATCTCGAGGTATACCAGCGCCAAAGTGCTGCAACCCGGTGCCAGCACACCTCTCATCCTGCGCTTTTCCACCGTGGCCGGTGAGCTCGGTGCAGCCGATGCGGAGCGCGACGTACGCGGGTTCGCGATCAAGTTCTACACGCAGGAGGGCAACTGGGATCTGGTCGGCAACAATACGCCGGTGTTCTTCGTGCGCGACGCATACAAGTTTCCAGACTTCATTCACACCCAGAAGCGCCACCCAAGGACTCATTTGCGCTCACCCACCGCGATGTGGGACTTCTGGTCCTTGTCGCCCGAGAGTCTGCACCAGGTGACTATTCTCATGTCCGATCGCGGCTTGCCGATCAGCGTACGCCACATGAACGGCTATGGGTCCCATACCTACAGTCTGATCAACGCCAAGGGCGAGCGCGTGTGGGTGAAATTCCACTTCAAGACGCAGCAGGGTCACATGCACTGGACCAATGCCCAGGCAGCCGAGGTCGTCGGGCGCACCAGGGAATCGACCCAAGAGGATCTGTACCGTGCGATCGAGCGGGGCGAGTTTCCAAGATGGAAGATGCAGGTGCAGATCATGACCGAGACGCAGGCGGATGCGTGGTCCGAGCGCACCGGCTGGAACCCGTTCGATCTCACCAAAGTCTGGCCGCACCGCGACTTCCCCGTCATCGATGTGGGCGTGCTGGAGCTGAACCGCAACCCTGACAATTATTTTGCGGAGATCGAGCAGGCCGCGTTCGCCCCCTCCAACATCGTTCCAGGCATAGGCTTCTCCCCGGACAAGATGCTGCAAGCGCGCATCTTCAGCTACGCCGACGCGCACCGCTACCGACTCGGCACGCATTACGAGGCCTTGCCAGTGAACGCGCCCCGCTGCCCGATGCACCACTACCACAAGGATGGAGCGATGCGATTCTTCGACAACAATACCGCGAAGCCCGACGCTTACTACGAGCCCAACTCTTTCAATGGTCCGAAGGAGAACAAGCGGTACTCGGAGCCGGCGTTGTCGCTGCACGGCGCTGCCGACCGTTATGACCACCGGGACGGCAATGACGACTTCACACAGGCGGGGGACCTGTTTCGCCTGTTCGATGCCGGACAGAAGCAGCGGCTGTTTCAGAACATCGCGGCCGCGATGCAGGGGGTGCCCGACGAGATCAGGCGCCGCCAGATCGCACTGTTTGCAAAGTGCGACCCGGCGTTTGGTGCCGGCGTGGCCAAGGCGGTGGAGCTTGGCCCCGGCAGCAAATGATCGGGCAGCGAACTTCGACGCCTCAGCACGCAAGACATGGCTGTGGCGTCGTAGCGCTCTTGTTGGCTACTGCGTGTCACCAGGGTGCTCGCTCGCGGGCTCGAGCGACCGGGATCCGAGACCTTCAGGCGTGACTTATCGCTCGAGCTGCTGTTACCGGCCGCCGTTCTCGTTCTATTCCCGACTTTCCGTTTGCAACTCGGTACCAATTCGTTGCTGGCGGCGGCCACGCGCGTGTTCGGCGTCGCGGCGGAGGTCGTGCAGATGGCACTGGTGCAGGCCGCACTGCCTATGACGCCGTCGACCACTCGGCGGATGCCGCGTGGGGTTTCTTGTCCCTCGGCGTGGCGGCCCTGCTCGTCATTCCTGCGAGTGGGCTGTATGCCCCGCTGGCTGCGGCCCGGTGAAGTGCCGTGTCGTTGATCGTTGCTCAGGCTTCGGATCTCCCGCGGCGAGGCCGCGTGCCGGGCGACGCAGGGGCGTCCGTGCGCCAGGCCAGCTCGACCGTTGCAGCGCTGCTCTACGGGGCGCGTGTGTCCGCTTCGGTATGCCTGGCGCTGATCGCCGCGTTCTGGCTGCAACTGGACGATGCTTACTGGGCCGCCACCTCCGCCGCCATCGTCGCTCAGCCGGCTCTGGGCGCTTCGTTGCGCAAAGGACGCTTCCGTGCGATCGGCACGGTCATTGGTGCAATCTTCATCGTCGTGCTGGTCGCGGCATTCCCGCAGGAGCGGTTTGCATTCTTGGCATGTCTCACGCTTTGGGCCGGCGTCTTCGGCTATCTGGCGACGATTTTGCCAAACTTCATGGGCTATGCGGCGGCACTCGCGGGATACACGACGGCCATCGTCTTTGCGGGCATCGCCGAACATCCAGATAGCGTCTTCCTGGTGACAGTGTGGCGCACACTGGAGATCGGTCTCGGGACCCTTTGCGCCGGCCTCGTGCACGCGCTGACTGATTTTGGCGACGCGCGACGCCGTGTCGGCCTGGCACTGACGCAGATCGGCCGAGGTATTGCCCGGGGCCTTGGCGCAACACTGTGTGCCGGTGAGGAGACGCTCAATCTCAGAGCATCGCATCGCGCGCTGATCGCGCGAACCATCGAGCTCGACGCAACGATCGATGAGGCGATAGGAGAGGACTCGTATTTGCGGCGCCAGCGCGGTCGTCTGCAGGCGGCCGTGCAGGCCTTGTTGCTCGCCCTTTCCGCCTGGCGTGGTATCGGGTCTCATCTAGCGAGCTCGGAGTCATCAAGGGCAAAGTGGGTACCGGTATTGCGGACGTCGCTCGAACGCGTGGCCGACAAGGACTGGTTGGCGGACCCCCCCGGCACAGTCACGCTATGCCAGACCGAGGCCCGCCACCTGTATGCGAGAGCATCGTCGGAGGAGGTGTCTTCACGTCTCCTCGTAAACGGAGTCGTGCAGCTGCTTCGGGCGCTGCAAGCCGTGGCGGAAACGCTGGTCGCGACGGCCCGCGCGCGCGACCTGGTTCGCACACGGAGCAGGAGCTGGCCGTATGTGGCGGACCATCTGCCGGCGGTCGTGAATGGGATGCGCATCGTACTGGCGCTCATGGCGTCCGAGCTGATTTGGATCGCCACGAGCTGGCCCCACGGCCCCATCATGATCACCTTCACTGCGGTCAACGTGATTCTGGCCGGTCGGCAGGCAGACGCAAGGGCCTATTCATGGGCCGTCGAGTTCGCGCTGGGGTGCGCCATGGCGGGTCTCCTCGCTGTGGTGCTGGATCTCGCCATCCTGCCGCTGTTGCACAGCGGAGCGTTCGGACTCTCTCTCGCATTGACCCTGGTATTGCTGCCGCTCGGAGCGCTTTCGGCAGGGTCCTGGCACAAGGTGCTGTTCGTAGCGGCGACAACGAACGTCATGCCGATCCTCGCGCTCGAGAATGAGCCGGTTTACGACGCAGTCCGCATTTTCGACTCCGCCCTCGCGGTAGGCGCCGGGGTGTTGATCGCAGCGATCTGCGTTCGCCTGCTTCCCCCAGTATCTCCGCAACGGCGAATCGAGCGGCTGCTCAGGTTCACGTTGCGCAATCTGCGGCAGCTGGCCGGCGGGGATCGTCAGTTCACGCGAGATGCATGGGTGGGCCTGGTTTGCTCAAGGTTTGCCGCCATGCCAGAGGAGGCGAGCCTCGAAGAGGAGGCGCAACTCCTGACGATGCTTTCGGTCGGGGAGGCCGCGGTCGCATTGCATACCGCCCAAGTCCCCTATCCGGAACGTGAGCTGCTCGAGCACGCCTTCGCCTGTCTCGCCGGGGCGCGGATCGCAGAGGCGCGCGCATCCTTCGCTCGCCTTTCGGCCTCTCGGAACGTTCCGGTGCTGGGCACGCGCGAGGTCGACGTCGCCGTCCAGGCAACCCTGATCGCCGATGCGCTCGAACGGCACCAAAGTTTCTATGCGAAGGTGGGGTGATCATGCTCGAGATCAATCTGGGCGGCGTCTTCATCCCCGCTGTGCTCCTCTGGGCGGGGGTGGCGTTCGTGTTCTCGATCTTGATGGCAGGCGTCCTCGCTCGAGCAGGCCTGTACCGGCTGCTGTGGCATCGTGCCTTGTTCAATTTCGCGATCTTCGTGATCCTGTGGGGTGGAATCTCGGGCGGCGCCTACTACCTGGCTTTCTGCGGGACCTAGCCGAGGCAGCCAGATGAAGGCCCGGATAACTGACCTGCTGCGAGCGTTGACCCGATCGGCCGCGCGAGGTAGTCGCACGTGGATGGCACGTATGGGTCTTTCGCTGCTGCGGGTCTCGATTACGCTTGCCGCCGCCGCCGGCGCCATTCTCGTCATCTGCCGGATGTGGTCTCAATACGAACTGGCCCCCTGGACCCGCGATGGCCGTGTGCGTGCGGATATCGTCAAAGTCGCGCCCGATGAGCCGGGGTGGGTGACCAGCGTCGCGATCGTCGACAACCAGAAGGTACGCAAGGGCGATCTGCTCTTCCGCCTCGACACGGCACGTTACGAAATTGCCTTGCATCAAGCCGAGGCAGAGGTCGCACAGCAGCGCGCCGTCCTCGCCGAGGCCCGGCGTGAAGCGAATCGCAACGAAGGATTGGGTAATCTGGTCGCCTCCGAGGTGCGCGAACAGGGCGAGGCTCGTATGCAGCAAGCCACGGCAGAGCTCGCACGACGCCTCGCAAACCTGGCCGCAGCGCAGCTCGACCTCAAGCGAGCCGTGATCGTGGCTCCGGTCAACGGCGTCGTGACCAACCTCGAGTTGCGGCCCGGAAACTTTCTGGCCGCCGGAACGCAGGCGCTCGCGATGGTCGATAGTGACAGTCTGCACGTGGACGGCTACTTCGAGGAGACGAAGCTGTCCCGCATCCGCGTAGGCGATCGCGTCTCGGTACGCCTGATGGGCGAGTCGCGGCTTGTTTATGGCCATGTGGAAAGCATTGCGCCTGCGATCTTCGACCGTGAGCGCACACCTATGAGTGATCTCGTCGCGAACGTCAATCCGACGTTCAGCTGGGTGCGGTTGGCGCAGCGCGTGCCCGTGCGGATCAAACTCGATCCCGGCCAGATGGATGTGCCGCTGATCGCGGGCCGCACTGCGACGGTGGTCGACCTGTCGTTCGAGAGGCCTCGTCCGCGATGGTGGGAGCGCTTCTGGTGAAGCAGCCTCGCTTCATCGCGAGGTGGGCTTTGCTGGGCGCGTGCCTGATCGGTCCCGCCGCCTGCAAAATGGTGGGACCCGATTATCGCGGTCCACCGTCCTCCGCTGTCGTCAATTCGACTGCGGCCAACCGCGCCTTCCTTGGGGGATCCGGCTCCGCGTTCTCCCACGAAACCCCGCCCGACGCCTGGTGGCACCTGTACGATTCGGCACCGCTCGATGAGCTGGTACAGGAGGCGTTGGCGGCGAATGCCGATCTGCGGCAAGCGCGCGCCAACCTGGAGCGCAGCGCCGCGCTGCTTCGGCTGGCAAGAGCCCAGCGCCAGCCGTCGATCGAAGTGAATTTCGATCCCGGCTACCAGCAGCTCTCATCCGAGAGCTATCTGCACTCCGGTGCCATCTCTCCGACGGGCCTGTACGACACGGGCATTGCAGTGAGCTACGAAGTCGATCTCTTTGGGCGGTTGCGACGCGCCGTGGAGGCGGCGAGTGCCGACGATGCGGCCGTCAAGGCGGCCTACGATCTCGCTCGGGTCAATGTTGCAGCGGAGGTGGCCCGCTCGTACGCGGATCTCTGCAGTGCCGGTGAGCGCCTCGTGGTCGCTCGCGATTCTCTGGGGCTGCAGTTGCGAAGTACGGGGGTGACGCGGCGCTTGGTCGATGCCGGCCGGGCGCCGATGCTGGACTACACGCGCTCCTCGGGTCTCGCAGCGCAGATCAGCGCGAACATCCCGAAGCTCGAGGCACAGCGGATGAACGCTCTTTATCGATTGGCCGCATTGACGGGTCAGCCACCCTCTGAATACCCAAAGTCGGTCGAATCCTGTGCGAAGACACCGCGTCTGTCGCAGCCCATTCCGATCGGCGATGGTACGAGCCTGCTGCGACGGCGTCCCGACGTGCGCGAGGCAGAGCGCCTGCTGGCCGCCGCGACGGCGCGCATCGGCGTCGCCACGGCCGGCTTGTATCCCCGCGTGACGCTTGGCGTCAGTGCCGGCTCGACCGGCGAACTGGCGGATTTCCTCAGCACTCCAACCAATCGTTACGGACTCGGACTGGGCATTCACTGGCAGGCCAATGTCTCCATACCTCGCGCACGGATAGACGCAGCGAGCGCGGCCGCCAGGCTCGCGCTCGCTCAATTCGACAGTGTCGTGCTGGTCGCACTGCGAGACACCGAGAACGCGCTGACCGATTATGCCCGCGGCCTGCAGCGCGACGGAGACCTCGCAGTCGCCCAGGCGCGCGCGAGTGAGGCGGAGCAGGAGGCCGAGCAACTCTACCGCGGCGGCAAGATCGATTTCATATCACTGCTCGACGCGCAACGGACGTTGAACTTTGCCGAGGATGAACTGGCCGCCTCGCATGCACAGGTTGCAGCCGATCAGATCGGCGTGTTTCTGGCACTGGGAGGCGGATGGGAGTAGAGCTCGCTCAGGGCTCGCTCAGGGCTCGCTCAGAGCTCGAGCGCGGTACCGCGGAGTTGGTGGTCGACGTTGAAAGCTTCAGATGGTTGCGGAATTCCGTGTTGATGAGATTCTACCGTACGCGCGCTTTGCGGGAACGGTCAATTCGATCTCCGTTCCAGAGTTGACCGCGCTCCATACTGTCAAGCAGCCACCAATCACTTTGGCGCGCTCGCGCATGCCCTGCAGGCCAAAATGACCCCCCTGGTCGCCTTGGCTCAGCGTCTGCTGATCGAAGCCCTTGCCGTCATCAGAGACACGCAATCGAAAGCGATGCTCCTCGTAGCACAGCTCCACTTCGATCTGCGCGGCCCCTGAGTGGCGATAGGAGTTGCGCAGCGCCTCGCCGACGATGCGATAGACCTCATCACGTACGATGGGATGAAGTGCCCGCGACGCTCCCTTCGTGCCTATTTCGAGGCTGATAGCGCCGCTGTCGTCATGGGTGGCCAACTCCTGTCCCATTGCCTGGATGGCCGTGGCGAGATCGTTGGTCTCGCGCGTTGAGGAGCGCAGGCCCTGCACCGCGTTGCGCCCCTCGGTGATGGCCGCGGCCGCATGGTCGATTGCGCTATCGAGTACCTGCTCAGCCTCGGCAGCACGGTTGTGCAGTAGTTCCTTGGCCGTCTGGAAGCGCAGCAACAGACCGTGGAAGCTCTGCAGCAGCGTGTCGTGCAGTTCCCGGGCAATGCGCGTCCTTTCGTTCACGCGCGCATCCAGTGTCAGATTGAACTGCCGTGCGAGCTGGCGCGCCCTCACCAGGTGCAACATCCAGAGTATGAGCAGGAACACACATGCGCACAGCGCGCGGAACCAATTGGTCTGCCAATACGCCGGCGCAACGGAAAAGTTCAGTGTCGCGCCCTGGTCGTTCCAGACGCCGTTGTTGTTGCTGGCCACCACTCGGAAGCGATATTCACCGGGTGGCAAGTCGTTGTAGAAGGCTTGCCGGCGATTTCCGACGCTCTGCCAGTCGTGATCAAAGCCCACCAGCTGATAGCGAAATTGATTTCTAAGTGGTGCGACCAGACTGAGTGCAGTGTAGTCGATCTCGATATCGTGCACGAGCGGCGGAAGCCGAAGAGCTGGCGAGGCGCTGTAGCGTTCTTGATCCACCGTGATCTGTTGAATGTGCACTGGCGGCGCGAACTTGTTGAGATACAAATTGCGCGGATCTACGGTCATGGCGCCGTCCGGAGTCGCAAACCACAATCGTCCCTCCCCGGACTTCGCAATGTTCGGACTGAGACTTCCTGCTCCCACACTGTTCAGGAAACCATCAGAGGAGTCCAGCACCAACGTTCGAATCGGGTGCGGCGGGAAATCGGCTCGCCCGACTGAATCGCTCCACGCATCAATGTCGGATCTGGCAATACGCACCAGACCGCAATCCATGTAAAGCCAGAGCGAACCCGCAGCGTCATTGACGGTGCCTTGGACAATGTCACATGGCAAACCGCTCTTGCCATCGAGAATCGCCAGGTGGCCATTTCTCAATCTCGCCAGACCCGCTTCCGTGGCAGCCCAGAGCGTGCCGTCGGGGTCGAGGCGAAGCTGACTGACCGCCCGTTTGCTCGCGCCACTTACCGAATACGATTCGCGGATCCGGCCGTCCTTGAAGAACGCGATGTCGCCCAGGGTGGAACCCAGCCAGAGCCCATGGCGGACAGGATCGAATGCGATGCGCCACGTCTCCGCAATACCGAGCTCAGTCCAGGCAATCCGCTTGACCTCGCCGTCCGGAGCAATCCGCAGCAGCCCGTGGGTGCGGTCAGCGATCCAAAGGTATCCCGTATCGTCTTCAGCGATGCAGTTCAAAGTTCCGCTGGGTGCGCCCGGAAACGAGATGAACCGTCCGTCTTGCAGATAACCCAGCCCTGAAGGCAATCCAAGCCAGATTCTCCCGCGTCGATCCTGATAAAGTGAGCCTGAGGTATCACGTGGGAGCCCCACGACGGTGATTTCCCGCACCAGCGTTTGCGAAGTTGCGGGTGGACGACTTTCACCCTTGGGCGCGGGCCCACGATATACCGTCATCATGCCATCTTTGCGACGATACAGGCCGGTCGGAGTCGCGAACCAGATGCTTCCGTCCGCGTCGGCCAGTACGGCGCTGACTCTGTCATGCCAAAGACCTGGCACTCCTGAAACGTGAGCGACCGCGACTTTCCTGAATTCGTCGAGTCCGTTTACGGTGCCGACCCAGAGGCTGCTCTCACTGTCTTCAAACAATCTCGTGATGTGGTCGGACGTAAGACCATCAGACGTCCTATAGGGCTCCTCCTTGCCGGAATGGATGTACCGCAAGCCACTGTTGAACGTTCCGAGCCACAGAGCGCCCTGGCTGTCGGTCAGGACTCGCGGCGGATTGGCCTGCGGCAAGCCGACCGGCAGCGGAACCGCGCGAACATCATCTCCAGCAAACTCTCGCAATCCGTCAGGCGTAGAAGCCAACAAGCCGCCGTCGGTGCGCGACGTCAGACTCTGGTAGTATCCCCAGACCGGATCGAGCAGGGGATAATGTTTTGGGTTGCCAGCTCGCCAATTCCAAATCCCCGTGGATGAGGTAAACCAGAGACGTCCGTTGCCATCCTCGAGGAGGCAATAGATTCGCGCACCCAGGCTGCCATCCTCGCCATAGCAGTTCACAGTAGTACCGCGTATGGCACAGAGCCTGCCGGTTGAAGTGGCCTTTGACTCGGTGCCGGCCCAAACAGTGCCCTCACGATCCACGAGCAATGCCAACACGTCCTGACCGTCGAGAGCCGGGTACTCTCTTAGCTGGTCATCCCGCCAACTGACAAGCCCTGTCCGGGTGCCGATCCAGAGCGTTCCGTCGCGAGCTGCGTGCAGCGAATTGATCCAGTTGTCACGCAGCGGCCGTCCTGCAGGCTTGGGCCAGGGAATCGTGTTGACGCCGTCGAAGCGCCAAAGCCCGACGTGAGAGCCAAGCCAAATATAGCCGTCAGGGGTTTGCGCGATGGCCGTGATCGGAGGAGTTACCGGAAATCCGTCGTCGAATTTCCACGTGCTGTGCGCGTACTGGCCCAGGCCCATCTCGGGCGGCTGATCATCGGCCGCTGCAGTGGGGCACGAAAACAGCAGCGCGCTGGTCATCGCTGCTATCAGGGCGATTCTTTGCGAAGCGGCGTGCGCCGCAGCCAACCCCCAGGAATTCAAGTGCGAATGTCCTTATTTCCGCAGCCAGGAAACACGATCCGGCGATTTTGCCCGATGCGCTGGATCTGGCCTCCCGTGGCGCGCTCGTGTGGTCTCAATGCGCGTGTCGATTGTGGACCAAGGGGGGGGCAGGGGCAACATTCCTTGCTAGTGCCGTGCTCGTCGACAGCTCACAGAGCCATTGAAACCCTCTACTTGAAACTGACTCCCACCGACCCTCCCAAGGCGTGAGTCTGTGGTGAGCGCCGATGTGGCAGCCAGTTGTCAGCTGCCAACCGCGCCAAGTGCCTTTCCTCCCGCACCGTTGTGGCGCTCTGCAGAGTGTCTGGTCAAGTCACCGTCATCGTGAGCCGCGATGACCCACGGTGGTGAGCAGGGAATTTGGAGGTGCTATCCGCTGCCGGTTTCCTTCAAGAACACTGCGAGAATTGCCCCGATCATTATCGCCGCGACATACACGCTTCCGGCCTTGGAGAACACAGTAAGCGTCAGTGGGCCGCCGCCGGCCAGTTTTTGCAGCCACCAACCCATCGCGGGTGCCGCAAGCGCGCTGACCACGAAAACCAGGAAGTTCATGGCGCCCGTGGCACTGCCTTTCGCTTCATCGGGATTGACCTCCTTGATGATCGAATAGGGGATCATCGCTGCGCCGGACCCGAAGCCCAGCAGGAACGCAAGCACATAGCGAGGAAAGGTGCCGGGTGGCAGATAAAAGATCCCGGCCGCGGCCGCCAACATCAATGCCGCTCCAGCCAGAATGACCGGTTTGCGCCGTCCGACGCGATCCGCAATGTATCCGATAATCGGGCAACCAAACACCCAGCCGAGCGGCACCATCGCGGCACGGTCGACGGCTTGCGTGTAGCCGAGATGCCAGCCATCGCGCAGGAACGCCACACCCCATGTCATGTCGCCAACGGTCGTGGGCAGGAAGAGCAACCCGCCACACAGGCCGCACAGGTACGACTGCGGGTTCGTGAGCACCACCTTGTACGGTGCAAACGTGTTCCAGATGCCGGTTTTCGAACCCGCAGATTGATCTTCACGAGGCGTTGCGAAGAACATGGCAAGGGCGATCAACCCCGTCACGATGCCTGCGTCTATCCACAGGTGCTGCCACGCCATTGGTCCGTGGATCAGCGGCGCGGCAACCAAGCCTCCCGCTGATCCGCCGAGCATGCCGACGCATTGCGTGATTCCAATGGCAGTGGCGAGATACCGCGCCGGAAGACCGTGGGATGCGAGGTAGACCGCCGCGACGAATGCAAACGCCGCACCGGAACCTTGCAAGAACCGCCCGACGCCGGCGATTCCACTCGCGCCGAGCCCGAACATGGCGGTGCCAAGTGCCAGGAGCAGAACGCCAACCGGGATCGTGTTCTTCGCGCCCCAGCGGTCCACCGAGGCGCCGGCAATGATCGCGAATGCGGCGTAGGCATAGTAGTAAAGACCGAGGAGGGAGCTTACGCCGACGGTCGACAATCCCAAGCTTTTCGTGAGCTCCGGGAGCATGACGCTTGGCGCAGATCGCACTGCGTATTCCATGAAATAGAACAAGAGGCAGAAGAGCCACGCCACGACAAATGCCGTCCGAAAGCCACCGGCAGAGGGGTGCGTCGTCGCGGTGGAAGTGGCAGATACGGGCAGCATCGACATGAGGAACCTCTCGCTGTCATTGGTCGGGAGGAGAGTCGGTCCTGCGCCTCACCTCACCTCAGCGCCACAAGTTCGACTGCGCCAGGTCGATGACCTCATCGCCCCTGCCGCTCATGATCGCCTTGACCATATACAGCGAGAACCCGGCGGCCATTTCCTTCGTGATGGATGGCGGCATCGCCAGTTCCGTCCGATTCACGACCGCATCGATCACGACCGGGCCCTCATGCGCGAGTGCGGCGCGAATGCCTTCATCCACTTCGCTGGGATGTTCCAGCCGAATGCCACGAATGCCGACGGCATCCGCCATGGTCGCAAAATTCGGGTTCTTGAACCCGGTCCCGAAATCGAGGAAGCCGGTCGATTTCTGCTCGAGCTCGATGAAACCAAGCGCGCCATTGTTGAAGATGACCACCTTCACCGGGAGCTCCAGCTGCTTCAGACTGAGCAGATCGCCCATGAGCATCGTGAACCCGCCATCCCCGGACAAGGAGATCACCTGCCTTCCCGGGAACGCTGCCTGCGCCCCGATGGATTGCGCCATTGCGTTCGCCATGGAGCCGTGCCAGAACGAGCCGAGCAGGCGTCGCTTGCCATTCATCTCGAGGTAGCGCGCAGCCCACACGGTGGGCAAGCCCACGTCACAGGTGAAGACCGCATCCTCGGCCGCGGCATCGTTTAAAGTCTTGGCGATTTGCTGCGGATGAATGAATGAGCGCTGAGACGGCGCGGCAAGATCATCGAGCGCCTGGCGCGTGTTCCTGTAGTGGCTGCGCGCCTGCTGCAGGTGAGCGTCGTCCTCCTTGTTTTCGAGCAGCGGCAGCAGGGCCTGAAGCGTCGCGCGTACCTCGCCGACGACAGGGAGATCGACCGGCACCCGCCGTCCGATATTCTCTGGCCGGATGTCGATCTGTGCGATCTGTGCACCCGCACCGCGCGGATAGAACTGACGGTACGGAAAGTCAGTTCCCAGCATGAGAAGGACGTCGCAATCGGCCATGGCGTAGTAGCCAGATGAGAAACCGATGAGGCCCGTCATGCCGACGTCGTACGGGTTGCCCCACTCGACGTGTTCCTTGCCGCGCATCGCATGCACCATCGGTGCCTTGAGACGTTCGCCCAGGGCGAGGAGCTCATCGTGCGCGCCCGCGCAGCCCGAACCGCACAGAATCGTGACGCGCTTGTCCCCGTTGAGCATCCCCGCCAGTCGATCAAGTTCGTGGCGCTCCGGAATGATGATGGGGACGGGCGGAAGCAGGCTCTTCGCTGAGGGAAGCGGTGCGTCGATTGCGGGCTTGAGCGCAGTGTCGCCGGAGATGACGACAACAGAAACGCCGCGCTTCCCCACCGCCTGGCGAATGGCAACTTCGAGAATGCGCGGCATCTCGTTGGGGCCCGACACAAATTCGCAGTAATGGCTGCACTCCTGGAACAGCGACTGTGGATGCGTCTCCTGGAAATAGCCTGAGCCGATCTCCGACGACGGAATGTGCGCCGCGATGGCGAGCACCGGCACACGGGAGCGGTGGCAATCGAATAGACCATTGATGAGGTGCAAATTGCCCGGTCCGCAGCTGCCTGCACACACCGCAAGCTCGCCGGTCAGGTGGGACTCCGCACCGGCCGCGAATGCCGCGACTTCTTCATGCCGCACATGAACCCAGTCGATTTTGCCTTGGCGCCGAATTGAATCCGTGAGCCCATTGAGGCTGTCCCCGACGATCCCGTAGATGCGTTTCACGCCGGCGGCTGCGAGGGTCTCGGCAAACTGATCGGCGACGGTCCTCACGGCTTGTATCTCCCTGTCAAGACAGCGTATTGGGACCGATCATGTCATGCACGGACTCACCGCGCACACGCGGGAACGCCCGCGGTCCCGCGCTGGGATCGGCCGTGGTACAGGCGATATGCCGGGATTCAAGCCAATTGACCCATTCTAGACCGATGCGGGCTGATTACATTTCCTCAATGGAAGCGCGGCAAGTATTGCTGCATAATGGAAGCAGCATGTTCCAGCGCCAACCCGCACGTATCAGGACATTGACGGTGACGCAGCAGCGTCGCCGCGTGGCCGTGTACCTGGCTCTGCTGGCGTTGTTGTTCAACTCGCTGGTGGCGTCGATGCACGTGCACGCCAGCTGGTATGGCGAGCCGGATCGCGGCGCCGCCGCATTTCTCGACGCCGTGCTGGATGGCGGGCAACCCACGCAGGACGGGCATTCGGGGCACGCCCCGAACTCCGACCACTGCGTGCTCTGCCAGCTGCTGGCGCAGGGTGTGCTCTGTCTGCCACCGACGCTGCTGGTCATCGCGGCCGTTCTGGTCGCGGCAGCTCTTCTGCGCGCTGCCTCC
>Ga0335083_10006229_pt1 | contig 14974 bp, 13 predicted proteins | sample Lox_Sample_42_FD_206716 | JGI IMG/M metagenome (GOLD analysis project Ga0335083, IMG submission 206716) | Soil microbial communities from Loxahatchee National Wildlife Refuge, Florida, United States - Lox_Sample_4.2 | ecosystem: Environmental > Terrestrial > Soil > Wetlands | place: USA... | reverse complement strand
ATCTTCACCGAGCGAATCACGGCGCTTTCGCCGGGCCTGACGTAGATTGCGCGACGAGTAGTCCGATCACTTACCACCCTTACGAGGGCTTCGAGGTTGGTCTGATTGGCCACTCGCAGATAGCCAGGCCTCCCTGCGCGGCCGGCGTCGATCAACTCCGTGCCGTTGGCGAGCTGTACAGGCTGGGATTGCGCGACGGGGTGCGACTGATTCCTCGCGCCGACACTGGGAGTCTTACGTATTTCAACCATGGGCTGCGACGGAACCGCCGCGGGCGATTCCACCCTATTTCCGAATGCCTCCAAGCTTGCCGGAGTGCACCGCCAAAGGTCGATAACATCGCCGCGTGCCCATTCCGTTATCATGTTCGCGGCCACGCGTACGTCGCTCGATGGATCGATAATCCGCATGGGCGCCAGGATGTCGGGTTTCAGGGCTCGCCCGGCAATGATCTGTGCATCCACCACCGGAGCACGGAGAAGTCTTACGAGTTGAACAGCCATCAAGAAGGGAATCGCGCACAAGAGACCGATTAGTGCAGTGCGCGCCGCGGGCCCTGTAATTGCGTACGGAAATTGGACAGATCGGCGGCGGGCCTGCGGCCAGCCAGGCGGCGAAGTCCACGTGGGCCCTTGCGAACGCGGCGCGTCTTCGGTCACGCTTGCTGCACGGTCGGTTGCTCGCGGTGCTTGCTCCCTGTCCGGGGCGGGCGAGTAGTTCTTCAACCCGCTGTAGGCTTCGTTGATTTCGCGAAGGCGCTCCTGGGCAATCTGCTGCAGGCGCGATTCGGATTGGAATCGGTCGGGGTGCCAGACGCGGACGAGATCCTGGTAGGCCTGGCGGATCTGATCGGGTGATGCATTGGGGGTAACACCCAGAACCCGTAGACAATCGCCTACGTTCATAACTGGGGCTCGACAGTCCGAGCATCACATGCAGGGAATGTCAAAACAAGTACCATATCTACCGCTAACGTTTGTGCGCCGAAAACTGCCCCCAGCGGCAGGTTGTCCGCCACAGATGGTACTGCATCACCGAGCGTTAACTTGTTGAGCATACAGCTCTAATGTTGCAATCGGCGCATGAGATCGCGCACGCTTCAGATACCCTGTTTCGGTATAGCTATCCTTCTCGTGATTCCACCGGCCTTCGCACAGACGGCTCCGGTGATCTCCAGGGTCACGCCCGTGCCCAGCGTCGGTTTTGGCCTGTCTGACTCGGTGGCTCTCACGCCCGGCAGCGCCGCCGCCATCTACGGTACGGATTTGGCGAACATAACGGTGTCGGCTGCCGCACCGGGCCAACCGCAACTCGGCGGCGTGGAAATCCATCTCGTGGATACCTCTTGCCAGAACGCCGCCTGCGAACTGGTCGCCAACCTGTTGCGCACAAGCCCTACGCGCATCGACTTCACGGCGCCGGCTATCCCGGACATCACCAGGGTCTGGAAGACTCGCGTGGTCATGGTGAAGAACGGCCAGCGCTACGACAACCTGACCGCCGCCGATGGTGTGCTCCTCGACGCCGTGTTTCTGGAAGCCGGCCCCAACCCCGCGCTCACCGGCCAGCCTGTGACGTTCAAAGCGCGCGTCCCGGCGATGCAGGGTATACCCGGATCGCCGTACTATCTGCGCGTGGGAACGGTCACATTCATGGATGGTGATATCGCGCTTGCTGTGGTGGACCTCTCCAACGTCATTACCTACACCGACGCGCCGCCGCTGCGGCTATACGACGTATCGTTCACCACGTCGAAGCTGACTCCGGGCACTCACACCATCCGCGCGGACTACAGCGGCGACTACACCAACAACCCCAAGTCTTCCGGCACGCTTTCCCAGGCCGTCTCGGTGCCCGAAATCAGCCTGTTTTCGACGCCGGATCCCTCGATCTTCGGCGATACGGTGTCAATCGTTGCCACGTTAAATCCTGCCACCTGCACGGGAACGGTTGAGTTCTACGATCTTTCCGCCCCAAATACCTGGGTCCTCCCGCCAACGAGCCCACTTATTAGTGAGTCCGGCAGGATCGGAACCGCGATAGTCGATCGTGGAAGGGCGCTGATGTCTACCGCCGCATTCATGGTCGGCAACCATCCGATCACGGTGAAGTATAGCGGTGACAGCCAATGCGGCGCGATCACATTCGGTCCGGGAAACGACTACCCATACCGGACGATCAGCCAAACTGTATTGCCCCGCTGAAGTCGCGGATCCATCTCGAACTCCACGAACACAGCCGCGCGGCGAGTGCTCAGGTGGCCGGCTCACGAATCACGCACGCAAAAAAGCCATCCCCCGGATCGCGCCCCGGCAGGCGCCGCAACACCTGCCCGGCGGACGCGATCAGGTCGTTTTCTTCCGGTTCCAGCGAACATGTGGCGTAAACTAACAGACCGCCGGGTGCCAGGACCGCTCGGGCCTGCCGGAGGAGGGCCGCCTGCCGGCGGGCCAGATCTTCGATATCGCCGGGCGTGAGCCGCCACTTGATCTCCGGATTGCGCGCCAGCGTGCCCGTGCCGGAGCAGGGCGCGTCCACCAGGATGCGGTCGAAGAGCCGCCCGAACGGAAGGGGCCGAGTCCCATCGAGAACTACCAGGTTCGACGTGACCGGCTTGACTTGCGCCAGCCGACGGAGGTGAATATCGCAAGCGATGACTTGCACCCCGGATTCGAGCGCCTGCGCGGTCTTGTTGCCGGGTGCCGCGCAAAGATCGAGCAAGAGTTGGCCGGGCCGGAGATCGAGCAGAGGGACGATCGACTGCGCGCCGATATCCTGCACGCGGCCGCCGCGCATGTAGCGCACCGGCTCTTGCAGAGCGGCCAGTGCGATGGTCCGCGCGGTGTCGGCACCGTAAGCCTGCTCCCAGCGGACCAGTAGCCACTCGGGACAGGAGAGCTCAGTGGCGCGGTCGGGCCAACTCACAGCAGCACGGTCGACCTTCCGGAGAACGGCGTTCACAAAACCGGCGGCGGAGGTCTTGCGGGCCCGCCGCACAATCGTGACCGCTTCGGCGACGGCGGCGTGAGGCGGAATCCGCTCCAGGTACCGGAGCTGGTAAATGCCCATGCGCATGGCGGTGCGCACCTCGGGGTCGAGCTTGCCGGCGCGGCCGGAGTAGTGCCCGATCAGGTAATCGAGCTGCGCCCGGTAGCGCAGCACGCCGAACACGATCTCGTGAGTGAGGGCGGCATCGCGGGCATCCAGGCCGGCAGCGCGAGAATGGAGAAGTTCTCCGGCATATCCTCCGGATTCGACGAGCTGGAGGATGTCAAACGCAAGCGCGCGCGCGGCTGAGAGTGCCATGAGCTACTATCGGGTTTCCTTCCGCCGAGACCTGGAAGAGCGGGTTCTTCTCTGGATGCTTCACTGAGGAAAGCCCGGCTGGGGCCGGGCCTTCCAATCGAAGCGGAAAGGAGGACCAGCTTATGGTCCACGTGCTGGTAAAAGTCGTCCTTCCCTGGGTGGGACGAATCACGGTACTGATCCGTTAGCCTCGTAGGAGGAAACGGTAAGACCCGTGGCGGGGCCGGAGCGCCGCACGCTCCGGTTCCCGCTACCAGCATTATATTCCGAAATCCCTCCGCCGCTATAATTATCTCAGTGGATCTCGAAAAGGCACTTCTGCGCAGAGTGGGGGAAGCAATCCAGCGCTTCAAAATGATTCGCGACGGCGACCGTGTGGCCGTGGCGCTCTCCGGCGGCAAGGACTCGGCCACCCTGCTGGAAGCTCTGCTGCTGCTGCAAAAACGTGCGCCGATCGAATTCAGCGTCTGCGCGTTCACGGTCGAGCAGGGCAAGTTCCTTCGGCCCATCGAGCCCCTGGGCGAATACCTCAAGCAGCGTGGCGTGGCTTGGACCTATTTCCGCGACACCCCATCGCTCAAACTCCTGGAAGACCAGCCCGATCACGGTTGCGACCTGTGCAGCCGGTACCGCCGGCGAGCCGTCTACGAGATCGCGCACGGCCTGAGCGCCAACGTGATCGCCTTCGGCCACACCGCCGACGACTTTTGCGAAGCCCTGCTGCGCAACACCCTGTTCACCGGAAAGCTCAGCGCCCTGCCGCCGGTCACGCATTCGCGCGACAAAGAGTACCGCCTGATCCGGCCGCTGGTGTTCGTGACCGAAGACATCACGCGCGCCTATGCCGAGGCCCGCGGAGTGCCGGTAGTGCCCTGCGGATGTTCCCAACGCACGGGAACCGTCCGGCGATCCCTGCGCGGCCTGTTCGCCGAACTGGAGCAGGAATACCCGCACCTCAAGGAGAACATCCTCTCCGCGATGGGCAACGTCGATACCGGCCGCCTGCTCGATACGCGCTACCTGAAATTGGACGGCGAAGAGCAGAAGGATGCGGCGGTCGAAGAGCTGTTTCCGATCGTAACCGAACCGTAATCTCCGGTTGACCATCCCCCTGCCAGCGGTTACCATGAGCTTCTCTCTTGCAACACCCTCAATATGAGACTCTTACCCCGCGAAGAGAAGTTCTACAACCTGTTTCTCAAACAGGTGGACATCATTTCCGAGGCATCGCGCCTGCAATTGGAGGGGGTGCGGATCGGTAACGCGCGGATGTCCGCCACGGCCACCGAAATCAACGTGCTGGAGCATAAAGGCGACGAGGTGATTCACGAGCTGTTCCAGCGCCTCAACTCCACCTTCATCACTCCGCTCGATCCGGAGGACATTCACCAGATTTCCTCCGCGCTCGACAACGTCCTCGACGGCATCGAAGATACCGTGCACCGCATCGTCTCGTACGGCATCGAGCCGATTCCGGCAACCATGGTCACCCTGTCGGAGATCGTGGCCCGGTGTGCCACCGAGATGAAAGCAGCCTTTGTCGCTCTGGAGAAGAACGGCCCCATCCTCGAGCATTGCATCGAAATCAACCGCCTGGAAAACGAGGCCGACTTGATCGGGCGCAGCGCGGTGGTCGATCTGTTTCACAAAGAGAAGGACGCGATTGCGCTGATCAAGCTGAAGGAGGTCTACGACTTCTTCGAGGAAACGATCGACGCCTGCGAGGATGTGGCGGACATGCTGCAGAACGTGGTTGTAAAGAACAGCTAGCATGTCGATTCTCGCGCTTACGGTACTCATCATCGGCATCGCCCTGCTCTTCGATTACATCAACGGCTTTCACGACGCCGCAAACTCGATCGCGACCATCGTGGCCACGCGCGTCCTGACCCCGTTTCAGGCGGTCGCTTGGGCGGCCTTCTTCAATTTCGTGGCGGTGTTTCTGTTCGGCACCGCTGTGGCGAAGACCATCGGCAAAGGCTTCGTCGACCTCGCCCTCGTCACACCGTGGGTAATTATGGCCGGCCTGATGGGCGCGATCATTTGGGACCTGATCACTTGGTGGCTGGGTCTTCCGACCAGTTCTTCGCACGCGTTGATCGGAGGATATGCGGGAGCGGCCATGGCCCGGGTGACGCTCATGCGTGGGTTTGGGCATACGCTGGACGCGCTGAACCTCGGGCCGAAAGGTGAATGGCCGTTCACGCTGAAAATGATCGTGGGCGCGCCCTTGATCGGGCTCGTCTCGGCATACGTGCTCATGGTCGTGGTTTATTGGCTGTTCCGCAATTCGACTCCATCGAAAATGGACCGCTACTTCCGCAGGCTGCAACTCCTCTCCGCGGCCGCCTTCAGCCTGTCACATGGTTCGAACGATGCGCAGAAAACCATGGGCATCGTGACCGGCGTGCTCTTCGCCTCGAACTACATCCGGAACTTCGAGGTTCCCATCTGGGTGCTGTTTGCCTGCCACGCAGCCATCGCACTGGGCACCCTGAGCGGCGGTTGGCGCATCGTGCGCACCATGGGCAGCCGGCTGACGCGTCTGAAACCTCGCAGCGGCTTCTGCGCCGAAACCGGTGCGGCGGCGAGCGTGCTGCTCTCCACCTACCTGGGAACGCCGGTCTCGACCACGCACGCCATTGCGGGCGCGATTGCGGGCGTGGGAAGCATCCAGCGCCTCAAAGCCGTGCGCTGGGGCATCGCCACCAACATCGTGTGGGCATGGGTGCTCACCATCCCGGCTTCAGCGACCATCGCCTGGCTGGCTTACACCGCAATCCACATCACAACCGGTCACTAGGCGCAGACTGATCCATGATCCACTCGGTCAGCAGGCCGGCGGCCGCCGGGCATGCCGGAGGGACCGACCGCGTGACCGCATACACAAAGTCCGCGATGCACGGGAGGTGCAGGTTGGCGGGCGCGGGCACGTTCTCCCCGCCGCGCGGCGAAACGAGCTCCGGGCCGTTGAGCGGGCTGAGATCCAGCTCGCCCCGGCTGCCGCGAATCCGGAACTCGTCGCGCACAACGCGAGAGTGCCACCGCACATCGACTACTCCGCGGACCCCGGAATCGTACTCGATGAGCGCGGTGGCGTTGTCTTCCACGGCGAACGAATGAACCAGGTTGGAACAGTAGACCGTGGCTCGCGTCGGGCGCCCGAACAGGTAATTCATCAGGTCGATACGGTGCGAGCCGATGTCGCGCAGCGGGCCGCCTCCGCTGAGCGCCGGGTCGGCCAGCCACTCCCTTGGCGTGCCGAGCGGATTGTACCAGTCATGCGCGGTCGCCTCGGCGAAAACCGGCCGGCCGATCGCGCCCGCTTCAATCAGTTGGCGGGCCCGTTCCACCTTCGGATATTGCCGGCGGTAGTAGGCGATGGCCAGCGTGCGCCCTGCCTCGTCGGCCGCGCGCGGCATGGTCTGCGCTTCCTCGTAGTTGAGCGCCATGGGCTTCTCGCAGAGCACGTGGCGGCCGGCCCGCAGCGCTTCGATGGTCTGCGGCGCGTGCAGAAAGACCGGCGTAGCGATGTACACGGCCTGCGCGCCGGTCTGCGCCAGGGCGTCTTCGAGCGTCAGGAATCCGGGCACGCCATAGGCCTCTGCTTTTGCCGGGTCCCGGGTGACGATGCCGGCCAGGGTGCTGTTGGGCTCTGCCAGAATCGCGGGCAAAACGCGTTTGCGGGAGATGTCGCCGACGCCGGCGACCAGCCAGGAGAGCATAAGCGCAAGGGCCGGTTAGTGCCCGTTACGGCCTTTGGCGCCGTTGCCGCCCTTGTTCATACTGTCGATGAACGCGCGCAGAGTGGTCTCCGTCTTCTTCTGCGACGCGGCAAGATCCTTCTGCGCGGCAGCGAGCTGCTTCTGCGCCTCGGCCAGCTTATTGAGCTGCCGCATGCCGATTTGGACGAGCTTGGTGAGACCGTCGATGCGCCTCATCATGCGCGCATCGTTTTCGGCAAGCTTGCCGATCTGAACCGCGGTCGTCGCCTGGGCCTCCAGGATGAACTCGATCGTGCGCTCTACATCCACGATCCAAGCGTAGCATGGGGCGGTTTCGCATCAGTGCGGCACCGTTTCCAAAGCGGTGTAACGGGAGATCGCGCCGAAGTCGCGGTCGCGATGCCAGACCGGCACGCGATTCTCAATGGCAATGGCTGCGATCAGGCAGTCCGTAGAGGATCGTATGGTGATTCCGCGCCGTCTTCCCAGGCGATAGATTTCAGCCGCGGCGGAGAAAAGGCGCAAGGGCAGGGGATCGCACAGGACCGGGACCGCAAGGAACGCTTCGCGAAACCCATCGCTCTGCACGCCCGGCCGAAGGCCCTGGAGGACCTCCTGGACGATCGGACCGCACGTCACAAATCGAACGAGATCTTCCTCGGCGACCGAGGCGGGCGGCCTGCCCGCCAGCAGTTCGATCCAAATGGATGTGTCGACCAATATCATTTGGAGCGGCGCGGGCGGCGCCCGCGGTCCTGTCGCATCTCAGGAAGGCTGCCCTGCCAGATCCCTGAGCCGAAAAACTGGGGAAGACTCTGGATCTTGCGAATTCGGACGACCTCTTCCAGCGCGGTATTGACGGCCGCGGAGTAGGTCTTGACTCCCAGTGCTCTGACCGCGCCGGCAAGCAGATCTTCGTCCAACACAAGATTTGTGCGCTTCATGTGTATAGTGTACCGCTCCGCAAATGCCCGCGGCGCGGCTAGCCGGTCAGCATCGTGCCACGGCCCAGAATACCCGCCGGATCCAGTCTCCGCTTCACGGCGCGCATGGCTTCCAATTGCTCGGCGGTGTATTGCAGCTCCAGCAGGTGCGCCTTGCGCTTGCCCACCCCGTGTTCCGCCGATACCGTGCCGCCCAGCTCTACCGCGCGCCGGGCCATGTCCTTCAGCACGGCGGTAGCGCGCGCCGGGTCCGCGGGATCGCTGAACAGGTTCACGTGCACATGGGCGTCGCCGATATGGCCGAAGATGACGTATCGCCCGGGAAACTCGGATTCCAACACGCGACGGTAGGTCGCCAGCATCTCGCGATTGGCAGCCAGCGGAACGGCGAAATCCGTGTTCATCTTCATCGCGCCGCTGCGGCGTACCGTGTCGTTGACCAGCTCCGGCAGCGTGTGCCGGAATTTCCGGAAGCGCTCGCGGTCGGCGGGCGTGGTGGCGAACCAGGACGCCTCCACCAGCGCGCCCGCGGACTCGACCCGCTCCAGCCAGGCATCGATTTCGGGATCGTCGTCCGATTCCAGCTCCTGATCGAACAGAACCGCCGCGCGTGCCTCGGCCGGAATCTCGGGATGACGCGTTCGCAGCAGGCCCAGGGACGGCTCGTCAAAATACTCGAGCATGCGCGGTGTAGCCGCAGCACGCCAGTTCTCCACGGCCTCTACCGCGGCATCGTCGCCCGGGAAGAACACCACGCCGGCCAGCACCGCCTTGGGCGCGGGGATCAGCCGCAGCGTGGCCTCGACAATTACTCCCAGCGTGCCTTCGCTGCCGATGAAAAGATCGAGCCAGTCCATGCCCGGCCGCAAGACATAGCCGGCGGTATTCTTGGTGACCGCCGGACGCGGCACGATGCCCGGATCGAAATCGATGCCATCGCCGCGAGCCACATCGAGCACGCGCCCATCGGCCAGCACCACCCGCAGGCGTTGAACCCAACCTCCCGTGGGTCCGTACCGGAAACTTCGCGACCCGCTGGCGTTGCACGCGATATTGCCGCCGATGGAGGCGCCGGTCTCGGTCGGGTCGGGCGGATAGAGTTGGCCGGTGCTCTGCGCCGCGGCGTGGACATCGCGCAGCAGCACCCCCGCGCCGGCCACGGCCCGGCCGGATGCGACATCCAGCTTTGTGAATTTCTCGAGCGACAGCACCCATCCGCCGAACGGGACGCGCCCGCCGGTGACCCCCGTGCCTGCGCCGGCGATGGTCACGGGCACGCCGGCGGCTGCGGCATCTCGTAGAGCCGAGATCACGCCGGCTTCGTCGGAAGGCACGATCAAGCGGTCGGCGTAGCCTGTCAGTCCGGACGCGTCTTCGAGGTACACGCCCGGCACCGGCCCCTGGCCCCCGGCCCCCGGCCCCTGCTCTACACCTCCAGAATCACCGGCATGATCAGCGGGCGCCGCGACGTCTCGCGCGCGATGTGCCGCTTCAGGTCCACGCGGATCTTCTCCTTCATGACTCCCCAATCCGTTTTCTCCTCCTGGTTCGATCCCTCCAGCGTCTTGGCCACGATCTGCCGCGCCGTATCCACGAACTCGGTGCCTTCGCCGGCCAGCGCGAAACCGCGGCTGACGATCTCCGGCAGGCCTTCCATCCGCCCCGAGTGGCGGTCGATGGCGATGATCGGCAGCACGATTCCGTCCTCGGACAGGTGGCGCCGGTCGCGGATCACCATCTCCTGCACCACGTCGTCTACGCTGCCGGAATCGATGCACACGCGCCCGGTGGGCACCGTGCCGGCCTTGCGCGCGCCGTGATGGTCGATCTCCAGAATCTCACCCGAGTCCATGATGAAGGTCTCTTCCAGGCCTGCCGAGCGCAGGTGCTCCGCCAGTCGGGCGTGCTTGGAAAGCTGGCGAAACTCGCCGTGGATAGGCATGAAGTAGCGTGGCCGCACCAGGTTCAGCACCAGTTTCTGCTCCTCGATGCTGGCGTGGCCGGAAACGTGGAGCGGCGGATTCATGCTGCCATATAGCACGTCGGCCCCGCGCCGCGCCATGTGGTCGATCATGCGGAAAATCGACTTCTCGTTCCCCGGAATGATGCGCGCGCTGAGCACCACGGTGTCACCCGCCTCGACCGATACATTTTTGTGATTGTCCACGGCCACGCGAGCCAGCGCCGACATCGGCTCGCCCTGCGTCCCGGAAATCAGCACCGCTACCTTCGAGGGCGGCGCCTCCATGACATCCTGCGGGCGGAGCAGGATGCCGTCCGGAATTTCCAGCAGGCCCAAGTCGTGGGCGATCTCGGTGACCGCAACCATGCTCCGCCCCACGATGGCCACGCGCCGGCCGCATTCGGCCGCCAGGTCGAGCACCAGCTGAATGCGGTGAATCGACGAGCTGAAGCACGACACCACCACGCGCCGCTCCGAGCGGTAGAAGATCTCCTCCATGCGCGGACGCACCGCGCGCTCGCTCTCCGTATAGCCCGGCCGATCGGCATTGGTGGAATCGGAGAGCAACAGCAGGACGCCGCGCTTCCCGTAATCGGCCAGCGTGTGGAGATCGAACAGCTCGTTGTCGGTCGGGGTCGGGTCGACTTTGAAATCGCCCGTGTGCAGGATGACCCCCAGCGGCGTGGTAATCGCCAGAGCCACGCTGCTCACGATCGAGTGCGTGACGTGAATGAACTCGATTTTGAAAGGGCCGATCTCGACAACCTGCTTGGGCTTCACCTTGATGAAGGTGGGCTCCTGGTCGAGCTCGTATTCTTCGAGGCGGCGCTCAACCAGCGCCAGCGTGAACGCGGTGCCATAGACCGGCACGTCGATCTCGGATAGCACATACGGCACGGCGCCGATGTGGTCTTCGTGACCGTGCGTGAGGATGATGGCGCGAACCTGCTCCTGGTTGTCCTTCAGGAACGTCAGGTCCGGCATCACCAGGTCGACGCCCAGGAGCTCGGCATCGGGGAACATCATGCCTGCGTCGATCACGACGATGTCGTCGCCGTAGCGGATGGCGGTCATATTCATGCCGAACTCGCCCAGTCCGCCGAGAGGAATCACCTGCAACTTCAGATCAGTCATGTCTGGCTACGCTGTGTAGGGGCTGTGGAAAACTTGTGGGAAACGAACCGCGGCCGCCGGCAGGCGAGCGCTCCCAACCCTCCATGTTCTCATGAACCGCCCGGATTCTGCGCGGGTTTCTGCGGGGCTCGACGGCCGGCTTCGCCAAAGACTCCCGGATAAACAGCCAACCGCCGCTTTTCCAGGAATATACAGGCACTTATGAAGTTAAAACATGAAGCCATCTAATGAAAAATGCTCACCCCGAAGGGTGAGCATTTTCGATCCCCTGTTCTACCAGGGTGATGTTCGATGGGAGAATCAGTTTCAACGGAATCGCAACCGTCAAAACTTTGTAGTTGGATCTTATTTCCTTACGCCTCTTGAGTCAAGCGAAAATCCGACCGAAAATTTTTGGTCGTAAGCTGCTCTCAGAGGACAACTTGCGAGCCCCCCCGACTTTTCCACAACTGCTCCAAAACCCTCAAAAGCCCCCTTCTACACCCATAGTTATCGGTCTAAGGCGAACAAAACCGGCGGCTTATGGTTTGGGCGGGTACTGGTCGATGTGCAGGGTAAGCAGCGCGTCCGCCTCTTCCCCGCCCCGGCCGCGCCGCCTGAGCGCGCGGAATCCGCCCAAGGCGAACCCCGACACGACCGAAAACGCCAACAGTATCCCAATGAGCTCAAAGGCGTTAATGACCAGGTTCCCGATATTGTCCCGGCGCGTCGGAACGTACTCGTCGCGCGTGACATTGGCCTCGAACCGGACTCGGGCGAGCAGGCGCTCGGCGGCGTCCGGATCCGGAGGCGAGAGCACGACCGCCACCAGGGGTCCGCTCCGCTTCACCATCGCGCCCGGGACCTTGCCGAATTCACCCGCCTTCTGCATCGCGATCTGGTGGGTCGGGTAGTTGAAAATCGCCATCGGCATCTCGCCTTTCGCGGTGTGAAAGATCCCCATCTGGGCTTCGGCGCCAAAATGGAAGCCCGCCACGGAAGGCGGAATCGCGGGCGCGAACTTCTGCAACGCGCTCGGACCGGTGATATAGCGCTCGCTGTTCGCCACCAGGTCCTGTGTTGGGAGATAGCCTGCAAGCGGCGGCAGCACCGTTTCATCCACGTTACGAAGGTTCTCGTAGAGGTTTGCCAGATCGGCCGCCTCCGGCTTCCGCCCCTGAAAGGACAGCAGGTAGTTTCCGTGCACGATAAGCGCAGATTCGGGCGCCGCGGAAGCCAGGGGCGCCAGGCTGGACGGTACCGCCTTGGGCAGCCGCTGCCATTGGTAGGCGGCCATCGCGCCTGTGGTGTCCTGCAGGCGGTAGCCCGTGACGGTGAAAGCGTCGGCGCCGTTTTCGTAGCGCGCGGACTCCGATTCCTTGAGGCCGTATTCGTCCCAGATCGGGCGATCCTGCAGGGAAACGGGCGTGACGGCGGTGCGATGGTAGGACCCGATGGTGTCCGGCCAGATCGCCGCGCCGAGCAAGCCGGGCAGCAGAAAGAGCGAAGGTAGGAGTTTCATTCCTGCTTATATTGACGACACAACCGGTGGGGCGGCGTCAAGCCGCAGTGGGGCAGGTTCCCGGCCTGCCCGGTGGTTCCCAGAAACCTGCCGCAATCACTCGGTGTCCAATCCCTCATGCTGTCCTGGGCTTCTGACTTCATCATCGACATCCGGCACGCGCTGCACGGTATGGCGCGGAATCCCGCATTCACTCTCACCGGAGTGCTGGCGGCCGCCCTCGGAATCGGCGCGTCCGCGGCCGTGTTCAGCGCGGTCGATCGCATCCTGTTCCGCCCCCTCCCCTACCGCGACGAAGCACGCCTGGCATCGGTGGGGATCATGGCGCCGCTGGACACCAACGAATTTCTCTTCGCGTCGGGCTACACCGACCTGCGCCGGAATCCCGGACCGTTCGAATCCGTCACCGCATTTCAAGCGGGAGCCGCGGCCTGCGATTTGACCGAGCAGAGCCCGGTCCGTCTGCTTTGCGTGCGCCTGGAATCCAATTTCCTGGAGACGTTCGGCGTGCGCCCCCTGGTTGGCCGTTCGTTCACCCGCGACGAAGACCGCCCCAACGGCCCGCACGTTGCCATGATCTCCTTCGCCCTCTGGCAAAGCCGCTTCGCCGGCGACCCGCGAGCCGTCGGACGCACCCTCCTGCTGGACGGCGTGCCGGCCGAGATCACAGGTGTTCTGCCACCGGATTTTCTGATGCCGACCCTGACGCCCGCCGACATCCTGCTGCCGCTGGCCATCGATGAATCGCGTGAACGCGCCGGACGTGCGTTTCGCGCGTTCGGGCGCCTCAAGCCCGGTGTCACGGTTTCCCAGGCGCAAAAAGCCCTCGAGCCGTACTTCGCGCGCGTACTGGCCGATGTTCCTCCGCAGTTCCGCAAGGAGGTCAGTCTGCGCGTGCGGCTCGTGCGAGACCGCCAGGTCGGCGATGCGCGGCTGGCGTCGATGGCGCTTCTGGGGGCGGTGCTGGCGGTGCTGCTCATTGCCTGCGCGAACCTCGCAAACCTCCTGCTGGCACGGGCTACCGGGCGCGAACGGGAGATGGCCGTTCGCGCGGCACTGGGAGCTTCGCGCGCGCGGCTGGCGCGGCAGGTGCTTACCGAGAGCCTGCTCCTGGGACTGATGGGCGGAGCCGCAGGATGCGGACTTGCCTTTGCGGCGCTGCGGGCCTTCCGGACCATCGGCAGCGGTGCCCTGCCGCGGCTGGAAGAGGCCGCGATCGATCTGCGCGTACTGGCGGTTGCGGTGGCGGCTGCGCTGGTCTCCGGTCTCGCCGCCGGCGCAGCCTGGGCGTGGCGGCCGATCGGCGCTGGCAGGCTCGGGGGCTCTCGTGCAACGTCGCCCGCGCGGGGTTGGCTGCGCGGCACGCTGGTCAGCGCGCAAATCGCGGTATCCATGGTGCTGCTGGCCGGCGCCGGACTGCTGTTGCGCAGCTTGTGGAATCTGGAGCGCGTGCCGCTGGGCCTCCAAAGCGACCGCGTCGTCACAGCCTCGTTCGTGCTCGGCCGGCAGAACTACGGAAACGGGCCGCGGCAACTGGCATTCTTCGACGAGTTGGAGCGCCGGCTGCGCGCCCTGCCCGGCGTGGAGGCCGCGGCCATCAGCGACTCCATCCCCCCCTTGGGAGGCACCCGCGGAAGGCCGCTATCAACCATCGAAATCGAGGGCCAGCCGCGGCGCCCGGAAGGCACCGGCGGCATGGTCGCATGGCGCTACGTCACGCCCGAATACTTCCCGGCACTGGGAATCTCCATCCGGCGCGGACGCGGATTCTCCGAAGAGGATCGCGGCGCCAACGTGTTCAGCATCGTGCTGAGCGAGACCCTGGCCCGCCAGATGTTTCCCAATCAGGACGCAGTCGGCCACCGCGTTCTGCGCGGGCCCAAAGGCGAGTGGTTCACCGTGGTGGGCGTAGCGGCCGACGTGCACAATCGCGGGCCCGCCAAGGGATCGGAGCCGGAATACTACGTGGTGCGGAAGGCGATGCCCGATCTGACCTGGGCCAACCAGGAGCCGCCGATGGGATGGGCCGCGGCCTTCGCTGTCGTGCGCACCGCCATCGACCCGCGCTTCGCCACGTCCGAGGTGCGGCAGGCTTTCGCGGCCCTCGACTCCACCTTGCCGGTCGAGCTGAGCACCATGCGCGCCCGCGTGGACGGAACCACCGACCGGCCGCGGTTCTACGCGACATTGCTCGCCGTATTCGCCGGTGTCGGGGTCGTGCTCGCCGCCATCGGCCTGTTCGGCGTCATGAGTTTCCTGGTGGCGCAGCGGCGGCGCGAGATCGGTGTGCGGATGGCGCTGGGAGCGACTCCGCGCGAGGTCGTTGGGCACGTGCTCGAGTTTGCGGCGCGCTGGACCGGATCGGGGCTGGCGGCGGGCGCCGTCGGGGCACTGGCAGCCA
>Ga0335083_10006228_pt1 | contig 14977 bp, 12 predicted proteins | sample Lox_Sample_42_FD_206716 | JGI IMG/M metagenome (GOLD analysis project Ga0335083, IMG submission 206716) | Soil microbial communities from Loxahatchee National Wildlife Refuge, Florida, United States - Lox_Sample_4.2 | ecosystem: Environmental > Terrestrial > Soil > Wetlands | place: USA... | reverse complement strand
CATCGAGCGCATGGCCGAGCGTCACTCTGGGCTCGCCGTTGAAGCGCGACACCATCACCACCGCATCGGCCAGCATCAGAAGCGGGCGCGCGTCCGCTGAGGCCAGCACCGCCGGCGTATCGATGATGAGAAGATCGCAAGCGCGTTTCAGGTGATCGACAAGCTGCGCCGTCTTGCGCGCGGCGGCGAATTGGCTTGCGTTCGGCACCGGCCGCGCGGCGGCCAAAACGAGCGCGCCCGAGCGCGGGTCCTTGAACATGGTGCGGCTGAGCGGCCGCTTGCCGGCGAACACGTCTTCCAGCCCCACGGGCAGCGCGTTCAATCCCATCATCGCGGCGGCGGCGGGCTTGGCGAAATTGCCGTCCAGCACGATGACGCGCAAACCCGATTGCGCCGCCATCCGCGCCAGCGCCACGGCCATGGTGGTCTTGCCTTCGCCCGCCTGCGCGGAGGTGAACGCGACCGCGCGCAGGCGTTCGCCGTCGTTCGACGCCACGATCCGTTGCAGAAGCGACGCCAGCGAATGGGTGAAGGCTGAACGCGGCCAATCGATCGGGTAGCTCGCCGCGCGGACCGGCGCGGCGTCGGGCACGTCGGCCAGGATCGGTGCGCCGCGATAGGGATCGGCGGCCGGACGCGGAGCCGCGGCCATCGCCGGCGCGGGTTCGAATTGACGCGGCGCAACGGCGCGCACGCGGCCGGACTCCGCGGGCCAGTCGAACTTCTCCGCCAGCAGCGCCGCCAGCAAGCCGAGCAGCAATCCAATGGGGATCGAGGCGCCGACGATCAGCCAGCGCTGGGGGAAGCTCGGAAACAACGGCACCGGCGCCTCGGAGATGATCTGCGCGTCGGAGGTGTTGATGGCATCCTGCGTTTCCCGCAGCCGCGTGACGAACGCCTCGTACATGGTGCGGGTGGACATGGCCTCGGCCTGCAGCGCCTTCAGCTTCACCCGCTTCATGTTCTGATCGGCGGCGGCGCCTTCTGCCGTCTTCAAGCTCGCCTCCAGCGAGCCGAGATTGGCGCGCGCCACCGCCACGTCGTTGGCGATGGAGCCAGTGACGCGGTCCACCTCCTGCGCGATCTTGGAGTCCAGATCGGCGCGCTGCTGTTCGGCGGCGATCAGCTTGGGGTTCTTCGGCCCGTAGCGGCTGGTCAAATCGGAAAGCTGGCGCTGCAGGTCCGCCTGCTGCGTGCGCAATTGCACGATGACGGGCGAATCCACCACCTGCGCGATGTCCGCGGGATGGCCGGACGAAACCAGATCCTGCACCCGCTTGTAGACCGCTTCCTTTTGCGCCAGGTCGGAGCGCGCCTGCACGATCTGGGTGTCGATGGCGGAAAGCTGCTGATCCGACAAGGGCGTGCCGTCGGCGGCGTCGTTCAGATTGTTTTCGGCCTTGTATTTCTGCGCCGCGGCTTCGGCGGCCTGCACCTGATCCGACAGCTTGGCGATGCGGTCATAGAGCCAGGCGGTGGTTTCGTTGGCGATCCGCGCCTTCTCCTCCATCTGAAAGGCGATGTAGGCATTGGCGATGGCATTGGCGATGCGCGCGGCCTTCTCCGGCTCGCTCGCGCTGAAGCCGATGGAAATGGTCGTCGACAGGCCCAGCACGTCCACGGATTCGCGCGAGAGGAACTTGTCGATGGTCGCGTCGCGGTCGCGCCGGCTCTGAGCCGTGTCGCCCGCGGGCGAGAATTGCCGTCCGGTCAGCCAGGACACCGTCGACACCAGCGCGTCGGACAATCCGCCGCCCGCGCCCGGGGCGAATTCGGGATCGTTCTGGAGATGCAGCTTGTCGATCACCTTCCCCGCCAGGTCGCGCGAGGTCAGGATCTGAATCTGGTTCTGCAGCGAGGCCGCATCCGTCGGCAGCGCCGACAGCACTGAGGTCGAATCCGCGACGTTGTTCCGGCGCACGTCGAGCTGCACCATCGCGGCGCTCGTGTAGCGCGTGGGCAGCAACAGCACCGTCAGCGCCGCCAGAAGCATCGTCCCCAGCGCCACGTTGCGCAGCAGCGTGCGGCGTTCCGAAACGACACGCGCGAGATCGGACAGCCGGAATTCGTTGCCTTGCGTGGCGGCCGGACCGGCGGCCAGGCTCGGAGATTGGGCGGCTTTCTGTGCCATCGACACTCGGTACTCGCCTGGCCGGAATCCTTCCGGCGCGAAGACCCGTGTTTAGCGCCCGATGAGCTTAGGAAACGTTAACCGAGCTCTGCGCCGTCCTGGCACAAAGGCCCGGCGCGGCGGGCTCGCCGGGGAGTTCGAGGCCGGGCAGCGGCGCCGCGTCCGGCAGCGGCATCCTGCCGCCACCCTTCTCGAGACAGACGCGCACCACGCCGGGATCGTCCCACGGCACGTCGTGATGAGCCGTGGCGAGATAGGCGCTCGCCGGGTCCCGGCTCCACTCCTGGGGAAACAGCGCCACCACGGCCAATTCGGTGGCGGCGGGACGGTCCGTCGCCTGTCTGGCCATCCGGGCAAGCGCCGCCGGACAATCGAGTCCCGGGCCCCAAGCCATGGCCGCGATCTGGGTGGCGCGGGGGTTGAGTTCGATGAAGTGCAGTGCGCCCTCTCCGTCGCGCATGAAATCCAGCCCGTGCAGTCCCGAAAGCCCGAACCGCGCCGCAAGCGTCCGTGCCGCCGCGTCCATCTCGGGCGACGCGACCCGCCGGACGACGGAAGCCGGTCCGCCGGGCTTGGACTCCATCAGCACTTCGACATGGACCATGGCCAGCACCGCACCCTGCCAGCAGGCGAACGCCGTGTTGGCCGGCGTGCCCGCGACAAAGGCCTGCAGGCTGATCGCGGGCGGCGGGGGCGCGAGCGCGTCGACGGCATGATGAAGATCGCGCCGCCGCCAGGCGCGCGCCAGACCGCGCGGCCAGGACACCGGCGTCTTCAAGCGGCGATAGGCCTCGAACGCTTCACCGCGCGTGGCGGCGAAGGCGACACCCTCCCCGCCCCAGCTTCCATCGGTCTTCAAGACGGCCGGCAATCCGACATGGCCGAGCGCGTAGTCCAGAACCGCCTCGCTCGTCACCGCGACGGTCTTGGGCGCGACGATGCCTTGCTCCCGCGCGACGGCGATCTGGCCGACGCGCGAGAGCAACGTTTCATATTGCGCGAGCTCGCCCAGCGACCGCGCCGCGACATCGCCCCCGAACTTCAACAGGTGCCGCACCATGCGGTCGTCGCATGGGACGATCAGGTCCGGCTCGGCCTCTGCGAGCGCCGCGGCCAGCGATGCCAACGGCGCGGCGGGGCGATAGGGATGATGCCTCTCCACATGGCGGCTTTCCCGGACCGGCGCGCGCGCCGGCGCCAGCGCCTGCACCGCGCAGCCGGACTGCGCGAACGCGCCCGCGAGACGGGCGGACGCCGGCCAATCGGTGGTGCTGGCGATGAGGACGCGGGCGGTCATGCGCGCCACGGTATATCCACAGCCTCAACCATTCCTGAACGCCGTCGCTTGGCCCGAATCCTGAAACTTCCCGCCCGAAGGCCGTCAAAGAGCCTCATTGCCGTCTCGCAACGGGACCATTCCCAAAACGGGACGGCGTCAATATCGCGGAGCGGGTCATGCGGGCAGTTTGCGACGTAGCCATCATCGGCGCCGGGCCATACGGCCTTTCCCTTTCGGCGCATCTGAGCGCGGCGGGCGTCTCGCACCGCATCTTCGGCAAGCCGCTCGACACCTGGCGCCATCACATGCCCAAGGACATGATGCTGAAGTCCGACGGCTTCGCCTCGAACCTTTCCGCGCCGTCGCCCGATTCCACGCTCAAGGCCTATTGCGCCGCGCGCGGCCTTACCTATCACGACACCGATCTGCCGGTGCGGCTCGAAGTGTTCAATGAATACGCCACTTGGTTCCAGCGCCGCTTCGTGGCCAATCTCGAGGCGGTGCACGTGGCGCGCATCGAGCGCGAGGCGCAGCACTTCGCCGTGTGGCTCGAAACCGGCGAGCGTTTCTCCGCCAAGGCGGTGGTGATGGTGCCCGGCGTCACCTGGTTCGCGCACACGCCCAAGGCGCTGAAGGCGCTGCCGAATTGGGCGCTGTCGCACAGCTACGACCATCGCGACCCAGCACAGTTCAAAGGCCGCCGCGTGGCGGTGATCGGCGGCGGTTCCTCGGCCATCGATCTCGCCGCAAGCCTCCAGGCGGCTGGCGCGGACGTCGATCTCATCGCCCGCGCGGATGAACTCCAATTCCATTCCGCGCCGGACGGCGGCGACTCTTCGCTCTTGAAACAGTTGCAGCGGCCCGCGAGCGGCATCGGCCCCGGCTGGCGTTCGTTCCTCTGCGCCGGCGCGCCGCTTCTCTTCCACCGCATGCCCGAACCGTTCCGCCTGCGCGTCACCCGCCGTCATCTCGGTCCCGCCGCCGGCTGGTTCATGCGCGCGCGCGTCGAAGGAAAGCTCCCCGCACTGCTCGGCCGCGAGGTCGTGGCGGCCGATGCCGCCGACGGCATCGTGGCGCTGACACTGAAGGATCGCGAAGGCCGGATGAAATCGCTGTGCTACGATCACGTGATCGCGGCCACCGGCTACCGGCCCGATCTCTCGCGCCTGCCGTTTCTGCCCAAATCGCTTTCGCGACTGATCGCGGCGGTGAACGACACCCCGGTCCTGTCGGACAATTTCGAGACCAGCGTGCCCGGCCTCTACGCCACCGGCCCTATCGCCGCCAATGCCTTCGGCCCGTTGATGCGCTTCATGGTCGGCGCCGAATTCGCCGCCCCACGCCTCGCGGCGCATTTGAAGCGCAAATTCGGCGCGCGCGCGTCCGCTCAGGCGGCTTGAAGGTTCAATGGTGCTTTGAAATCGGATTCTCAATTCCCTCATTCGTCATCACCCGGCTTGTCCGGGTGATCCAATTGGGTTGCCCGCATGAAGCGGACAATGACGACTGTGGAAGAAGTAACCCACTGCGAAACCACCCCAAGAACGGAACCACGCGATCCGCCAACCGCCGGTAACCAGAGGCGGGCAGGAAGATCTGCAAGAACACCACGAGCGTCAGTTTCGGCGCATAGCAGCCGCGCATCACCGCATCGAGATAAAGCTTCAGCGCGCGCCGGCGATTGTCCCGCGCCACGAGTTTCGCATAAGCCCAGCCGCGGCAGCCATAATAGGCCCTTGCCGGAATCTCGGCGCGGTGCGTCTCGAGCCACACCGCCAGCCGCTCGCTCTTTCCGCGCGCCGACGTGCGGCCGGGATCGGCTTGATCCGTCCACGTCGCGCCCGGCGTCTCGGCCATGACGAACTTGCAGCCCGCGAGAAACAGCCTGATCGCGAAATCGGCGTCTTCGGCCATGCGCAGAGTCTCGGAATAGCGCACGCGCCCGGCGATCCCGCGCGGCACGGCGAGCGTGATGGTCGGCACGAAGCCGCGATCCGCGAACAGATAATCCGCCATGTGCTCGCCTTCGCGGATGGCGCGCGGCGGCTTCAGGAACCGCCGTCCGCGCCCGCGATCCACGATCGTGCGGGCATAACCCGCCGTGTTCGGCCGGCTCTCCAACAATTCCCGCATGGTCCGAAGATGATGCGGCAGGAACACGTCGTCGGAATCGAGAAAGGCCACCAGCGTTCCGTGCGCCAGATCGATCCCGGCATTGCGCGCCGCGCCGCCGCCGGCATTGGCCTGGCGGTGGAAACGGATGCGCGGATCGGCGAACGACTCCGCGACCGCCTTCGGATCGTCGGCGGAGCCGTCGTCCACCACGACGATCTCGAAATCCCGCTCGGTCTGCGCCAGCACCGACCGCAGCGCGCGCCCGAGCGCGGCGGCCCGGTTGAAGACCGGGATCACGACGGTAAAGAACGGCGCCGTCATGACCGCCTTGCCTCGCGCGCGCCGGTGTAGAGAAGCGCGAGCGTCATCAGCGCCATGCCCCAGGTGGGCACCGAATTGCCCAGGAAATCGGACTCGACGAAATTGTGGAGGACCAGGAACACGAACAGCGCGAACAAAAGCTGCTTCAAGCGAAGCGGCATTTCGTCATGCCGGAAGAACAGGATCAGCGGTGCGGCGACCAGCGCGATCAGCATCAGCACCAGCCCGACACAGCCCGTCGTCAGCAGTATTTCGAGATACGCGTTGTGGCCCTCGCCGATGCTGGTCAGCCACGACGTGCCTACATAGGAGAAGATCGGCGAACGCGCGCCCGGATTGGCGAACAGCCCGAAACCCGAGCCGAGCACCGGATGATCGCGGGCGTAGCGCAATTCCGCGTCCCAGATCGCGGTGCGGCCGGTGACGTTCTGCGGATCCTGCAGGAAATGCGCGATCGTCTGCCATTCGAGCGCGACCGCCGCCGCGCCCGCCACCAACGCCAAAGCGGCGGCGACGAACAGGATGCCGCGGTCGAGTTCGTTCCGCATCGCCACGCCATAGACCGCGCCCGCGGCCAGCGCCACGGGCAACAGCGCCAATGACGTCTTCGACCATGTCATGACCAGGAACGCGACCGCCGCCGCCAGCGCCAGCAACTGCCAGCGCCGCTTTTCCTCCAGCCACCAATAGAAGAACACCATCGCCGAATTGGCGCAGATCGCGCCGGCGATGTTCTTGTGGGTGTGCACGCCGCGCCAATCGCCGGCCAGGCCTTGCTCGAAATCGTCCGGCTGATGGATCGCCCCCTTGACGAAGATCACCGACAGCCAATCGGCGGCCAGCACCGCAAGCAGAACGTACCGCCAGATGGCGAGGCTGCGTTCCGCGCCCAGAAGATCGACGCTGAGGAACATCGACCACACCAGGATCGCCTGCAGCGCCGCGCGGCGGAAGGTGATGTCGGGCTCCGACGACCACGCGGTGCTCATCAGGCACCAGGCAAGCAACAGCGCCATCGGAATGGGCACGATCGTCACCAGCGAAAGCCCGCGCCGCGCGATGGCATAGCCGGCGATCGCCAGGAACACGCCCAGGAAACTCGCCTGGCGCAACAGATCGCCCGCCATCGCGCTCATGTCGCGTGCGGCGACCGATGCCGCGTCGCGCGGGATGAACGGCGTGAACTCGACATAGAACAGAAGCAACAGGGCGGCGAAGGCCGCCTCCAGCGCCCACGACGATGACGTCCGCGCATCCGCGGCGCCGAATTGCTCACGCACCATGGACAATGGCGTACTCGTCGTAACGGCGCCCGGTCATCGCCGCGATCTTGCCCGCGGCCCGGAACAGGCGGCGCAGCGCGTCGGCCGCGCGATTCGGCACGATGCCGAAGATGACCAGAGCCGGCGGCAACAACAAGAGCACGCCCGCGATCTTGGCCATTTCCTTTGCGACCGCGGGCGCGGACGGCCGGTGCTTCAGGAACACCCGCATGTCGGAATTGCCGTTGGAATAGGCGCGGGCGAGCGCCCATTTGAGCGACAGCCGCGACCGGGGCACGAAGGCGTACGCGACCGCTCCGTCGGCCCAGGCGAAGCGCGCGCCTTGCGCCTTCATGCGGGTGAAGAAATCGAGATCCTCTCCGCCCGTCAGGCCGAACGCGAGATCGAACCACGGCCTGGGCATCGCCTCGAGAGCAGCGCGAGCGATCAGCGCATTGGAGGTGCTCTCCACCAGCGGGATCGGCCCGCTTCGTCCGCGCCAATCGGTGATGCCGTCGCAATACGAAGCCAGCAATCCCGGCGCGGTTTCATGCACCCGCAGCACCGCGCCATGCAGCGCATGGGCCTTGGTCTCCGCCTGCGCCCGCAGGAATGCATCGAGCCAATTCGCCGCCGGCCACTCGTCGTCGTCGAGCATGGCCATGAAGTCCCAGCGCTTCCGAAGCGCGTGTTCGGCCAGCGCGTTGCGCGCCTGCGCGATGCCGCGCTCCGGCGCCACGAACGCCTCCAGCGGCCAGCGATAGCCGCGCGCCAGGACCTTGAGGCACACGTCCAATCCTTCCTGCCCCTCGGCATCGTTGTCGGCGACGAGCACCGACACGCGCGTCTCAGTCTTCAGATTGGCCAAGGCCGACAGCAGCCGCTCCAATCCGTTCGGCCGGCGGAATGTCGGGATGCAGACGATGACGTCAGCCATGCGCCGCTCTCCACGCGCGCGCGAGCCCTTGCGTGCGCGCCGCCATCAGGGCATCGCCCATCAGGATTCCGCCCAGCGACGCCACCGGTCCCGCGACCGCGAGCAACGCAAGCGTCGATACGACAGACAGGATGCTGGCGGCGACGCCGGCATCGGCCAGCGGCTTGAACGCGCCGGCCGCCTGCAGCATCACCGATTCCGGCGTGCGGAACGCGCGCACCGCCACGATGGCGGCCGAGATCGCCGCCACGATCAGCACGTCGTGCAGGCCGTAGCCCTTCTTCAGCAACAATTCCGGAAACCACATCAGGACCGCGCCCGCGAGCAAGACCGTCGCGAGCCAGATTGCCCCGATGGCGGTTCGAAATTCCTTAACGGTTTGGAAGGCATGCGCCCCGTTCCCGGCGGCGATGGCCCGGGCCATGGAGGCCCGCTCGCGGTCCGGCAGCGCCGTCAGCGCCAGCGACACCGGCCGCATCAGAAGCCCGCCGATGGCCAACAGCGCGAACGCCTTGGGCCCGGCGAGGAAAGTGACCAGATAGGCGTGGGCATTGACGGTGATCTCGGTCAGCACCACGCCCATCAGCGACCAGCGTGTGAGATCGCGCCAGATCGGCGCGTATGCCCGCAAGCTGCCGTTTCCCGGCCGGACCTGCCGCTTCAGATAGTCGAGCCCGAAGAACGACAAGCTGATCGCCGCCGCCGCCAGCAGAACCATGGCGCCGCTCGCGATCGAAAGCCGGTGCAGCGCCAAGAGCGCGAAAAGCCCCGCCATCAGCAGTCCCGCATAGACGAGATCGGACAGTGCCGCGCGCAGCGGCCGTTCCAGCACGTAAGCCAGGCAGCGCGCGAACCAGCGAAGCGCCATTAGCCCGCCATACGCGCCCAGCACCGCCGCCAGCGCCAAGCCGGCACCGCTCACCGTCAGTGCGGCCGTCACCGCGCAAGCGGCGAGGGCCGCGTAGACCAGATTGGCCTTCAGATGCGTGCCGAGTTCCGGCCCATCGAGCTTGGTCCACGAATGCAGCGTCGCGCCCAGCGACGCGCCCAGAAGCGCGCCCGACACGCTCAAGGCGAAGGGCACGATCACCAGAAGGAACGAGAACAGCCCGAAATCCGCCGGCGCCAGCGTGCGCAGGAACACGAACGACGCCACGAAATGCGCCCCGGAAACGGCGAACGGCCCGACCGCCGCCAGCCCGTAGCGCCCGGCAAGCCGGACCACGCGCGCGCGCGGAGGCGCGGCGTCGATCGTTTCCGGCTGGGACAGGCTTGCAATCATGGCCGCGGCTTCGGGGGCTGCTACGCCCCGCCTTGCACGACCGATGCCGAAAAAGTGCGCGTCATCAGCAGAAAAGCCGCCACCGGATTGGTTACCGCGTAGCGCCAGAACAGCCGCTTGGGCTCGCGCGCAAGCCGGTAGAGCCATTCGAGGCCCGCGGTCCGCATCCATTCGGGCGCGCGCGCGTAATCGCCGGCCGCGAAGTTGAAGCAACCGCCGCAAGTGACGACCCAGCCCACCTTCAAACGCTGCCGGTTGCGGACGCAGAACTCATATTCCTTGGGCACGCCCAGCCCCACCCACAGCACGTCGGCACCGCTCTCATTGATGGCGTCCACCACCGCCGCTTCTTCGGCGCGGGTGAAGTAACCGTCGCGGCGGCCCGCGATCTTGAGGCTGGGATGCTTGCTTGCCAGATCCGCGGCACAGGCGGCGTTCACCGCCGCTGTCGAACCGAGCAGATAGAAGCTCAACCCGGCGGCTTCGGCCGCCGCCGCCGCGTCGAACAGGAAGTCGGTGGTGGCGCTGCGCTCCGGGATCGCCGTTTCGGACAGCCACTTCGACGCCGCCACGACCGGCTGCCCATCGGCATGCACGATGTCGGCCTGGGCGAACAGGTGGCGGAATTCGCCATCCATCGCCGAAAGCGCGATAGCGTGACCGTTCACGGCGAATACCAGGCGCGCTGGCCGTTCGTCGGCGCGCGCGGCCAGGCAGTCGCCCGCCATCAGATCGGCGAGTTGCCCGCGGCCGACGCATGCCGTCTCGACACCGCCCGCCACCACGCGCGCATAGACGCGCGCACCGCTGCGGCGCTCGGGCCGTGCAATCGTTGCCGCGCGCATCAGTAGGCGTTCCGGCGGCGCAGCACCTCGTAAGGCGTGCGCAGGAGAATCAAGAGATCGAGCGCGAAACCCGCATGCGCGGCGTACCACGCGTCCAGATCGACGCGCGCGCGCATGTCGGCCAGCGTCGGCGTCTCGCCGCGATGGCCGTGGATCTGCGCCCAGCCGGTGATGCCGGGCTTCACCGTCTGGCGCAGCCCGTAATGGCCGATCAGCCCGCCATAGAACACGTCATGCGCCTCGGCATGGGGGCGCGGCCCGACCAGCGACATCTCGCCCTTCACCACGTTCAGAAGCTGGGGCAATTCGTCGAAACTGAAGGCGCGCAGCAACCGTCCGATGCGGGTGATGCGGGCATCGTTGGCGGTGGCCTGGCGGATGACGGAACCGTTCTCTTCGACCGTCATGGTCCGGAGCTTCAGGATGGTGAACGGCACCCCGCCCCGCCCCAGCCGCGTCTGGCGGAACAAGGCTGGACCTTCGGATTCCAGCCGGATCAGCGCGCCCAGCACCAGGAGCAGCGGCGTCAACAGCACCAGCGCCGGCAGCGCGACCGCAAGATCGAGCGCGCGCTTCGCCGTGGCGTACAGCGGAACGCCGCGCGGAGCCGGACGGGTGGAGGACCGTCCGGCTTCCGCGAAACTCTCCAGCGGGAAGCTTTCGCTGGCGGCATTCAGATGGGGAACGCTCACGTGCAACCTGGGGGTCGAAGGTGCACGCGCGTCGCTGCATCCGGCGCGCCAGCTTTCCGGCGCGGATTTGTCTCAGGACCGAACGCGGGAAGGCCGGGCTTGAAGCGGCGTCACTCGGCCCGTGCCGGAACGGGACTGACGAGGCGTCCCGAATTGGGACTGACGGCGCTGCCGGCGTTCAGGGCGCGCTGCCGGCGCACCAGCCGCGGATTGGCCAATCGCATCAGCGGCAAGAGCGAGGCCAGATGCGTCTCGCGCGGCTCGATCTCGATGCGCGGCATCAGGAACGGATTGCGGCTCGCGTCCAGCGTGCCGGAAAGCGTGGTGAACGCGCGCGCGAAGCCCGCGTCGCGCACTGCGCGCCAGGCCTCGGCCGACACGTCGTCCACATTGCCGAAGGGATAGGCGAAGACGCGCGGCGCCTTGCCCAGCTCCGCCGCCAGCCGCGTATGCGAGGTCCGGGCCTGCGCCGCCAACTGCGCCGGGCTTTGCCGCGCGCTCATCGCCCAATGTGCGTGCGCGTGCGCGCCGATCTCCACGCCTTGCGCGGCAAGCGCGCGTACCTCTTGCCAAGTGAGAAAGCGTTCCGACGGATACCGCGCCAAAAGCGCATCGCGGTTCGGCAGCGCCGCCGCCATGGCCTGCACCGCTTCCCTTGCGCGTTCCGCTTCGTTCCGGCGCAGCCACGCAATGCCCCGCCGCGCGGCGATCTCGCGATTGCCGCCGTTCAACACCGCGGCCTCGGGAAGATGGGGAATGCGATAGCTTCCCGCCGGTGCGAAATGAAAGAACAGCCGCGCCACGAAGAACGGATTGGCCTCGCCCGTGTCGATATGATGCGTGCTGACGAACAGCGTCCACGGCAGGCCCAACGCCGCCAGCACCGGCGCCGCGATGCCGAACAGATTGGCATAGCCGTCATCCGACATCAGGAACACCGCGCGCGCGTGTTTCTCCGGCTTTTTCAGCACCTCGTCCATCGCGGCGTAGGGCAGAACGTCGAAGTCCCGCTTCAGCGCGGCCGCGAGGCGGCGGAACGCATCCAAAGACATATGATTGACCTGCACGCGCGGATCGGCCGTCTCGCGCTCCACGCCGTGGAAGAACAACGCCGCCGGCCGTCCAAACGGCCGCGCCAGCGCGGGCGGAAGCGCGCGCGCGGCAAGGCTCAAGATTTGGCGAGGCGACGGCATCGCCCAATGATGGCGCCATCCCGCTTAAGCACGCATTAACCGGGCAGGAATGTTTCCTCCCCCGTTTTACGGGGGAGGTGCCGAGCGCGCACCTTGCGCGCGAGGCGGAGGGGGTGGAGGTGAACGAACAGGATAGAACACCGCCACCCCCTCCGCCTCTCCGCCGTGCGGAGAGCCACCTCCCCCGCTAAGCGGGGGAGGAAAATCGATGCAAAGATGACCTAAACTCCGCCCATGTTCACCCACCGCATCCTCGGCGTCATCCTGGCAGGCGGGTCGAGCGTTCGCTTCGGCGGCGACAAGGCGCGCGCACCGCTTGCGGGCCGGCCGCTGATCGCGCACGTCGCCGTCCGCGCCGCACCGCAAGTGGACCGGCTGTTCGTCAATGCCGGCGAACCGATCGATGGCGTGAGCTGCGAACTGCTGCCCGACCGCGATCCCGGCGAGGGTCCGCTCGCCGGCATCCTCGCCGCGCTGGCCTATGCCGAAGCGAACGGCTTCACCCATGTCATGAGCTTCGCCTGCGACACGCCGTTCCTGCCCACCGACGCGGTGTCGCGGCTTGCGCGCGCGCTCGGCGGCGGCGGCGATTATGCCGTGGCGCGGCGCGGCGGCGACATCCATCGCGTCTTCGCGCTGTGGCCCGCCTCCTGCCGCGCGCGCCTGACCGAGGGCTTTGCAAATGGCATCCGTTCGCTGCGGCAGGTCGAGCGCGTGCTTGATCCGGTCTTCGCGGACTTTCCCACCGTGGGCAATGGGCCGGATGGCGATGAATTCTTCAACATCAACACCCAAAGCGACCTGAAAATTGCGCGAAGCTGGCTCGAACGCGCCACGCCGTGATTGGATTGCCGGGGACCATCGGTTAGAATCCGAGGGCCCTGGAGCCGCGATGTTCAAGACCACCGAGACGCGCAAGGCCAAACAATGGCGCAATGCAACCGGCGCCAGCGAGATCGCGCGCGCGCTGGCGGACGAAACGCCCATCGGCATCCTCTACAACGGCAAGCCGCATGTGGTGATGATGGCGACGCCGTCGGACGTGGCCGATCTCGCCATCGGCTTCACCATCACCGAACGCATCGCCCCATACGACCGGATCGAAGAGGTGCGCGTTGAGGAACGCGCCGAGGGCATCAATGCCGATGTCATCCTCACCAAGGAAGCGCAGCGCGACGTGGTGCGCGCGCGCGTGCGCACGCTGGAAGGCCGGTCGAGCTGCGGGCTCTGCGGCGTGCAGCGGCTGAAATCCGCCGTGCGTCCGCTCTCCGATGTCGGCGAGGGTTTCTCCGTCACGCGCAAGGCGATCCAGCGCGCCATAGACCGGCTGGACACGATGCAGGATCTGGGACAGGCAACCCGCGCCACCCACGCCGCGGCCTGGGCCGACGCGGGCGGCGAAATCCTTTTGATGCGCGAAGACGTCGGCCGCCACAACGCGCTCGACAAGCTCGTCGGCGCCGCCGCGCGCGCCGGGCTCGATCCCGCGCAAGCCTTCGCAATCATCACCAGCCGCTGCTCATATGAAATGGTCGAGAAGGCCGCGATGGCGGGGCTTTCGATTCTGGCCGCGGTGTCGGCGCCCACCGCGCTCGCCATCCGCAAGGCGGAAGAGGCCGGCCTCACGCTCATCGCGCTCGCCCGCGCCGACGGCCACACGGTCTTCACGCGTCCCGATCGGGTCAAGGAAAGGCGCGTGCGCGAGGCAAGGCGCGAAACGGCAAAGGTATAGGCGTGTCTTCTGTCGTCACACCGGATTGGAACGAGGCCCGCGCGCGCGACGTGATCGCGCCCTTTGCGGACATCGACGGCGGCCTGTTGCCCGCGCTCAACGCGCTGCAGGCGGAATTCGGCTACATCCCGAAGGCGGCGGTGGCGCTGATCGCGCAGGAATTCAACATCAGCAAGGCTGACGTCTTCGGCACCGTCACCTTCTATCACGACTATCGCTTCGACAAGCGGCCGGGCAGGCATGTGCTGAAGCTCTGCCGCGCCGAGGCGTGCCAGGCATTGGGCGCGGTCAAAGTCGCCGACGCCGCGAAGAAGAAGTTGAATCTCGATTGGCACCAGACCGGCGCCGATGGCGAATGGACGCTGGAGCCGGTGTTCTGTCTCGGCCTTTGCGCCAGCGGCCCCGCCGCGATGCTGGACGGTCAGGTGATCGGCGGCCTCGACGACGCCGGCATCGCCGGCATCATCGAAAAAGGCGAAGCCTGATGCGCGCGCGGCTGTCCAAGGACGCGGTGGCCGATGCCTTCGGCGTCAGGCACGTCGCCGCGGCGCTCGCCGGCCACGACGTCACGCGCGTGGGCTCGCGCGGGCTGTGCTGGCTCGAACCGCTGCTCGAAATCGAAACGCCGCAAGGCTGGCGCGCCTTCGGCCAGGTGTCGAAAGACGACGTGCCCGCGATCCTGGAATCCGTGCGCGACGGCACCCCGCACAAATCCGCGCTGGGCGACATCGAGGCGCATCCGTTCCTGAAGGCGCAGACCCGTCTCACCTTCGCGCGCACCGGCCTCATCGATCCCGATTCCATCGAGGATTACGCCAGGCATGGCGGCTTCACCGGCCTCAAGCGCGCCTTCGAGCTCGGCCCAAGCAAAATTCTCGAGGAAGTTGCGAACGCGGGCTTGCGCGGGCGCGGCGGCGCGGGCTTTCCCGCCGGCATCAAATGGAAGGGCGCGGCCGATGCGCCGGGCCGAACCAAATACGTCGTCTGCAACGCGGATGAAGGCGATTCCGGCACCTATGCCGACCGCATGCTGATGGAAGGCGATCCGTTCCTTCTGATCGAAGGTATGATCGTCGCCGGCATCGCCATCGGCGCGGTGCGCGGCTATCTCTACATCCGCAGCGAATATCCCCACGCCATCGCCGCCATGCGCCGCGCCGCCGCCACCGCGCGCGACCACGGGCTTCT
>Ga0335083_10006227_pt1 | contig 14977 bp, 14 predicted proteins | sample Lox_Sample_42_FD_206716 | JGI IMG/M metagenome (GOLD analysis project Ga0335083, IMG submission 206716) | Soil microbial communities from Loxahatchee National Wildlife Refuge, Florida, United States - Lox_Sample_4.2 | ecosystem: Environmental > Terrestrial > Soil > Wetlands | place: USA... | reverse complement strand
CCGCGCCGGGCGTCACCGGCTGCGCGGTGCGCTGGACCAGGAACCGGTCCCCTCGGTCACGGCCGGCTGGCCGCCCTCGATCAGGCCCGCCCCCCTGACGTCCCATGCGCCCGACGGCGGGTCGCCGGTCGCATCGGCCCCCTCTTCCGCTGGCCGGTAAACGATCTCCCACATGCGCTGCCTGAACAGCGCGTCGGCGTCGGCCTGGCGAGCAGGGACGCGGCGTCCCGACGGGTCGTCCTGGTTGATCCGCTCGTCCCAGACCAGGTTCCAGCCGAAGCGCCGGCGGCCGAAGTAACGGTTCCACACAACGGTCACCGCGCCGACGACCGCCGCGGTGGCGATCGGCCCTGCCAGGTCCCAGTAATGGGCGTTGAGCCACGAGCCGGCTGAGTTGAGCGTCCTGTTGATCCCGTCCGCGACAGAAGGCACGGACGAAAACATACCGGGACAATCCTGTCCGGTACTGGGTTACTGCCCCACGCGTCCGTCGATGCGCTCGCGCAGCAGGTCGGCGTGGCCGTTGTGCCTGGCGTACTCCTCGATCATGTGCACAAGAAGCTCGCGCAGCGAGACCGGTTCCCCCAGCGAGTCGGTGCCGACGAAGTCGAAGTCGTGGTCGGCGACGAACTCATTCGCGAACGCCATCTCCTCGCGCCAGGCGGCCCACGCCTCCTTGACGACCTCGGGGTCGGGATGAGCGCCGTTGAAGTCGCCGTCCGGGTCTTCCGCCGTCTGGTAGCGCTTGGCCAGGTCGCCGTTGCCGGCGAAGCGGCGCCTGAACCAGGTCCGCTCGACCTCGGCCATGTGCCTGATCAGGCCGAGCAGGGACATCGTCGACGGCTCGACGGAACGGCTCGCCAGCTGGGCCGCGTCCAGGTCCGCGCACTTCAGTTCCAGGGTGAGCCGCTGGCCGCGGAGAAACTCGGTCAGCGTCGCCCGCTCGCCGCCCAGCCTCGGACCGCCCTCGCGGGGGTCATCCGCCGGGTCGATGAACAGGTCAGCGCGGTGCTGGGGGGTCGTCATGCGCAAAATGTTATCCCGAGGTAATTCGCCGGGTCGATGGCGCCGTCATCCCGCGGCCGGCCCGTTGAGGCAATCGGCAGCGGCCTTGCGGAACGCGGCGACCAGGCGGCCGCGGTCGGCGGCGCGGGTGGCGAGCACGACGTGGCCCGGCTCCACGCCCTCCAGCGGGATCGTCGTCAGGTCCGGGCGCATGGTGCCGCTGACGTGGATGCCCGCGGGGATGATGGCGACCGCCTGGCCCGCCGCGATCAGCTCGTTCTTGTCCTCGATCGAGTCGACGAGCGGGCCGTCCGGCGCCGGGCTGCCGTCCGGGCGCGGGTCGATGCGCCAGTAGGCGTTCCACACCGGGTCGCGCATCCGCGGTATCGGCTCGCCCGCGATGTCGTCGAGGGTGACCGACTCCTTGCCCGCGAGCCGGTGATCGACGGGCACCGCGAGCAGGCGCGGCTCGTCGTACATGATCGTCACCAGCAGGCCGTCGGTCTCCAGCGGCAGCCGGGTGACCACCGCGTCGACGCGGTGATCGAGCAGCGCCGCGCGCGGCTCGTTCCACTCCAGGTGCAGGGACTGCACGTCGGCGTCGGGGTGCTGGCGGCGCAGCAGCCGGACCGCAGGGGTGACGATGATCCCCGGGGTGTAGCCGATGGTGATCCTGCTTGGCTGCGCGGCGGCCTTGGTCTCGGCCGCCGCGGTCGCGGCCGCGCGGAGCAGCGACCTGGCGCGCGGCAGGAACACCTCGCCCGCCGCGGTGAGCGCTGTCCCCTGCGGAGTGCGGTCGAACAGCCGCGCGCCCAGCTGCCGCTCCAGGCGGGCGATCTGCCGGCTCAGCGACGGCTGCGCGATCAGCAGGTCGGCCGCGGCGCGGCCGAAGTGCCGGTGCTGCGCGACGACCGTGAAGTAGCGGACGAGGCGCAAGTCAAGATCGGCGGGCATTGCCCTGGGTGGCTCCACCCCGCTAAGAGTAATGCACCTCCAAGGGGGCGACCACGAGGCAGCAGACTGTCTGAGCTGCTGCGATGCCTGGTCGGTATCGCGTGGTGCGGAACGGGTCTTGGACGCGGCAGCTCAGTACGCGGCACCGTGGAGTGACAGGAAATCCACTCGAATCGAGGGCTCAATCATGCGCGTGTTCGTCACCGGGGCGACCGGGTTCATCGGGTCCGCCGTCGTGCGGGAACTGCTTAGCGCCGGTCACCAGGTGACCGGGCTGGCGCGGTCGGACAAGGCCGCGGCGGCGGTCGAGGCCGCCGGGGCGCAGGTGTTCCGCGGCTCGCTCGAGGACACCGGCGGGCTTGCCGCCGCGGCCGCGGCGGCCGACGGCGTCATCCACACCGGGTACATCCACGACTTCTCCGCCACCGGCAACCCGGCGGCGGCCGCCGCCGTGGACGGTGCTGCCATCGCGGCGGTCGGCGAAGCCCTGGGGGGGACCGGCAAGCCGTTCGTCGTCGCTTCCGGGCTGCCCGCGGCCGAGCCCGGCCAGGTCGTCACCGAGGAGGTGGCCGCGACGGAGAACCCGCACTGGCCGCGGGTGTCCGAAGTTGAGCGGGTGCCCGCGGGGACGCTGCTCAACGCGATCGGGGACGAGGGCGTGCCGTTCCGCGACATGGCGGAGACGATCGGGCGGCACCTCGACGTGCCGGTGAAGTCGATCACCGCCGAGGAGTCAGCTAGGCACTTCGGCACGTTCGCGGCGTTCGCCGCGTTCGACGTGCCGGCGTCGAGTGCGCGGACGCGGGAGCGGTTCGGCTGGCGTCCCGTCGAGCCCGGGCTCATCGCGGATCTCGACCAGGGGCACTACTTCACCGTTCCGGATCATCGGCGGTCATTAGCGGACGGCGACCTCGTCTCGATTAGGCTGCCTGCATTGACAGGCTTCCTAATTCCGGTGTCACCGTCGCGTCGCGGGTGCTGGCGATCCTCGGCAGCTTCGACGCGCGGCACCGGGCGCTGACGCTGAGCGAGATCGCGCGGCGGGCCGGGCTGACGCTGCCGACCGCGCACCGGCTGGTCGCCGAGCTCGCGGCGTGGGGCGCGCTGCGCCGGACCGGCGGCGGCGAGTACGTGATCGGGCGGCGGCTGTGGGACCTCGGGCTGCTCGCGCCGGTGCAGACCGGGCTGCGCGACGTCGCCGCGCCGTTCCTGCAGGATCTGTACGGGGCGACGATGGCGACCGTGCACCTGGCGGTGCGGGACGGCACGCAGGTGCTGTACCTGGACCGGCTGTCCGGGCACACGTCCGTGCCCGTGGTCAGCCGGGTCGGCGCCCGGCTGCCGCTGCACTCGACCGGCGTCGGCAAGGTGCTGCTCGGCTACGCGCCGGCCGAGGTGCGGCACGCGGTGCTGTCCCGGCCGCTCGAGCGGTTCACCGCGTACACGATCGTCGCGCCTGGACGCCTGGAGGAGGAGCTGCGCCGGGTGCCGCGCGACGGGTACGCGACCACGAGCGAGGAGATGACGCTCGGCGCCTGCTCGATCGCCGTGCCGGTGTTCGCGGGGGATTCCGTGGTCGCGGCGCTCGGGCTCGTGCTGTCCGACCTGCGCGCCCGTACGCGGCTCGTACCGGCGCTGCGGGTGGCGGCCCGCGGCATCGGGCGCAGCCTGGACTCGGCGGGACCTGACTTCCGGGCCTGACTTCCTGGCCTGACTTCCTGGCCTGACTTCCTGGCCTGCACTTCCGGTGAACGGAAGTGCAGTATGGCACGCAGGGCATCGGTGGCCCTATAAAGGGCTGCATGCGGACTGACGTTGCCATCATCGGGGCCGGACCGGCCGGACTGTTGCTCGCCCACCTGCTCGCCCAGGACGGGATCCAGTCGATCGTGATCGAGTCGCGGACGCAGGAGTACGTCGCGGCGCGGATCAGGGCAGGCATCCTGGAGAGCTCAAGCGTTGACCTGCTGACCTCGGTCGGCCTCGGCGCGGGGGTGCAGGCGCACGGCGACGAGCACCGCGGCATCTACCTGCAGTGGCCGTCGGAGCGTCATCACCTGGACTTCGTCGACATGGTGGGGCGCAGCGTGTGGGTGTACGGGCAGACCCAGCTGCAGGCGGACCTGGTGGCAGCGAGCGAGGCGGCGGGCCGGACGGTGTTCTACGACACGTCCGACGCCGAGTTGCATGACCTGGAGACCGACCACCCTCATCTCACGTTCACCGACGCCGCCGGAACGCCGCAGCGAATCGACGCGCTGGCGGTGGCGGGGTGCGACGGGTCGTTCGGGCCGAGCCGCGCGGCGATGCCGTCGGATAAGCGCGACTCGTGGGAGCGCGTCTACCCCTACTCCTGGCTCGGCATACTCGCCGACGTGGCGCCGTCCACCGACGAGCTGATCTACGCCTGGCATCCCGACGGCTTCGCCATGCACTCGATGCGCTCCGCCACCGTCAGCCGCCTGTACCTGCAGGTGCCGAACGGCACCGAGGTCGACAGCTGGTCCGACGAGCAGATCTGGGACGCGCTCGCGACCCGGCTCGGGCATTCCGGCTGGACCCTCACCTCCGGGCCCATCACCGAGAAGAGCGTGCTGCCGATGCGGTCCTTCGTCCAGTCGCCGATGCGGCACGGGCGGCTGTTCCTGGCCGGCGACGCCGCGCACACCGTGCCGCCGACCGGCGCGAAGGGACTCAACCTGGCGATCGCCGACGTGGCGCTGCTCGCCCCGGCGCTTGGCCAGCTGGTGCGGAAGAACGATTTCGCGCTGGCGGACGCCTACTCGGACACGGCGCTGCGCCGGGTGTGGCGGTGCGAGCACTTCTCCTGGTGGATGACGACAATGCTGCACGTTTCCGGTGACCCCTTCGACGCGCAGCTTCAGCTGTCGCAGCTACGCTGGGTCACGTCAAGCGCTCACGGCGCGGCGGGCCTCGCGGAGAATTATGCGGGGCTGCCCATTGGTTTCTAACGTAGTACCCGGAGGTGGGGACCCATGGACGCGGGCGCCGGGCATCAGGAGTTTGTCGATGTTCTGATTGTGGGTGCCGGGATCTCGGGAATCGGTGCCGCCTACTACCTACAGCGGGATCATCCGGGACGTCGCTACCTGATCGTGGAGGCGCGAGGGGCGTCCGGCGGGACCTGGGACTTGTTCCGGTATCCCGGGGTGCGTTCCGACTCCGACCTGCACACATTCGGGTATGAGTTCCGGCCGTGGCGGTCGGAGGTGTCGATCGCTGACTCCGCCAGCATTCTCGCGTACCTGCGGGAGACCGCGGCCGAGTACGGCATCGACGAGCACATCAGGTACCACACCCAGGTCACGGCGGCGTCCTGGTCGTCTGCCGACGCCCGGTGGACGGTGACCGTCCAGGATGCGGCGACCGGCGAGCAATCGGTGATTCTGTGCAATTGGCTGCTCTGCGCGGCCGGGTACTACCGCTACGACGAGGGCTTCACGCCGCGATTCGAGGGGCGCGAGCGGTTCGCCGGGCCGGTCATCCACCCACAGCACTGGCCGCAGGACCTGGACTACGCGGGCAAGCGCGTCGTGGTGATCGGCTCGGGCGCGACCGCCGTCACCCTGATCCCGGCGATGGCGCAGGCGGCGGCGCACGTCACCATGCTGCAGCGGACGCCGTCCTACGTGCTTCCCGTCCCGTCGCGTGACGCGGTCAACGCCCGGCTCACCGCGTGGTTCGGTGACGAGCGCGGTTACTCGATGACCCGCTGGATCAACTCGACGCGGCAGGTCGTGCTGTGGCGGTTCTGCCAGAAGCACCCGAAGGCGGCGCGGCGGCTCATCAGGAACCTCAATAAGAGGATGCTGCCGGAGGACTATCCGGTCGACGAGCACTTCAACCCGCCGTACGGCCCGTGGGACCAGCGGATGTGCATCGTGCCCGACGGCGACCTGTTCCGCGCCATCAGGGACGGCAACGCGTCCGTCGTCACCGGGCACATCGAGACGTTCACCGAGAACGGCGTGCAGCTGATCGACGGCAGGCGGCTTGAGGCGGACATCATCGTGACGGCCACCGGCCTGAACGTGCAGGCACTCGGCGGGATGACACTCACCGTGGACGGGTCGCCGGTGCACGCGGCCGACCAGTTCGTCTACAAGGGCATGATGCTGTCCGGCGTGCCGAACTTCGTGTTCGTGTTCGGCTACACCAACGCGTCGTGGACGCTCAAGATCGGGTCGCTGTGCCAGCACTTCTGCCGGCTGCTTTCTTACCTGGACTCCCGCGGCTACAACACCGCGCGGCCGGTCGCCGCCGATCCCGGCATGCAGGCCCGGCCGTTCACCGACTTCGGCTCCGGGTACATCAAGCGCGCGCTGGCCCAGCTCCCCCGTCAGGGCAGCCGCGCGCCGTGGCGGATATCGCCGACACACCGCGCCGACGCGAGACAGCTGCGGCGGCGGGTGGATGGCCCGGAGCTGAACTTCTCGTCCGCTCTTTCCGGCGGTTCGCCGTCCGGCTCGACGGAAGGCGTGCGGGCGGGTCATGGATGAGGAGCTGCGGGTGCTGGTGCACGAGCGCAAGCCGCAGGAGTACGGCACCCAGATGACCAGGCGGGGCGGCAAGTGGGTGCCGTTCGAGCCGCCGGAGATCGGCGAATGGCTCACGATCACCTGCACCGGCTGCGGGCGCGAGATGCGGATTATCGGTTCGCAGACCTGAGCCTGGCGTCGAGCCGCGGGTACACGCGGCGGACGTTTCGCTCGTAGATCTTGGCGCGGTCGTCGTCGGAAAGCTTGGCCGCCTCGATGTAGCGCCTCGTGTCGTCCCAGGGGAAGCCGCCGTCGGGATTGTCGCCGCGCACCGCGCCCAGCATCTCGCTGGCGAACAGGATGTTGTCCGGGCTGACCACGCCGGTCAGCAGGTCGATGCCTGGCTGGTGGTAGACGCAGGTGTCGAAGAACACGTTGGTCATCACGTTGTCCTCGATCGGCGGGAACTTCTCCCTGGTCGCGATGCCCTTGAAGCGGCCCCAGTGGTAGGGCACCGCGCCGCCGCCGTGCGGGATGACGAATCTGAGGTTCGGGAAGCGCTCGAAGAGCCGACCCTGCACGAGCTGCATGAACGCCGTGGTGTCCGCGTTCAGGTAATGGGCGCCGAGCGTGTGCGCGGCCGGGTTGCACGACGTCGAGACGTGGATCATCGCCGGGACGTCGAGCTCGGTCATCTTCTCGTACAGCGGGAACCAGTACTCGTCGGTGAGCGGCGGCGAGCTCCAGAACCCGCCGGCCGGGTCGGGGTTGAGGTTGCAGCCGACGAAGCCGAGCTCGGTGACGCATCGCTCAAGCTCGCGGACGCAGGCATCGAGCGGGTCGCCCGCGGTCTGCGGCAGCTGAGCGGCGCCCGCGTAGTTGTCCGGGAACAGCGTGGTCACCCGGTAGATGAGGTCATTGCAGACCTGCGCCCACTTGACCGCTGTTGCCGGGTCGGGCACGTGATGGGCCATGAACGACGCGCGGGGCGAGAAGATCGTCAGGTCATGGCCGCGCTCGCGGGAGATCCTGAGCTGGTTGTCCTCGATCGTCTGGCGGATCTCGTCGTCGCTGATCTCCGGATCGGCCGGGACCGGCAGCGCCGGGTCCTTCAGCCGCGCGAGCTGCGCGTCGCGGAATGCCTGGAGAGCGGCTGGCGCCGTGGTGTAGTGACCGTGACAGTCAATGATCATCGTGTTACTCCCGCAGTGAGCGAACTGGCCGCACGGCCCGGTGCGACTCGGTCCCCGGCTCACCTTAGCGGCTGTCACCCCGCGGACGAGGGCGTCCGCTAGGTGGGCTTACGTGCGGATGATCACGCTGGTGCGGGGCGACAAAGGACCGCGCCCGGATTCGTTACGGGGCGCTCACACTCGCAGACCGCTCAGGCATGTTGTCAAGAGTACGGCGCCGCAATAGTCCTAGGGGTTAACCCCACCCCGGAATGGGGGGTCTTCCTGATGGCTGACGCGATGCATCGCGCATAGCGTTGGGCGCGTGATGGTGATGATCGCAAGTGCGCTCGCTGCCGCCGTGCTGTACGGGGCCGGTGCGGCGGTAGAGCAGCGTCAGGCGGCGCGGGCGCCGCAATCATCCGCGGGGCGGCCGGGGCTGCTTCTCATGCTGGCCAGGCAGCCGCTGTGGCTGCTGGGGATCGGCGCGCAAATCGGGGGCTTCGCGGCGCACACGGTGGCACTGCGGTTCGGGCCGCTGGCGACGGTGCAGCTGATCGTGGCGGCGGAACTCATCGTCGCGGTGGGCGTGGTCCGGATCTGGTCGGGTCGCCCGCTCGGCCTAGACTCCTGGGCCGCGGCACTAACGGTCGTGGCGGCCATCGTCGCGTTCCTCGCCCTGACCTCGCCCGCGCACGGCCACGTCGCCTATTCCGGGCGCGCCGTGGGGGCGATCGCCGGCGCCGTGCTGACCGGGGCGGGCGCGCTGCTCGCCGCCGGCGCGGGCCTGCGCGCCTCGGGAAACCGGCGCGCCGTGCTGCTCGCGGTGGCGGCGGGGCTCGCCGATGCCTGCTCGGCCGTGGTGATCATGCAGTTCTCGCATGTCGCGAGCCATGGCGTGGTCGCGATCGGCACGTCGTGGACCACGTACGCCGTGGCCGTCGCCGGCCTGGGCAACGTGCTGCTGACGCAATCGGCGTACCAGACCGGACGGCCCATGGTCACGCTGCCGATCATCGCCGCGGTCACCCCCACGGCGAGCGCGGCCGTCGGCATCCTGCTACTCGGCGAGACGCCACGACTCGGCGCGATCGGAGCGGTCGCCGCCTGCCTCGCGGTGCTCGTCGCCAGCCTCGCGCTCGGCTGGCTCGCGCGGTCCGTTCCCCATCCCGAGATGCCGGAGCCAGCGGACCTCTCGCTCGAGGTCGGGGAACTGACCGTCCTCACGGCGGTGCCGCAGCAGGGTACGGAACGGGTGCGGCGTCCTCTGGCTACCCACGGGGCTCCGCGTCAAGCAGCCTGACCAGCTCAAGCGAGCTTGGGTCAGCGGTAGACAAGCGTCCCGTCGTCTAGGTCCGCCTTGGGCAGGATTTCCTGCTCCTGCTCGAGTTCGAGCAGGTGGGTCCATGGTTCGCGGTCGCCCCGCCGGAACAGCAGGTGCTGCGAGCGCATGACGTAGCCGGAGTTGAAGTTCTCCGGGTCGGCGAACGGCAGCAACGGCATGTCCTTGTCTTCCTGCCGTAGGGCGGGTGCCACCATCGTGGCGTCCTTGTCCGCCATGTTCGCCATCAGGCGGATGAGCAGGTCGCTGACCAGGTCCACGCGCAGGGTCCAGCTGTGCCTGAAGTAGCCGAAGATGTAGGCCATGTTCGGCACGCCGCTGATCATGATGCCGCGCCAGGTGACGCGGCCGGTGAAGTCGACAGGCTCGCCGTCGACGGCGAACGCGACGTCACCGAAGAGGGACATGTTGAACCCGGTGGCGCTGACCACGATGTCGGCCGGGATCTCCGCGCCGGAGCTGACCCGTATCCCGTGCTCGGTGAACGTCTCGATGGTGTCGGTGACGATCGAGGCGCTGCCCTCGCGAAGCGCCGCGAACAGGTCACCGTCGGGGACGATGGCGATGCGCTGCTGCCATGGGCGGTAGTGCGGCGTGAGGTGCTTTTCGACATCGAAGCCCTCGGGCAGCAGCGGGCGCACCGACTCGACGAGAAACGCGTGCAGCTCATCAGGCGACTCCGCCGACATCCGGGCGAGCATGGTGGTTTGCGCCATGAACTTGCGGCGCAGGATCTCGTGCGTCCACTCCTCGGGGATGTCAAGGGCGCGCAACTGCTCGGCGAGCTCGTCGGTCACCGGCGGCGCGAAATAGTAGGAGGGCGAGCGCTGGAGCATCGTCACGTGCTCCGCTTTCCCCGCGATCGCGGGGATCAGCGTGGCCGCCGTGGCGCCCGAGCCGATGACGATGACGTGCTTGCCGGTCAGGTCAAGGTCCTCGGGCCACTGCTGCGGGTGCACGATCACGCCCTGGAAGCGGTCCATGCCTTCCCACTTGGGCTTATAGGGATTGGCATGGTTGTAATAGCCCTGGCACATCATCAGGAAGCTGGCTGTGTAGCGCAGCCGCTCTCCGGTGTCGACCCTGGTGACCTCGACTGTCCACCGGCGGTCCGCGGTCGACCAACTGGCGGCGGTGACCTGGTGGTGGTAGCGGATGTGCCCGGCGAGGTCGTCCTCCGCGATGACCTCGTCGAGGTAGGACAGGATCTCACCGCCCGCCGCGATCGCCGGGCCGCGCCACGGCTTGAACCGGTAGCCGTAGGTGAACAGGTCGCTGTCGGAGCGGACGCCGGGGTAGCGGTGGGTCCACCAGGTGCCGCCCCGGTTGTCCTGGGCGTCCAGGATCACGAAGCTCTGGCCGGGGAACCGCTCCCGCAGGTGGTGCGCGAAGCCGATGCCGGAGACCCCGGCGCCGACGATCAGGACGTCGACATGTGTCATGGCTTGACCTCCGGAACGCGTCGCTGCGTTTCCAGCGATTCTAGAATTCGCGGATCGAACTTGGCCAGATCCCCTGCTTGCCGGGGGACAGGATGCCGTCGGGGTCGAGCGCCTTCTTGAGCGTGCGGTAGAGGCGGAGCATGGCATGGTCGCCCCAGTCGTACTGGGCGGCGATGTGTAGAACGAGCGCCCCCTCGATCTCGGGGCGGAGCAGGTCCGCGAGGCGGCGCCGGTGAGCGCGCCGCGGGCGAGGCGGGCATCACGCTGAACGTCAACGTCAACAACCCGCATGCGATCGCGCTCTATACCCGGCTCGGCTTCGTCACGACCGGCCTTCGCGCCCGCTACCAGTAACCCCGCTGCCGGTAACGAGGCCGCGTACTTGACGCGGTACAGGGAGACCGTGGTCGCGGCGGAGCCGTAGGCCGCCAGCGTCGTGCCGTCCGGGCTGAACGCCACGCCATCGAGGCCGACCACACCGGTCCGGAGCGACAACTCCTGCCGGGTGGCCACATCCGCCAAGGTGATGCCGCCGTCGACGTCGGCCACCGCCAGCGTGCCGCCGGCCGCGCTGAACGCGACCGCGACCGGGGCCGGCAGGTTCCCGCCGAGCGGCGCGCCAAGCTTCCCGGTGATGACGTCGAGCAGCTGGACTCCGTTGGGCGCGGCGATGGCGAGCGTGCTGCCGTCCGGGCTGAACGCCACGGTCTGCGGCGACTGCGTGTCGGCGCCCGTCGCGACCAGGCGCTCCCCCCCGGACTGGCTCCACAGGTACACGCGCCCCGCGGAGTCGGCGACGGCCAGGGTCGCCCCGGTCGGGCTGACCGCCACCTGGGTGGGGTAGCTCGGATCGGTGAAGCTCTTGCCCGCCCACTGCCCGTCGGCCGGATTGAGCAGGAAGATGCCGCCGCCGTAGTCGGCCGCGGCGACCGACTTGCCGTCCGGCGAGTAGGCGACGCTGACCACGGTGCCCTTGCCGGGGATGGTCGCGCCGCCGCGCGCGTCAGGTGAGCGGTACACGTTCGCGGCGCGTTTGCTCAGGTTCCACACGGCGACGCCGTCGCCGCTCGCCGCCGCCAGGCTGGTTCCGCTCGCCGGGTTGAAGGCGACCTGCGACAGGCCTGGCAGGCCGCCGGAGGCGGTCAGCGAGGTGAGCGGCACGTGGCCCCGCACGCCCCACCGGGCGACGCGGTTCACAACCGATCCCGTTTCCGTCGCCTCGCGGAAGGACGCGGCGACCGTGCCGCCGTCGGGGCTGAAGGCGACGTCCCGCACCTGGTAGCCGCCCGGACCGGTGAGCTGGCCGACTGGCGTCGCGGACAGTGGCCGGCCCGCGCTCCCCTGACCGCTGGAGTGCGGGGGGAAGAGCTGGATGACCAAGACGAGGACGGCGATCATCGCCATCCCCGTGACCAGGCCGGTCAGGAGCCTTGGGCGGTTACCTACCCAGCCGGCCAGGCCCTTCTCCTGGCGGACGGGCATGACGGCGGGCATGACGGCGGCTGGAACCGGACCCGCGGCGGGCGTCTGTGGACCGGGCGTGGCGTCCTGCACCGCGTCGGGCGCGGCGTGGGGCAAGGCGGCGAGCGCCGCCGCGGCGGCGGGCGCGTCGGGACGCCGCGACGGGTCCTTGTCGAGCAGCGCCGCGATCAGCTCGCCGAGCGGGCCCGCGTGCGTGGCCGGAGCCGGGGGCCTGGTGAGGATGGCCGTCATCATCGAGGCCATCGTGGAGCCGGTGAACGGCGGAGCGCCCTCGGTGGCGGTGTGCAGCGTGACGCCGAGCGCCCACATGTCGGCGGGCGGGCCGACGCGGCCGTCCTCCAGTTGTTCTGGCGCCATGAAGTTGACCGTGCCGATCCGCAGGCCGCTGCCGGTCAGCTCGGTGGTCGCGTCGATGATCCTGGCGATGCCAAAGTCGGTGACGACCGCGCGGTCCCCCGACGGGCCGGTCAGCAGGATGTTGTCCGGCTTCAGGTCGCGATGCACGATGCCGTTCGCGTGCGCGTGCGCCAGGGCGTCCACGACCTGCTCGGCGATGCGGGCCGCCCGCTGCCAGGGCAGGCGGCCGAGGCGGGCGATCTCCGCGCCGAGCGATGAGCACTGAACGAAGCGCATCACGATCCACGGCGCGTCGTCGTGCTCCACCACGTCGTGGACGGCGACCACGCACTGATGGTCGAGCCCCGCCGTGGCACGAGCCTCGCGCAGGGTGCGGGCGAGGAGTTCGGCGCGCTCGTCTGCAGACTGCGCCGGGAGCAGCACCTCCTTGACCGCCACTTCGCGGTCGAGCAGCTGGTCATGGGCACGCCAGACCCGGCCCATGCCGCCCTGGCCGACCGGCTCCGCCAGCAGGTAACGGCCGGCTACCACGATTCCCACCGCTCCCGGCATCTCTCGATTCTAAGGAGGAACGGGGGGCGGAAGAGTCGCCCGAACCCGTTTGGGATGATGCTGTTGATCCGCTTGTTCCGGCTGCACCGCGTCGACCCGGACGTCCTGTCCGATGGAGAATTCGTCGCCTTGGAGGCGGCGGTGCAGCCGAAAATAGGGACGATACCGCTCGGTAATTCTTGATTCCTGGCAGGCGAAAATCGTTGGTCGCGGTCACCCGGAGGCCGTTCTTGGTGTAGTTGGCGTTCCACATGCTGGTGATGGTCTGGCTGGCTGACGGCAGGCTGAACCCAGCTCCAGCCGTTCGCGAGCGCCGCCAAGTGTCCGCTGCGCCAGAGCTTCGTGACGGTCAACTACGGCTCAGGCACCCCCGCCCTGGCGGCCGCGGGCGGAGCTGAACCGCTACGCCCCCACAGCCGGCGTGGCGATCGGCGAAACCGGCGTGTCGAACAACGAGACCACCACGGTCTGCACCCCGGCCGGCGCGGTGTTCGCGGCGGGCGACGTGCTGTCCTGGCTGGCGGCCGCCCGTGCCTGCCTGGCGGCGGCACGGGCGCCATGTCCGCGTGCGGGTGCGGGTGCGGCCTGTCAGCCGACGGTATCGGCAGCCTCGACGATGGCGGCGAGGCGGTCGATCGAGGCCATGAGCCGGTCTTGCGTGGTCCGCCTGGCTCGCGGCAGGCGGTTGGCGTCGGTGAGCAGCGTCCAGTCGTAGGTGTGGGTGACGCGGGTGCCCGAGTCGCCCGCCGGCTCGAGTTCCCAGCGCCACAGGTGGCCGGGCTGGCGCTTGCCTGGCTCGGACGGGCGCCAGGCGATGCGGCGGCCCTCCTCGAACTCGACCACGTGGTTCTCCCTGACGGCGCCCATGGTGAGCGTCATGGTGAACACATCGCCTGTCTGGCGGACCCGCTGGCCTTCCGGCGCCGCGGAGAGGTTGTCGTTGCCGTCCCAGCGGGGCTGCTGCGCCGGGTCCGCGATCAGCTCGAAGATACGTTCCGGGCTGGCCGCGATGTCCCGGCTGGCGCTCACCACGCGCGGCACGTCCTCCGCGGCCTGCGCGGCCTGCTCGTCGCGCTCGTCTTGCTCCTCCGTCATGAGGCAATCCAAGCATCAGGCCGCTGCCGTGCGCACCTCGGTTTCCTTTCCGCCCGCGGCTTCTGCGCAGGGATGCGAGAGACTGAGCGGGTGGAGGAGACTTCGATCCGATCGGACGGCAGGTCAACGTCACCGCGCGGGCCACCAGGGCGCTGCTCGACGCGGCGCTTGCCACCGCGGGGGCGACGTTCGCCGACTGGACCATGCTCGTGACGCTCGATGCCAGGGGACCCATGGTGCAGCGGGATCTCGCGAGGTCGCTCGGCAGAGGCGGTCCGCTCGTCCGAGGTCGCGCTCACCAGCGGCATCGACCCGGGCGACCTGGAGACCACCATGCGGGTGCTCGCCGAGGTGGCCGAGCGCGCCCACGCGCTGCGCGGCCAGTAGTTACCCGGTAGTTACCCGGCCAGGCGCCTGGCGGCCTCGGCCGCCGCCTCGTGGGCTGCGGCGAGCACGCCGGGATCCGCCGTCGCGGCGCCCTCTGGCCGCAGCCGCGGCGGCCAGTGCAGCACCGCGTCCGCCAGGTGCGGCACCGGCTGCGAGTGCAGGTCCCGGTAGGTCACCGTGTACTGCTTGCCCTGAGCGCGCCACATGTCGGCGAAGGTCGCGGTGATCTCGCTGGAACGAGAGCCGCGCAGGGAGGCGGCGGAGTCCATGTGCAGCAGGTGTGGCACGCGACCATGCTAGTCAACACGGGGCTAGCCACGCTTGTCCGGCTCCGTCATGCCAGCAGCCGGCCGAGCCAGGACAGCTGGGCCGCCGCGGCGGCACGAGACAGCGCCGCACCCGGGGCCGCCGCCGTGAAGCCGTGGAACCCGCCGGGCCAGACGTGCAGCTCGGCCGCGCCGCCCGCCTGCCAGATGCGGGTCGCGTAGGCCACGTCCTCGTCCCTGAAGGTCTCCGCCGAGCCCACGTCGATGAACGCAGGCGGCAGCCCGGACAGGTCGGCCGCGCGGGCCGGCGCCGCGTACGGTGACACATCGGGTCCGCCGCGGGTGTCGCCGAGCAGCGCCGTCCAGCCGACCTCGTTGGCAGCGCGGTCCCAGACGCCGAGGCCAGTCATCTGCCAGGAGGACG
>Ga0335083_10006225_pt1 | contig 14983 bp, 16 predicted proteins | sample Lox_Sample_42_FD_206716 | JGI IMG/M metagenome (GOLD analysis project Ga0335083, IMG submission 206716) | Soil microbial communities from Loxahatchee National Wildlife Refuge, Florida, United States - Lox_Sample_4.2 | ecosystem: Environmental > Terrestrial > Soil > Wetlands | place: USA... | reverse complement strand
AGGCGTATGGGGCTCTCACGGTAGGGGTGCAGGCGCAGTGCGCCGTCTCCCGGCTGTTCACCGTGCGGCGCGGGTCGTTCACGCCGCCGCCGCGGGTGGAGAGCGCGGTGATCCGGCTGATCCCGCTTGCATCACCGCTCGTTCCCATAGAGGAGGCGGATGCCTTCCGCCGGTTCGTCACCGCCTGTTTCGGGTTCCGCCGCAAACAGCTGCGCGGGGTGCTGCGCGGGGTCACGGGAGCGGAGACCGCCGCGGTGGACGCCGGGCTCGCCGCGCTCGCACTCGATCCCCGGGCGCGGCCCGAGACCCTGGCGCCAGAGCAGTTCGTGCGGCTCTTGCGTTGGCGCTGGTGATTGTGAAATTATTCACATAATGCGAAAGATCCCCGAGAGCACCGTCCGGCGCCTGGCGCTGTATCTGCGATATCTCGAGGAATCCAGCGCCGGAGGGCAGGTGACGATCTCCTCGGCGGAGCTCGCCCGTCGTGGCGGGACGACGTCGGCGCAGGTGCGCAAGGATCTGTCCTTCTTCGGCTCCTTCGGCAAACGCGGCCTGGGCTACCCGGTCGCGGCCCTGACCGGCCGTCTGCGCGAGATCCTCGGGTTGAAGAGCCCGCATCGCGTGATCCTGATCGGCGCCGGGAAGGTCGGGGCGGCGCTCATGCACTATCCGGGATTTGCCGAGCGCGGCTTCAGTGTCGCCGCGATCTACGATCGGGATCCCCGCAAGATCGGATCGCGCTGGAACGGTCTCTTGATCCGCGACGTGCGGCACTTGGAGCGGGACCTGCGTCGGGAGCCTACCGACATCGCGATCGTCGTGATCCCGGCGACCGCGGCCCAGCAGGTGGCGGAACGCCTCGTCAGCGCCGGGGTGAAGGCGATTCTCAATTTCGCTCCGGTGCAGCTGGTACTGCCGGACAGTGTGGCGGTGCGGAACGTCAACATGGCCCTCGAACTGGAGACGCTGAGCTACGACCTGACAGTACGCTGACCGACCACTCATCACTTCCCACTTCGCCTTCCCACCCCCTGTTAGATTGGGCTCATGCCCAAGGTTCATGTAACCTCCGAAATCGGTCCGCTGCGCTCGGTCCTGGTCCATACGCCGGGGAACGAGCTCGTCGCCGTCACCCCGGGCAGCCGGGAGAACTACCTCTTCGACGACATCATCGATCTCGAACTGGCGCAGCGGGAGCACCGGCACTTCGTGGCCGTGCTGGAGCGCTTCGCGGACGTGTACGAGGTGCGGGATCTGCTGACGGAGATCGTCGCCCGGCCGGAGGTTCGCGACTTTCTGGTGACCCGGGCGCTGGAGGTGGTCCCTTCGGATGCCCTGGCCAAGCAGCTGGCCCAGCTGTCCGCGGAGTCGCTCGTGGGTCTCATGATCGAAGGCGCCCAGGAGGAAACTGGTCCGATCGCGCGGGCGCTGAATGAGGAGGGCTACGCCCTGCCGCCGCTGCCCAACCTCTTCTTCACCCGCGACGTCGGCATCGTGGTCGGAGACCACGTGGTGATCGGGTCCATGCGCTACGGTGTCCGGTGGACCGAGGAGCTGCTCATCAAGGCGCTGTTCCGCTATCACGAAAAGCTCGCCAACGCCGGCATCCTCTACGACGGATCGGAGGAGAAGCGCACCAACTACACGATCGAGGGCGGGGACGTGCATCCGTTGCGGCCGGATCTGCTGCTCGTCGGCTTCAGCGAGCGCACCAGCCCGGCGGCGCTGGACCAGCTGTGCGACATGGCATTCGACAAGTGCGGCATCACCGACGTGATCGTCATGGTCCTGCCGAACGAGCCGACGGCGATCCACCTCGACATGATCTTCACCCACATCGATCGCGAGACGTGCGTCGTCTATCCCCCGTATTTCGTCGGACCCGAACGCCTCGCCGTGCTGCATCGCCGCCGCCGCTCCAAGGGCGTGAAGGAGGTGCCCAATTTCTTCGCCGCGATGCAGGCGGTGGACCTCCCGCTCGAGCCCGTCTTCTGCGGTGGCCCCCAGCGCACGGTGCAGGACCGGGAGCAGTGGTCCTCGGCCTGCAACTTCTTCGCGGTGCGCCCCGGCGTCGTCATTACCTACGCGCGCAACGAAGCGACCCTGCGCGAGCTGGAGCACAGCGGCTACCGCGTCATTCCGGCCGTCAACCTCCTGACGGGCGAGGATGTCCTGGAGGAGAATGAGCGGGGAGCGATCACGATCGACGGAAGCGAGCTGGTGCGGGGAGGTGGGGGGCCGAGGTGCATGACGCTGCCGTTGAGAAGGGATGATCTGTGAAAGCATTGCGGATTGTGAATTGCGAATTGCGGATTGAACCCATGAACTCCGCTCGGCTGTTCGAACCTCCATTGCCAATCCGCAATCCGCAATCCGCAATCCGCAATTAGCACATGCCCCACACCACCTTCACCGTCGGCCGGTTACGTTGCCACACCCTCGAGGGCGGTCGGCAGCACCTGGACGGCGGTGCCATGTTCGGAGTCGTCCCCAAACCCCTGTGGGAGAAACGCATCCCCGCCGACGCCCGGAACCGCATCCCACTGGCGTTACGCTGCCTCCTGATTGAGCACGAGGATGGCTTGGTGCTCGTCGATACGGGGATCGGCAACAAGGAGGACGCGAAGTTTCAAGACATTTACGGGGTCGAGAACGCGGGGACGGACGGCCGCACCCTGCTCGAAGACGCGCTGGCGGAGCTGGGCCACCGCCCCGAGGACATTCGTTGGGTCATCAATACTCATCTGCACTTTGATCACGCCGGCGGCAACACGCGCAAGGACGAAACCGGCGCGGTCCAGCTCGCCTTTCCCCGGGCACGGTACGTCGTGACCCGCGGCGAGCTCGAGTTCGCCACCCATACCAACGAACGCACGGCGGGGAGCTACCGGTCGCACAACTTTGCCACCGTGCCGTTCCAGCTGATCGAGGCTGACACGGAAGTACTCCCTGGGATCCGGGTGCTCCCGACCCCGGGGCACGTGCCTTTCCACACCTCGATCCTCGTGGAGGGCGGCGGAGAACGGGGCTGCTTTCTCGCGGATCTGGTACCGACCTCCGCGCACCTGCCGCTGCCGTGGATCATGGGATACGACGTGGAGCCGCTGCGCACCCTGGAATCCCGCCGCGGGCTCTACGCCCGGGCGGAAGCCGAGGGATGGTTGCTCTGGTTCGAGCACGATCCGGAAATCGCAGCCGGGCGGCTCGGCCGAAGCGGCAGGATGTTCGGGCTTGTGGAGCCGGTCTCCCGCGGCTAAGTTGCTGTCCACAATACAGTAAGCGGGCGCCCCCCTTCCCGGGGGAGTCGCCCCACCTCCAGGCCTCGCCAGAGCCGTCGGCGAGCGCTCCAGGGTCCGAGCAAGAGGCAGCAACTCTTGCATTGAGGGTTCGCTGACAGCTGATAGCTGACAGCTGGTAGCGTTCCCCTCACGACGCGGATTCCCCGAGCCTCTGGAGTCCGCATTTTTCTTTTCCAGGAGGAGGCTGGCACTGGCGATCGAAAGCAGCGGCGGGACCAATAGCAAGGCACAACCGCGGACCCGGGTCAATCGGCAGATCCGTATCAGCCCGGTCCGGGTCATCGGCGATGATGGGGCGCAGCTTGGCGTACTGACGATCGACCAGGCGCTGGCGGCGGCCCAAGAGCGTGGGCTCGACCTCGTTGAGGTCGCCCCGCTGGCCCGGCCTCCCGTCGTAAAGATCATGGATTACGGGAAGTTCAAGTTCGAGCAGGCCAAGGCGGCCCGCGCCGCCAAGAAGAAGCAGCACGTGATTCACCTGAAGGAAGTGAAGTTCCGCCCCGGGATCGACGATCACGATTTTGCGTTCAAGACCCGGCATGCGCGGGAGTTCTTGGCGGACGGCAACAAGGTGAAAGTGACCATGATGTACCGCGGCCGACAGATGGCGCACATCGAGCTGGGGCGGGAGGTGCTGGACCGCGTCGCCGCCGAGCTGAAGGACATCGGCAAGATCGAGCAGGAACCGAAGCTCGAAGGCCGGAACATGTCGATGGTGCTGGGGCCCAAGTGAGCCGTCAGCTGTCAGCTCTCAGCAGTCGGCTGAATGCTGACCGCCGGTAGCTGACCGCATTAACCTGAGGTTACGATGCCCAAGCAGAGATCAAAACGCGCGCTGCGCAAACGCGTCAGGCTCACCGGCTCCGGCCGGCTGCGCCGCCACCGCGCCATGAAGAGCCACATCCTGACTTCGAAGCATCCGAAGCGAAAGCGGCACCTGCGCAAGGGGACGCTCGTCTCGCACGCGGATGAACGCCGCCTGAAGCGCTTGCTGATGGCGTAAGGGGAACCTGCCGATGCCTCGCGTAAAGAGCAATGTCGCGCGCTTGAAGCGCAAGAACAAAATCATGAAGCTCGCCAAGGGCTACTGGGGCGGGCGCAGCAAACTCTGGAAAGCCGCCAAGGAGAGCGTCGAGCGGGCCCAGAAGTACGCCTACCGCGACCGTCGCCGGAAGAAGGGTGAGTTCCGGCAACTCTGGATCACGCGGATCAATGCCGCGGCCCGGCGCCATGAGCTGTCCTACAGCCGGCTCATGAATGGCCTGCGTCGTGCCGGGGTGGAGATCAACCGCAAGGTGCTCGCCGATCTCGCCGTGCGGGACCCGGGTGCGTTCGAGCAGCTGGCGGAGGTCGCGAAGAAGGCGCTCTGACCATGCGCGACCTCCAGGCGGAGCTGTCCGGCCTGCGGGAGCGTCTCCAGGAAATCCCCCAGGCGGACGAGCGCCGGCTGCAGGAGCTCCGCACCGAGCTCCTCGGGCGCAAAGCCGGCGCGCTCACCGAAATCCTCCGAGCGCTCCCCACCCTCGATCCGGACACCCGGAAGCAGGTGGGCGGTCCGGCGAACGCCTTGAAGCGCGAGCTCGAGGCGGCTCTCGACGCGCGCGAGCGGGCCCTGGAGACGGGTGCCCGGACCGCGGCGGACGTCGACCGGTCGATGCCGGGCCGCGCGACCTGGCCGGGGGGACTGCACCCGGTCACACAGGTCGTGGACGAGATTTGCGAGATCTTCCACGAGATCGGGTTCACCCGCGCCGTCGGCCCCGAGGCGGAAACCGAGCGCAACAACTTCTACGCGCTCAACTTCTCCAAGGACCATCCGGCCCTCGACTCCCAGGACTCCTTCTATTTGAGCAAGGACGTCCTGCTGCGCACGCACACCTCCCCCGTCCAGGTGCGCACCCTGGAGTCATTCCCGCCGCCGATTCGGGTCGTGATTCCGGGCCAGGTGTACCGCCGCGACCCCTTCGACGCGTCGCATGCCCCCGTCTTCGAGCAGATCGAGGGCCTGGTGGTGGACGAGGGGATCAGCTTCGTGGACCTGAAGGCGACCCTCGGCTACTTCGCACGGCGGTTCTTCAGCGCGGATACCACCGTCCGCTTCCACCCCTCGTACTTCCCGTTCACGGAGCCGTCCGCGGACGTGAGCGTGCGCTGCCCCCTGTGCAAGGGCCGGGGGTGCTCCACGTGCAAACAGACCGGGTGGATCGAAATTCTCGGGTGCGGCATGGTGCACCCCGCCGTGTTCGAGGCGTGCGGCGTGGATAGCGAGCGCTACACCGGGTTCGCCTTTGGGATGGGCCCGCACCGCATCGCGATCATCCGTCACGGGGTACCTGACATCCGGCTCTTCTACGAAAGCGACGTGCGGTTCCTGCGGCAGTTCAGCGGCGTCCGTGGAGCGGGGGACCGTTCATGAACGTTTCCCGGCGCTGGCTCGAGGCGCTCCTGGGAGGGCCGCTGGACGCGGCCCAGGTTGCGGACCTGCTGTTCCGACGGGTGTGCCCGGTCGAGGCGGTGGTGCCGTTGCATCAGGACCTGGGCGACGTGCTGATCGCGCGCGTGCTCGAGGTCAAGCGCCATCCCAACGCGGATCGCCTGAGCCTCTGCCAGGTCGACGCGGGAGGCGCGGGTGGTCCCCTCGAGGTGGTCTGCGGCGCGCCCAACGTCCAGGCGGGAAAGACCTATCCCTTCGCCCCCGTGGGCGCCACTCTCCCCGGCGGCCTGAAACTCGAGCGCAAGAAGATCCGGGGCGTCGTGTCGAACGGCATGCTGTGCTCCGCGCGGGAGCTGGGCCTGGGGCAGGACCACGAAGGGATCCTGGAGCTCGACACTCGGGCGGCCCCCGGCACCCGGTTCCAGGACGCTTTCCCGGTTGCCGACGACCAGATTGTGATCGAGGTCTACGCCAACCGCCCCGACCTGCTGTGCCACAGAGGGATCGCGCGCGAGATCGCAGCGGGACAGGGCGGCGTCGTGAAGCTTCCCGCGTTCCCCGGTGGAGCGACGGGTGCGCCGACCATGCCGACGCCGGTGCGACAGGCCAGGCAAGGCGTGGTCGACGGCGTCGCAATCCGCCTCGAGGATCCCGAGGGCGCGCCCCGCTACATGATCGCCGTGATCCGGGGCGTGAAGGTCGGTCCATCGCCGGCATGGCTCGTCGATCGGTTGAGCGGGGTCGGGCAGCGCTCGATCAACAACGTCGTCGACGCCACCAACTACATCTTGTTCGAGCTCAACCAGCCGATGCATGCGTTCGACCTTGCTCGGCTGCGCGGGCCGGCGGTCGTAGTGCGCCGCGCCAAGCCCGGCGAGCGGATCAAGACCCTCGACGGGATGGAGCGCACCCTCACGGCCGAGATGACGGCGATCTGCGACGCGGAACGGCCGACCATCGTCGCCGGCGTGATGGGGAGCGCCGAGTCGGAGGTGACGACGGAAACCACCGACCTGGTGCTCGAGTGCGCCTATTTCCAGCCGACCCGGATCCGGCGCACGCGCCGCGCCCTCGAGCTTTCGAGCGATTCGAGTTACCGCTACGAGCGCGGGATCGACATGCTGGGCATGCCGGACGCGTTGCGCCGCGCCATCGACCTGATCGTGACGCTCGCCGGTGGCGCGCTGCGGGAGCCGCCGATCGATCTGTGGCCCGAGCCCCAGAGCCCGCGCACGGTGTTTCTCCGCCCCGAGCGCGTTGCGCACGTCCTGGGCGTCCCAGTGCCGACGCCGGAGATCGAGCGTCTGCTCTCGAGCGTGGGCTTCGTGGTGGCACCCAAGGACCAGCGGCTCGCGGTGCAGGTGCCCGGGTGGCGGCCCGATGTGGTCCGGGAAGTGGATCTCATCGAAGAAGTCGCCCGTCTGCGCGGCTACGATTCCTTTCCCGACGAGCTTCGCGCCTACCGTCCGGGCTCCGTTCCCCACGCGCCGGTCGAGCTGGTGCTGGCCCGCGTGCGGGAGGCGATGGTGCGGGACGGCTTCTACGAGGCCCGCACCGCGCCCCTCGGCCCCGCCGATGGTCCGGAGGCCATTCCGGTTCTGAATCCGCTTTCGGGGTTGGACGCACACCTGCGGAGCCGGATGCTCCCCGGGCTGATCCGGGGCGTCGAGCACAACTGGTCCGCCCGTGAGCGCGATGTACGGTTGTTCGAAGTGGGGACCCTGTTCAAACCGACGAAATCGGGAACTCGAGGCGGTCCTCCCGATGAGCAGCCCTGGCTTGGAGTGGTGCTGACGGGGGCCCGCCGCCCGCTGCACTGGTCCGATGGGGGGGCTGCGAAACAACCTGATATGGACTTATGGGACTTGAAGTACCACTTTGAGTTAGCGGTTTCGGCGGTGGCGCCTGGGGCGGTGGTGAAAGCAGCTGGGGACGGGGGAAGGGGAACGGGGGACCTGGCCGGCCTGTGGGAGGCGGTGGACCCGGACGGTGTCCTCGTGGGTACGGCCGGGAGGTTGACCGCTGATGCGCCCAACTGGGCGGCCCCCCTGTTCGGGTTCGAGGTTCGGATCACGATCGCCCCGCGGGAACCGGCGGTGTATCGGGCGCTGCCTACCCAACCGGCAAGCGTGCAGGACCTGTCCCTGGTGCTGCCGGGTGGCGTATCCGCCGAGCAGGTTGAGACGGTGTTACGTCGAAGCGCTGGCTCGCTCCTGGAGCGTGTCGACGTCATCGACGAATACCGTGGGACCGGGTTGCCGCCGGGGACCCGAGGGGCCACCTGGCGGTGCACCTTCCGGGATCCGGTGCGGACGCTCCGCGAAGCGGAGGTAGAAGCGGCGATCGCCGGCGCGCTCGCCGCATTGGAGGGGGACCTCGGTGTACGACGGCGAACGGGCTGATCTCGTGGCGCTGGCGCAGCTGGAGACCGTGCTGCGTGATGTGGGGGAGGAGCTGGCCCTCTGGCGCGCGCGAGCCCTGAAGGCGGAGGCCGACTCCCAACGGGGGAGTGGAGGGGGAAAGTCCGGCGGGGGGGATTCGAGGCGCGCCTCCGAGATGGAAAGTGAGAATCGCCAGCTGCGGCAGCGCCTCGAGGCGGCGAAGACGAGAGTTCAGGAGCTGATGTCGCGGCTCACCTTTCTCGAAGAACAGGCCCGGGAGTCGGCGGGCGCGACGGGAGGTGCAGGAGGCGGTGGGAGCGCGGTGAAGTGACGACCAAGAAGCACGCGGTGAAGGTGATGATCGGCGGTGAAGAGTATACCGTCCGCTCGGACTTGCCTCCCGAGTACACCCGGGAAGTGGCGGGATACGTGGACCAGGCGTTGCGCAAGGTGTTGTCGCAGGGAGGCCTGGTCGAGACGCACAAGGCGGCGATTCTGGCGGCCTTGGATATTACGAACGAGCTGTTTCAGTCCAAAAAGGGGGAGCGTGAGGTCGCAGCCCGCCTGACGGCGTTGGCCGATGACTTCGCAAAGATGCTCCCGCCGGGGAAGAGAAAGTAGCGGTCAGCAATCAGCCGTCCGTTATCAACCGTTGCTGACCGCTGACGGCTGAGCGCTGACGGCTCACAGACAATCACACGCCCACCCCCAGGGAAGGGCGTCGCGGAGATAGATCGATGGCTACGTGGTTCGGCATGATCGCGGCCGTTCTCGCCGGCGCAGGCGCCGCGGGAGCGGCTTTCTATATCGTGGGAAGACGTCTCGAACGGCGGGCGGGGCTGGTCGCCGCGGCGAGCGCGGCGACGGAGACCAATCGCCGGATCGAGGAAGCGCGGGAGCGTGTCACCCTCGAGGCCAAACAGGAGCAGCTCCGCGCCCTGGAGGCGCTGGAGCGGGGGATGGCCGCCCGGCGCGGCGAGCTGGAGAAGCGCGAGTCCACCCTCGAGCACGACAAGCAGAGCCTGGGAGAAAAGGAGCGGGATCTCGGTCGGCGAGAACAGTCGCTCAAGGACCGGGACCGCAACGTGGCCGCGCGGGAGCAGGACGTGCGCGTGCAGCTGGAGCGGGTGGCCGGGTTGTCGGCGGCCGAAGCCAAGGAGGAGCTGAAGCGGCGTCTCGAAGAGGAGGCCCGTGGCGAAGCGGCGGCGCTGCTGCGCGACATTCGCGAGCAGGCCAAGAAGACCGCCGACCGGGAGGCCAAGAAGATCGTCGCCCTGGCGATCCAGCGGATCGCCGCCGAGGAAACGGCGGAGACGACCGTGGCCGCCGTGGCGCTCCCTTCGGACGAGATGAAGGGGCGGATCATCGGCCGGGAGGGACGGAATATCCGGGCCTTCGAAGCGGCCACCGGGGTCGACGTGATCATCGACGACACCCCGGACACCGTGGTGATCTCCTGCTTCGAGCCGGTACGCCGTGAAGCGGCGCGGCTCGCCCTCGAGCGGTTGATCGCGGACGGCCGGATCCATCCGGGCCGCATCGAGGAGACGGTGAAGAAGGCGCGGGAAGAGGTCGACGCCTCGATCGTGGAGGCCGGGGAACAGACCGTGTACGAGACCGGTCTGCGCGGCATGCACCCGGAAATGGTCAAGCTCGTCGGCCGAATGAAGTACCGCACTTCCTATGGACAGAACATCCTCGCGCATTCCAAGGAGGTCGCCTGGCTCGCCGGGATGATGGCGGCGGAGCTGAAGCTCGATGTCCAGCTGGCCAAGCGTGGCGGGTTGCTGCATGACGTCGGCAAAGTGCTGACCCACGAGCACGAGGGAACCCACGTCCAGCTGGGCGTCGAAATGGCGACCAAGTACGGGGAGCACCCCGTGGTGATCAACTGCATCGCCGCGCACCACGACGATGTCCCCCACGATTCGGCGATTTCGGTGATCGTTCAGGCCGCGGACGCGGTATCGGGCTCGCGCCCCGGCGCGCGGCGCGAAGCGTTCGACACGTACGTGAAGCGCCTCACGGCCATCGAGGCGATCGCCGGCCAATTCCCCGGCGTCGAGAAGGTCTTCGCGATCCAGGCCGGACGCGAGGTGCGCGCGGTCGTGTCCCCCACGGCGGTGGACGACTCCGCCGCCACGGCGCTGGCGGAGCAGATCTCGCGCAAGATCGAATCGGAGCTGCAGTACCCTGGGCAGATCAAGGTCGTCGTCATCCGGGAGACCCGAGCGGTGGACTATGCCAAGTGACGCGCGACTGATCGACGGGAACGCCATCGCGCGGGAGATGCGCCGCGAGCTGGCGGCCGAGATTGCCGCGCTCAAGGCCAAGGGCATCGTCCCCGGCCTCGCGGCCGTCCTGGTCGGCGACAATCCGGCCTCGGCCACCTATGTCCGCATGAAGGGCAAGGCGTGCGAGGAGGCGGGACTGTACCACGAGACGATCACCTTGCCCATGGAGACGAGCGAAGCCGATCTGCTGGCCTTGATCGACCGGTTGAACGGGGATTCGAAGATCCACGGCATTCTCGTGCAGCTGCCGCTCCCCAAGCAGATCAGTACCAACCGGGTGCTGCTGCACGTCGATCCCCGGAAGGACGTCGACGGCTTCCATCCCGAGAACGTCGGCAAAGTGTCGACCTCCGATCCCACCGGGTTCCGCCCCGCCACCCCCTACGGGGTGCAGCAGCTGCTGCTGCGCACCCAGGTGGAAACCAAAGGGGCCCATGCGGTGATCGTGGGACGCTCCAACATCGTGGGCCGGCCGATGGCGGCCTTGTTGCTGCAGGACGGGCCCGGGGGCAACGCGACGGTTACGGTCTGTCACTCGCGCACGCGCAACATGCCGGAGATCACTCGTCAGGCCGACATTCTCATCGTGGCGATCGGCAAGCCCGAGTTTCTCACCGGAGACATGGTCAAGCCTGGGGCGGTCGTGATCGACGTCGGCGTCAACCGGGTGACGGACCCCTCCACCAAGACCGGCTACCGCCTCGTGGGCGACGTCAAGTTCGCTGAAGCGGTGAAGCAGGCCAGCGCCATCACCCCCGTCCCGGGTGGGGTCGGTCCGATGACCATCACGATGCTGCTCTACAACACCGTGCAGGCCGCGCGGCAGTGGGCCAGGGCCTAGACCTCTTCGCGGCCGCCTCGCCCGATGGGGCGTGGACGGTCGCCCAGGTCACTCGGCGCGCCCGCGCCGTGATCGAGGCCGGGCTCACCGGCCTCTGGGTGCGCGGCGAGATCTCCGGGTTCAAGGCGTACGATTCCGGTCACTGGTACTTCACGCTGCGCGATCGCGCCGCGCAGCTCCGCTGCGTGATGTGGGCGTCGGAGAACAAACGCCTGCCGGCACGCCCCGACGAAGGGGTGCAGGTGTTCGTCTTCGGCACCCCTACCGTGTGGGAAGAGCGGGGCGAGCTACGCCTGACCGTCCGCGAGCTCCTGGCCGGAGACACCGGTGGTCCCTGGCGGCTCCAATTCGAGCGGGCCCGGGCCGCGCTGGAACGGGACGGGCTGCTCGACCCCGCCCGCAAGCGCCCGATTCCACCGTTTCCGCGACGCATCGCGGTGGTGACCAGCCGCGAAGGCGCGGCGCTCCACGATATCATCGCCGTGGTGACGCGGCGCTGGCCGGTGGCGGAGATCCTCGTCCTCCCCACGGTGGTGCAGGGTCAGGCGGCGGAGCCGTCGCTCGTCGCCGCGCTGGCGCTGCTCTCCCGGCTCAAGCGCCTCGACGTCGTGATCGTCGGTCGCGGCGGCGGCGCCAAGGAAGATCTGCAGGCCTTCAACAGTGAGCGCGTCGCGCGCGCCGTGGCCGCGGTACCGGTGCCCGTGATCTCGGCCGTGGGACACGAGACCGACGTCACGCTCTGCGATCTGGTGGCCGACGTGCGCGCGCCCACGCCGTCCGCCGCGGCCGAGGCGGCGACGCCGGACCGCGAAACGGTGCTGGCGCATCTCGACCGCCTGGCGCGCGGGCTGACCCGCGGTCTCCGCACCCCGACGGTGCGCGTGGGGGAGCGCGCCGCGCGCGTCGCCGATCGGCTGGTGGCGAGCATGGAGCTGTGGTTCGAGCGCTCCGATGGCCGGCTGCGGGCCGCGGGGGCTCGGCTCGATGCCCTTTCGCCGCTGCGGGTCCTCGGTCGCGGTTACGCGGTCGCGCGCGATGCGGAAGGTCATGTGCTCCGCCGGGCGGCGCATTTCGTGCCTGGTGCCGGGTTCCGGTTGCGGGTGGTGGACGGGGAAGTGGCGGCACGAGTGGAGGAGCGCCCATGACCGGCCAGCCGGCTGCCGGGAAAGGCGGAGCGGGTTTCGCGCAGGATCTGGAGCGCCTCGAGGCGATCGTCGAGTCGCTGGAATCGCAGGACTTGGACCTGGACCAGGCGCTGGCGCTGTTCGAGGAGGGCGTGGAGCGGCTGCGCGCCGCTCGCGAGCGCCTCGCCACCGCCGAGGCCCGAGTGCGCCAGGTCCTTTCCGATCAGGCGGGAAATCTGCGGGTTGAAGACATCGAGCGCTGACCGCGGCCTGGACGCGTACCTCGCCGACGTTCGCGCTCGCGTCGACCTGGTGCTGGCCGAGTGGGGACACCGCGCCGACGCCTACTGGCACCCACCCATTCCGGCGGCGGTTCGCTACAGTGTGCTGTCCGAGGGGAAGCGGCTGCGTCCCACCTTGCTCATCGCTTCCCATGAGGCGTTGGGCGGCGACGCGCAGCGCCCCGGGGTCGCGGAGCTCGCGGCGGCGGTCGAGGTGGTCCACGCCTACTCGCTGGTCCACGACGATCTCCCGTGCATGGACAACGACGACCTGCGGCGCGGCCGTCCCACGGCGCATCGGGCGTTCGACGTCCTGACCGCGACCAGTGCCGGGTTCCAGATGGTGGGCCTGGCCGCACGCGTCCTCGCGGCGGGCCTGGACCGGCTCCCGCTTGGCGCGGACCGCCGCCGCCGGATCGCCGAGGAGCTGTTCCGCGCGGCTGGGGCGGGTGGGATGATCGGCGGACAGGCCCTGGACCTCGAAGCGGAGGGCCGGGACACGCCGCTCGATGATCTCCGCGAGATCCACCACCGCAAGACCGGCGCGCTGATCGCCGCGGCCTGCGTCATCGGCGGGCTGGCGGCCGGGGATTCGGCACCGCTGTCGCACGTCGAGGCTCTGCGGGCGTATGGCGAAACAATCGGGCTCGCGTTTCAGGTGGCCGACGACCTGCTCGACGCCACGGCGACTTCGGCGCAGCTGGGCAAGACCGCCGGCCGGGACGCGGCCCTGGCGAAATCGACCTTTGTATCGGTCCTGGGCGTGGGAGCGGCCCGGGCCGAAGCCGAGCGCCTGGCCGCGCAGGCCGTGGACCGCCTGCGGGCCGCAGGGTTAGTTTCACCTACGCTGGTGGCGCTGGCGGAGTACATCGTCACGAGGAGCAACTGATGCAATTGCGGATTGCGGATTGCGAATTGTGGATTGTCGGGGCGGGCGTCGGGCTTTTTAGCGGATACTCGATCTCGCTAGCACAATTCGCAATCCGCAATCCGCAATCCGCAATCAAGGGTTCCCATGTCTCTCCTTGATTCCATCCACGGCCCCCCCGACGTCCGTCGTCTCTCCCGGGACCAGCTGCAGCCCCTGGCCGACGAGGTGCGCCAGCGGCTGATCCAGGTGGTGTCGCAGACCGGCGGCCACATCGGCGCCGGGCTCGGCGTCGTGGAGCTGACCGTCGCCCTGTTGTACACCTTCGATTCTCCACGCGACAAGGTCGTCTGGGACGTGGGCCACCAGGGTTACCCCTGGAAGATCCTGACGGGACGCAACGACCGCCTCCCGACTCTCCGCCAGCAGGGCGGGCTGTCCGGATTCCTGCGGCGCACCGAGAGCGAGCACGACCAGTTCGGGGCCGGCCACGCCGGCACCGCGCTGTCGGCGGCGCTGGGCATGGCGACGGCGCGTGATCTCGCGGGCGATCACTACAAGGTGGTGGCCATCGTGGGCGACGGCTCGATCACGAGCGGGATGCCCTACGAGGCGCTCAACAACGCGGGGCACTCCGACCGCGACCTGATTTTCATCCTCAACGACAACGGGATGTCGATCGCTCCGAACGTCGGCGCCATCAGCCGGTATCTGGGATCGATCATCGCCAGCCCCCGCGGGGTGCGGCTGCGCGAGCTGGTCAAGCACATCATCGAGCGCACGTCGCATGTCATCGGCGGGCAGAAGCTGATCGAGTTCGCCAAGACGTTGGAAGAGAGCGTCAAGAACCTCTGGTCGCCCGGGATGTTGTTCGAGGAGCTGGGGTTCCGCTATTTCGGACCGATCGACGGTCACGACATGACGCATCTCGTGTCCACGCTCGAGATCGTCCGCGATCTCACCGGTCCGCGCGTGGTGCACGTGCTCACGCAGAAGGGGAAGGGATTCCCCCTGGCGGAGCCCGATTACGAGAAGTACCACGCCCGCACGCCGTACGATCCGATCACCGGGGTGCTGCGGCCGGCGGCGCCGGGCGCTCCGGCATGGACCAAGGTGTTCGGCGAAGCGATCACGCAGCTGGCCGGCGAGTACCCGCAGCTCGTGGTGATCACGGCGGCGATGCCGTCCGGCACCGGGACCAACATCTTCCAGAAGAAGTGGCCCGGGCGTTTCTTCGACGTCGGGATCGCCGAGGGACACGCGGTCACCTTCGCGGCGGGTCTGGCCACCCAGGGCATCCGGCCGGTGGCGGCGATCTATTCGACTTTTCTGCAGCGCGCCTACGACAGCGTGATCCACGACGTCGCGATTCAGAAGCTGCCCGTGATCTTCTGCATGGACCGCGCGGGCATGGTGGGAGAAGACGGGCAGACGCACATGGGGTTGTACGACATCGCCTAC
>Ga0335083_10006224_pt1 | contig 14986 bp, 8 predicted proteins | sample Lox_Sample_42_FD_206716 | JGI IMG/M metagenome (GOLD analysis project Ga0335083, IMG submission 206716) | Soil microbial communities from Loxahatchee National Wildlife Refuge, Florida, United States - Lox_Sample_4.2 | ecosystem: Environmental > Terrestrial > Soil > Wetlands | place: USA: Florida... | reverse complement strand
GTGGTCGGCGCCGCCTTCGGCGACGACGATGTTGGATCCCCGCGGCGACGGCGGCTCGGAGGCCGCGGCGCGGCGGCCGTGGCCGCTCGAGCCGGCGGCCGCGCCGTGGACGCGGTCGGAGAGCGGCCCGCCGAGCAGGCCCGAAGCGACGAGCTTCACCCCGCGGGGCGCGGTGCCCTCATCGTCGTACTCGTATCCGCCGAAGAGGTCGAGCCGGCGCGGGTCGTCGGCGACGTCGAGCGCGGTGACCGCGACGCGCGCGTTCGGGAGATTCTTCAGCGGCGAGGGCCCCGCGTCGGCTTCGAGGGGATGGCCGAGCACCTCGTGGAAGAACACCGCGGCGGAGCCTCCGGCGAGCACCACGTCGGTCTCGCCCGACGGCGGCGGGACCGGCCGGTCGCGCGGCTCGGCCGCCCGCGCGAGCGCCGTTCTCAGCTCGTCGGCCGCCGCGTCGGAGGCCGGCGCGTGAAAGGCGAAGTCGCGCTCCTCGTCGCCGGCCTTCGAGGCCGCGACGAACCGCCCCTCGAGCGACAGGAGGCGGCGCGCCGAGAGGGTCGACCGGCCGCCGTCGGCGACGACGCGGCGCTCGGCGTGCCGGATCCGGAACGTGAACGCGTGGCGTGGCGCGTGGCGGGCGAGGAGAGCCGTCAGCCGGCGCGCCCAGCGGTCGGCGTCGGTGAAAGCGTCCGCGGCGTCGGCCGGCGCGGGACGCGAGGGCCGGATCGGCAGCGGCGGGGCGGCCGCCGCGGCTCGCAGAACGCGCACGGCCTCCCGCGCATCCGCCTCCGCGCCGCCGGGCACGAACACGAAGTGCTCGGCGCCGTCGAAGCGTCGGCGTGCGCCGACGCCTTCTTCGGCCCGCACGCGCACGTCGCGGATCGCGCCGTCGCGCCAGGCGAGCGCGAGCTCGGCGAGCCTCTCTCGGAACACCTCGGCGATTTCGCCGCGGCGGGTCGCCAGCGGCTCGAGCCAGCGGCGGATGGCGGTCTCGTCCCAGTCCACGCGGGCGCAGTGTAATAACATCCCGAAGGAGACAGCATGGGTCTGGCCGATACGCGGAAGGATTTCGTCGCCGGGAAGACGGCGCGGGGGCTCGCCGGGCGAAAGCTTTTCGTCGAAAAGGCGCCCGACGCCCTGCGCACGGCCGTCTTCGCCGCGCTCGCCGCGGAAGCGGAAAAGGAGCGCACCCTGGACGACGAGGCTCGCCGGATGATGGAGGCGGCGCGCCAGGAGATCGCCGCCGGCCGCGTCGACGGCCACGAGCTCTTCCGACGCATTCGCCGCAAGCTCGCCGAGCAGCGGGGGATCGTGCTTTGATCGCGGGCCCTACCCGTCCCGCATGACCCTCGAAAAGCGGATCGCGGACCTCGAGGCGCTCCGGGAACGGCGCCTGGAGGGCGGAGGCGCGGAGCGCGTGGAGCGCCAGCACGCCGAGGGCAAGCTGACGGCGCACGAGCGCATCACGCTGCTCCTCGACCCGGGGTCATTCCTCGAGCTGGACCCCTTCGTCGTGCACCGCAGCCGCGACTTCGGCATGGAGAAGACCTCGATTCCCGGCGACGGCGTCGTGTGCGGCGCCGGAACGATCGACGGCCGCCCGGTCTACGTCTTCGCCCAGGACTTCACGGTCTTCGGCGGGTCTCTCTCGGAATCGAACGCGGACAAGATCTGCAAGGTGATGGACCTCGCCGTCCAGAACGGCGCGCCCATCATCGGCTTGAACGACTCGGGCGGCGCTCGGATCCAGGAAGGCGTCGTGTCGCTCGCCGGCTACTCGAAGGTCTTCCTGCGCAACACCCGGGCCTCGGGCGTGGTGCCCCAGATCTCGGCGATCCTCGGGCCGTGCGCGGGCGGCGCCGTCTACTCGCCGGCGATCACCGACTTCGTGTTCATGACCGAAAAGACCTCGTATCTCTTCGTCACCGGGCCCGACGTCATCAGGACGGTCACGCACGAGGAGGTCACGAAGGAAGAGCTCGGGGGTTCGCGGACGCACGCGAGCGTTTCGGGCGTGGCGCACTTCGTGCGCGCCGACGACGCGGCGGTGCTCGCCGGGATCCGCGACCTCCTGTCGTACATCCCGGGCAACAACCTCGATGACCCGCCGCGCCGCGAGCCGCGGGACGCGCCGGCGGGCGCCGACCTGAATACCTTCATTCCCGAGGAGCCCAACCGGCCTTACGACATGAAGGAGCTCGTCCGGCGCATCGCCGACGCCGGCGACTTTCTGGAGGTGCAGGAGGCCTTCGCCCGCAACATCCTGATCGGCTTCATTCGCCTGGGCGGGCGTTCGGTCGGTGTCGTCGCCAATCAGCCCCTGCACCTGGCCGGCGTCCTCGACATCGACGCGTCCGTGAAGGCGGCGCGTTTCGTGCGTTTCTGCGACGCGTTCGGCATTCCGCTGCTCGTCTTCGAGGACGTCCCGGGCTTTCTACCGGGGACGCGGCAGGAGTACGGCGGCATCATCCGCCACGGCGCGAAGCTCCTGTACGCCTTCGCCGAAGCGACGGTGCCCAAGATCTCGGTGATCGCGCGCAAGGCCTATGGCGGCGCGTACTGCGTCATGCTCTCGAAGGACATCGGCACGGATTTCAACTTCGCCTTTCCGACCGCGGAGATCGCCGTCATGGGCCCGGAGGGCGCGGTCAACATCCTCTACCGCCGGGAGCTGGCGGCCGACGCGCCGCCCGAGGCGCGCGCCGCGAAGGTCGGCGAATACACCGCGAACTTCGCCACCCCGTACATCGCGGCGCGCCGCGGCTACGTCGACGACATCATCGAACCGACCGAGACGCGTTCGCGCCTGATCGCCGCCTTCGCCTTCCTCGATGGCAAGCGCGCGGCGATGCCGAAGAAAAAGCACGGGAACATTCCGCTCTGACGCCGTGAACGCCCGCGGCTCCCGCCCCCGGCTCCTCGTCGCCAACCGCGGCGAGATCGCCCTCCGGATCTTCCGCGCCTGCCGCGACCTCGGGGTCGAGACCGTCGCGGTCTACTCGGACGCCGACCGGGCCGCCCCGCACGTCGCGGCGGCGGACTTCGCCGTCCGGCTCGGCCCGGCGCCGGCGCGCGAGAGCTACCTGTCCATCCCGGCGCTGCTCGAGGCGGCCCGGAAGACCCGTGCGACCCTGATCCACCCGGGCTACGGCTTTCTCGCGGAGAATGCCGCGTTCGCCCGCGCCTGCACGGAGGCCGGGCTCGTCTTCGTCGGCCCGCCGGCCTCGGCGATTGCGGCGATGGGGTCGAAGACGGGCAGCCGCCGCCTGATGGAGCAGGCGGGTGTGCCGGTCGTGCCGGGCATGGCGGGCCCCGCACGCGACGCGGCCGAGGTGGCGGTGTTCGCCCGGAAAGTCGGTTATCCGGTCCTGCTCAAGGCGTCCGCCGGCGGCGGCGGCAAGGGGATGCGGCGCGTGGACTCGGAAGGGGATCTCGCCGCCGCGTTCGCCCGCGTGTCGGCCGAGGCCGAAGCCTCCTTCGGCGATGGCGCCACCTACGCCGAGAAGCTCGTCGACCGCCCGCGCCACGTGGAAGTCCAGGTCGTCGGCGACGCGGGGGGCAATCTCGTGGCGGTGGGCGAGCGCGAGTGCAGCCTTCAGCGGCGCCACCAGAAGGTCGTCGAGGAGTGCCCGTCGCCCGTGGTGGACGGAGCGCTCCGCGCCCGCCTCTTCGAGGCCGCGGTCGCGGCGGCGCGCGCGGTGTCGTACGTCTCGTGCGGCACGGTCGAGTTCCTGCTCGCCCCGGACGGGTCGTTCTACTTCCTCGAGATGAACACGCGGCTCCAGGTCGAGCACCCCGTCACCGAGGAGGTGTGGGGCGTCGACCTCGCCGCCGCCATGATCTCGATTGCGCTCGGCGCACCGCTGCCGTTTTCGGCCGGGAGCCTGACGCCGCGCGGCCACGCGATCGAGTGCCGCGTCTACGCCGAGGACCCGTTCCGCGGTTTCGCTCCCTCGCCCGGCACGATCGCCGCGCTCCGGCTTCCCGAAGGCCCCGGCGTGCGCAACGACGTCGGCGTCGAGTCGGGCTCCGTCGTCCCGATCGACTACGACCCGATGCTCGGCAAGCTCGTCGTGCACGGCCCGGACCGGGCCGCGGCGATCGCGCGCCTGGCGCGGGCCCTGTCCGACTACGAGATCGCGGGGGTCGAGACGACGCTGCCGCTCTTTCGAGCGCTCGCGGCCGACGCCGACTTCCGCAGCGCCAGCTTCGACGTGCAGTGGCTCGACCGGAGGCTCGCGGAGGGACTCCTGACGAAGGCCGCGCCTGGCCCCGACGCGGTGCTGCTCGCGGCGGCCGGCCTGGCGGGCGCGGAGACGGTGCCCGCGCCCCGCGGCCCGGGCGAGGCCGGCTCGCTCTGGCGCGACGCGGCCCGTCGCGACGCTTTGCGCGGAGTGCTCGGCTGATGCGCCGGACGACGCTCGTCCACCGCGGCCCCAACGGACCGGAGGAGGTCCTCGTGGCGCTCGACGGCAAGCGGTGCTCCTTCACCGTGGCGGGCCGGACCGAAACCGCCGAGGCCGTGCACCTGCCGGACGGCCGCCTGTCGTTGATCTTCGAGGACGGGCGGCAGGTCAGCGGGCGCCTTCTGCCGGCCGCCGCGGGGGAGGTCGAGGTGTCGACCGCCGCCGGAACGGCACGAATCGCCCTGGCCGAGCCTCTGCGCGATCGCCTCGCCCACCCACCCGGTGGGGCCTCGGAGGCCTCCGAGACCGAAGAGGTCCGCGCCCTGATGCCGGGGCGCGTCGTCGAGGTCAGCGTTTCTCCCGGGGACTCGGTCGCGCCGGGCGCGCTGCTGCTCGTCCTCGAAGCGATGAAGATGCAGAACGAGATCCGCTCGGTACGGGGTGGCCGTGTGGCCCTCGTCGACGTGGTTGCCGGCAGGCCGGTCGAAGGCGGGGCGCGGCTGGTCGTCCTCGAGCCCGAAATCCCGGCCTGAGATTCCCGCGTTACGGCCCGCGATTCGGAGCCTTCGACAGAAGCTGACTGACCAGTCAGTAATCCAAGAAACCGAATCCCAATCCACGCAGCCGGTGTTTTGGCCACCTGAACTTCATGTTTGATTTTGCTTTTCTTCTGCTCTGACAGTTAGTTAGAGTTCCACCAATTCTTGGAAAATCCTGGCAGTGACATTGCTTTTGTTTCGGCTGTTTTGAGACTTTCGGCACCAACGAGTTTTTACAAGGAGGAAGGAATGAAGTCCGTGTACCGATTCAGTCTTGCACTGGCGGTCGCGCTGCTTCTCCTCGCTCCCTTCGCCGCGCTCGCGCAGACGACGGGAACGATCGAGGGGCAGGTTACCGACCAGAGCGGCGCCGCGTTGCCCGGCGTGACCATGGAGCTCACGGGAGCTCACCTTCAGGGCACCAAGACCGCGGTGACCGCAGCGGACGGCCGCTACCGGTTCCTGAGCTTGGTCCCGGGTGACTACAACGTGACGGCCACGCTCGCCGGATTCGGCAAGGTGCAGAAGAAGGCCACCGTCACGCTGGACTCGCACGTCGAGGCCAACCTGCAGCTGGCCCTGTCGACGACGGCGGAAGTCACCGTCACCGGTGAGGCGCCGCTGATCGACTCCACCTCGACGACGGCCGGTTCCAACTACGCGGGCAAGGTGATCGACAAGCTGCCGCTCTCGAGCCGCAACTACGCCGACATCGTGTTCACGCAGCCGGGCGTCCAGGCCGACAACGGCGAAACGCAGGGACGTTCGCTGGCTCTGTCGATCTACGGTTCGACGTCGGCCGAGAACTCGTTCCTGATCGACGGCGTCAACACGACCAACGTCGTCAAGGGCATCCAGGGCAAAGACATCAACAACGAGTTCATCCAGGAAGTCGAAGTCAAGACCTCGGGCTACCAGGCCGAGTACGGCCGCAACACCGGCGGCGTGGTCAACGTGATCACGAAGTCGGGCGGCAACGAGTTCCACGGCGGCATCTTCGGGTACTACAACAACCTGTCGCTCGCCGCGGATCAGAAGTCGGTCATCACGCCGGACTACGCGCAGTTCGGCAACGCCCAGTCCGACACGATCGCCACGAAGAACACGCGCTCGGAGGGCGGCCTCGACCTCGGCGGCTTCATGGTCAAGGACCGCGTGTGGTTCTTCGCGGCGTACGACCGCGTTCTCACCACGCAGGTCTTCAACCCGACGAGCGGCGTCACCGGGCCGGGGACCGGCTCCGGGTGCAGCACCGACACCGTCGGTTGCCCGTTCCCGGACACGATCACGGAAAACAAGTACTCCTTGAAGCTCACGTTGAACCTGGCCCAGTCGACCACGCTGCAGGGCGTGTACTTCTCGGACCGGCAGTCGACGACGGGCACGATCTCCGCCAACCCGCAGAGCTTCAACCCGTTCGCGACCCAGGGCCGCGTCGACGTCGGCGGACCCGACTACGGCGCCCGCCTGAACCAGCTCTTCGGCTCGAGCGGCATCCTGACCCTGTCCTACGGCCAGCACTCGGACCGCTTCGAGACGAAGCCCGAGGGTCTCGACGTCGGGCAGCTGCGTGACCGCACCCTCACGCCGTTCAGCTACTACGGCGGCTACGGCGAGATCTTCGGATCGGTCAACAACAACCACTCCGATCGCAACACCTACGCGGCGAGCTACACGGGCTACATCGGCAACCACGAGTTCAAGGTCGGCGGCGACTACGAGAAGGTCGTCACGGCCGGTTCGACGTACTGGACGGGCACGTCGCGGACGAGCATCTTCCAGTGCAGCGCGGCCTTCCCGTGCTCGGGTGCGGCGCAGCCCTTCGACGCGGCGTCGGTCCCGGGTTACTCGTCGCCCTACAGCGGGCCCGTTTACTACGAGCACCAGTTCTTCACGGCCAACGGGACGGATCTGACGCCGCTGACGGTGGCGCCGTTCAACACGCCGACGAAGCGGTACAGCGGCTACATCCAGGACCAGTGGCGCATCACCCCGGCCCTCACGGCCAACTTCGGCGTGCGCTACGACGCCGAGACGCTCTACAACGGTTGCGCCGCGAGCCCGGCCCCCCAGCAGTGTGCCACCGGCAGCCCGACCGGCGGCGCCGTCGACCCGAAGGCGTTCTCGCTCTCGAACGAGTGGGCGCCGCGCATCGGCGTGACGTGGGACTTTTCGGGTGACGGCACCTCGAAACTGTACGCGTCGGCCGGCCGCTTCTACTACGCGATTCCGACGGACCTGAACGTCCGCGTGTTCACGGCCAACACCTCGATCGTCAGCTGGAACTACAGCCCGACGGATCTCACCCAGGCGGCGGATGCTCCGGATGGCCGCACGCAGCTGACGCAGGTCGGCACGTTCGCCGGTGAGCCGACGGATCCGGGTCTCAAGGCTTCGTATCAGGACGAGTTCACGATCGGCGTCGAGAAGGCGATCGATCCCACGCTCTCCGTCGGCCTGAAGGGCACCTACCGCTCGCTCGGCCGCACGATCGAAGACCGCTGCGACCTGAACTACGCCACCAACCCGACGGGTTCCTCCTGCGCTCTGATGAACCCGGGCGCGACCGGCCCGGACAACCCGGGTGCCACGGGCGCCTACGGTTCGTGCAACAACTCCGGCAACCCGACGGCCACCAACAACGGCTGCACGGGCCCCGGCCAGGGCACCCCGATTCCGGACGCCAAGCGCATCTTCAAGGGCATCGAGCTCGTCGTCCGCAAGCAGTTCACCAACGAGATCTGGGCCCAGCTGTCGTACCTCGGCTCGTCGCTGCGCGGCAACTACTCCGGCGCCATCCGCGAGGCCTCCGGCCAGACGGACCCCGGCATCAACGCCGACTTCGACTACGCCGCGTTCACGCAGAACTTCTCGGGCATCCTCGAGCTCGACCGGCCCAACCAGGGCCGCATCGACGCGGTCTACAACGCTCCGTGGGGTCTGTCGGCCGGCCTCCAGTTCTACGTCCGCACCGGCACGCCGACCTCGGTGGACGGCTACTACAACCAGTTCTACACGACCGAGCTCTACCTGGCGCAGCGCGGCTATGCGGGCCGTCTGCCGACCGACTACGAGTTGAACGCCTCCCTCGGCTACAACCTGAACGTCGGCCCGGTGACGATCACGCCGCAGATCTACGCGTTCCAGCTCCTGAACCGCCAGACCACGACCTCGATCGACCAGAACTTCAACGTCAACGGCTCGTTCGTCACGGATCCGACCAGCCCGCTCTACGGCCGGCCGGGCGTGATCCCCGACGGAACCTGCCCCGTCAGCTCGGTCACGGGCACCTGCTCGGACAACCCGAACTACCGCAAGACCCTGACCCAGACTGGTCCGCGTCAGCTCCGCTTCGCCCTGAAGGTGACCTTCTAAGGCGAGGTATCGCGAAGGATTCTCTTGGAGGGGCGGCTTCGGCCGCCCCTTTTTTTTGGATCGGCGAAACGGAATTCGGGATGCTCAAACGCTTCTTCGATACCGCGCCCCGCGTCCCGCATCCCGCGATTAACCCGGGACTCTCAACCTCGTATGTAGGCGTAAGATGGTTTCACCCCGGAGGTGCCCCATGCTTCGCCGTTCGGTTCCGCTCTCTCTCGCCCTCCTGACGCTCGCCGTCGCCGCTTCCGCCGCCACGCTGCCGTCGCTCTTCTACAAGGCCAAGGAACAGTTCCGGCTCGCCGACTACGCCGGCTCGCTGAAAACCCTCGACGCGCTGGAAGCCGAGGCCGAGCGCCCCGGCAACGAGGCGGCCCGCGCACAGCTGGCGCCGAGCCTCGCGTTCTATCGCGGCGTCTGTTACGCGGCGCTCGGGAACCACGACGGGGCGATGACGAACCTCGAAACGTATCTGGCTTACCAGCCGAACGCGACGATCGACCCGTCCCTCTATCCCAAACGCGTCATCGCCGCGCTCGAAGACGCTCGCAAGGCCGTCCGCGAGCAGAAGACCCCGACGGCGGAATCGCAACCTCAGGCTCCGGCCGACACCGGCTCCTTCGCCGCCTCCTACCGGGCCTTCAGGCCGGACCGCACGCAGCAAGCCGACGGCGCCGACGAGGCATGGGCCGACGGCCCGGTACGGTACCTGCTCACGGGGCAACAGAGGGCCGACTACGAGCGCCTCTCCGATCTGCCGTCGCGTTCGACCTTCGTCGTCGAGTTCTGGAAGGCGCACGATCCGAGCCCGGAGACGCCCGAGAACGAGTTCCGCGAAGAGTTCGAAAAGCGCGTCGCCTTCGCGGACTCGCGTCTGGCCCAGAACGAGACTCGGGGGAGCCTCACCGATCGCGGCATGCTGTTCGTGCTGCTGGGGCCGCCGACCTGGGTGGGCCGCAAACCCCTGGCCGTCGGCGACGACACCGCCGACCCGAACGGCATGTCCCGGCACTCGTCGTTCGAAGCCGGCGCCGCGCTGAAGGGGGCTGGCAGCAGCCAGGTGGCCGCCGTTCTGGCGTCGATGTCGGGGCCGGCGAACACGTTGCCCGAATCCGAGACGAGCTGGCGCGAGGTGTGGCACTACCGGCGCGAGCTGCTCCCGAAGGCCGTGTCGTACCAGCAGGTGGACTTCGAGTTCGTCACGAAGCGTGGCTACGGACGAAACGTGCTGCAGCGCGACGACCAGGCGTTGACGACCCTCGAGGCGGCCAAGAGCGCCGATCGGGCGGTCGGATCCGCCGATCCGTCGAAGAAGTAGTCCCGCGCCCCCGACGACAGGCCGCCGGCTGAACAACGGACGTGTGAGTCGGGGCAAGGCGCGGCGCGCCGTCCTCCTCCGGGGAGCAGCGGCGGCCCTGGTTTCCGCCCTGGCCGCGTGCGCGACGGCCCCGGAGGTCTCGATCGTCGCTCTGCCGCCAGACAGGGTGCGGGTGCCACCGCCGCCCGGCAGCTTCAACGCGGAGGAGCGTTACCAGCGCGGCCATTACCTGGAAGTCCAGCGCTATCTCGAGTCGCTTCCGCCAGGCGCGCTCGAGAAGAGCGCGTCGAACCTCACGCTCTACGGCAAGGTCCTGCTCGCGCGCGGCGACTTCGGCGCCGCCTGGGAGGTCCTGGAAAAGGCGCGGGCGCTGGAGCCGCGCACCCCGCGCCGCGGCGAGATCGAGTGGGCGCTGTCCCAGGGCGCGATCCTCTGGAACGACTTCGCGACGGCCGAGGAGTACGCGACCGCCGCGGTGCGCGACGGCTACGGCCTGGTGCCGGGCTTTCTCCACTACCTCGCGGCGCTGCGCGACGTCGACGTCTACGCGGGGCCGTCCTACGGCCAGTCCGGCGAGGACTCCTTTCAGATGCAGGGCTTCAAGTTGATCCGCATTCCGGTGACGGTCAACGGAGCGGATTCCGCCGCGATCATCGACTCGGGCGCGGTCTACACCATTCTGACCCAGAGCTTCGCGCGCGAGACGCACGTGAAGATGATTCCCGACACGCGGGCGTCGGGCCGCGGCCTCCACAAGAAGGAGTTTCCGGTGGACTTCGGCATCCTCGCCGAGCTCGGGTTCGGCGGCCTTCTGATCCGCGACGTGCCCGTGATGGTCATGCCCGACGAGGCCATGCTCTTCGAAACGACGCGCGGCCAGTTTCCGGTGCCCATCGTGCTCGGCCTTCACCTGCTGAAGGAGTTCCAGGTGCGCATCGACTACGCCGGGCGCCGGGTGCGCTGGACCCGGCAGAACTTTCGCGTCGCCAAGACGGCGCGCGACCAGAATCTCTTCTTCCGCGCCGGCCGCGTCTTCGCGCGCGGGTCGATCGACGGCAACGGGATCTACCAGTTCCTGCTCGACACCGGAAGCGAGCCCACGCTCCTGACGACGGCGGGTGTCTTTCGCGCCGGCCTGCCGCCGTCGAACAAGGTGTTCCCGAAGAAGGTCTACGGCCTCGGCAAGACTCAGGTCGAGTGGGGCATCGTCTCGGACGTCACGCTCGGGATCTCGGGTTGGGGCGCCCGCTTCCACGACATCGCGGTCAAGGAAGACGACAGCGCCTTCGAGGACGGCATCCTCGGGACGACGCTTCTCGAGCGTTTCGTGGTCGGCATCGACTTCTCTCGGATGGTCTTGACCCTCGAAAACGGCCGCTGATCTGCCCTGTCAGACGGGCCGGTCCCGGGCCCTCCAGGGTGCCGTGATTCGTGGGTCTGAATCCATATTTTTGGGTTCCGGTACATAAATCGAAACTCGTAGCTATTTTGGGGAATATCCAAGAGCTCTATTGCTCGAGTCTGGTGAAGAGTTTAGCCTCTAGTTAGTTTTCTGACTCGCCTGGCATCGTGCTTGCGTTTAGCTTCGTTTAAGTTTTCTGATTTTTTTAAGGAGGGACTGAAGGTGAGAACTCGTCATTGGGCTTTCTCCGTTCTCATGGTCGGTCTTCTCCTCCTCGCTCCGATCGCCGTCCTCGCTCAGACGACCGGAACGATCGAGGGGACCGTCACCGACCAAAGCGGCGCCGCTCTTCCGGGCGTCACTGTCGATCTCGCCGGGGCCGGCGTCGGAAGTGCCGGCAAGAGTACGGTCACCGGGTCGGACGGCAAGTATCGGTTCCTGAGCGTGCCGCCCGGCAGCTACACGGTGACGTCCACGCTGTCCGGCTTCGGGCGTGTCCAGAAGAAGGCCGCCGTGACGCTCGACTCGACGACGATGGCCAACCTTCAGATGCAGCTCTCGACGACGGCCGAGGTCACGGTCACGGGCGAGGCGCCGCTGATCGACACGTCCTCGACGACGACGGGCAGTACCTACTCCTCGAAGGTCATCAGCCAGCTGCCGACCGGCTTCAACTACGCCGACATCGTCAAGGCGAATCCGGGCGTCAGCGAGGACCGCGGTGAGAACCAGGGCCGCGCGCTCTCCCTGACGATCTACGGCGCGACGTCGGTCGAGAATCAGTACATCATCGACGGCGTCAACACGACCAACGTCATCAAGGGCTTCCAGGGCAAGGCCCTCAACCAGGAATTCATCCAGGAGGTCGAGGTCAAGGCCGGCGGCTACCAGGCCGAGTATGGCCGCGCCCTCGGCGGCGTCGTCAACGTCATCACGAAGTCGGGCGGCAACGAGTTCCATGGCGACGGCTTCATCTACTTCGACTCGTTCGGCACGCAGGCCGAACAGGTCGTCAACCCGCCCGCGGGACAGGACGCTCCGCCCAACACGGTCTCCCGGGGATCGGGAACCGACACCTTGACCGGAATGCGGATCGCCGACTACGAGCGCGAGAACTTCGGCGCGGATCTCGGCGGATACTTCTGGAAGGACCGCATCTGGTTCTTCGGCGCGTACAACCGCGTCCTCTACGGTCCGCAGTCGGTCACCCGCGTGGCCGGCTCGGCCGCGGTGCCGAACTCGGAAGAGTTCCCGCTCAACCAGTGGGACAACCTCTACTCGGCCAAGATGACGCTGAACCTCACGCAGGCGACGACCCTCGTCGGCTCGTTCTTCTACGACCCGACGGTCATCGACGGCGCGGCCGGATCCGACCCGCGCCAGAGCCGGGTCGCGACCATCACGAGCGAGGCGGCCCGCACGTGGCAGTCGCGCCGCGACATCGGCGGCCAGGACTTCGGCGCTCGCCTGAACCAGCTCTTCGGTTCGGTGGGCCTCATGACCCTGCAGTACGCGGAACACCAGGACCGTTACCAGCTCAAGCCCTCCGGCGCCGGCTCGGGGATCCGGTACAACGATTTCGACTGCGACGGCGGACTTCCCCCGGGAGAGGGCGATCCCTGCGTGCCTCCCGCCGCGGCGTCCGCGACGACAGGCGGCTTCGGCCAGATCTTCGGACCCACGGTCAACAACTTCTCGAAACGCAACATGTACCGGGGCGACTTCACGTTCTACATCGGCAACAACGAGATCAAGGCTGGCGGCGACTACCAGAAGGGCACGACGACGGCGATCAGCTTCTACACCGGGTTCGCGGAGACCGCGGCCGTCGTGCCGGGCGCGACGGGAGGCCAGCTCGTTCAGCAATTCAACGAGTACGGCCAGAGCTACTACCAGCACAACTTCTATGCGCCCTGCGCCAACAAGGACGATCCGTCCTGCTATCTCCCCATCAACAACCTGGTCACGCCGACTTCGGAGGACCTCGGCTTCTACGCGCAGGACTCCTGGAGGATCTCACCCAACTTCACGCTGAACGTGGGCCTGCGTTACGACCAGGAGACCGTCAAGGACTACACGGGCGCGACGGCCTTCAAGACCAACAACGAATGGCAGCCGCGTATCGGCCTCATCTGGGATCCCAGGGCGAATGGCCAGATGAAGGTCTACGCGTTCTACGGCCGGTTCTACTACTCGGTCCCGACGGATCTCAACGTCCGCGCCTATGGCGCCCAGACCAACGGCGTCTCCTACAACTTCGACCCGGTCGACACGACGCAGAACCCGAACGTCATCGGGCACGAGACGGCATTCTTCCAGGGTGGCGCCACGACCGAGCCTGTTCAACCCGGCATCAAGGGGATCTACCAGGACGAGTATTCGGCGGGGTTCGACATGCTCCTCGATCCGACGCTCTCGATCGGCCTGAAGGGAACCTACCGCAACCTCGGCCGCGTCATCGAGGACCGCTGCGACCTCGACGCGACGAGCGCGCTGACGAACTACAACTCCTGCGCCATCATCAACCCGGGCTCCGACAGCCCGCTCGCGACCGGCGCCATTCCGGGCTGCAACGGCCTCGACGGCAACTCGGCCGGCTGCTTCGATTCGATCCCCGGCGTCACCGCCGCCAAGCGGAAGTACTGGGGCGGTGAGCTCGTCGTCCGCAAGCAGTTCACCAACGCCCTGTGGTCCCAGTTCTCGTTCGTGTATTCCTCGCTGACGGGCAACTACGACGGCGAGGTTCGCGAGGGCCGCGGCCAGACCGATCCCGGCATCAACGCCGACTTCGACTACTTCCAGTTCCAGCACAACAACGACGGCAAGCTCTTCCTCGACGTGCCGTGGCGGCTTCGCCTCGACGCCTCGTACACGTTCCCGTTCAAGATGTTCATGGGCATCCAGTTCTACGCGGAGGAGGGCAAGCCCCTGAACCAGCAGGGCTACTTCAACTCCGGCTACGGCGCCGAGATCCAGCTCATCCCGCGCGGGTCGGCGGGACGCCTGCCGAGCCTCTACGAGATGAACCTCTCGCTCGGCTACCCGGTCGCGATCGGCCCGGTCACCGTCACACCGACCGTCTACCTGTTCAACGCCCTCAACAGGCAGCAGGCGACGTTGAAGGACGTTCGCTGGTCGACGTCACAGCCGGCGGGCTACACGAACTGCTCGGGAACGAGCTACCCGCCGCCGTGCACCCTCTACGACCCGAACCAGCAGCAGACCAACCCCAACTACGGTTTCGTCACGCAGCGCCAGCAGCCCCGCCTCTTCCGGGCAGCGCTCAAGGTCACGTTCTGAGCCTCTGATTCTCGTGGGTGCCAGGGGCGGCTGCGGCCGCCCCTTTTTTTCCTGCGGCGATATGATTTTTTTCTCGTCCCGGAGGTGCTCCGTGCGCCGCTTCCTGAGTCTGGCCGCGCTCCTCCTTCTCGCGGCGCCGTTCGTGCGCGCCGCCTCGATGCCCGAGCTCTTCCAGAAGGCCAAGGAGCAGTTCAAGCTCGGCAACTACACCCAGGCGCTCGCGGCGGTCGAGGCTCTCGACGCCGAGAGCGTGAAGCCGGGCAACGAAGCCGAGCGCCTGAAGATCCTGCCCGGCCTGCTCTTCTACAGGGGCGCGAGTCTCGCCGCCCTCGGCCGGTCCGACGAGGCGGAACAGGCGTTCGAGGGATTCCTCGCGCGGACGCCGAATGCCTCCATCGACCCGGGGCTGTATCCGCCCAGGGTCGTCGCGGCGTTTGACGCGGCGCGAAAATCGCTCGAGGCGACGGCGTCGAAGCCGAACGCGCCCGCCCAGACGGGGGTGCTGGCCGACGCCTATCGCGCCTTCCGCCCGCCCGAATCGAAGCCCGACGAAGAGCGGGACTGGGCGCGCGGCCCGGCGAAGTACCTGCTCACCCCGGCCGAGAAGGAGGACTTCGAGCGCCTCACGGACGTCCTGGAGCGCTCGGAG
>Ga0335083_10006223_pt1 | contig 14988 bp, 11 predicted proteins | sample Lox_Sample_42_FD_206716 | JGI IMG/M metagenome (GOLD analysis project Ga0335083, IMG submission 206716) | Soil microbial communities from Loxahatchee National Wildlife Refuge, Florida, United States - Lox_Sample_4.2 | ecosystem: Environmental > Terrestrial > Soil > Wetlands | place: USA... | reverse complement strand
TCGGCCATCACTTTCGCGATCAGCGGCTTGCCGGCGGGGGTTACGGGAAGCTTTGCCCCTGCGAGCGTCGCTTCGCCGGGCAACGGCAGCAGTACGCTGACGTTGAAAGCCACGTCCAGTGCCGCGACCGGGCTGTTTACGTTCACGGTAAAAGCTACGGGAGGGGGGACGAGCCAGACGCAGGCCATCGGCCTCACCGTAATCAATCCGACTTTCACACTGACGACAAACTCCGCAAGTGCGACGGTGACGGCGGGAGGTTCGACGGCATTCGTCTTGAATACGACCGCTCTGGGGGGATTCAAGTCGGCGATCGCGCTGTCGGTGAACGGATACCCCAAAGGCGTGACGGCAAAATTTGCACCCCCCAGCATTGCTTCGCCTGGGAACGGGAGCAGCACGCTGACGCTGACGTCGGCAGCCTCGACGCTTGGGGGCGTTTACTCGCTGACGATATTCGGCGCGGGCGGAGGCACCACCAAAACCCAAACGCTTAGTTTGACGGCGATCGGCCCCAACTTCGCGGTCGAGCTCGGCGGCACAAATGTTGTGGTGGCGCGCGGCGGATCGATTCCGATCACGGTGACCACGGCGGCGGCTAATGGATTTGTCGCGGCCGTGGCGCTCTCAATCAGCGGGCTGCCGAAAGGTGTGACGGCCAGCTTTGCGCCGGTGAGCATTCCGTCGCCCGGCAACGGGAGTAGTACGCTGACGCTGAAAGCGGCGTCGACGGCTCTCAGTGGCGCCGCCTCTCTAACGCTTTCCGCAACCGGCGGAGGGATGACGAGGACGCAGAGACTAAGCTTGACAGTGCAGTGAGAGCACTGGAAAGACAAGGGGCGGGCTCCTTCGGGGGCCCGCCCTCGTTTTTGCAGAAATGTAGAAGAATGCATTGCCAAGCGATTTTCGAGCCCCAATCGCATCCGGCGGTCGAGATACCTCGCCCGCGAGATACGCCGGCGGGGTTACGTCCGAGATGACTGGCAATTGTGACAGTACCCAAGCGAACGTCCGCCATGTTGAGGTTGAAGGGTTCTCTGGAGGGAACGTAATTCCGTTCGGCAATTCCTCTCAGGTGGCGCGGTCGTCCATCACTCAGGGGTGCCCGCATTGCGCCGCATTTTCACCGTGGCACAGGGAGTGCGCGCGCGACCAGAGGCGTCTGGTATCGGACTCAGCAAAATGAGCGACGAACCGGTGCGAGACCGAGTGGGCCTGTTGTTGGCAGGAGGCCAAATTGATTCCAGCTCAGTTTCCGTCGAAAAGAGTCGTCCTTTGCATTGACGACGATCCAGCGGTTCTGTACTACGAAAAAACACTTCTTGAAAGATCCGGATACTCCGTTCTAACGGCGGGATCCGCACGAGCGGGGCTCGGGCTGGTGAATACATGCAGCCTGGATGTCGTGCTGATCGACTACGAGATGCCGGAAATGAACGGCTACGAGGTAGCGGTCGAAATCAAGCGTGTGCGTCCAGAACTGGTGGTGATATTGCTTTCCGGCAGTGAAGTGCCGATCCAGGCGATGACAGTGGTGGATGCTTTTGTACCGAAGCTGGAAGCAAGCCGAGAGTTGCTCCCCACTGTTGCGGCGCTCTGTAGCAAGGCCCGCGACCCCCAACAGAACCGGGAGAGGCTTCTCGGGTAGCACCTGGTGCGACGAGAGTCGCGTCGCTCCATCAGGACTTTCCCGTATCAAGGGGAGTCACGACGCCGGTGCTCAAATCGTAGACCGCGCCGACGACCTTCAGCTTCCCTTCTTTGGCACGCGGCGCGAGGATCGGCGGCAGGTCCTTGAGCCGTTCGACGCCGAGTTCGACATTCTTGCGGATGGCGTTTTCGAGGGCGTCGCCGGGGGTACCCTTGCTCTGCGAGACGGCTGGCTTGATCAACTCCACCAGGCCATTGATGGCTCCGGGCAAGGAATCCTTAGCATCGATATGCTGCTTGGCGGCTTTGACGGCACCGCAATTGCTGTGACCGAGCACAACGATGAGCGGCACATTCAGCTCAGCAATCGCGTATTCGATGCTGCCCTTGACGACCGCACCCGCACCACCCACCACATTGCCGGCGACGCGCACGACAAAGATATCGCCGACACCGACGTCAAAAAGTATCTCCGGCGCGACGCGAGAATCGGCGCAGCTGAGAATGACTGCCTCGGGATACTGGGCGTTGGCGAGCGAGCGAAAATCCTGGGGGCTACGGCGAGGACTGGCGGGGGCGCCTTTGACGAAACGCGCATTGCCGTCGAGGAGGTCGCGCCACGCCTGGTCCGCTGTGATTGGGGGCTTAGCTGGAGCGTCTTTTTGCGCCCACGCAAACAGCGAGTTCGGGGCAGCAAGACTCAAGCTCGCGGTGGCGAGCGCAGCAAATTCACGCCGGGAAAACTTCGACTGATTTCTCATGATCAACCTTCCTATTGATCCCGCCTTTAAGTGCCATGGAATTTTCCCATAGCCGCTGAGGGGAAGCCAGCGAAGATGTTACCCCATTCAGCCTTGCGCAAACGGCTGCTTTCCAGCTGGTTGAGCGCGCGGGTTTCGCGGAGAGAAGTAAGGGAGCGCACCTGAACGCGAGGCTCCGGTGCACACGAGCCATTAATGGTTTTGAGTCGTACCCGTTTTGGGCCATTGCGCAGACGCGTGTCTACATTAAAATCTGCGGCAACCTGTGGGGAAGTTTCGATCATCTGGAAGATTGAGAAAAAAAGGCTGTGCCACAGGCGGCAGGCCGAATCTCAAGGTGAAATGGGGACCCCAATGTCGATACAGGAGAGAAATCGAGTTTGCGGTTGGTCTGTGGCGGTGATTATGATTTTGACGGCACCAGCGTGGGCGCAAGTCACTTCGCGTGAATATGCTTATGCGCTGAAAGCTACCGGCATCGTGAAAGAGGACGGCCATGGCGCGCCGCTGTTGCCGAGTCTCTCTGAGGTGGCTCAGGTACGTACGGTGGCCAGCGCGATCGGGCCCAAGAGCGGGACGGTACCGGATCCATCCATCTCGGCAGTGAATGATCTGCCGACTCACGACAAGATTGTGGGCCAGGACTTAAGCCCGTGTGGGAGCAGCAAGGACCTGGTACAGGTAGTGTCGGCACCCTCGCCGGCCGAGCAGACGCCGCCAACCACGATGACTGTGAAAACTGCAGCTCTTTTGGAACTCCACTCCATGCGCCAGAGTGCTGTGGATCTTTGCCTGCAGCTTCCGACCAAGTATCGAACGCAGTTGCCGGAATGTGCAGATATTTTCCGGCACGAAATACGGCTGAAAGCGCTGGCCAAGGAACATCAGCGATAGGTTCGCGATAACTCCTGGCGCCGGCGAATCAGGGTGCGAGGGGGCAATCGGTATTGCAGGATCGTCAGGCCCCTAAGTGATTGTCAGGACCAGAGCGCGGCTTGTTCCACCGCTGGTACAGCCCTCGTAGGCGGAGTTTCCGCTCGGAGTGTTGATGGTCACGTTGGCTGTACCAGGGCCCGTGATCATTGTGGAGGTGATCGTGATCTGCAGCTGCGTATTGCTCAGGACCTGAGTGCTGGCGATGGTTCCGTTAATCTCCACGACAGAGGATGACACAATGTCACTGCCGGTGACAGTCAGAACAAATCCCTGCTGCACCTGAGCGAATGTGATTGTGCTATCCGAGAGAGACGTGATGGTTGGAGCGGGCCGGGCGCTTCCACAGAGGGGATTCAACGCATTGCAGCCCTGCAGGGTCAGCACGGCGAGGAGCAGTGTGCCGAGAGGGCGCAAAGAAGCGCTGATTCGTTTCATAGTGCATCGTACACCCTTGCGGGCCGTCATGGACCACTTGGCGAAACGGAAGTAACTGCGTTATCGATCGAATTGGTTTCGCCAGGGTATTTTCTGAGATCCGCCGTTCTTCCTCAACGCGTGATCTTTACATTCGCTCTCACGCAAAGGCGGCGGACCTGCGGGCACGCGGACGGGGCTCCCGCACCACAAAGGGCCTTTTACTCCTCTAGCGGTTGTGATCGCGGCGGCGGAGGTAGTCGATGAACATCTGTTCGACGGGCTTGTCGTAGGCGATGAGAACGTGGCGGACGGTATGTCCGCTGACAAAGTGGCAGACTTCTTCAGCGAGATTCTTAGCGTGATCGCCGGCGCGTTCGAGGGACTGGGTCATGAAGATGACTTGCAGGCTGGCCTGGCGGTGAACGTTTTCGGGATTCTCGATGTGGCGCAGGAAGATGAGGTTGCGCAGGCGGTCCATTTCAGCATCGGCGCGAAGGACGTCGATCGCCTTGCCGATTTCGCGGGCGGAAAAGGCAGCGCCGCAGTCCGTCAGCATCTTCTCAAGGATCGTGGCCATCTGAGTGAGGTCACGCGTGTCTTCGGAGTCGATGCGTCCACTGACGGCAAGAGCGCTGTTGGCAAAGCTGAGCAGAAGGTCGCCGATGCGCTCGAGGCCGATCATGAACTTCATGCAGGCGAGAAGTTCGCGAGCTTCGGCGGGCCCGACTTCGGTGATGGCAGTAGTGACTCCGCTATCGATCTCCATGTCGAGCGTGTCGAGCTCCCGTTCGCGCTGGCGCAGGGAGTTGAGCAGGGCGCTGGAGCCGGTGGCGATGCCTTCCGCGGCTGCACCGGCTGCCTCCTTAGCCATGTTGCAGGCTTCGACAGTGCGACGCACGATGTAGCGATGAGCCGGTTCGGGATCGGGAGACTTGATCGCAGTACTCATACGCGTGTCCGCTGGGCGAGAGCGCGGTTGACGGAGGGATTTTCGGGATCCGTCGCCGCGATTCTGCCGTTCCTGTGGTTGGATGGCCAACGCCTAAGAATAGGTTTTCTTGAGGACAGCATGGTTAATAAGCTGTGAATTTTCCGTCATTTTTCATGCGGGCTTCGCAATGTGCCCTTCCAGTTTATTGTGCGCCAAGATGGAACCAATGCAAGAAGGAAATTTGAGTAGGGAGTCAAAAATCGCGCGTTCCACAGGGACGGAAAAGCATTGACCACCAAGGACACAAAGGTTCACTAAGGATTTCATGTGCTGGTTCGACGGGCGAGACGGCCGTCCCAACTTCAGTGCGGCCCCCTCAGGCTGTGGGGAGGGTGAAGAGGAAGGTGCTGCCGTGGCCTAATTCGCTTTCGGAGCGGATGGAGCCGCCATGGGCGAGCATGATGTGCTTCGCTATGGCGAGGCCGAGTCCAGTGCCGCCGGATTCGCGAGAGCGGGCTTTGTCGACCCGGTAGAAGCGTTCGAAAAGGCGGGGGAGATGTTCGGAGGCGATGCCGGCGCCGAAATCCTGCACATAAAATTCGACTCCGAATTCGATGCCGCGCTTGGCGGGACGAGCGCCAAGCAGGATGCGTCCACCGGAACGGCCATATTTCATGGCGTTCTCGATGAGGTTGGAAAACACTTGATGAATGGCTTCGCGGTCGGCGCGAACGGAGGGCAGAGATTCGACCGAGTTTGTCTCCACGATCTGCAGGTCGACTTCCTGAGCGCGGGCAATCTCGCGGAAGCTTTCTTCGGCGTCGTGCAGGAGCTCGATGGGAGGGACGGGTTCAGTATCGAAGCGGGTTTCGCCGGATTCGACTCGGGCCAGAGTCAACAGGTCTTCGGTGAGACGCGACATGCGGGCGGCGTTCTTACGGATGATTTCGAGGAACTCGCGAGTGGGAGAGGAATTTTCAGAGCTCAGATCGAGGAGGGTTTCGGAATATCCCTGAATGGAAGTCAGCGGGGTACGAAGTTCGTGGGAAACGTTGGCGATAAAGTCGCGACGAGTTTTCTCAACGCGCTCGGTTTCGGTGAGATCGCGAAGCACGGCAACAGCGCCGCCATCGGGCAGGGGCGCCGCTGTGACATCGAAAGCGCGGCCAGGGACGATCGACGTCGCCCGCGTCACCTTGACTTGTTTGGTGGTGGTGGCAGCTTTGACGGCGGCCAGGAAGTCGGGATCGCGAATGGTTTCGACGACCGGGGCGTTCAGGCGCGTGTGCTGGGGAACGAGCCGGTCCATCGGCTGATTGGCCCACTGTACGAGGCCGTCGGAACTAATGGCAATGACGGCATCCTGCATGCTGTTGAGCAGAGTTTCAAGCTGGCGCTGGCTGGAGCGCACAGCCGCGAAACTGCGTTCGACTTGTCCGGCGGTCTTGTCGATGGCGGCAGCGACGCGGCCGATTTCATCAAGCGGACGATCTTCTACGCGGGCACGGAGATCACCTTGCTCGATGCGGACCGCGACGTCAACGATATGCTCGAGGCGGCGCGAGGTCCAGATGGAGGCGGAGGCCGCGATGAGCAACGCGACGACGAGGGCGAGGGCGGATCCCCAAATCAGACGGCGGTGCACGTGCGACTGAATCGCTTCGACGTCGGACAGCGGATAGGCAAGGCGCACGGCTCCGCCGGACACCGGAACCGCGACATAAAGAAACGGAATGCCGAGAGTGGCGCTGTGGCGCTCATTCTCACCTGTTTTGCCGGCGAGGGCGGCGGCGAACTCGGGACGGGCGGCATGGTTCTCCATATCGGCGGGGTTGGATTCGGAGTCGGCGAGGACTTTGCCGGAGGCGTCGATGATGGTGACGCGGGCTCCGGCAGCCTGAGCTTCCTGCGCGGCGATTTCGGTGATGGAGTGGGCGCGGTCGGTTTCGACGCGGTGGGCAAGAAGAAGAGTCTTCTGGATGAGGTTTCGTTCGATCTCAGTGCGGAGAGAAGCTTCCCAGGCGCCACCGAGCATGACATCGAGAGTAGCGGCAGTGGCGGCGATGACGATGAGGAAAACAGCAAGGAGTTTGAAGAAGATGCGATTCTTCACCATCTCCTCTTTGACGCGCTGGAACAGGCGGCCACAGTTAAATTCGCGAACCACAAAGGGCACGAAGGTTCACGAAGGAAATTCTGTCGAAGACATCTTTTTTGCATCTTCGCGGTCTTTGCGATGAACCCTTTCATTTGGGAACCTCGAAACGGTAGCCGGCGCCGCGGACGGTTTTCAGGTAGCGTGGGTTCTCGGGGTCGGGCTCGATTTTTTCGCGGATGCGGCGGACGTAGACGTCGACGGAGCGCGGCGTGACGTACGCGGTATCGCGCCAAACGGAATCGAGAAGGTGATCGCGGCTGAAGACGCGTCCCTTGTGGCGGGCGAAGTAGTCGAGCAGGCGGAATTCGGTCGCTGTCGTCGGTACTAGGGCGCCCCGCACCATCAACGTCATCGCCGAAGGATCGATCTCGATGTCGCCGACCTTCATGGGACTCGGCGGCAGGGGGCGCTCGAAGCGGCGCAGAACAGCTTTGACTCGGGCGACGAGTTCACGCGGGCTGAAGGGCTTGGCGATGTAGTCGTCAGCGCCGAGTTCGAGGCCGAGGACGCGGTCGGCTTCGCTGCTTTTCGCCGTTAGGAAAATTACGGGAACGGCAGCGAGGCCGGGAGTCTGGCGGATGGTGCGGCAGATTTCCAGACCGTCCTTGCCCGGAACCATGATGTCGAGAACGAAGAGCGCGGGACGCTGTCGTTCGGCGTCGGCGAGAACGTTAGAACCGGTGGGATAGACGCGGAGAATCCTTCATTTTCCAGGTGGTGGCGGACGAGGCGGGAAATGTCCGGATCGTCTTCGACGACGAAAAGGCTTGGTTTCACGGGATTATTGTAAATCGAAAGCAGTTGCAAGCGGCCAGTTGCCGGTTGCCAGCAGCGAAATCGGGCCCGAATTTCATCGGATTGTAACAATCGGTTGTCGGTTTGGTGCGGTTGGACTTCGCGCGAGATGCTTCGCTCCGCCTGAAAAGCGGCTCCGCTCAGCATGACGCCTGCGATGAGGGACGAGCAGGTTTCTTGTTGACTCACCGGCGGGCTGGATGGTCTGATGAAATCCAGGGGAGCGAAAACTGCATGTCGTTTGAAGAGGCGATCGAGGTGGCGTCGCGGGACGAGAGCTTCCGGGCTAGTGTGTACGCGATGAATACTCTTTTAATTCAAAAAGGAGTGTACACGCAGGATGAGTTTCGGGCGTTTTTTGTGGAGTGGATCGAGAAGGAGTTGAGGCGGAAGGGGATCGGACTCGTCGACCTTGCTCTCCGCATAGGTCTGCTCCAGTGGTGTTCGCAGGTGATTTTTCCGCAGTGAATCCCAATATCGCAGGCGCGGCATTCGCACTCGCAGACGGGTGCGGAGGGTCTCCATTCGTGTGTCGTTTTTTGGTGTCCCGCCATTGTTTTCAGAATATTTCATTAAACATTTTGGGCCTAGAATGATTTGGAGAAGCGGATAACCAAAGTTTGGGTTTGCTTCTTTCGGCCCTCCGGGGCTCCGTTGTCGTCCGCCACTTTTCCCACGGCTTGCGCCGTGGGCCGCATTCCTTCGCCGCTTCGCGGCTTCGGCATGGGAGCGGTCGTTCATCACAGTTTGGCCTTGCTCGGAAGCGGGACTTGCGACTTGGAACGCGGACTGTTTAGCGGAGAGAGATTACGAGGTTGGCGGCGCGGTCCAGGTGGAATTTTGCTCGTGGCGGGATGACTGTGGTGGCGCTGTATTCCGTGATGATGGCGGGGCCTGGGTAGCGCTTGCCTGGCATGAGCGCACTCCGATCGTAAATCTTCGTGGGATGTGTCTTGCTTTCGAACAGGACTGGTGCTTCAAGCATCGAAGGGCTGCCGAGCTTTGCTCGGCCCGGACGGCCGAGGGCGGCCGTCCCCACATGGTCTTGTTCTCCCATACCGTTCATCTTTCCTACACGCGTTGTGCCGGAGTTCAGAACGGATCGGAGGCGGAGGGTTACTAATTCGACTTCGCGATTCGTGTGGGTGTAGCCGTAGCGGCGGCGATGTTCCTGTTCGAAATCGCGCAGGAGATTCTTCGTAAAGGGGAGATCGAGTTCGTATCCCTGGCCGCGGTAGCGGAGGTCGACGCTGCGGCGATGACGCGGAGTTCCTTGCCATCCTTCCTGGCGGAAATCGTGGGCGGCGATTTTCTCGAGGGCCGCGAATTCTCGAATCAGTTTCGCTTGGGGGATTTCGCGGGCAACGCGCCAGAGGACGGTTCGCGAATAGTCTTTCACGACATCGCTCGCCAAAATACCCAAGGCGGAGAGGGCGCCGGGGAGTGCGGGAACGATGATGTGAGGAATACTCAGAGCCTCGGCCAGGGCGCAGGCGTGGAGGCCTCCTGCGCCGCCGAAGGCCACGAGCGCGAAGTGGCGCGGGTCGCGGCCGCGTTCGATGGAGACGACGCGGATGGCTTTTTCCATGGTCGCGTTGACCACGCGAATGACTCCCGCGGCGAACTGGTCGAGAGTGAGGCGGCTTCCCTGCTGTTTGAGAAATTCCTGCGTCACGCGGCGGGTGCGATCCAGATCGAGCGTGAAATCTCCGCCAAGAAAGCGCGTGGGCTGGAGGCGGCCGAGAAGAAGATTGGCATCGGTGACGGTGGGCTGAAGGCCGCGTCCGTAGCAGATGGGGCCGGGATCGGATCCGGCGGATTCGGGGCCGACACGGAGGACTCCGGCAGCGTCGAAGCGGGCGAGAGAGCCTCCGCCGGCACCAACGGTGTGGATGTCGAGCATGGGGACGCCGATTGGAAGGCCCGCGATCTGGGCGTCGGTCGCGGTCTTGATTTCTCCTTCGACGAGGGAGACGTCGGTGGAGGTGCCTCCCATGTCGAAGGCGATGATGCGGTCGAAGCCGCTGGCGCGGGCGGTGGTGGCGGCACCAACGACGCCTCCGGCGGGTCCGGAGAGAACGGTGCGGACGGGCTCGCGGGTGGCGGTGGAGAGCGCGGTGATGCCTCCGGAGGATTGCATGACGAAGATGCGAGGCACGGGGGCTAAAGCCCTATTCCTCTGGGCACCTTTCGCGGCCCTTAAGGGCCGCTCTTCCACGGTCGCGCGGGCTCGAGTTTTCGCCTCCAAGCTTTCCAGATAACTTTGCATGACTGGCTGCAGGTAGACGTTGATGACTACTGTGGAGGTGCGTTCGTATTCGCGAAATTCGGGGAGGATCTGGTGCGAGATGGAGAGCGGGACTTCCAGAGGCTGCAGCGCTTCCGCGACGGCTTCTTCGTTTTTTGGATTGGCGAACGAGAACAGGAGTGAGATCGCGATCGACTGCGAGTTGGCGGCAGCGAGTTGCTCCACGAGAGCGCGCAATTCTTCCGGCGTAGGCTTGGTGAGAATTTCGCCTTCTGCGGCGGTGCGTTCGTTGATCCCGAACCGCAGATCTTTGGGAACCAGTGGCTCGATGCGGTCAAAGAAAAAGTCGTACAACTTCGGACGTGCCTGGCGTCCGATTTCGATGGCGTCTTCGAAACCTTTCGTGGTGACCAGCGCGGTGCGGGCACCTTTGCGTTCGAGCAGCGTGTTGGTGCCGACGGTGGTGCCGTGGAGGAGTATGAGATCGCCTTCGGGCGCGATTTTTTTGAGCGCCTCGACGATGGCTTGTGAGGGGTCGGCAGGGGTCGAGAAGACTTTCAGCATTCGCAGCCGGCCGTGATCTCGCCAGACGCAGTCGGTGAAGGTGCCGCCAGTGTCGATGGCGATGCGGAGGGGTTGAGGGCGGCGGGGCATGGGACACAAAAGAGTAACACTGGCGGCGGTGCGCTGAAGGTGGAGCAACGTCCCCACGTCTCGCAAAAGAGGCGAGACTCTTCGACAAGCTCAGGGCAGGCATTGGGGCACCCGGTGCGCGGGCGGGCACGCCCTCGCCGCTTGGGCCTCAACCTTCCCTCGCTTCGCTCGGGGGACAGTCGAGGGCGGCTGTCCCCACATTTGCGTTCCTACATTCACTTTCTAGTTCTTGGCTACTGGGGTTTCGGTTTTGGGTTGCGGGAGCAGATCTTTGGCGGGCAGTTTGGCGTCGAAGACCAGGTTGAAGAAGCCGACCATCATTTCGTCTGAGTTTTGCTGACCCCAGATCACTGTCTTCGTTGGATCGGGATTTTCGGGGTTGTCGGCCGAGTTGTCGAAGTGCGCGGTGCACTCGATCTTTGTTCCTTTGGGAAGAGTGATCGGCTCCGCCAAGTTGTACCAGAGCTGCCAGTGCCAGTTGTAGGCGGGGACTTTCAGGAGCGTTTGAGTCTCGCCGGTCGGAAAGACCAGGCGATATTCGAAGTCCTTGCCGCGGGTGTGCATGTGAGGATGAAGGGCAACGAGTTTCACCTCTCGGGGCACATCGAAAGTGGCGTCGACACGGTAGTTCGGATCTCCGGGAGGAATTTTAAAGGTCCCGTTGACTGCCGAGAGTGTGAGCACGCGATCTTTTGGCGGCTCTTTTGAAAACACGATTCCCAGCCTAGCTTGGTCGGTCGTGGCTTTTCCGTTGGGAGTGTAGTGCACTTCCAGGACAATGTCGGAGCCCGCCTTGATCAGCTTGGCTTGTCCGGGCTGCAGGATTTCGGCGTTTTGACCGGGAGCGTATCCGACGAGGAAGTCACTGGCGAGCGCGCTCGTGTCGTTCTTGTCATCCTGCTTTGGCGGCGGAGCTTCGAAGAAGACTCCGGGCTTCTGGCCTTTGAAGTAGTTCGATCCCGGCTCGCGGATGTACGCGATGATGTGATGCACCACCGAGCGGTCGGTGGGGCGGGCCTCGGCGGCCTGCACCCACTTGTCCTCGGTGAAGCCGGTGGGCAGGATCACATACTGATACTCGACCATGCCCGAGGCGGGGACGGAAAATGCGTGGGGCAATTGGAAGACGACATCCGGCTTGGGAATGCCCCATCCTTCGACAAAGGTCGCAGGCGCAGGCATGTCTGCGGGATCACCTTGCGGAGCGCCTGAGTTCGCCCATGCGAGGATCGTGCTGATTTCCTTCGCGGTGAGGGAGCGATCATTGGCAAAATGTCCAATGGCGGGATCGGCGAACCACGGCGGCATCGCCTTCTCCCTCACAACGCGCTTCATGCTGGCAGCCCAGGGCCGCGCCTGCTCATACGTCAACAACGGAAAGGGGGCGGCTTCGCCGGGGCGGTGGCAGGTCTGGCAATGCTTTTGAAGAATTGGGGCGACATCTTTGGTGAAGGTGACGGTGGCGGAATCGGGAGTTTGGGAAACGGAGTAAGTGCCCAGGCAGAGCGTCACGGCAATCATTGAAAGTGTGCGGCCCATGGTGGTCGGTCCTCGGTAAATCGAGTGGTGAAACTTTGAGGAACGAGTATACCTTGACTGGCTTCGAGGCGGCGCCACATAAACCCTCCTTCGCTTCGCTCGGGAGACAGCCGAGGGCGGCTGTCCCCACATATTCTGCGAACTATTACTTCGTGGTAAAGGCTAGGGTTAGGAGCGTTTTTTGTTCGACTTCGTGGGCTTTGGCGCTGCCGGTTGCGGGGCTGGCTCCTGAACTTCGCTTCACGCTGAGCACGGGGCGGTCTCCCGCTACCCGCTTCAGGCGGGGGAGCATGTTGAAGAGCGCTCCCATGTTGGCTGGTTCTTCCTGCACCCAGACGATGTCGGCGTTTTTGCCGTGGCGATCAAGTTCGGCGATGACTTCCTGCTCGGGGAATGGGTAGAGCTGTTCGAGGAATACGATCGCCGTGCTCGTGTCTTTTCTCTTCTTGCGTTCGGCCTGTAGTTCGTGGCCGATTTTTCCGGTGCAGACCAGGATGCGGTCGGCTTCTCCGACTGTGGTGTCGGGGATGACGTTCAGAAAATTCTTGTGGGTGAAATCTTCGATCGGCGAACTGGCGTCGGGATGGCGGAGCATGCTCTTTGGAGTGAATACGACTAACGGCTTGCGCCAGTGGCGCAGGGCCTGGCGGCGCAGAAGATGGAAATACTGCGCGGCGTTGCTGGGCTGCGCGATCTGGATGTTGTGCTTGGCGGCTAGTTGGATGAAGCGCTCGATGCGGGCGCTGGAATGTTCCGGACCTTGGCCTTCGTAGCCGTGGGGCAGGAGCATGACGACACCGGAGAGCAGGTTCCACTTGGCCTCTCCGGCGCTGATGAACTGGTCGATGATGGCTTGGGCGACGTTGACGAAATCGCCGAACTGGGCTTCCCAGAGGACCAGCGATTCGGGATAGTCGCGACTGTAGCCGTATTCGAAGCCGAGGACTCCGGCTTCGGAGAGCGTGGAGTTGTAGATCTCGCAACGGGCCTGCCCGGGTGCAATGTTCTCGAGCGGCACGTATTCGTTTTCGTTCTCAATGTCGATCAGCGCGGAGTGGCGCTGGTTGAAGGTGCCGCGGCGGGAATCTTGTCCGCTGAAGCGCACGTGGGTGCCAGATTTGACGAGACTCGCGAAGGCCAGGGCCTCGGCCATGCCGTAGTCGACGGGGCGCTTGCCCTCGCCCATTTCCGCTCGCTGCTCGAGAAGCTTCTTCACTTTCGGGTGGATGTGGAAGCCTTCTGGGTAAGTGGTCAGGCGAGCGGTGAGTTCCTGGATCTCGTCGGGCGAGAGTCCGGTTTCCACTTCGTATTCGGGGCGGTAGAGGCCGCCGTAGTAGTTGTTCCAATACTTCGGCAGTTCGCGCATCAAGGGCTTTTGCTTGATGCTGCCGGCTTGTTTCTGCGCGGCCTCGAATTCTGCCTTGATGGTCGCGGCTTGAGCTTGTGCGTCCGTGGCGCCGATGTCGTCGGCGTAGATTTCCCAGAGCGGCGGGTGCTCCTTGATCTTCTTATATAGAAGTGGCTGGGTGATGGTGGGATCGTCGACTTCGCTGTGTCCGTGGCGGCGATAGCCAATGAGATCGATGACGACGTCGGTGCCGAACTTGTAGCGATATTCGGTGGCGAGGCGAGCGACGCGGACGACGGCGTCGACGTCTTCTCCGTTGACGTGGAAGATGGGAATCGACTGGCGGCGCGCTATGCAGGCGGCGAAGCGCGTGGAATGCTCTTCGGTGTAGCTGGTGGTGAAGCCGAGAAGATTGTTGACCACAACGTGAATTGTTCCGCCGACGGTGTATCCGGGAAGGTCGGCGTAGTTCATGGTTTCGGCGAGGATGCCTTGTCCGGCGAATGCGGCATCTCCGTGGACCAGGAGCGGAAGATATTTTTCGCGTCCACCGTCTCCGGTGCGGTCCTGCTTGGCGCGGGTGCGGCCGACGGTGACGGGATCGACGGCTTCCAGGTGGCTGGGATTCGAGACGAGATGAATGTGAACTTTTCCGCCGCTGCGCGTGTTGTATTCGCCGGTCGCGCCCATGTGATATTTCACGTCACCGGAGCCGAGAACGCTGCGCGGGTCGACATCTTCGAATCCCGCGAAAATTTCCTGCGGCGGGCGCTGGGCCACGTGGGCGATGACGTTGAGACGGCCACGGTGGCTCATGCCCATGACTAACTCGATTGCGCCACGCTGGGCGGCGGTGTCGAGGACTTCATCGACGAGCGGAATGAGGGCTGTGACTCCTTCCAGGGAGAAGCGCTTGCTGCCAAGATAGCGCTGCTGCATGACTTGCTCGAATACGTCGGCGCGAATCAGGAGATCGAGGATGCGCTGCTGGGCTTCTTCCGTAACCTCGTATGCACCCGATTCCATCTGCTCGTAAATCCAGCGGCGGCGCTCGGGGGAATAGATATGGTTAATTTCGACTCCGATCGTAGAGGAGTAGATGGCGCGTGCTTCACGAGCGTATTCGCCGTCGTGTTCGAGTTCGGGTGTTTCGCGGGGGCGGAGAAAACCGAGGGGATCGAGGTCGCCCTCGAGGTATCCCCACTGGCGGTAGGCGTTAAAGATGCGCTCGCGCTCTGGATTCGAACCGTTCGTTTCGGCTACAGCGGCGGGGGAACCGCCGTTGGATGTCTTGGTTTTCGGGGTCATAGGAGTGCAGTTACTAGGATAAAGGATGCGAGGGAAACCCAAAAGGCTCACCACAGAGGACACGGGGGACACAGAGGAAAATCCCGACCCACTCGTAGAGAGCTGACACGCCGGAAGCGATAAGGATATCCTTCGGCCGCGCTTGATTGCATAACGACGTTGGCCCGTCGCGAGTAGAGTGGTTTGCGATGAACAAGACCAAGGCTCGTGAGAGGAGCCAACGTCATGCTGATTATAGGCTGT
>Ga0335083_10006222_pt1 | contig 14993 bp, 9 predicted proteins | sample Lox_Sample_42_FD_206716 | JGI IMG/M metagenome (GOLD analysis project Ga0335083, IMG submission 206716) | Soil microbial communities from Loxahatchee National Wildlife Refuge, Florida, United States - Lox_Sample_4.2 | ecosystem: Environmental > Terrestrial > Soil > Wetlands | place: USA: Florida... | reverse complement strand
GGCGAACCGGCTCGGCTGGCTCGATGCGCCGCGCGTCGTCGGCGCGCGCGCCGCGGAGCTGATGGGGTTCGCGGCCGAGGTCGCGGGCGATGGCTTCACGCACGCCGTGCTCCTCGGCATGGGCGGCTCGAGCCTCGCGCCCGAGGTGCTGCGACGGACGTTCGGCGTCGCACCGGGCCGTCTCGACCTCACGGTCCTCGACAACACCTCGCCCGCCGCCGTCCGCGCCGTGACGCAGGCGCACGATCCGCAGCGCACGATGTTCGTGGTCGCGTCCAAGTCCGGAGGCACGCTCGAGGTGACCTCGTTCGAGCGCCACTTCTGGGAGTGGTCGCGGGCGGCGCGCGGCGACGCCGCGGGCCGGGCGTTCGTCGCGATCACCGATCCGGGCACCTCGCTCGGCGATCTGGCACGCGCGCGCGGCTACCGGCGCACGTTCGAGAACCCGCCCGACATCGGCGGGCGCTACTCGGTGCTCTCGTGCTTCGGCCTGCTGCCGGCGGCGCTGATCGGCGCCGACGTGGCGGGGCTGCTCGCCGCGGGCGCGTCGGAACGCGCCACGCTCGAGGGCGAGTGCGACGCGCTCGCGCTGGGCGCGGGGCTCGGCGAGCTCGCGCGCGCGGGCCGCGACAAGCTGACGCTCGTGCTGGGACCCGCGCTCGCCTGGCTGGGGCCCTGGATCGAGCAGCTCGTGGCCGAGAGCACGGGCAAGAGCGGGCGCGGCATCGTGCCCGTCGCCGAGGAGCCGCTGGCCTCCCCGGATCGCTACGCCGACGATCGCGTGTTCGTCGCGGTGGGTTCGCCCGGGCTTTCGCCCGCCGACGAGGCCGCGCTCGAGAAGCTGGCGCAGGCGGGGCATCCGGTGCTGCGCTGGAGCTCGAGCGCGAGCGACGAGCTTGGCGCCGACTTCATGCGCTGGGAGATCGCGACCGCCGCCGCGGGCGCGGTGCTCGAGGTCGATCCGTTCGACGAGCCCAACGTGGCCGAGGCCAAGGCGGCGACGCAGGCGGTGCTCAAGGGCTTCCTCGAAAGCGGGGCCCTGCCCGAGCCGGCTGCCGCAGCGCAGGACGGCGGGCTCGCGGCCTACGCGCCGGCGCGCCAGGGCGCGCCCGGGCGCACGGCCGAGGACTGGCTCGCGGCGTTCGTCGCGCTCGCCCGGCCGGGGGATTACCTCGCGCTGCTCGCCTACCTCGAGGCGACGCCGGAGCGGCTTCGGGCGCTGCAATCGCTGCGGCTCGCGCTGCGCGATCGCACCCGGCGCGCGACGACGCTCGGTATCGGGCCCCGCTTCCTCCACTCGACGGGCCAACTCCACAAGGGCGGCGCGAACAACGGCGTCTTCCTGCAGATCACCGCGGACGAGGGCGACCTGCCGATTCCCGGCGAGCGTTACGGATTCGGCGTGCTGCGCGCGGCGCAGGCGGCGGGCGACTACGAGGTGCTCGAGCGCCGCGGCCGGCGCGTGCTGAGGATCCATCTCGGCTCCGATCCCGACGCGGGGCTCGCGGCCCTGGCGCGCGCGCTCGGCGAGCCGGCGCGGCGCTGAAACGGCGTTGGCGCGCCGGCTCGCGCCGCCGTTCCCCCGGCGTGCGAGCATCACGGCCGCCGTCTCCGACTCCCGGGGGCGCGGATGGAGTATGCTCATCGCTTGCCTTCCCTCACCCCGACTGCCGGAGATTCGCTCGATGACCCGCCCGTTCGCCCCACTTCTGGTCGCGCTCGCCCTGATCCCGCTCGCGGCAGCGGAGCGCGCGGTCGCCGCTTCGATTCCGGCCCGGGCGCTCATCGACTCCGTCGCGCTCCACTACACCCACCTGCGCGCCTATCACTTCGAGGGCAGCAGCCACGCCGTGGTGACCGGCGACTCGCTGCCGACGCCGATGAGCGTCGACGTGCCGTTCGTCTACGCGGCGCAGCGTCCGTCGCGCCTGCGCAACGACATCCGCAACCCCAACTTCACGACGCTCTTCGTCGCGGACGGCGAGTCGCTCTGGGTGGTCGCGCCTGCGCTCCAGCAGTACATGGTGGGACCGGCGCCGCACATCGACCCGGAGCATCCGCTGCCGCCCGCGATGGCTGCGTCGGTCGAGCCGCTCATCGGCCTGGCCGCGATGACGCGAAACCTGCGCGCTGCGGAGGACGTCGGGCGTGACACCATCGTCACCGCCGCCGGTCCGGTCGGCTGCCGCAAGCTGCGGCTCACGTACTCGCCCGACAGCACGAACCGCAACATGACGATCCTGCCGCGGACGGTGTGGATCGACGAGAACCGCCGCATCGTGCTGCGGGACTCGCTGGCGGTCGACATGCTGCCGCCGGGCGGCGGGCACATGCGCAGCTCCCAGGTGATGCGCTTCGCGCTCGCCGACGATGCGACGCCGGGCCCCGATTCGCTCTACCGCTTCCGCATTCCGGTCGGCTACTCGCGCGTCATGCAACTCGGCGCCTCGGAGCCGCCCGCGCCCGCGCTGGCCGGCAAGCCGGCATCACCGTTCCGGCTGACGGCGCTCGACGGCCGCTCGGTCTCGCTCACCGCACGTCGCGGCAAGGTGGTCGTGCTGGACTTCTGGGCGACGTGGTGCGGTCCCTGCCGGAAGTGGATGCCCACCGTCGCCAAGCTCGAGCGCGAGCTCGCGGGGCGCGGCGTCGAGTTCTACGCCGTAAACGTCCGCGAGAGGCGCACCGACGTGCGACGCTTCGCGCTGCAGAACAAGCTGAGCGTACCCGTGCTGCTCGATCCGCAGGGCACGGTCGCCGACGCCTACGGAGCCGACTCGATCCCGCTCACCGTGGTGATCGGGCGCGACGGCAGGATCGTGACCGCGCTCGTGGGACTCCATCCCGAGGCCGACCTGCGCGCGGCGCTCCGGAGCGCCGGGATCAAGGCGTAGCGGCGCGCGGGGCTTCAGGCGGCGCGGCGCGTGGCGGGATCGCCCGCGAGAGCCTCGATGAGCCGCGTCATCGCACGCTCGAGGTCCGAGCAGCGCTCCGCGGCAGCAGCGTGCGAGCCCTCCCTGGCGAGCCGCTCGATCTCGAGGGCCACCGGAGGCACCTCGAGCGCGGCGATCGTCGCGCTCGCGCCCTTGAGCGCGTGCGCGGCGCGCTCGAGCTCGGCCGCGTCGCCGCTCGCGCGCGCCGCCTGGATGCGCTCGAGCATCCCGGGGGCGTCGGCGAGGAACAGCGCGAGGATCTCGGCGAGGAACGCCTCGTCGCCGCCCAGGCGGGCGAGCGCCTCGGTGCGGTCGAGCACGTCGTCGAGCGGGGGGTGCGGGCGGCCCATGGCGGGGTTATCGGCGCGCCCCGGCCGCGGATTGACCGGTCAGGCGCCGGGCGCCGGCGCCGCGGCGAGCAGCGGCGAGATGGCGGAAAGATCGACGTTGCCGCCCGAGAGCACGACGCCCACCCGGCGGCCCCGGACGTCGACCCGGCCGGCCAGGGCGGCCGCGAGCCCGAGCGCGCCCGTCGGCTCGACCACCTGCTTCATCCGTCCCAGCAGCCAGCGCATCCCCTCGACGATCTCGGGGTCGCTCACCGTCACGACATCGTGCGCGTAGCGTCGCACGAGCGCGAGCGTCAGATCGCTCAGCGACGGCGTGCGCGCGCCGTCGGCGATCGTGTCCGCGTGCGCGGTCTGCTCGAGCCGGCCGCTGCGGAACGAGCGGGCGCCGTCGTCGCCCGACTCCGGCTCGACCCCGATCGTGCGGCAGCCCGGCGAGAGCAGCGTCGCCGCGAAGCTCGAGCCCGACAGCAGCCCGCCGCCGCCCAGCGGCACGAGCAGCAGCTCGAGCGGGCCCGCATCCTCGATCAGCTCGGCGGTCGCCGTGGCCTGACCGAGCACGATGTCCGGATGATCGAAGGGCGGCACCAGCGTCATGCCGCGCTCGCGCGCGATGCGTTCGGCGAGCTCCTCGCGCGGCTCGCCGAGGACGTCGTACAGCAGGACCTCGGCGCCGTAGCCGCGGGTCGCCTCGAGTTTGGCCGCGGGCGCGAAGCTCGGCATCACGATCACCGCCGGCACGCCGAGCTCGCGCGCGACCAGGGCGACGGCCTGGGCGTGATTGCCGGAGGAGTACGCGACGACGCCGCCCGCGCGCACGTCAGCCGGGATCTGCGAGATGAGGTTCCATGCGCCCCGGAACTTGAACGCGCCCATGCGCTGCAGGTGCTCGGGCTTGAAGAACAGGCTCGCGCCGAGCCGCGCATCGAGCGCGCGCGACGTCAACACGGGCGTGCGATGCGCCGCCTTCGCGACGCGCGCCCGCGCCTCGGCGAAGCGCGCGGCCAGCTGCTCGTGACCCGGAACGCCGTACGCGGCGGCGTACGAGCTCAACCGCCGCCGCCCGCGCCGGAGTCGAGGCCGGGCCGCGTCTGCCGCGCCGGGTCGAGCGCCGCGTCGATGTCGGCGGGCGCGAGCGAGGTCATCTCGCGCGCCAGCTCGCGCACCGGGCGCCGGGTCTGGAACGACTTCTTGGCGATCTCCGCGGCACGGTCGTAGCCGATCAGCGGATTCAACGCGGTCGCCATGCTCGGCGAGATCTCGATGTAGTCGCGGCAGGTCTCCGGGTTCGCCACGAGGCCGTCAAGCGCCCGGGTCGCGAACGCCCGCGAGACCGAGGCGAGCAGCCGGACGCTCTCGAGCAGGTTGCGCGCGATGAGCGGCAGCATGGTGTTGAGGTCGAGCTGGCCCCACTGCGCACCGAGCGTCACCGCGACGTGATGCCCCATCACCTGCGCGCCGACCTGGACGACCGACTCGCAGATCACGGGATTCACCTTGCCCGGCATGATGCTCGAGCCCGGCTGGATCGCGGGCAGCGTGATCTCGGCGAGCCCGCAGCGCGGTCCGCTGTTCATCAGGCGCACGTCGTTCGCGATCTTCACGAGGCTCGCGGCGACCGCGTTGAGCGCACCGCTCGTCCAGCACGCCGCGTCCTGCGCACCCTGGGCCTCGAAGTGGTTCGTGGCCTCCGCGAACGCCGTGCCGGTGAGCTGCGTGAGCTCGAGCCCCATGCGCCGGCCGAACTCGGGATGCGTGTTGAGACCCGTGCCGACCGCGGTGCCGCCGATCGCGAGCTCGCGCAGGTCCGGCAGCGTCGCCTTGATGCGCGCGATACCGTGTTGCACCTGCGAGGCGTAGCCGCCGAACTCCTGGCCCAGCCGGATCGGCGTCGCGTCCATCAGGTGCGTTCGCCCCGTCTTGATGACCTCGTGGAACTCGGCCGCCTTGCGGTCGAGCGAGCTCCAGAGCATCGCGAGGGCGGGCAGCAGGTCGCGCTCGATCTCGAGCACGGCCGCCACGTGGAGCGCGGTCGGGATCACGTCGTTGCTGCTCTGGCCGAAGTTGACGTGGTCGTTGGGGTGGACCTTGCGGCCCAGGATCTCGCTCGCGCGGTGCGCGATGACCTCGTTCGCGTTCATGTTCGACGACGTTCCGCTGCCGGTCTGGAACACGTCGATCGGAAACTCGCGATCCCACGTGCCAGCGGCGACCTCGAGTGCCGCCTGCTCGATCGCCTTCGCGACGGGGCGCTCGATCAGTCCGAGCTCGGCGTTGACGCGCGCCGCGGCGGCCTTGATGAGGCCGAGCGTGTGGACGAACGGCGCCGGCATCGGCTCGCCCGAGATCGGAAAGTTCTCGACCGCGCGCTGGGTCTGCGGGCCGTAGCGCGCGGACGCCGGGACCTGCATCTCCCCCAGGCTGTCGCGCTCGGTGCGGTATTCGGACATGGGCCACTCCTGCCGCTGGGCCGCGCCGGGCGGCGCGTCTCGGGGACTTGCCGCGCGCAGCGCGCGGCGGTCTCGCCCCCGACCGCTGCCCGACACCCGGGCCGAAGGGCGCTCGCCGCCCCAGCCTAGCCCAGCGTCCACGCGCGGTCACCTCGCGCGGCACGCGATCCCTGAGATCTCCCGAGCCAGGGTGTCACCGGATCAGTCCCACCGAGACGACCTGCGTCGCTTCGGCGCCCGGCGCCGAAAAGCGAAAGCGCGCGAGGTAGAGTCCGGCGGGCAGCGCGCCCGGATCCCAGACGAGCACGTTGTCCGACTGGAGACCGGACCGGCCCAAACGTGCGACCTCGTGGCCCGACGTGTCGAGGATGCGCACGTCGACCTGGGCGGATTGCGTCAACTGGTACGCGAACGTCACGACGTGACGGCGCGCCGGATTCGGATAGGCGACGAGCGACCCATGAACGAGCGGCCCGCGCGAAGCCGCGGGCGCGACGGGGGTACGCGAGGCTGGCAGCGCGCTCGTGCGGCCGGGATCGCCGCCCACCATCCGCCACGGTGTCGCCACGCCGCCGCCCGCCGCGCCGGGTATCGCATAGGCATAGAGCTGATCGAATCGATCCGGCGCCACGACGACGAGCGAGCCATCCCCTTTCAGGTCGCCGGCCGCCGGCGATCCCAGCGCGCCCGCTCCGGTCGCGAGGGGCCAGCCGGCGGGCGTCCGGCCGTCGCCTCGCAGGGCGGCGAGGATGCCGCTGCCGTTCAAACCCACGATCTCGCTGCGACCATCGCCGTCCACGTCGAGCGCGAGCGGCGGACTCTGCGTTCGCAACGCCTCGGTCGTGCCCGGTCGCGGCCAGCCCGGCGACGGCCTGCCGGTCGAGTTCCAGAACGCGAGCTTCGAGGCCACGGTCTGCGTCAGCACCTCGGGAAACCCATCGCCGTCGGGGTCGCCAGCGCCGAGCGCATCGAGCAGCGTGTCGCCGACCGACCCGCCCCAGCCCGGGATGGGCACCCCGTCGGCGCAGAACGCCCACAGTCGATCGGCGAAGTGGACCACGAGCTGCGGCGCTCCCGCGCCGCACTCCGGTGTCAGAGCCGCCGCACCTGAAGCCCCGCCAAAGTCGATCCAGAGGAAGTCGGGCGCGAAGCCGCTTGCGCTGATCCGTGCCGGCCATGCGGCCGCGTGTGAACCCGAGCCGGGTCCCGGCGCGACCAGGTCGAGGGCCGCGACATCGCCCTCGGCGCCGCCGCATGCGACCGTGAGGTGGAGGCCCGCCGGCGAGTCGACCGTGCCGGTCACGGCCAGCCGACCGCTGACGCCGCCCGCGAGCGTCCCCGCGCTCGCGAGGATGCCGCCATCCAGGGCGAGCGCGTAGACGTTGCCATCGGCGCCGCCCACGACGACGCACGCATTGGGATAGCTCCCCGCGATCACGGGAGGGGTCGTGGCCGTGGTGGGCAGCGCCGCGGGCCACCCGGGCAGCGCGTGGCCGTGCCAGTCGAGCAGCCAGACCTGCCCGCCCGGCTGAGAGGGCGCAGCGCCCGGATACGTCGTCGCCGCGAAGTACGACGGTCCGCGCCCGCCCGCGCCCGTCGGGATCGCGGCGAGGAGCGGCAACGGCCGCTGGTTCAGATGTGCGAACGCCCGACCGGCGGCGGTGCCGTCGAGACCGAGCCCGTCGGCTCGGACGGCGAACAACGCCGCGCTGTCCGGATCGAGCTTCGCGAATGGCGGGTAGGCGATCGCGGCCGTGCCGCCCGCCCAGCAGACGTCCTCGCGCCCGTCGCCGTCGGCATCGACCATGAGCAATTGCGGTCCCTCGGGCGGACCATCCACGGCGATCGGCCAGTTGGGAAGCTGCCAGTCCCGCTGCGAGCGCACGTGCATCGTCGGGCTCGCGTCGTCGAGGAAGTCGAGCCGCCGGTGCGGCCTCGTCAGGATGTGCGGAATGAGATTGGGGAACGTCGTGTCGGACAGCGAGGGGTTGATCGAGAGCTGATAGGGATCGAGCGGCGAGCCCTCGACGTCGGGCGAGGTGGGATCACCGAGGTCGGCGAGTCCGCTCGCCTGGATGATCGACATGCCCGGCCGTTCGGGGTCCGTGTTGATGCCGTAGTCGGGATTGACGCGCAGGGACGTGACGAACGGGATGACGCTCTCGTCGACGTGCCAGACGAGCAGCCCCGTCCCGGGACAGAGGGCGTCCTGCTCGAAGCGATCCGGGCCCTTCGTCCCCAGGATCACGGTCGTGAGCGAATCCTGATCGACCGTGAAGCTGTCGGCAGGCGCGAGGTAGCGGTTCTCGAGCAGCAGGTACTCGTCGCTCGAGAGCGAGACGCGCCGCACGTCCGGCCAGCGCTCGCTGTCCGCGATCGCCATGGTGTCGACCTCGCTCGCCTCGGGGAACGCCAGCGCGTCCGTGACGAACTGGCGCTGCCACGGTGCGATTCCGGTCGGCAGGAATCCCGTCGCGTAGAACTCCTCGCCGTCCGGGCGGTCGATGCGCGCGCCGGCGAGGTTGCCGCTGTCCATCACGTCCCAGAGTCCGACCTCGGGCAGCTCGGTGTCGACGTCGTAGGTGTCGTTCAGGCCGAAGAAGTTGATGCACGACTCGTGCGCGATCGCGCCGTTGATCGCGCCGATGTAGCCGTCCTGGCTCCCGAGCTCGGGGACCATCGAGCAGCGGTCGATGGGGCGGGTCGTCGAATCGGGAAAGATCACGCGGTCGGTGTCGGTGAGAAAGATCGTGAACGTCGGGATGTCCTCGGGGCTATCCAGCTTGACGTCGCTCTGCAGGTCGCTGCCGGCATGCACGATCACGAATCGGTCGTAGGAGTTCCATGGGATGCGATCGCCGCGCGCGATCGACTGCGAGTCCGCGGCGAAGAACATGGTGCGGAACATCGTGACGGCGCGCCCGTAGACCTCCTGCGTGAAGTTCCACGGGCCGAAGTCGGCCATGTCGCCGACGTTGTAGGCCGCGGAGTCGGCCCGCGGCCAGACGTCGGCGACGATCACCTCGCGTCCGTAGGACTGGCCCGAGAAGTAGCGCGAGAGCGCCTGCATGTGGGCCTGGAAGAATCGGCGATCGTGCGGCGGGCGGTCGATGGGTACGAGCGTGGTGTCCGGCCCCGAGAGATCGAAGCGGCCGTTTCCGGTCGACTTGTCGCCACCTCGATCGGTGCGGAACTCGACGCGCAGCAGCGCGACGTGGATCGTGTCGGGCGGTGTGGAGGGCGTGCTCAAACGGGTCGATGCCGTCCCGGCAGGCCGCACCGTGCGCGCCGGTGGATGCCAGCCTGGACGACGATTCGCGGACGACGACATGTCGACGCCCGCCGGCCCGAGCACCGAAGGGAACGAGCGCCAGCGCTTCACGAGCGCCGCCTGTGCGGCGCGTTCCTCGGGACGCATGACCTCGACGTGCAGGCTCGGATTGCGCGCGTGCAGCTTCGAGCCGACTTCGGGCGGCACGACCGGCTTCACGCGCAAGACTTCGGCGTGAAGCGCGATCGCGACCAGCACCTGGATCGTGGACGCCGCGGCCAGTATCCCCACGCGCCTCACAGGCTCACGCCCACCTTGAGCTGGACGCTGCGCGGCCGGCCGTACGACGCACCGCTGAAGAACGCGCCCTTCAGGATGTACTTCTCGTCGAACAGGTTGTCGACCGACAGCTCGGGCCGGAGCACCGCCTGCCCGACGTGCACGGGCCAGCCTGCGCTCGCGTTCAGGATGAAGTTGGGCGAGACCTTGATCGAGCGGTTGAAATCGAGGAGGCCCGTGCCGTACGACGCGTCCGGATCGTCACCGTTCGTGAGTCCCGAGCCGTAGATGCCCGTCGCGCTCACGTAGCCCTCGTGCTTCGAGTAGGTCGTGCTCGCCACGATCGAGAGTCGCTGGTCGTGATCGAGGTCGAAGTCGCCGGGCGGGGTGTCGGTCGGGAAGAAGCCGCCGGTAACCGGGCCGTGGCCGTACGCATGACAGAGGGCGGCGTTGACGTAACCCGAGAGCGGGCCGCGCGGCTTCACCTCCACCACGGCCTCGAGGCCGGTGATGTGGACGTGCGCGATGTTGACGTCCGTGACGATGGCCGAGCCGGGCACCGTGTTGTCGTCGATGCCTGGCGAGCTCTCCTTGTGGTACGCCGAGAGCTTCGCCACCACGCCGACCGGGAAGCGATGGACGTAGCCGGCCTCGTAGAAGTCGTCGCGCTCGGGGAGCGTGGGCTGCGTCACGACCCCGCTGTCGGCGATGCTCGTGATCGAGCGCAGGTCCTCGATGTTCGTGGGAATGAAGAGCCGGCCGTAGTAGAGCCAGAACGTGTCACCGGTCCCGGGGAAGACGCTCAACTTGATGCGCGGGCTCACCTGGCTCTGCGTGCCCGCGAACGGCGCCTGGTGCGCGTCGTAACGGACGCCCGGCCGGATCTCGATCAACTCGGTCGGCGCGAGGCTCGCCTGGGCGTAAAGCCCGACATCGCTGCCGTTCAGGTTCGAGTTCGACGCGGGCCCGGCGTTCCCGGCCGCGTCGACCGTCGAGAAGCTCTCGCTGCCCGAGGTGCCGGTGACCTGGGCGCCGACCTTGTACTCGTAGCCGTGCCGGGGATGCAGCACGTAGTCGAGCTTGGTGCCGTACGTCTGGAACGAGCGGCTCTCGCGGAGGTCGAACGGGACGGAGTCGGGAAAGAAGACGAACGAGGGTTGGTCGACCGTGCCCGGTCGGTAGTCGAGCGAGCCCCAGCGGTAGAGGAGTCCCGCGAACAGCTCCCGGCTCGACTCTCCGCCGAGCCCGCCGTCACCCGCTCGATGCCTCCAGCTCAGGTTGACGAAGCCGTTCTGGTCGGTCTGGTGGTCGTCGAGCACCACGCCACCCGTCGAGTCGAACGGCACCTGGAACTTGGTCTGCGACCAGTTGGCATCGAGTCCCAGGATGTCGCTCGCGCGCGGCACGAACTGCAGCTTGCCGAAGCCCGAGAGGTCGTCGCCGTGATTGTGGAAGTTGATGGGCGCGAGCGTCGTCGGATCGCCCAGCACCGGCTCGGTCCGCATGTCGGTCGCCTGGTGCGCGACCGAAAGGAAACCGCCCAGCTTGCTGCTTGCCGCGCTTGCGTCGAACGCCTCACCCTGCGCGTTGAACGAACCGCCATACCCCGAGAAGTCGAAGTGACGCACGCCCGAGGGGATGCGCGTCGAGACGTCGATGACCGCGGCGTTCTTGTTGCCGTACTCCGCATCCCAGCCGCCGGTCTTGAAGTCGATGTGGTTGATGATCGACGGATCGAACAGCTCGTTGAGGCTCCCCGAGACGCCCGAGGGCACCGGAACGCCGTCCACGTAATAAGTGTACTCGGCATGCTGGCCGCGAATGTGCACCTCGCCCGTGGGCGCGCGCGCCGCGCCGGCCATCGACTGCTGGAGGATCTGCGAGGTGGTGGTGGTCGGCGAGCCGTGGTACTCGCTCGACTGGAACGTCTGATCGCCGCTGCGCACGTCGATCACCGACGGCGCCGCGGAATTGACCTCGATCGCGCGCAGCTGGAGCGGCGCGGGCGAGAGCCTCAGCGTGAGCAGGGCGTTCTGTCCGGGACCGACCGCGACCGGCTCCGTCGTGATGCGATAGCCCACGATGCGGGCCGAGAGCTGGTAGGAGCCGGGCGGCAGGTTGTGCAGCGTGAAGCGTCCGAATGCGTCGGTGAAGCTCCCGGCGACGAAGCGCGTCTCGCGCGTGAGCACGACCTCGACGGTGGGCAGGGGCTGCCCGGTGGCGCTGTCGGCGACGGCCCCCTCGATGGTACCGCGCTGTGCGGCGCCGCTGGAGGGTACGGAAGCGGAATCGGGATCGCCCGACTGGGCGCATGCAACGGAAGCTATGAGCAGCATGCCGCCCAGGGCGGCAAGGCAAAGCCTGAGCATGGGTACCTCGGAGCGATCGCCGCGCGCGAAGCGCGTGTGCGTTCATGGGATTTCGGGCGCGCGGGTGCGCACCCGGGTTCCGATGGCGGCTCAGGTCAGGGGCGGGGCCCGCGAAGACTCGGTGCGGCGGGGTGCGAAGGTCGGCGCCGCCGTGCGCTCGGTGAATTCGGCGCGTCGGACGACGTTCCGCGCCGCAGGGACGGCAACGACGCCTGGCGTGTCGGCGGAGGAGTGGGCCAGCGCGCAGACGACGCAGCCGCGCTCGCCTGCTGCATCGGAGTGCGAGTGCACGGCCGCCGTGAACATGCCGATCAGCAGCAGCGCGGCGCCCAGCGTGCGCCCCGCCCGTGCCAGCCAGCTCCAGCGCATCGACGTCCGTATCGGCGTCCGCATCGACTCGATCCTCCGGCGGCGAGGTTGGAGTATGCCGAGCCGACGAGTCAAGCGAACGCAGCCCAACCTTCGCGTGCGGTCACTCCCGCGGGCTTCAGCCCTCGCGGATCTCGATACGATTCGTGATCGGGATCGCGGGATCGATCGAGGCCCGCACCGAACAGTACTTGTCCTGCGAGAGCCGGATGGCCTCGGCGACGGCGGCCTCCGGCACGCCGCGCCCGGTCACGTGGTGGACCAGCGCGAGCGCGAGCACGCGGCGCGGATGGGTGTCGGCGCGCTCGGCCGACACGTCGATCGAGTAGGCGGTCACGTCGAGCCGCTTCTTGCGCAGGATCGAGATCACGTCCATCGCGCCGCACGCCGCGATCGAGGCGAGCAGCATGTCGACCGGACTGGGCGCCGCGGCACCGGCACCGCTGTCGAGTATGGAGGAACGGCCAGCGAAACGGGCCTCGATGCGGAGGCCCGTCGGCGAATCGGACTGCCAGTGGATCGAGCCGGAGGTGTTCATGTGCTCGCCGTCGGAGTGGGCGCGCCGATCGCTGCGGCGCCCAGCGCGCGCAGCTTGTTGAAGCCGTCGAGCGCCGCCACCTTGTAGCACTCGGCCAGCGTCGGGTAGTTGAACACGTTGGAGACGAAGTAGTCCAGCGTGCCCTCGAGCGCCATCACCGCCTGCCCGATGTGGACGAGTTCCGTCGCCTGCGTGCCCAGGCACCACACGCCCAGGATCTTGCGCGTGTCGATGTGGAAGATGAGCTTCAGCATGCCGTTCGGATCGCCCAGGATCTCGCCGCGTGCGATTTCCTTGTAGCGCGCGACGCCGGTTTCGAACGGCACGCCCTGCTGCGTCAGCTCGGCCTCGGTCGCACCCACCCAGCTGATCTCGGGAATGGCGTAGATGCCGAACGGGAAGAGCCTCGGGATGCTGCGCGTCTCGACGCCGAACATGTGGCAGGCCGCGTGGCGGCCCTGCTCGCTGCTCGTCGAGGCCAGTGCCGGGAACCCGATCACGTCGCCGACCGCGTAGATGTGAGGCATCTTCGTCTGGTAGTGCTCGTTGACGGTGATGCGCCCTCGCGCGTCGGCCTCGAGCCCCGCCTTTTCGAGGTGGAGCGCCTCGGTCGCGCCCTGCCGGCCCGCGGAAACGAGCACGGTCTCGGCGAAGACGCGCTTGCCGCTCTTCATCGTGACGACCGCCGCGCCGCCCGGACCGATCTCGATGCGGTCCACCTGCTCGCCGAGCCGAAACGTCAGGCCCATCTCGCGCGCGTGGTAGGAGAATGCATCGACGATTTCGCGGTCCACCATCTCGAGCAGCTGCGTGCGCATGTCGACGAGCGTCACCTCGACGCCGAGCGCGGACAGCATGCTGCCGTACTCGAGCCCGACGATGCCCGCGCCCACGACCATCATCTGGCGCGGCAGCTTCGGGAGGTCGAGCAGGTCGTCGCTCGTGAGCACGATGTGGTGGTCGACCTCGATCCCCGCCGGAAGCCCCGGCACCGTCCCCACCGCGATCGCGATGTTCGCGGCCTGCAGCGTGACCGTTTCGTCGCCGTTCTCGACGCGCAGCGTGTGGGGCGCGGCGAAGCTGCAGTCACCGCCGACGATGCGGATGCCGTTCCTCTGCAGCTGGCTGCGCACGACGTCGCGCTCGGCCCGCATCACCTCGTGCGTGCGCGCGAGCAGGTCGGCGATCGAGGGCAGGCGCTGCGGCGCGAACTCCTCGCCGTAGAGCCGACGCTGGCGCATGCCCGAGAGGTCGAGCACGGCTTCGCGCAGCGTCTTGCTCGGGATCGTTCCGGTGTTGATGCAGACGCCGCCCACGTCGCGGCGGCGCTCGACGATCGCGACCGACTTGCCCAGCTTGGCCGCCTGCACGGCGCAGCGCTGGCCGCCGGGTCCACTGCCGATCACGACCAGGTCGTAGGAGTCCATCCGTTGGCCCTCGAAGGGTGGAACCGGCGCGCCCGGCGCGCCGGGTGAGGCCTTCAACGTCTCGTTTTCGGTCGCTGCGGGCGCCGCCATGAGCGCCGCGGCCGGGCGCGCTCCATGCGGCCTGCCTGCGGGCACTTCACACGGACTCTCCGGCCGCGCCCGCGTCGCCCAGCGCGAGGTCGATCTCGTCGTCGCCCAGCACGGCCCGGCGCGCGAGGATCTGCGAGGTGTCGTGCTCGAACACGAGGTGCGTCAGGTGATCCAGCCCCACCTCGATCTGCTTGCGCAGTCCCACCATCTTGATCAGGTACGCCGCCGCCCATGCGAGCCAGGCCAGCCGTCCCGAGAGCGGAATGCCGAAGAGCTCGAGCACCGAACTGTGCTTGCCGAGCGAAATGATATAGCCCGCGTCGTGGAAACGAAACGGCCGCGCCGGCAGTCCGCGCGCTTCGCGCACGAGGGTCTCGCCGACGTGCGTCCCCATCGCGATCGCGGTCTGGGAGAGCTGCGGCTGGAGCGCGCCGTCAGGGCGCTCCGAGGCGGCGCAGTCACCGATCACGAACACGTCCTCGCGTGCACGGCCGTCCTCGCCGAGCGCGCGCAGGTACGGATCGACGCGCACGCGGCCGTCGCGGGCGTGCGCGAGCGGCAGTGAGCGGACGAGGTCGGGTGGCCGAACGCCGGCCGTCCACACGATCGTGAACGCCTCGAACGTCCGCCCGTCCTCGACGTGGACGCGGCGCGGTTCGACCCGCACCGCACGCGCGCCCAGCTCGATCTCGACCCCGCGGCGCTCGAGGTGGCGGCGGATGTACGCCGAGTGCTCCGGGCGCGCCGCCGGCACGAGCCGGTCCGCGCCCTCGAGCACCCGCACGCTCAGGTGCGAAGCGTGGAGCGAGGCGTAGCGCGGCAGCAGCGTCTCGCGCGCCATCTCGATCAGCTCGGCGGCGACCTCGACGCCGGTCACGCCGCCCCCCACGATCGCGAACGCCAGCAGGCGGCGCTTCTGCGAC
>Ga0335083_10006220_pt1 | contig 14994 bp, 14 predicted proteins | sample Lox_Sample_42_FD_206716 | JGI IMG/M metagenome (GOLD analysis project Ga0335083, IMG submission 206716) | Soil microbial communities from Loxahatchee National Wildlife Refuge, Florida, United States - Lox_Sample_4.2 | ecosystem: Environmental > Terrestrial > Soil > Wetlands | place: USA... | reverse complement strand
AGGAATCAAAAGAAAAACGGGAGGAGTCTCTCGACCCCTCCCTGGTACGTGCGACGCGTCGTCGCGTTCTTATACAAACAGGCTAGCGCAATTGCCCGGTTCTAAAGGGTTCTTGGAGATCGTTCCGCCTTTGGGTACGCACCGGCTCGATGGCAATGGCGAATTGGACTCGATGTGGTCCCCAAGGAGGTCGAATTTCTTCTGCGCGTGCGGCTGGATCAAGGACGTTGCCTGCAATACACGCGTCAGTCCTACCTCTTGTGTTTTCCTTTCATCTTCGATTGGGCCGCTTTCCGAAGTGTCCGCGCGCCGGACCGGTCGGACAGTTTCGGGAGCACCACCTTCGCGAACCGCTTGGCCTCGAGATCCCTGCGCTTGCCGACGATTCGGTACGAAAATCTAACGCCGGATTTCCCGGCATTCAGCTCCTCGACGACGAAGCCGTTCCTGTTTCGCGATGACACGCAGAGACCATTCGACTTGCCATAGGGCGTCACAAACACGTGGTACGAATCAGTTTCGATCACGCCTCTAAATTCTCGCTCGAGTTTCACGTGCGTCTTGCCCTTGACCAGCTTGGCCTCGCCAAAATCCTCAAACCAGCTTTCCGGACTCTCCATGCAGTACAGCCGCCGATGCGAGCCATCGGAAAATGGAATTGCGACGCTCTTGCTCTTGGAAATTACCGTGAAGTTGCCGCTCACCCAGAGGTCGCGGGCAACGGATACATCACCCTCGAAGTACCCGGCGGTGCCGGAGCGCGGATTTCTCGTTATCGCATAGATTCCATAGTTGTTGCCAATCGCCTTCACCCCCGCATATCCCCCCGTCGCATATACGCCGATGTCAGAAGAATCCAACTCGGAGGGAGCGCTGGCACTTCCAGACATCGCAACGACGCCGGGCCCCCCAAACGTGCCCGCAAAGTTGCGCTGGGGCGCGCTTTGCGTAGGAGGACCGCCAACAGCGACGACGCCGGCATAGTCGATGTTAGGCGGTGAGCCAACACCGCCGGCCAGCCCGACTACGCCGCTTCCGCCTTCCTGGATCGGGCCGGATCTTTGTGACCAATTCGCCGAGCCACCCACGCCGACCACCCCGAAATGGCGCAAGCCCGGCATCCCGAGAGAAGGGGCGGCGCCCCCAGCCATCCCCACCACACCGGGGCCTCCCGTAAGCCACGCGCCCCGAGGCTGCAGCGCGCCGGCGGCGCCGCCCAGTCCAATAACGCCAATTCCGCTATTGCCATTAAATGAAGCCGGCCAGCCGTAAAAAGAGGCGTAGCCCAGCACGCCTACGGAGGGGAAAAGCGTTGCACCATTGCTCAACACATCTCCCGAACCCCCCACACCAATAACCCCGACTCCGGGATCAACGTTGTTGGCATGGGACCCCGGTCCGCCGTGCCCGGATACGCCAACGCCGCCTGCACCCTTGGAAAGCGCGCCGCCGCCGCCATACCCGGATACGCCAGCACCATTATTCGGCCCGCCAACTCCGCTGACGCCGCCCCCACCGTTCGACCCGGTGCTTTCGATACCGGTAACATCGTGACCAGGGCTCAGCGCTCCTGCTTGCGGCCCAACCTTGAGAATCACGCCTCCTCTGAAATCGATACCCGAGCCAACTGCATCGGCAACAAGCTCTGTCGTGTCTTCGGAAGTAGTAATTTTCCCCGCTACGATGTTGGTTCCAGTCGCCATTTCAAACCCCCAATCGAGTTGTTATTTCACTTCAGCAGTACGAGCCTTTACCTCGAGCGGTCAAGAATAGTCGTTGTCGCGCAATCGACGCAAGTTTCGCACGGTGCACGCGCCGGATTCGACTATCGGGCCGCTGACCTGTTCAGGGCTGCAGCGGCGCGTATGAGCGTCTTGAAGGCATCCTGATCTATTTCATCACCCTCATGGAAATCGATAGCGCGCCTGGCGTTGCCTTCAAGGCTGGAGTTGAATAGTCCTGAAGGGTCCTTGAGCGAAGCGCCCTTCGTGAAAGTCAGCTTCACGACGCTCTTGTACGTCTCGCCCGTGCAGATGATTCCATCGTGAGACCAAACCGGAACGCCTCTCCACTTCCACTCCTCGATCACCCCGGGGTCGGCCTGTTTGATGAGCGCGCGGACGCGCGAGAGCGTCTTGCCCCGCCAGTCGCCCAGTTCCTTGATCCTCGCGTCAATCAAACGAGAAGGGGATTCGCCCCTGGTCGTTGCCTTCGTTCTCATATAGATTGGCTAGGCATCGCCGGTCGGCGTTATTGCGGCGGTTTCGACCATCAAGATTACGGCCCGCTCGGGCGCCCGGGTGCGGTGGGTGATTCCCTTGGGGACGACGAATCCTTGTTGAGGACCGAGCTCGACGCTGCGATCCTCAAGATCGACGACAAAACTGCCGGAAAGAACGAAAAAGAACTCGTCGTCGTTATCATGCTTGTGCCAATGGTACTCACCCTGCATTACGCCAAGCCGAACCACCGAGTCGTTAACCCGGCACAGTGTTTGGTTGTACCAGCCCACCCTGCGCTTGGACGCCAACGATGCCACATCAACAAGTTGTAACGGCTCGAACAAGACGTTTAGGAACGTCTCATATGGATACTCCTGCAACGTGCCCATAGGGGCCTCCTTGGCGATGCCTGACTAGAAGCAGCGAACCCTCACGCGCCCCGCAAATGCCACGCCTTTGGCCTCGTGAAGGTCTGAATTCCGTATGTCGATAGCGTCAGGCCGATGCCCGAATGACCGACGCCCGACCACGGCAGACGGGGACTCACGCGATCGCAGCAATTCCAGTACGCTGAACCCGCGCGCACCTGCGACAGGATCTTGCGAGCTCGCTTTTCGTCGTGGGTGTAGACGCCTGCCGTCAGTCCGTATTCCGTGTCGTTCATCAACCGTGCCGCTTCGGCATCGTCCTTCACCTTCTGGATGCCGATGACCGGACCGAAGCTCTCGTCGCGCATCAACGCCATGCGGTGATCGACCCCGGTGAAGACGCTCGGCTCGAACCAGTTGCCTTTGCGCTTGATAATACGGCCACCCGTGAGCACCCGCGCACCTTTCTTCTTCGCGTCGGCGACTTGCCGCGCGAGCACGTCGAGCTGTGGCCGGCGCGTGATCGGTCCTATGTACGTCGACTCGTCCATGGGATCGCCGATCTTGTAACCCTTGACGGCGGCGAGGAAGGCGGCGGCGAAGGCATCGTGGATCTTCTCGTGCACGTAGATGCGCTCGACCGAACAGCACGATTGACCCGTGTTGTAGAACGCGCCGTCGGCCACCGCCTCGGCTGCGGCGTTGACATCGACGTCGTCGCACACGTAAACGGGGTCCTTGCCGCCCAGCTCCAGCTGCACTTTGATCATCTTGCGGCCGGCGATCGCCCCGATCTTCGCGCCAGTCGCGTACGACCCGGTGAAGAACACGCCGTCGATCGGCTGGCGCAGCAGAGCGGCACCCGTCGTGCCGCCGCCGGCCACGGCGATGAAGACGTCGTTCGGGACGCCGGCCTCGTGCAGCATCTCCTCGATGTGCAGTCCCGTGAGCGTGGCGAACTCCGAAGGCTTGTAGAGCACGGCGTTCCCGGCGATCAGCGCCGGCACGAACACGTTGCCGCCGACGAAATAGGGATAGTTCCAGGCCGAGATGTTGGCGATCACGCCGAGCGGCTCGTGCGAGATGCGCTCCTCGAGCCGCTGCTTCTCGTCTTCGTACACCTTTTCCTCGTGCAGGGCACGCTCCGCCTCGGTAAGGAAGAAGTCGAGACGCAGCAGCAGGCCCTTCAATTCATTTCGCGATTGCCGGATCGGCTTGCCGACCTCCCGGGTCAGCGTGCGCGCGAGCGTTTCCTGCATCGCGACGATGCGCTCGCGAAACGCAGCGATGGCGACAAGGCGTTTGCGCAGCGGCGTCGCGGCCCACGCCGGTTGCGCGGCGCGGGCGCGTTCGTACTTCCTGCGCACCGAGGCCGGGCCGTCTTCCGGCACGTCGGCAATCGCCTCGCCGGTCGCCGGATTGAGAATCTTCATGCGCAGCGTGCCTTGGCGTGGGAAAGGAAGTCGTCGAGGATCGGCGTGTCATCGATGACCGAAGCGTCCTTGCGGTCGTGGAACTCCGGGTGCCACTGCACCGCGAACACGTATGACGGGCCCTTCCAGCGCAGCGCCTCGATGACGCGATCGGGCTCCGACCATGCCTCGACGGCGAGATCGCGGCCGAGGTCCTTCACCGCCTGGTGATGCACCGAGTTGGTCTTGACCAGCGTCGCGCCTGGGAAGAGACGCGCTAGACCGGACCCTGCGACGATCGAGGTGGCGTGCGTGTTCTCGTGATAGATGTCCCAGTTGCGATGGTTGAGCGCGCCAGCGCGCTGCGTGCCGATGTCCTGGTAGAGCGTGCCGCCGAGGGCGACGTTGATGAGTTGCGCGCCGCGGCAAACGCCGAGCACGGGCTTGCGCTCGGCCATGAAGGTGCGCAGCAGCGCGATCTCGTAATCGTCGCGGATGCGATCGCCGTTCCATTCCGGCTTGAGCGCCTTCTCGCCGTAGGTCTCGGGGCACAGGTCCGAGCCGCCCATCAGCAGCAGCGCGTCAAGCTCGCGCGCGTAGTCGCCTGGGCCGATGCGGCTCGCCTCGCGCCGCGTGTCGCCGTCGGGCGAAGGAATCATCAGCGCCATCGCGTCGCGCTGCATCACCCAGTGCGCCATGTTCTGCTCGATGTACTGCAGCGTCATGCCCTTGAAGATCGGCCGCTGCGGATCGGCGTGGAAGAAACAGGCGGCGATTCCGACCTTGACCATTACATCGCCTCGGAGAAGATGCGCTCGAAATCCGCCCTCGTGCACGGGCGCGGATTCGTCTGATGGCAGGTATCAGCGATCGCTACCTCGACGAGCGCCGGAATGTCGGCGCTCGTGACCGTCCGCTTCGCCGCATGCGCGCTGAGCGTCGCGGGAATCGCCAGCTCGCGCTTGAGCTCGGTAAGCCAATCGATGAAGGCCTGCGCGCTCGATTCGGCGGTGTGCTTCGCCACGCCGACGACGTGCGCCAGCTCGGCCATCTTCTCCGTGGCAGCGGGCAGGTTGTAGCGCATCACATGGTCGATCATGATGCCGTTGGCGAGCCCATGATGAAGGTCGGCGACGGTGGAGAGCGCGTGCGCGCAGGAATGCACGGCGCCCAGGTCCTTCTGGAACGCGATCGCGCCCATCATCGAGGCCATGAGCATGTCCGACCGCGCTTCGAGGTTATGCGGCTCCCGCACCGCGGTGCGCAGCGATTTCGCGGCGATACGCGTACCCTCGAGCGCGATGCCGTCGCACAGCGGGTGATACGCCGGCGAGAGATACGATTCCACGTTGTGCGTCAGCGCGTCCATCCCGGTCGCTGCCGTGATGTGCGGCGGCAGGTCGAGCGTCATCTCGGGATCGGCGAACACCGCCTTCGCGAGCAGCGCCGGCGAGAAGATGATCTTCTTGATGTGCGTCTGGTCATCGGAGATCACGCTCGAGCGGCCGACCTCGGAGCCGGTGCCCGCAGTGGTGGGCAAGGCGACGAACCAGGGCAGGTCGCGCTCGACCGGCCGCACGCGTGGGTGGTCCCATGCGTATTCGAGAACGGCGCCCGGATGACTGGCCATCAACGCGATCGCCTTGGCGACGTCGAGCGCCGCGCCGCCGCCGAGCCCGATCACCGCGTCGGCGCGGTGTCTTTTGAACGCGGCCACGCCGTTCTCGACCTGGCTCTTCACCGGGTTGCCCCAGATCTCCGAGTACACCGCGACATCGAGCGAAGCAAGGTCGTCGATGAACGCCTTCAACATCGGCAGCGGCGCGATGCCGCGGTCGGTGACGATCAGCGGTCGCTTCAGTCCCTGCGTGACCAGATGCCCGGCGACGAGCTTGCGGGCGCCGGGACCGAAGTGGATCGTCGTCGGAAAGGCGAAGCGATGAATGGTCACGGCAAGAGCGAGAGTGCGGCTACAACCGCCCGTTCCCCATCTGCACGAAGCGCAGCTCGAGGATGTCGTTCGGCCACTGCGCGACCTCGATGTCGGGCCGCATGACCCAGGTGAGCGTGCGCCGGTAGAGGGGAATGAGCGGCAGATCGGCCTGCATCAATCGCAGTGCGTCGCCGACAAGCTGCCGGCGGTGCTTGATGTCGGCGTCGACGCGCATCGCATCGATGATCTGATCGAGCTTCGGATTGGAATAGCGGCCGCCGTTGAAGGTCCCGGCACCCTCGCTGCCGTAGCTGTGCAAGATCGCGTAGAGCGACGGCCAGGCGTCGGTGAGCGGCGACCACCCAAATTCGAAGAAGCTCGACGTCGCTTGCGTGAGCTTGGGGAAAAATGTCGCCGTCGGCCAGGGCTGGAACGTCGCTCGGATGCCCACTTGCGCAAGCATGCCGGTGATCGCCTGACACACCGCCGCGCGATAGGTCGCGTTGACGCAGTCGAGCGTCACGGCAAAGCCGTCGGGATAGCCCGCGTCCTTCAGGAGTTTTCGCGCGGCCGCGGGATCGTAGGGCAAGCGATGATCGAGGTCCTTCGTCGAGCCGTCGACCAGCGTCGACAGGTACGTGCCTGTCGCCGTCGCCTGTCCGCGCAGCACCTTGGAGACGATCGCGTCGATGTCGATCGCCTGGTAGACCGCGCGCCGCACGCGCAGGTCCTTGAACGGATTGCGGCCCTTCACGTCGCTGAATTCGAGCTCGTTCCGGCTCTGGTCGAAACCAATGTACTGCATGCCGATGTCGGAGATCTGGGTGAGCTTGAAGCGCCCTTCGGCCTTGAGCCTCGGCACGTCCTGGAACGGAGGATCGATCACAAAATCGACGTCGCCGGAAACGAGCGCCGCGAGCCGCGTCGCATCGGACTGGACCACGACGTAGACCGCCTGCTCGACGTTGCCGCGCTCGCCCCACCAGCGCGGGTTGGCGACGAGCACCGTCCTGGTGTCGGACTCGTAGCTCTTGAGCATGTACGGGCCGGTGCCGTTGGTGTTGCGCACCGCATAGGTTTCCTGCTTCGCGTTGTAGTTCTGCGGCTCAAGCACGCCGTGCGCCGCGGCCCATGCGCGGCTCATCATGCCGACATAGATAAGCTTCTCAGGCAGCACCGCATCGGGCGCTGCGAGGACAAAGTCGACGGTCAGATCGTCGACCTTGCGAACTTCGCTGATGCCGCGGAGCTGAAACGAGCGCTGCGAGAGCTTGTTCAGCGCGCGGTGGATCGAGAACACGACGTCGTCGGCAGTGAACGGCGTGCCGTCGTGAAATTTCACATTCGGCCGCAGCTTGAAGCGCCAGCGCGTCGGCTCGAGCTGCTGCCACGAGACCGCCAGCGCCGGCTCGATCGCGAACTTGCGGTCACGGAAGACGAGCGACTCGTAGATCTGGCTCACGACCCGCGTCTGGTAGAGCAAAGCGAGCGCGTGCGGGTCGAGCGATTGCGGGTCGAAGCCACTCGCGAAGCGCAGCGTTGCCGCGAGGGTGGACGAAGCCACGCACGCTGCGAGCAGGAGGACCGCGATCGACGGCAGGCGGCGCAGCTTCGCGTCAGCGCTTACGGTACATCCAGTGCCACGGCTCATAGCGATAGCCATAGGGATTTCTCCGCGGATACGACAGATAGTAGCCATACCGCGACGCGTTCCGTACCAACCATGCAAAGGCGGGCGATTGCTCGAAGATTTCCTCCAGCTCGTCACAGCCCTCGGTGCCGATGTCGACCGCGCAGCCGGTGTGATGCTCGCTGTATCCGGGCGGCGCGCTGAAGGCGAGTATCTGCCGGACGCTTTGGCGTTCCGCGATCTTACGCCGAATGATCTCGACCTGATGCTCGAAGCTGCGAAAGGCCGAGACGATCTTGAGCCCGATCCCGTCTTTGCGCGCCGCCGCCTTCATCTTGTTCCACGCCGTGGCCGCGGCGGGGGTCAAGCGATGCTTGCGGCCGCGCGGGCCGATCCCGACCACGACCAGCTTCTCCGCTTCGGCGCAGAGGGGCAGCTTCCGTCTACGGATGATGGCGGCGGGGATGCCGAGCTTCGCGTTCGCGGCGTCCGCCCGCGCCTGCAGGGCCGAATTCATCCTGCCAGTGTCAGATGATCTCGAAATAGCGCTTCAGCTCCCAATCGGTTACGCCGTCGAGCCATTGCCGCCATTCCCATTCGCGCGTGGCGGCGAAGTGATCGACGAAGTCATCGCCGAACCAGTCGCGGGCGAGCTTCGAATTCCTGAAGTTGCGCGTGGTTTCAATCAGGGTGCGCGGGGCGCGCGGCACGTTCTCGGCCCCGACATTGGTGCCCGCGATCGGTTTCGTCGTGAGCTTGAGATTCTTCTCCACCCCGTGCAGTCCCGCGGCGATGCACGCAGCGGCGGCGAGGTAGGGATTCATGTCGGCGCCGGGGCACCGCGTCTCGAGCCGCGTGGACTTTGGCGACGCGGTGATCACGCGGAAGCTCGCGGTGCGGTTGTCGAGCCCCCAGGTCGGCTTGACCGGCGCCCAGAAACCGTCGACCAGCCGCTTGTAGCTGTTGATCGTCGGCCAGTACATCGGAGCGAACTCCATGAGAGCCGCGAGCTGCCCGGCGAGATAGCTCTCGAAGACCTTGCTCATGCCGTTCCGGCTCTTCGCGTCGGCGAAGAGATTCGTCTTCCCGTCGGAGAGCGACTGGTGAACGTGGCCCGAGCAGCCAGGATACTGCGGATTCCACTTGGCCATGAAGCTCGGCATGATGCCGAAGCGCGCGCCGATCTCCTTGGCGCCGGTCTTGAACAGGATGGCGCGGTCGGCGGCTTCAAGCGCTTCCGAGAAAAGGATCGCCGCTTCGTACACGCCGGGGCCCGTCTCGGTGTGCAGGCCCTCGATCGGAACGCCGAACTCCGCCATCTCGACCATCAGCGCCCTGAAGAACTCGCGATTCTGATTCGCGCGCAGGAGCGAATAACCGAACATCCCCGGCGTGATCGGCTCGGGACGCACGTAACCCTTGGCGGCCCACGATTGCGGCGTCTCGGCGAAGTTGAACCACTCGAATTCCATGCCGCACATCGGCATCACGCCGAGCTTCTCAGCGCGCTTGAGCACGCGCTTGAGCGTCTGGCGCGGGCAGATAGGATGCGGCGCTTCCCGGCCGTTCTTCTGCAGGACGAAATCGCCGAGGAAGAACGGCACGCGTTCGTCCCACGGCACGGTACGGTAAGTGCCGAGATCGATCGTCGCTGTCGCGTCGGGGAAGCCCTTGTGCCAGCCGGTGAGCGTCGTGTTGTCGTAGCACTGGTCGTTCATGTCCCAGCCGAACACGACGTCGCAGAAGCCGAAGCCGCCCTCGGCCGCGGAAAAGAACTTGTCCTTGTGGATGTACTTGCCGCGCAGCACGCCGTCGATGTCGGACACGGCGACCTTGACGCGAGTGCCGGCGGCGTTGCGCACGGCGTCGAGCACCTTCTTGGCGGGTAGGTCCTGCGGCATTTCGGCTCCCTCTTGCGGGCGTCGGCTGAGGTTTGCGCCGTCACGGGCGATTTTATGTCATCCCGAACGAAGTGAGGGAACTGCTGCTAGAGTGCGAGCAGCAGATTGCCTTGGGAGCCATGCCCTCGGAATGACTTGAAAGACAAGCCGATGAACGAGACTCAGCCGCGCAAGGACGTCCGGAGCCACCGCGGCGCGCTCGCCGCGTTGCATTGCGCGGTCGCGTTGTTCGGCTTTGCCGGGCTGTTCGGGAAATGGCTCGCGCTGCCTGCGGTCACCATCGTCTTTGGACGCAGCGCGATCGCCGCCGTCGCGCTCTCGCTCCTGCTGCACTTCGCGCGCGAGGCGGGCCCGAACAGCTCGTTCGACTGGCGCCTCGCCGCCGGGGGCGCGGTGCTGGCGTTGCATTGGGTTTCGTTCTTCCGGGCGATCCAGATCGCCAGCGTCGCCGTCGGGCTGCTCGGCTTCGCGAGCTTTCCACTCTTCGTTTTGCTGCTCGAAGCGGGACTGCGCCAGCGGGCCCTGCACGCCGCGGAATGGCTGACCGCGGCGCTCGTCACCGCGGGCCTCGCGCTCCTCGTGCCGGAGTTCAGTCTCGAGAACCGGACCGTGCAGGGGCTCGCATGGGGTCTCGTCTCGGGCTTCACCTTCGCGCTGCTCGCAGTGAACAATCGTGCGCTCGTCGTGCGCCATGCTGCGGGATCGATCGCGCTATGGCAGAACGGCTGCGCCGCGCTCGTACTGCTGCCCTTCGCCGTCGCCGCGGCTGCCGTACCGGATGCGCGCGAAATGGCCTTGCTGGTCGTGCTCGGCGTCGCCTGCACCGCGCTCTCGCACACGCTTTTCATCCGCGGCCTGCGCGTGCTTTCGGCGCATACTGCGAGCGTGGTTGCGGCGCTGGAGCCCGTGTACGGGATCGCGCTCGCTTTCCTTTTGCTCGGCGAGTCGCCTTCAGCGCGAACACTGGCGGGAGGCGTATTGATCGTCGGGGCGGCCCTCTTTGCGACGGTGCGCGGCTTTCGGTAGCATGGTCTCTCTGCGGTACGTTTCGTTGCGAGAATATCGTGACTCTGCAAATCGGCATGATCGGACTGGGGCGCATGGGCGCCAACATGGCGCACCGGCTGGCGCGCAACGGCGTGCAGGTGCTCGGCGTCGACCCGGATCCGGCCGCGGTCGCAGCCTTCACCGCGCAGCCGGGATGCAGCGCTGCGGATACGATCGAAGCGCTGGTTCATGCATTGCCCACGCCGCGCGTGGTGTGGCTGATGGTGCCCGCCGGCGAGCGCACCGAAACGGTGATTGCGGAGCTCCAACCGCGCCTGCTCGCGGAAGACGTGATCGTCGATGGCGGCAACGCCTACTACAAGGACTCGGTGCGGCGCGCGGTGGAGCTCGCGAGCTACGGCATCCGCTTCGTCGATTGCGGCGTCTCGGGCGGCGTGTGGGGACTCGAGAACGGCTACGCGCTGATGTTCGGCGGCTCGCCGGCGGCGGCGCGCGTGGTAGAGCCGCTCATGAAGATCCTTGCGCCGGCGCCCGACAAGGGCTGGCTGCACTGCGGCGCCAGCGGCTCGGGCCATTTCGTGAAGATGATTCACAACGGCATCGAGTACGGAATGATGCAGTCGCTCGCCGAGGGCTTCGCGCTGATGCGTGCCAAGGACGAGTTCGCGCTCGACGTCGCCGGCATCGCCGAGATGTGGCGCCACGGGAGCGTCGTGCGCTCGTGGCTCCTCGATCTCACCGCGGATTTCCTGCGCGAGGATGCCGATCTCGACGCGATCGCTCCGGTCGTCGCCGACTCCGGCGAAGGGCGCTGGACGGTTGACGAGGCGGTGAAGCTCGGCGTGCCCGCGCCGGTGCTTACGCTTGCGCTCTACGCGCGCTTCGCAAGCCAGAGCAAGGGCGACTATGCCGACAAGCTGCTCGCCATGATGCGCAAGGGCTTCGGCGGGCACAAGGTCACGAAGGGCACGACAGGCAGCGGAAAATGATCGTCGTGCTGATGGGCGTGTGCGGAAGCGGCAAGAGCGCGGTGGGCCGCCCGCTCGCGCAGGAGCTCGGCTGGACCTTCGTCGACGCCGATGATCTGCATCCCAGAGCGAACGTCGAGAAGATGGCGAGCGGCGTGCCGCTCACGGACGAAGACCGCTGGCCGTGGTACGAGCGCATCGTCGCCGAGCTGCAGCGGCTCACGCGTTCCGGGAAGCACGTCGTGCTCGCATGCTCTGCCCTGAAGCAGGCCTATCGCGAACGCCTCGCGCGGGCCGGCGATCTTCGCATCGTGTACATGAAGGGCGACGCCGCGACCATCGAGCCGCGCATCGCCTCGCGCAGCGGCCACTTCATGCCGGCTTCGCTCCTCGCCAGCCAGTTCGCCACGCTGGAAGAGCCTTCCGACGCGATCGTCGTCGACGTGGCGCAACCCATCGCGGCGCAAGTCGCGGCGATCGCGCGCGCACTGCGCGAAGAGCTGCCGGCGTGAGCGAAGGCAAGAAGCCTCGTATGCGGCCCGAAACGGAAGTCGCCCATCGCGGCCGCACGCCGCGGCGGCACCTCGGCGCGGTAAACACTCCGGTCTACCGTGCGACGACGATTCTCTTCGACACGGTCGCTGACATGGAAGCCGCCGAACGCGGTGATTATCCTGGAGTCACCTACGGCCTGCACGGATTGCCCACCGTCACCGATCTTCAGGTGGCGATGGCCGAGCTGGAAGGCGGGCATGCGGCGCTCGCCGTCGCCTCGGGACTCGCGGCGATCACGCTCGCGCTGCTCGGCACGACGCAGGCCGGCGATCACGTGCTCGTCACCGACGCGGTCTACGGCCCGACGCGACGCTTCTGTGATAACCAGCTCAAGCGCTTCGGCATCGAGGTGAGCTACTACGATCCGCGCATCGGCGGCGGCATCGAGCGCGAGATGCGCGCCAACACGCACGTGGTGTACGCCGAGTCGCCCGGATCGCTGACCTTCGAGGTGCAGGACATCCCGGCGATTGCGGAAGCCGCGCACCGGCGCGGCGCCATCGTCATGCTCGACAACACCTGGGCCACGCCGCTCGGCTTTCCGGCGTTCGCGCGCGGCGCCGACGTCTCGCTCCACGCGGGGACGAAGTACATCGGCGGCCATTCCGACGTGCTGGTCGGGCTCATCGTCTGCAGCGAGGCGACCTACCCCCGGCTGCACCGGCTGTGGACCGATATGGGCGTCGCGCTCTCGAGCGACGACGCATTCCTCGCGCTGCGTGGGTTGCGCACGCTCGCGGTCCGGCTGCAGCGGCACACCGAGAGCGCGCTCAAGATCGCGCGCTGGCTGCGCACGCGGCCGGAAGTGGAGGAGGTGCTCTTTCCTGCCCTCGAGGGCGCACGCGACCACGAATTGTGGCGGCGCGATTTCACCGGCGCGTGCGGGCTGTTCGGCGTGATCCTCAAGCCTGCGGCGAAAGCGCGCGTCGATGCGATGCTCGAAGGCATGCGCCTGTTCAGGATGGGCTGGAGTTGGGGCGGCTTCGAGAGCCTCATCATCCGCGCCAACGTCGAACGCGCCAAGCGCACGATGCCGTGGGATGCGAGCGGGCCGCACCTGCGCCTGCACGTCGGGCTCGAAAACGTCGACGACCTGATCGCCGATCTCGCCGACGGGCTCGATCGCCTGCATGGCCGAGGTTGAGCGAGATGAGCGCCACGAGGGCATGTCTCCATTCGCTGATGGCTGTTCTCGCTTCAATGCTTCTGGTCGCAGCCGTAGCCGCGCAGGCGCAGGAGCCCGCTCGAATACAGGCCGTGCAGTCTCTCTCCAGCTCCGATCCGCAGGTGCGGCGCGCTGCGGCCGCTCGCCTGAGCGAAGTCGGCACGATGGCCGATGTGCCTCCTTTGCTGAGGGAACTGCGCGACCCGGACGAAGACGCGCGGGACGAAGCTGACCAGGCCATCTGGCACATCTGGTCGCGCTCCGGCGACCCGGAAGTCGATAGACTTTACAAGACGGGGATCGAGCAGATGAATGCCGGCGAGCTGCAGGACGGCATCGTCACTTTCACGCGGATCATCGAGCTCAAGCCCGATTTTGCCGAAGGCTGGAACAAGCGCGCCACGTTGTATTTTCTCGCCGGCGACCTGCGCAGATCGCTCGCCGATTGCGACGAGGTCATGAAACGCAATCCGTACCACTTCGGCGCGCTCTCCGGCTACGCACAAATCTACACGCAGCTCGAGTACTACGATCGCGCTCTCGAGTACGCGCACCGCGCGCTCGCGATCAATCCCAATTTGGACGGAGTCCGGCACCACATCGAGCTGCTGGAGCGCCTTATCGAGCAGCGGCGCGACCGCTCGATCTGACCGGACCGCCTCGCGGGCCGTTTTACTTCATCAGGTTCGCGAGCCGGTGCACTCCTTCCATGATGCGTCGGGCATCGATCGTGCCGTAGCCGAGCACGAGCCCGAAGGATTTTCGCCCCGCGACGGCGAAGCGCTGCATCGGGTCCAGCGCGACGCTCGCCTCGCGCGCCCTTTCGATCAGGCGGGCGGTGGCGACGGAGGGATCGAGCTGCGCTGCAAGGTGCAGCCCGGCCCCGATACCGACGACCCGCACGCGCTCCCCACAGAAGCCCGCCAGCGCCGCCTCGAGAATCTCACGACGCTCGCCGTAGATTCTGCGCATCTTGCGCACGTGTCGAGCAAGATGGCCTTCGGCGATGAATGCGGCCAGCGTGTCCTGCGCCACCAGCGGCGCGTGCCAGTCCGAGAGCTGCTTGGCGGCGGCGAGCGCATCGCGCGCCCACGGTGGCGCGATGACGAAGCCCAGGCGCAGGGCGGGGAACATGCTCTTGGAGAATGTTCCGACGTAGAAGACCGCACCGTGGCGATCGAGCGTCTGCAGCGCGTCGAGAGGCTTGCCCGCGTAGCGGAACTCGCCGTCATAGTCGTCCTCGACAATGACGGCGCCCCTCGCCCGCGCAAAGTCGAGCAGGGCCCTGCGGCGCGCTGGCGAGAGATGCACGCCCAGTGGAAACTGATGCGACGGGGTAACGAAGACGAGCTTCGCGTCCTGCGGCACCCGGTCGACCCGCAACCCTTCTGCGTCGACCGGGACGAACGCGATCTTCGCGCCGGCGGCGGCGAGAACGTTGCGGAGCGGGGCGTAGCCCGGCTCCTCGACGGCCACCGTCGTCTTGCCCGGAGTCACCAGAATACGCGCCAATAGATCGAACGCCTGCTGCGCTCCGGCAGTGACCACGATCTCCTCCGGGGTGCACGCGATCGCGCGCGCGAACGAGATATGACCGGCGATCGCTTCGCGCAGCGCGACCCGCCCCTGCGGCTCGCCGTAGCCCGGCGGCCGTCTCGAGATGGCGCGGAGCGCGCGCGCTTCCAGGCGGCGCCACATGGCGAACGGAAAGCTTGCCCAGTCGGGTAAGCCGACGGCGAAATCGAAGCGGCAGCCGCGGTCGACGCCGGTAGGGATCAGCATGGCGGAGGCGCGCCATGCTGCACTCAACCGCCGGTCGCCAGGCGATTGCG
>Ga0335083_10006218_pt1 | contig 14996 bp, 18 predicted proteins | sample Lox_Sample_42_FD_206716 | JGI IMG/M metagenome (GOLD analysis project Ga0335083, IMG submission 206716) | Soil microbial communities from Loxahatchee National Wildlife Refuge, Florida, United States - Lox_Sample_4.2 | ecosystem: Environmental > Terrestrial > Soil > Wetlands | place: USA... | reverse complement strand
CGTGCGTTCCGGCTATCGTCTTCCCGACGCGAGGACGAGGGACTTGGGACACGCTCGAGGCCCCGCTCGACGAGGAGGGGATCTTTCGAGCGAGAGATCTCCTCCTCGACGTCGCCCGCCGGGCGAACCGGGAACGCGCCGCCTACGCGGCGGGCCGGCCGCTTCGTTTGAACGAGGGGCCTCACTGCACCTACTGCGATTCCCAGGTCTACTGCCCGGCGAAGCTCGCGACGCTGAAGGCCTACCTCGAGAACCCGGAGCCCTTCCGGGGCGCGGAGCTCACGGAGGAGGAGCTCGTCCGGCTCGCCGAGCTCGCGCCGGCGTTCAAACGCTTCGCGGAGTCGGTCGATAAGGCGCTGAAAAAAGCCGTCGAGGCGCGCGGGAAGCCGATCCCGCTCCGCGACGGGAACGTGTGGGGGCCCTACCCGAGCCCGAAAAAGGTGCTCGACCCGGAGATCGCCGTGCGATGCCTCGGCGAGACCATCGGCGACCCCGAGCGAGCGAAGAAGGCGCGGGAAGACAAGATCTCCGAGGCCTCGATGAAGCGGGTCGTGAAGGAGCTCCACGAGGAGACGGGGGTGGAGAGGCAGGTCGAGCCGACGATGCGCGCCGTCTTCCGCGCGATCTACGCGGCGGAGGGCGTCGGCTCGAAGACCGAGATCTGGCACGGGCCGCATAAGCCCTCGCCGGCGGAGCTCGAGGCGCTCGGCGTAGGGCGCCCGCGCGAGCTCCCCCCTTCGGACTTCGACGGCGTCGAGATCGACGGCGACCCGGAATAACGCCGCCGCCGAGGCGCCCGCACGCGAGCCCATGAGCCCCAGGGCGACTCGCGCGCCTTCCTCGGCGACGGCGAGGCCACTCTACCGGGGCGAAACCCAAACGGGCGAGGGGAGCGACGCGGCGAGGCGCATTCGCCGCGCCGACGCCGCGAGCCCCTCCGGAACCGAGCAGGTCGGTCCGCCCGAGGCGTACCAGCCGAGCTCGGCCCCCTTGCCCGCCTTCGCGCATACCGCGTGGCTCTTTCGAATAAGCACGGCCGCGATGAGCGCCGCGGTCACCGGGTCGAAGGCGTCCTCCTTCGGGCGGCGAAGCCATCGCAGGGTGGTCTCGTGGAGCTGGAAGAGCCCATAGGACTCGCCGAACCGGTCGCGGGCGACCGCATCGGGTCGGAGATGGCCTTCCGTCGCGGCGAGGACGGCGAGCTCCCGGGCCATCTCCACGACGCCGTCATCGCCGTCCAGGGGCACCTGGTGGGCCGCGACGTCGATCGCCCGGGCCGTCTCGTCGAGAGGCGGCTCGGGCGTCGTCGGGTAGAGGGAAAGGGCGAGGACGTGCAGGCAGCGGAGGATCCAGGGAACCATGTTCCCGGTCCTATCCCGGCGCCGGGCCGGGCGCTACCCGCAGGGCGTCAGGCGGGGTCGCCGGGGAAGATCCCGGTGGGATACCGGCCGAGATAGTCGCTGGAGACGACGTCGTAATCGACCTCGATCCCCGAGATCGTCTGGTCCGGCGGGTAGAGCTGTTCTTGGCAATACCCGCAGGTCGCGACCTCCGGAATGCCCTGATTGAAGGCCTGCCAGTACCGCGTCACGCCAGTCAGCTTGTAAAGACTCGCGCCGGTGAGCAGGCTTCCGGCGCCGACGTAGAGGCCGGCAACGTAGCCGGCGGCGACGAGAGCCGCCGCGCGCGCCTCGACGTAGGCCATAACCGCCGCGGCCGCATTCGGGGTCGCCGGATTGACCCCTTCGAGGTCGATCCAGACGGTGACGCCCTGCGGGACCGAGAGCGTCGCGAGCTGCTGCACGTCGGTCGCGCCGTCTTGCGTCCCGAGCTCGGCGGACGGAGTCCAGCCCGGGGCGCGCGAGAAGGTCACGAGCTGAACGGCGAGTCCCGCCGCGAGGATCGTCGAGAGCTCCGCGGCCGAGAGGGACCCGAGGTAGCGGACGACGAAGAAAAGACCCGCCGCTTTGAGAGCAGGGGCCGAGGAGGAATCGAGGACGGTGTCGCAATCGACGCCGACCTGACCGACAGAAAACGATCCGAGTTTCATGATGGGGCTAGGCCTTTCGCGTGATCTTGCCCGCGTAGGCCTCCGAGCAGCTCGCGAGCAACCAGTCCTGCGTCACCCAGATGTTTCCGACGTCCGGGTTGTTACCGGAGGCGACGCCCCACGTGTTACCCCAGGAATTCCAGATGAGGAAGGCGAGGCGCCCGTCCGGGAGCGTCTTGTGGGCGAGGATGGTGATGTAATGCCCGCCGCCCTGCGGGTCCTGGAAGTTCGGGACTCCGTCGAGCGGCGCCTTATCGATCGCCGGAAGGCTCGTCGTCCCGTCCGGGTTGTCCACGACCCCCCAATCCTCGAAGACCGTATCGACGAAGATCGTCGCGACCACTGGGAGGTTGGCGGAGAGCGAGGCCGCGACGAGAGCGACGAAGTTCGGCGCGCCCGGGTTGATCGCGTACGCCCCGACGAGGAGATCCTTCGCGGCGAGCGCGAGCTCCGCGGGCGTCGGCCGGTCCCCGTCGTTCGCCGGCGGGGAGGAGAGGTTCGCCGCGTTGAGGTCCGCCGCGGTCCAGATGTCCGAGTTCCGGCCGTCCGGCGTCGTCGCGCACTGCTTCGGGGCGACGCCTTCGGTCGCGAGCGCGGTGATGGGATCCGCCGGTTCGACGCCAGTATCCTTCAGCGGGCCGGTCCCTGGCTGGCTCGGGCATCGCGACTCGGCGTACGTGAGGCGCGGCGAGATATCGCCGGAGAACGTCAGCGGGACGCAGGAGATCGCGAGGCAGGTGCGGGCCCACTTCGCGACCGCATGCCCGCCGCACGAGCCGGACCGACCCTGGTCGAAGTGCTCGCCGGCGTTGTGCGTGTGGTCCGACTCCGGCGCGTACTTCACCGGCGCGTTCGGAGTCAGGGCGAGCGCCGCGTGAATCGTGTGGAAGGCGGCGCGCTTCGAGGGGTGCGAATAGAGCTCGACGGCGTTGAGGACGTGTCCTCGCTTCGTGACGTGCATGGGGAGGGCTCCTTCAGGGCTTGTAGGCGCGGACCTTCGCTTTGAGGTCGGCGAGCTTGGCGGGATCGTTTCGTGCCTCGGTCGCCGGCGCCTTGAAGGCGACGAGCGCCGGGTCCGAAGAGTTCATCACGGCCTCGAGAATGCTCTCGAGGCTTCCTCCGCACTTCTGCATGGCGGCCGCGAGGAAGGCGAGGAAGTTGGTCGAGGGCGATTGCGCCTGGGCGACGGTGATCAGGCACGCGGCGAGGACTCCGGTATCGACCGTGAGGGTTCCCGCCGTCCCTGCCTGCGAGGGCGTGCATCCGGCGAGGAGCAGAGCCGCGGCGACGAGGAAGGCGAGGCCGACGCGGAGCAAGGCCAGGGGGGGCGGCGAGCCCATCATCGACCGGCTCGAAGTCTTCGAGGAGCTCGAGGGGCCGCGGGGCGGCCCGAACAGCTCGCGACCTCCGCGGAGACCTTCGATCAGGAGCTCGTGCCCGGCCATCGCCGTGCTTCCGCCGGCGAGCGCGAGAGTCACGACGGTCTGCCACGACATCCCGGAGGCGAGCTTCGTCGCGGCGGCGGCGCAGAGGGCGAAGACGTACGCAAGGCGTGCGCGCCAGGCCGGCGGAATCTGCTGGAGGGCAGGAATCGGCGAGTCGGACTTGCAGAGCCGTACGAGCCCGCCGGCGACGACGGAGACGACGAGCCAGGTCAAAAGTCCCCACTGGTGGGCGGAGTAGTCGGCGAGCGCTTGCTGGAACAGGTCAGGCATTACGGGGCTCCTTTCGGTTTGGGCGAACCGGTGACTTTCGCGAGCAGGCTATCGAGCTCCGGGTCGAGCGAGTCGAGCCGGAGTCCTTCGTGGTCGGAGATCGACTGGAGTTTCGAGCGGTAGGCCTGCACGGCCGGGAACTCGCCCGACCGGGGCGCGCTCTTCGGCGGTCGCGTGCGGACGGACGGCGGCGGCGGCGTGGAGAGAACGGAGGTGGGATGCGACGACGTCGAGGCTTTCTCATCGGCCATGGGACTGCTCCTTGAGCGCTTGCGCGACGGCTTCGAGCTTTTCGATCTTTCCTTGGGTCTTCTCCTGCAGCTCGAGGGCCAGCTTCAAGTAGGCCTGCGCGTCGTCCAATCGCGCTTTGCTTTCCTCCGCGAGCGCCTGCCGAATCTTGGTCCGATCTCGGTCTAGGAGCACGATCGCCACAAGGGCGAGCACGAGGCACAGCCCTAGCGCGCCGTAGTTGGCGAGCTCGACCAGCACTTTCGCGCCCTCCGCTTCCACCACGGCCCTCCGCGCCCCCTACGGTCGGATCAGCGTTCCGACGAGCGATAGCCCGCCGTAGATGAACGAAGCGTGCGATCCGTCGCCCTGGAAGTAGAGAGCGACGCTGACCGTAGCGGGACCCGTTCCCGTGACCGTGTGCTCGAGGGTCATGGTCATCGGGACCTGCGTCGCCGTTAGATTCTCGAGCTGGGTCTCTCCGGCGACGTTGGTGGAACCGTTGTCGGTCACCGCCAGCGCGTAGTTCGGACCGATTGCCGCCATCCCGCTCGCGCACACGGAGTTGAAGGAGCAGGTCGCGAGCACGATGTCGCCGGCCACCGCGCCGGTGAAAGAGATCGATGCGCCCGAAGCGCCGAAGCCGCTGGTACTCCGGTTCGCATACTGACCGGTCCCGGTGACCTTCACGCTCTGGACCGAGATCAGGCCGTTGCGGACATTCGCGGCCGCGACCCGGGAGGTCGAGTCGTTCTTCGCGATGCCGTTCGCGACTCCGATCTGACTCGTGAGGGAGAGCCACCGCCCGTTGCCGCTGACGCTCGTGGGCTTGACCACGAAAAGGCCGTCGTCCGTCGCGCTCGACCCGGTGGAGTAGACGAAGAGGCCGAAGCCCGGGACCGTATAGACGGCGTTGGTCGGGAACGTCGAGATCGCGCGTAGGGCCGAGATGCTCCCGGCCTGGAGGATCGTCGGGACGCCGTTCGTCAGCGAGCCGTCGATCGAGTTCTTGATCGCGAGGAGCTGGGAGACGAGGTTCCCCGCGGCGAGGGAGAACGTCGTCCCGGAGGCGGCCGGACACGAGACGGTCGCCGCCGGCGGCGCCGAAGGATTGACCGCGTACTGGGTGCGCGACGTCGAGATGTTCGCGTTGACGATCGCCGTCTGGTTGTAGGCGATGGTGATGTCCGCGATCAGAAGCCAGCCCGCGACGAGCGCCGGCGGCGTCGGGGAGCCGCCCTCGGTCCCCTGCACGATGTTGAACTTGAAGGCCTCCGCCTGCTCGAAGTAGACCGTCGCTCCGTTCCCGTCCGTCCGCGGATCCGAGAGCGCCCGCTCGAAGACCGCGAAGAGGGAGAGGATCTTCGTGTGCCCCGACGTCACCACCGCGGTGTTCGTCGAGAGGTAATCGACCGCGCAGTTTATGTTTTGGACGGTCTCGACGAGGATCCGCTCTCCGAGCTCGTCGTAAGCCGTGCCCGGCTGCACATCGACGGTGAGGTTCGAGCTCGGGGAATGCTGGGAGACCTGCATTCCCGAGATCAGCCCGGTGAGCCCGACGTCTACGATGACGTTGTGGATCGCGGTCTCGACCTGGTCGAAAGCCTCGTTGAGCTCCGTGTAGGCGACCGGCTGCTTGAAGTAGAACGATTTGCGATCCATCGGGGCCTCCCGCGTACCGTATCAGCGGGCGGCGCCGGACACATCCCCCGGGGCGACTACGGCGAGCCCCCCGGGTCGTGGAGGATGAACGTCCCGGGGAAGGTCCCGTCCCAACCGTCGCCGAGCACCGAGTTGACCCCGTCGAGGATCACCGGGTTGAGGGTGACGATCGACTCCGAGGTCCGGAATCCGAGAAAGACGCACTCGCCCCTCTGCATGAAGGCGACGATCTGATTCGCCTGCTCCAGCACCGTTCCCGTCGGGAGCTCGGAGACGAGGAGCACGAAGCCGAAGGGGTCGAGGCCGACGGTCGAACCGAGGACGAACGAGCCCGGAAAGCTCCCGCCGTCGCCCAGGACCGCGTCGCCGTCGAGCGTCGCCCCGATTCCCCAGGCCTCGTGCACGCACGTAATCCCGAGGAAGAGACGGATCGCGTTCTCGATCCCCTGCGGCGTCCCCTTCTGTTGGTAGATCGGGAGGAGGAGCTCGACGAGCTGACGCTTTTGCGTGAGCGTCAGCGGGAACGAGAAGGGATTCCCGAGGTCGGCGAGCATCGCATCGACGAACCGCTCGGGCGCGAGCGTCGGGTCGAGGATCTGCGAGAAGGAGTCCTGGGCGTAGAGGAGCAGGTTTAGCGGGTCCTGCAGCACCGAGAGGAACGCCAGGAGCTCGCCGGTCTGGTCCTCGTCTCGGTTCTTCTGCGGGACGAGGTCGTAAAGCTGGAAGCTTCGCCCCTTCGGTACGGGCGGGCTCCACGCGACGAAACCGAGGGTCCCGAACGGCGAGAATGGCTCGGTGACGTTCCCGAGCTCGTCCTCGAGATAGACGAGCGAGAGCGTATAGGGGGCGCCCGGCGAGAGCTCGAGGTCCGTCTGGATCGCGAAGGACGTCGCCGAAACCGCCGCCACCGCGACGACCGACGGCTGGACCGAGATGACTCCGGGCGTCCGCGCGATCGCATAGCTCGCCGGGTTGAGCGCGTCGCCGAGGTTCGCCGCCGATGCGGCGATCGGGGCCTCGTCGAAGGTCACGAGGATCGTGTTGAGATCCTGCGGCGAAGCCGAGACGAGGTGCGGGCCGCTCGTGCGCTGGGCGGAGAAGGTCCAGGAGACCGGCGCCGCATCGGGGTCGGTCGAGGAGACGACGACCGTGACGGATTCCTCGTCGCCCCAGATCGCGAGCGGGTCGATCTCGAAGTGGAGGTTTCCGTTCCCGGTCGTCGTGATCGCGGAGTTCGGACCGTCGAAGGCGAGGGTGAACGCTCCGCCGACGATCGCCGGCGCTCCGTTCACCGTCACGGTGATCGTCGTCGGGTCGGTCGAGTCGGGGAAGAGGTCGAAGGCGATGTCAGAATCGAAGGGCGCCCCGGCGCTATCCGGCTCGGGGAACCGGTTGTAGACGCGCGTGTCGCTCGCCGGCGCCGCCGAAAAAGAGATCTCGTCGAGGTAGAAGGCCGGGAGCTCGGCGTCGGCGATGAGGTTCGCCGGCCCTTGCATCGTGAGCTGGAATCCGAGGGACCCGCTCGCGCCCGAGGTCATCTCCCAGCCGAGATCGGCGAAGTCGAACTGTTGACCGACGTCGACGCGGCGGACCACGACGGGCGTTCCGCCGACGAGGACCGAGGCCTCCCACCAGCATCCGTCCGGAACGAAGGTGGGACCGCGCGTGCGCGCGAGCAGGCGCATGACCGCGTTCGGGTAATTGCCCGACTGGGAGACGTTGACGTTGTCGCCGACCTTCAGCCGGCCGGTGACGTGCGGGACGTCGGACCCGAGGCACAGAACCCAATCGCCGTCGGGCGCGACCCAGCGGGTCGGCTGGATGCGTCCCTCGGAGACGCCCTGGAAGGCCTGCCAGATCGAGATGCCCGCCACGGGCGGAGTCTATCCCGGGGCCCGCTAGGACGTCTGGCGAACGACGGTGAGCTGGTCGAAGTAGCCGCGGCGCGTGACATTCGACGTGTTGAAGCCGAAGCCGAGATAGCCCTGAACGAGGGGCGCCGAGCCGGTGTTGACCTGGAGGGCGTCGTCGATGAACTCGGAGATCCCGGGGATGAGACTCCAGCCCGGGGCGGTAACGGGGTTGGCCGTGAGGTCGTTCTGGAAGCAATTGAGCACGACGTCGCCGTTGGCGTTTACGACGGCGTCGAGGCGGATATGGAGCCACGTCCCGACGGGATAGGTCTCGTTGGAAGCGGCGAGGACGCCGTTGATCGGGGGCGTCGCCACCGGCGTGCCCGGGATTCCCGCCGAGAGAATCCCTTTCACGAGGACGATCCGGCTCGGGTCCGAATCCGCGAGGCCGAGGAGGTACGCCTTCCCGCCTACGGTCGTCGTCTGCCCGCACACGAAGATCCACGGCGAGAAGCCGGTGTTTCCTCCGCCGACGCCTCGCTGGACGGCGGCGGTGACCGACCCGCCTCCGAGGCCGCTCACCCCTCCGGTGTTCGGCGCGAAGTTCGTGGCATTCACGAAGAGGCCGGCGGCGCCCGTCGTCGTATCGAGCGAGGCGAACCCGTAGATGAAGGAGCCGCCGCCGTTCGGAGCGGGAACGCCGGCCGTCACGCCCTGGAGGAGCGAACCGCTACCGATACCGCCGGAGAGCTGAGTCCAGTCCGCTTCCGCCATGGCGCCGAGTCTATATCGAAAGCGAGACGGTCCAGAACTCGAACGGATCGGTCACGTACGAGAGCCCGATCGGACCCGTGCTCGGGACCTGGTTCACGCCGTTCAGCCCGAGGACGAACTCGGAGCCGGAATCGAGAACGCTTACCACCGTGTACGTGGTGGCCGGGACGTACCCCGCGGGGAGCGAGCCCGTCGAGGCGTAGACCTGCGCGGAGTACCCGTCGGCGAAGGCCGAGTCGCTGACTAGAGTGATCCGCCCCGTGCTCGTATCGACCGACGCGATCGCGACGTCCGTCTGGAGGAACTCGAAGGACTCGAAGGCGTTCGCGCGCGCGCCGTCGAACAGCAAGATCTCGGCGTTCGCGGGGTAGCTGATGAGGAGTTCGTAGTTCGTGTTTTGCCACTCGAACTCGAAGCCGTCGAAGCCGAAGCCGCTCTCGAAGGAGTCGGCTTCGTAGCTCCCGAAGAAGGTCTCGAGGAGGCTCCACCCCTCGAAGCCGTCGAAGGGGAACGTTCCGGAGTCGAAGAGATCGGCCTCGCCGAGCACCTCGGACGTCCAGGCATTGTTCGCCCACCCGAACTCGAAGCCGTCCGCAAAGGTCGGGATGACTCCGATCGGGTTGGTGAACTGGAGCGGCGTCGAATTCGACGGCGTCAGCGTCGTTTCGAGCGTCGTCCCCCAGTCGAACTCGAACCCTTCCTCCGCCGTCGGACCGGTAAAGTCGTCGATCTCGTCCGCCGAGCTCGTCACCGTCGTCGTCCACGAAGCGGCCGAGACGCCGTCGCCGGCGACGACCTCGAAGGAGAGGTTGGTCAGATCGCTCAAGAGACGACCTGCCCGGTATCGCCGTCGATGATCGTGATTGTCCCGAGCGCCGGGAATTGCTGGAGCGTGATCGCGACGTCGGCGCGCACGCCGTTGAGCAGGAGGCCGTTGGGGCCCGCGTCGATCTTGCGGACGCCGGCGGCGTTTCGGACCGCATCGAAGATGTCGGACCAGTTGACGAGGTTCGCCGGGTTCCCGTTCTCGTCCTTGAGGTTGAAGCCGAAGTCGATCGCGGTGTTCGGCGTGCCCGCGAGCGGCTGACCGTTCTGACCGTTGTTCGGGTTCCCGGCGAGGTCCGTCGCGGGATAGGTGAGCTGGAAGAAGTACGTCAGCGACGCGACGATCCCGGCCTTCATCTGCGCCGGAGTGACGCCCGACTTCTTATACGCGAGCACCTGCACGTTGATCACGAGGTAGCTCGCCGAGACGATGAGCAGGTTCAGCGTTTGCGCGTAGGGCGTCGCCGCGAAAGCGTTCGTCACCGCGGTCAGCAAGGTCTCCGAGGCCTGCACGGTGCTCGCCGGGACGATGCGGAGAACGCCCTGGTTGATCGCGACGCTCGGGTCCTGCGTCGCGAAGAGCATGAGAGCCCGCGTGACGCCGGGGACCTGGAGCGCCACGTCCTGATAGTCCGTTCGCGCGATGCAGCGGCCGGCCGGGCGAATCGAAAGCGGAGCGAGGAGCTGGATCGACGCGAGGCTCTGGGAGTTCTGCGCCGGCGAGCTCGCCGCGGCGTTGGCCACCGAGATCTGAACCGGGTTCCCGAAGACGTCGGTGAAGGAGCCCGGGATCTTGATGAGCGTCCCTGCGCCGACGACGCCGGCGGCGCCGCCCCCGTAGTTGTACGAGCACGTGATGGCGCCCGTCGGGAGCGCGCCGTTGACGCCGTTCCCGAAGGTGAGGGTCGCGACCCCGTTCGCGTCGGTCGTCAGCGTGTAGACGAGGTCGGTCGCGGCGGCGGCGAGGAAGTTCGCGACCTGGGTGTAGGTCCCGTTTCCGGCCGTGACGGTAAGCTCGCCCGCGAGGAAAGGCGATTGCGAGAGGCTCACCGATTGGTTGAGGAGGCCCGTCGCGTCGAAGACGTCCATTTGCGCCGTCGAGTTTTCGACGAGGCCCGTCGCGCTCGTCGTGCCCGCCGGGATCGTGAGCGGAGCGAGAAGCTGGTAGGTGACCGGCGCGCCGACGTCGAGCGTTTGGACCGTCGTTCCGGCCGGGAGGACGACGTCGCCGGGCGAGATCCCGGAGGCGAGCGTGAACGTCTCCTCGACCTGCGACGCCGTCTGACCCTGCGGCACGTAGCCGATGAGCTTCGTCGAAGCGAGAACCGCCGCGAGGGAGGTCGAGGTACTCCAACGCGAGTTGAGGGCCGCGGCGTTCTGGTACTTCGTCAGGACGTCGGTGACGAAACAGAAGCAGTCGATCAGCGTGTTACCGAAGTTCGCGACGTTGAAGTCCGTCCAGGCCGGGAACGCCGAGGGGATGAGGTTCTGGATGCGGACGCGAAGCGCGTCGAAGTCCAGGTCAGAGTAGTCGTTCGAGGGTTCGAGCGCGGTCACGGCGGCCTCCTAACTGGGCGGGTTGGCGGCGGCGTCGAGGGGAACGTCGAGCGTCTGTCCCGGAGTGACCACCTGGTTCCCTGCCGGATTCGTCGTGACGATGTCGTAGATCACGCGGATCGTCAGCGCTCGACTCTTCGGCGCGGAGAGAATCTTCACCGTCGCTACGCGCGCGCACGGCTCCCACTGCGCGAGTCCGGAGAGGACGTAGTGGAGGGCCTTCTTTTCGAGGAAGACCGTCTTCGACCGGTGACGGAGGTGCTTGAGGCGGATCCCGAACTCTCCGCGCCAGGGGAGCTCGCCGGCGTCCTGCGAGCTTCCGGCGGCCGTCCCTGCGATCTGCGAGATCCGGGACTTCACGAGATCGGGCCCGCCGGCCGCGGCGAAGTCGTTCGCCATCCCTCGGCGAAAAGGCGTCGTGAGTCCGTAGCCGAGGAAGGAGAGCTGGGTCGCGGGCGGGACGATCGGAACGGTCCCCGGCGCGGGCCCCGAAGGCGGGACCGTCACCGTCCACCCGACGTAGACCCCGCCGCCGGCGATCACGCGCTCGCCTCGTTCCCCGCGGTGTCGATCGCCTTGATGAGAAAGGTCGGCGCGCCCGGCCACCCCGCCGTTCGGCGCACGCGGAACCGGTAGCCTCCGGCGATGTTCTGGACCTGGCTCTGAGGGCCGTAGAGAGGCGCGAATCCCGCGCCGTCCCACACGACTTCGTAGAGGTTCGTCCCCGCGAGGCGGACCGCGACGAGGATGTCGAGGAAGGGATTCGACCCTACGACGACGTCGAAGCTGACCGGGTCGGTCGGGCCGATCGCGATCGACGTCGCCGGGTTGAAGTTTTGGACGCTCGGCCCGCTCACCAGCCGTAAGGTACCAGCAAAGAGAAGGCCCCGGCGACGTTGGAAGCGTCCCGGGGTTGACCGGAACCGCGAGGAGGTCCCGATGAGAGGAACGCTAGCAGAACGCTTTGCGGCGAAGGTAAACCGGGACGGCCCGATCCCGTCGCATCGGCCGGAATTGGGGCCGTGCCACATCTGGACGGGAGCACGGCAGGGCAAGTACGGCGCGATTCGCTTGGGGAAGCGGGGCTCGAAGGTCAAACGCGCGCACGTCGTCGCCTTCTTCCTCGCGCACGGTCGATGGCCGGATCCCTGCGCTCTCCACCACTGCGACGTGCCTCTTTGCGCGAACGTCGCGCACGTCTTCGAGGGAACGAAGCTCGCGAACGTTCGCGACATGATCGCGAAGGGACGCGCCGCTTTTCAGCGCGCCTAACACGGGGGGAGGGGCTCGGAAGCGCCGCCGAGGGCGTCGCCGAGGGCCTCGAGCACGTCGATCGCGGCGGTAATCGCGGCGATCGCGGCGTTTAGGGCGGCGAGCTGGGGAGCGACGGACCCGCCCGCCGAGAAGTTGAAGCACGGGAGCAGGGGGGGGATCGGGGCGTTGATCAGCGCCGCGACGGCGGCGAAGGTCTTCGCGAGCTCGTTGAAGGCGCACGATTGCGCGTCGAGCGTATTCATCACGGTCTCCTGGTCGGCGAGCGACGCCACCACGATCCCGTTGAGTTCCGCGTAGGCGTCCGGGTTCGAGTCCTGCACGGCATTCGCCGCGGTCTCGACGCGGAGCGTGATCGTAAGCCCCTGCTGGAGTCCCGTGAGCTGGGAGAGGATCCCGGAGAGAAAGGTGATCATCGCCCAGAGCAGGTCGCGGAGCATCACCGGGACGGAGGCCTGGGGCAGGACTTCGAGGAGCTGCTCGATGTCTTGCGCGACCTTCACCATCTTTTCGATGAGAGGCTTCGGCGAGAGCTGGGTAATGCAATCCGGGATCGAGTTCAGCGCATCGACGACGTCCTTCGCGAAGCCGACGATCTTGAAGATCGGCATGAAGGGCAGGAGGACGCCGTTCAACTGCCCGAGGAAGGCGCGCATCGGATCGAACGTGAGCCCCGGCGTCGCGATCGCGGAGCCGGAGAGCTGCACCCCGAAGGGCATGTGGAGCTGGACGCATCCGGTGTTGCTCATGCGATCGGCCCTCCGAACGGAACGATCGACCGGCCGTTGAGCACGATGCGCGAGGCGTTCATCACGATCGCGCCGGCGTCGATCTGGAAGGTTCCCGTGATGGAGACGTTGCAGCGGTACCGCCGCCCGTCGAGTTCGACCTTGTCGCCGGTGAGTTTATCGACGATCCGCGCGGCCTCCTTCCCCGGCCTCGAGTCGATGACCGCGTAGTAGCGATCGTCTTCGACGCCGGTGAGCATCGGCGCCGTGGCCGGCGTGACGCTCGCGTCTTTCGCGATGAAGGTCGGCGCCTCGGAGCTCCCGGAAGGCACGCCCCAGTGCCCCGGGAGAAAGAAAAAGTTCCCGTGCGGGTCGCCGCGGTGGAACCAGACGGTGACGTCCGCGCCGACCTTCGGGACTTGCCACCGCCCCCTCTGCGCCGAGCCGCCGCCGGCGAGGGGGAAGCCCCACTCCGATTCGTCGATGAGGCCGGGGACCTTCACCTTCACCCGGCCGATCATGAGGGGATCGGCGTTGTCCACGCACGTCCCGTATTCCGCGCCGTAGTACCGCGCTTCGGTGTCCTCGTGAGAGCTGGGCACGGCGCTAGCCTCCCTTCTGTCGGCCGCGGGAATCGACGAAGACTGTCTCCGTCGCGCCCGAGATCGGGTTGACCTGTTCGAGCGGCTGGAGCGCGCCGTCGTCCGGCGGCGGCGTCAGGTCGTTCGGGGGGCTCGGAGGTTTCGCCGCCTTCGGGAAGATCTCGGAGCGTCCGTCGCGTCGGAGGGAGAGCGTCTGTCGATATCCGCTCGCCGAGACCGAGTCCGACGCGCCCGTCACGTAGTAGTTCCCGCTCAGGGACCGAATCCCCTTCACCGTCACGATGCCTCGAGCGCGCACGCGCGGGTCGCCGACGACCGGAAGCTTCATGATCACGACCGTCATCTGGGCGTTCTTGAAAACGCCCTGCACGCGGCGGAGCGCGGTCGCCTCGTTCGGGTCGGAGGCCGGCTCGACGGTGGACATCCCGGTCCCGAGCTGGAAGGTCGTCGCCCCCGATTCCGGATCGACGAGCTCGACGGCGCCGGCGAGGGAGTCGCGCGGGGTGTTCCCGTTGTCGGCGGAGACGTCGTAATCCTTTTTCGCGAGAGGGTCGCGCCCCTGCGCGGTAACGGAGGCCGGCTTCGCGGTGACGTCGTTCTCGATCGAGGGCTCGCCGAGGATGTCGCCGGCGCCCGGGTCGTTCGACCACACGTACTCGCGGAGGGGCGCTTGCGCGAGCTTCCGCTGGTGGAAGTGGAGGCCGTCGTAATCGATGTTGAAGAACCACCCCTCGGCGCGAGCGAGTCGCGCAAGGATCTGCGCGTCGGTCTCGCGCGCCTGGTAGATGACCGGCAGAACCACCGAGGAGTCGTCGATCTGCGCGAGGGTTCCGGAATACCCGTTCTCGGCCGCGATCTGCTTGACGACCTGCGACCGGGTCATGTTCGTAAACTTCCGGTTTTTCTGCTGCTTGTGCATCAGGACCGAGAGCGCGTGCGCTTCGACCTTGAGCTTCGTGAAGCCCTTCACCGACTGGATAACGGACGAGTAGGTCGGCGTCGTGTTCCCGGCGTAGCCCCAGGAGCATTCGAGCTTCGTTCCCTTCCGCCAGATCGGGGAGTCGAAGTTCGAGAGGTCGAAGTTGTTCACCGTCAGCGTGAGCTTCGCCGCCTCCTTCTCCGAATCCTCGAACTCGAGCGAGATGACCGAGTCCGAGACGTCGAGCCGCTGCGTCGCCGCGTGCCCCTGCTGGAGGATCGTGACGTAGATGACCGGCGCCGAGCGGTCCGCGCTCATCGGGCTCGATTCGCGTTGAAGATCTGCTCCGTCACCGTGCGGACGCTCGGGATGTAGATCAGCGATCCCTCCTTCAGCATCAGCGTCGGGTCTTCGATCGGCGTCGGCTGGAAGTCGGCGATGATCCAGTAGAGACCCGAAGGCCGCGGCAAGGGCTGGAAGTAGACGTGCGCGAGGGAGAAGAGGGTATCGCCCGACTCCACCGCGTGGACGATCGTGTCGGCGAGCTCGACGAAGCCGAAGGGGAGCGCGTCGGAGAGGACGAAGTCCCCGACGTTATCGATCGACCCGACGGAATACGAGTAGCGGGAGAAACGACGAGGGGCCATCGCGCTAGCTCCCGTTCGCGGCGGTCGAGGAGGGATCGACCGGCGCCTCCGTCGGCCGCTCCGTCCCCTGGACCTCGACGTCGTCCGCCCAGAGGCGCATGTCGCGGAACTCCTCGAGCGAGACGTGCGCCGTCCACCGCAGGATCGACCCGTCCTTCGCGAAG
>Ga0335083_10006217_pt1 | contig 14997 bp, 14 predicted proteins | sample Lox_Sample_42_FD_206716 | JGI IMG/M metagenome (GOLD analysis project Ga0335083, IMG submission 206716) | Soil microbial communities from Loxahatchee National Wildlife Refuge, Florida, United States - Lox_Sample_4.2 | ecosystem: Environmental > Terrestrial > Soil > Wetlands | place: USA... | reverse complement strand
GTCGGTGACTCCTCCGGCCACTTCGATGCCGAGCGAGAGCGGAGTCACGTCGAGTAGCAGCATTTTCTCGGTGGCCTCTGAACCGCCACCAAGAATGTTGGCCTGAACGGCAGCGCCGTGAGCGACTACCTCGTCCGGATTCAAGTCAGTGTGAGGCTCGCGCTGGAACAATCCCTTCACCAGCGCGCGAACTTTCGGGATACGCGTGGAACCGCCAACGAGAACAACTTCGTCGATCTGTTCGGGCTTAAGGCCCGCGTCTTTCATGGCCTGCTTGCATGGGCCGACGGTACGGTCGATGACCGGCTGGATCAGTTGCTCATACTGTTCGCGAGTGATTTCGCGCTGATAACGGTGGCCTTCGGGAAGTTCAATGTCGAGCTTGACCGATGGCTGCGAAGAAAGCGCGATCTTGGCGTCAATGACAGCCTTCCGAATTGCCTGCACTGCTTCAGCGTTACGACGAAGATCGAGCCCGAGGTCGCCGCGAATGTCGTCGAGCGCGATAGTGATGAGCAGGTTGTCAATATCGTCGCCGCCGAGATGCGTGTCGCCGTTGGTGGCGATGACTTCAAAGATTCCGTCGTGCAGCTTGAGGATTGAGATGTCGAACGTGCCGCCGCCTAGGTCATAGACCGCGACGATGCCGTTCTGTTTTTTGTCGAGGCCATACGCGAGGGATGCGGCCGTTGGCTCGTTCACCAGGCGCAGGACGTCGAGGCCCGCGATGCGGCCGGCATCTTTGGTGGCCTGGCGCTGCGCATCGTTGAAGTAGGCGGGCACTGTGATAACCGCCTTCGTAACCGGGCCACCGAAGAAACGTTCCGCGCTACGCTTCAGCTGGCGAAGAATCAGCGCGGAGATTTCCGGCGGAGTAAAAGTCTTGTCGCCCAGCGTGATGCGGAGGACTTCCCCGGCCTGCATGTCGTCGGCGAGGCGGAAGGGGAACAGCTTGAGTTCTTCCTGAATGTCTTCTACACCGCGTCCCATGAGCCGTTTGATCGAGTACACGGCGCGCTCTGGAGTTTCGATTAGCGAATTACGGGCGGCGTTTCCGATGACCGGCTGATTGTTCGCGTCGAGCGCGACCACCGAAGGGAGCAGATTCAAGCCGTCGTCACCCGGGATTACGACAGGAGTATCCCCTTGCATGAACGCCACCAGTGAGTTGGTGGTGCCGAGGTCGATGCCGACAATGCGATCCGATGCCATTTCGTGCTTATTACTCCTCTAGCGCCGCATTTACATCCCTCACCAGATTCCGGATGTAGTTGCGGCGGTTCAACACGTCCACCATTTTGTTTGCCGCCTGCGTTCGCTCTTCCGATGCAGCCTGGCTGCGATCAACCAAGGCGTCCCATTCTTGCCAGCACGACTGCAGTTCTTGCAGGAGGACCTCATGTTTGCTCTCGAGCGTCAGTTTCTGCTTGCCAATTTCTGCGATCAGTACGGGATCGTTATCACCCGTCTTGTTCGTCCGAAGTTCTTCGAGCTGCATGTTCAATTCGAATACCTCTTCGAGCAGATCCGGAGGGACGATCTGTTTCTTCATCGCTCCAGTCGCGCGGGCCTCCTCGGTTGCGCTCTTGGACTGTTCTTCTAACTCGACGCCTTCCAGATGCAGGAGATATTCCGTACGCTTAATCGAGTCGCGCAGCGTGCGGTACGCGTCATTGAGCAGAGAGCTTTGTTCCAGGCTCCATTCCTGCTCCTGGCGTCCGGAGCGCGCGTTCAGGTCCGGATGCAATCTCCTGCTTAACTCGTAAAAGCTCTTTTCGAGAGCTGGCACATCAACGTTCAGCTTCGGCGGAAGCCCAAAGAACGTGAAATAGTCGACCGGAACGGGAGGCTGCACTTTGCCACAGGACTCACAGAAGTGCGCGGCGCGCATGGATCCGCACGACCAGCAGGAGTGGGTCTCCTCCGGCAGGGGCTTGGCGCCGATCGTTGTGAGTGCAGACTTGGTCATTCCGTTTTACTCAAGCAACATACATAGACTGCTCAAAGACAAAGCTGGTTCGGGCAGACGGTCCCGCGTGAGCAGGCTGCGCAGGCCAGAGTGCCCGCGCCACACGGGCATCAGGCGGAGAACGAAGTCCCACACCCGCACGACTTCGATGCCTGGGGATTCACGAATACGAAGCCCTGTTGCATCAGCGTTTCCTGATAGTCCAGGGTCATGCCGTTCAAGTAGATGAACGACTTGGGGTCAACGAAGACCCGGACGTCGCTGAACTGGAAAATGCGATCCCGCTCGCGGGGCTGCGTGTCGAACCGGACGTTGTAACTTAGGCCCGAACAACCGCCGCCCTGCACGCCGAGGCGCAAGCCGCCCTGCTCGGGCGAGATGCCTTCCTTGACCATAGCGCTACGCACCTTGGCCAGGGCTTTCTCGGTGACGAGAATGCCTTTGGCTGGCGCAGCGGGCTTGGTCGTTTCTTCGGTCGCAGTCGTCATAAGTCAGCCTTGAGCTATGAGCTTCGAGTTGCGAGTAAATGCTCGTAGCTTGCAGCTCGCAACTATTTCGCTTCGGCAGCGACGGGGCTGGTCTGCTCCTGCTTCTTCTTCCAGTCGCCGATCGCAGCGCGGATTGCGTCCTCCGCCAGCACCGAACAATGGATCTTCACCGGAGGAAGCGAAAGCTCCTTCACGATGTCCATGTTCTTGATGGCGAGAGCTTCATCCACGGTCTTGCCCTTGACCCACTCGGTTGCGAGCGAGGACGAGGCAATGGCCGAGCCGCAGCCGAAGGTCTTGAACTTCGCGTCTTCAATGACATTGGTTTCGCGATTGACCTTGATCTGCAGCTTCATGACGTCTCCGCACTCGGGCGCGCCAACCAGGCCGGTGCCCACGTCGGCGCTCTGCTTGTCCATGGAGCCGACGTTGCGGGGATTGTTGTAGTGATCGATCACTTTGTCGCTATATGACATGTTTTCTCCAGAAGTTTCAAAGTTCCAATGTTTCAGAGTTTCAAGGTCTTCAGTGTGCTTCAAGGAGTGAAACTATGAAACCTTGAAACATTCGCAACCTTGAAACCTTGCATCTAGTGCGCTTCTCCTGCCCACTTCACATCTTTCAGATTGATGCCTTCTTTCGCCATTTCGTAGAGCGGAGACAGTTCGCGCAAACGCTCGACTGTTTCGATGACGCGGTCGGCTACGTAGTCAACTTCAGCTTCGGTGTTGAAGCGGCCGATGCCGAAGCGAATCGAGCTGTGCGCCAGATCGTCGCCGGTGCCAAGAGCCTTCAAGACATAGGATGGTTCCAGTGTTGCCGAGGTGCAGGCTGATCCACTCGAGACGGCGATATCGTTAATGCCCATCAGGAGTGACTCGCCCTCCACATAGGCGAAGCTAATGTTCAAATTTCCGGGAAGGCGATGCTCCATCGAACCGTTGATGTAGCTCTCGTCCAGCCGGTTCATGATCCGGTCGCGCAAGCGGTTCCGCAAGCCGGCCAGACGACACGATTCCTGCGCCATCTCTTCCTGCGCAATCGCGCAAGCCTTGCCCAAGCCTACGATGCCGGGAACGTTCAAGGTGCCCGAGCGCATGCCCCGCTCGTGGCCGCCGCCATCGATGCTGGCAGAAATCTGTACACGAGGATTCTTGCGCCGGACGTATAAAGCACCCACGCCCTTCGGCCCATACATCTTGTGGCCGGAGATCGACATTACGTCGATGTTCTGCTTGATCACATCCACTGGAACCTTGCCGATGGCCTGAGTCGCGTCGGTATGGAAGATCACTCCGCGCTCGTGACAGAGCTTGCCGATTTCGGCGACAGGTTGCAGTACGCCAATCTCGTTATTTGCGTACATGATCGACACCAGGATGGTCTTGTCGTCCATCGCGCGCTTCAGGTCGTCGAGATCGATCAGGCCGTCCTTCTGGACGGGCAGGTAGGTCACACGATAGCCATACTTCTCCAGGCGCTTGCAGGTGTCGAGAACAGCCTTGTGCTCGGTGACCGCGGTGATGATGTGATTGCCCTTCTCGCGGTACATCTCGGCTACGCCTTTGATGGCGAGGTTATCGCTCTCGGTGGCGCCAGAGGTGAAGATGATTTCCTTCGTGGTTGCTCCGATAAGTTTCGCGATACGCTCGCGAGCTGTTTCCACGCCTTCTTCTGCAGCCCAGCCGAACGAGTGGTTGCGGCTGGCCGAGTTGCCGAACTTCTCGCTGAAGTAAGGCAGCATCTCTTCCAGCACCCGCGGATCCATCTGGGTGGTGGCGTGGTTATCCATGTAGATGGGCAGTTTTACGCCCTTGGCGTCGGCGTGATGCGACTGGTTCAGTGCCTGGGGGATCTTTACGTCCGTGCTCATTGATTGCCTCTCCTGCTTCGTTAATCTCTCTTGATGAATCTCTTGTACCCTGGGGTTCAGCTGATCGTTACCAATTCGACTGGCTTCATCGGCCCGGTCGCAGCTTCTTCCGGTTCTTCCCGCATGTGCGAGATTTTGATTCGCTTCAATACTGCCTCAATGCTCTCGTTCACCTTGCGCAGCGGTTCGCGAATGTTGCAGCGATCGCTCTGGTCGCACTCGCCGCGCACTGTGATGCACGACGTGATGAACAGCGGGCCATCGATGGCCTGAATCACCTCGAAGGCCGAAATCGTGTGCGCAGCCCGCGCCAGCGTATATCCGCCGTTGGTGCCGTGTTGTGACTGCAACAGGCCAGCCTTCGCCAGGCGTTGCAGAATCTTGGCCAGAGCCTCGGGCGGGATTCCATAGGCATCGGCAACGTCCTTCGCGCTGCGTGAGCCCTCGGTCGAGTGCTCGGCGAGATGCTTCATCGCCATCAGTGCGTAGTCGGCCTTTTTGGTCAGTTTGAGCAACTCACTATCCCGTAAACGTAGTCTTGTAAACCCGACCAATAAGGTCGGTGTTAAATCCGACCTTTTCCGTCGCAATTCATTCTACTTCACTCCCGCAAAACGAAGCAAGTCTGCACACGGAGGCGTCGGAAAATCGAGGTTGAACGGTAAGTGCCAGCAATTAAATGGCTTATAACTGCCCGAAGACTTTGGTCGGAGTTTGCGAATGTGGGCATCCTGATGGGATCCCACGCTTGGGTTTCCTCTGACTGTCACGAATTCACGACGGCGTAACACGAGAGGGCTTGACAACCCACAAACCCGGTCTAAAATACCGGGAAATTCCGGCGACAAAATAGCGCCCCGCCGTCTGCTTCTTGGGGATCTTCCGGATTTATGACTTTAAAGCCGCCCGTTACTCCTCCAAGCCGTGACTTGAAGCAGCCGTGTAAGCATCCACGCGTGCAAATCGTGAGCCGGGATGAAGATTCCGAGTTTGTCGAGTGCAAGGAATGCGGCGAAATCTTCGAGTCCAGTGAATTCAAGGACATGAACATCGAAGAGCGCACCCAGGAAAGCGAGATCTGAGGTTCTTTCCTCCGGGCCGCTGTGACCGAGGTAATCGGAAACGCCCGTTTCGGCTTGTTCTTCCTGAAAGTCCTCTGCTAACGTGCGATGATGTCTGACCCGGGGAAGTGTGCGGATGCTCCCCGTATCTATATGTCCAAAGTCGCCTTAGTCGTCGACGATTCCATGTTGATCCGCTACACGGTGTGCCGTTTCCTGGAGGAGCGCGGTTTTGCAGTTGAATCTGCCTCCAATGGTGAAGAAGCACTGGGTATTCTCGAACGCGTCCGGCCGGACTTGATCGTCACCGACATGCAGATGCCGAAGATGTCAGGAAGTGAGTTGATTGCGGCGTTGAAGAGCAAGACAGAGACCTCCGGCATTCCTATTATCATTGTGGCGCGTCACGATGGTCGCTTCGCCGAGGCGGAGAAGAGCGCTAACTTTGTCATCTACAAGGACGTCGATGTCGAAGCGCAGCTTGGCAAGGCGCTCGACGCGGTGTCGGGCAAAGCAAGCCGCGGGCATGCCGTCGGGAAATAGCCCGCCTGCTTTGCAGGTTCCGGGTAACCACAAAAATATGATTTTCCTGCGAATACTCGGGATCATGATGTCGATCCGCTGGTGGATCCCTGTTTTCAATCCTGCGGTGAGGGTCTGTTACAAGCGGAGCCACATACCCGTGTCGCGGATCGGGAGAGTGCTGAATGCTCTGGGGGTAACTGCCTTTTGTCTCGCGGTCTTTGGGATCAGTCCCCTACTTTGCGCTGGGGGCGCCGCAGCCTGCGTCGCGTCAGGAATGTGGATTAAGAAGCAGGACTTCAGGCGGGATGAAAAGCGAACTGGACGCTGGGTCTTTCGGCCAACCGATCAGCGACCGCTGTGGGTATCTGCTCTTGCCTTCGATGCATCCTTCCTGGCCCTGTTTCTAGTCGCTCTGCTTCTCGATCATTTCCGCCCTCCGATCAACAATGATCAGAGAATCTTGCACTACATGTCTTGGGGATGGGTCGCTTTCCTTGCGATTGCAGGGGCTCTCTTATTGTGGGATCGCCCGCGAAAGGACGCGCCGAAGCCACAAACTAAGACCTGACTTCGCTGATCCTTGTCACCTCAGCACCAGACCCGCTTCCGCCGAAAAGTCCATCGCAGCAAAATCGCTTAACAGGAATTTAGGGTAGGCCGCTGCAGCGATCATGGCTGCGTTGTCGGTCGACAATGGACGCGACGGAAAATACACCGGCAAGCCTTGCTTCGCGCCCTCGCGTTCGAAAGTCTGCCGCAATTCCTGGTTGGCGGCGACCCCTCCGGTCACAAAGAGCGTCGCGACATCGTAGGCACGAGCCGCCGTCAGTGTCTTTCCTACCAGGTCTTCGACAATCGCACGCTGGAACGATGCCACGAGGTCGAGCGTTAGCTTGTCACAGTTGGCGAGGTAATCTTCGAGCTTCGGTTTCGTGATGGCAGCCAGAGCCTTCCGCCTTGCTTCCACGGAAGAGCGCATGTCGTGCCCATCCACATAGCGCAGGATCGCAGTCTTGATGCCACTGTACGAAAAATCGAAGCGTGGCCGATCGTCGTCTGCAGCAACGGCTTTGCTGTCGTTTCGGCCGCGGCGATCGCGATGCTTGATCTGCGCTGGAGGGAATTTCAGGGCTTTGGGGTCCCCGTGTGGAGCGAGGCGATCGACCGCAGGGCCCCCAGGATATCCGAGGCCGAGAAGCTTGGCGACTTTGTCGAAAGCCTCGCCGGCGGCATCGTCGCGCGTGTGGCCGATGTTTTCGTAAGTCCAGGCATCGCCTTGCTGGGCTGCCAGATACAAATGCGTGTGTCCGCCCGAAACGACGAGGGCCAGCACGGGGAACTGCAACTCGTGGTTCCCCTTCTGCCGCTCCTCGAGCAGCACAGCATGAATATGCCCTTCGAGATGATTTACGGCTATCAGCGGCTTGTCGAGGGCAAAGGCCAGAGCCTTGGCATAGCTGATTCCAACCAGCAAGGCTCCGGCGAGGCCCGGGCCTTGCGTGACCGCGATGGCGTCGACGGATTCGTAGGTGTGTTTCGCCTCGGCTAGGGCCTGACGCACGACGGGGACGATGGCGCGGAGATGTTCACGCGACGCCAGTTCCGGCACAACGCCGCCATATGGCTGGTGGGTTGCGATTTGCGAAGCTACGACGTTCGAGATGAGCTGCTCGCCCGAGCGGACGACAGCTGCCGCAGTCTCGTCGCAGGAACTCTCGATGCCGAGGATGAAGGCGTCGGGCATTTGCGTAGCTTCCAGTCTACCGTTTCCCATGGGTTTGCCGGCTGCCTATTCGAGCGCGACTTCGTCGACCTGGAAGTCGAACTTGCCCGCAGCCGGACCTCCCACAAAAAGCACCGCTGAGATGTCATGCCCGTCAGTTCCGTTGAAAGCCGAGAAGGGAATGCTGGTTTTCTTCCATGCAGGGCCGGCAACGAACGTTTGTTGCGCGGGGATTCGACCACCGCTGGTGGTGAAGACGAGCACGCGGTAGGTTTGTCCGTCGCCTTTGGCAAAAAACGAGATATTTCTCTTCGCCGACAAGTCCACAGGCACGAAAGGTTGAGATCCGGGCGCCCACATCACGCCGGCCCAGGCGTAAGGCAAGCCACCGTCGATCACGCCTGAGATACCGAGTGCGTGCTTGTCTCCATTGGCGCCGCTGTCGACGACTTTCATATCTCCGGTGGACTTCCCTCCGGCGATGCTGTCGGTGGAAAGCATCCATGCCGTGCCGAACTTGGCGTTGGGAGTGCCATCTTCGAAGTCGCTAATCAGTCCGATGGATGAGTCCGAAGGGGCACTCGCCTGCGCTGCTTTCGCAGCCTGCTGCCTGGTCTGGTCGATCGCCGCACGGTAGCTGGCGCGATCGTCTTCCACGCCTAGCTTCCAGACCGAAATAATGCTCCGTGTCGCAGTGATGTCCGCGGTGGGATCGCCCTTGACGAGCAGAAGGTCAGCCCGCTTTCCCGGAGCGATCACGCCCCGGTCGTCGAGATGGAATGTCGCTGCCGGAACCGAGGTGGCGGCCGCCAACGCCTCGGAAGGAGTGAGCCCCGAACGCACCAGCAACTCGAGTTCGCGGTGGATGCTGACGCCATGCGATGTTCCGGGATTGGGCGCGTCTGTTCCGGCCAAGACCGGAACGTGAGCGACCTTCAGCTGTGCGACAGTTTGCTCGGCATACTTTTCACTGGGTGAGGTTGAGAACTTCGGGAAAGACCGCTTCAGGTTGCTGATGTCGTCTGCGGTCAGGTAGGGCGAGAGATGCGGATCAGTCGTCAGAGACTCTCCACTGGCTCTGCCGCTCACGCTCTCCAACACGCCAAGCGTAGGGACGACGAAAGCGTGGTGCTCGGCGACGAACTTCCCGAAATCCGGGGCTGGAGCGCTGTCCGCGAATAAATGTGCCAAGCCGTCGGCCCCAGCGTCGACGGCGTTGCGGGCATCCTGCTGCGTGCCGATGTGGACCACGACGAGCTTGCCTCGCTTGTGCGCCGCGTCAATCAAAGCTTTCAGCGTTTCCTGAGTGAGCGTCGGGCGATGGCTTCCGTAGGCGCTGGCGTCATCGATGACGACCTTAATGTAATCCGAACCCTCGGCAATGCGGGCGTCGACCCAGCCTTGCGCCTCAGACGGCGAGCCGAGCGTAGGGATTTGGATGCCGTACTCGGTTCCATGGCCGCCGGGCGCAGTGGCCAGAGTGCCGGCAGAGCGGAGATCCGCTTGATCGAGATCCTTGCCGTCGGCTTGTGCCTTTTTCGTTTGCTGCATGTACTTTACGTCGGTGAACATATCGAGTTCCGTGGTGACGCCGAAGATTTCGGCTTCCTTCAGAGCGGTGCCCCAGGCGTGCGTATGCGAATCGATCAGGCCCGGGAGCAGTGTCTCGCCTGTTGCATCGATCGCTTTCACGTTCGACGGAACGTTGAGGCTCTTTCCAACGGCCTTGATTTTGCCGCTTTCAACCCAGACGTCAGCCTGCTGAAACACTCTCCGGCCATCGAACACGCGGGCATTCCGAATTACAAAGCTGTTGCCGTGATCTTGATCGGCAAGAATGATGGCCGGCGCCGAGAGGAGAAGATAGAACAGCATCCAGCCGAAGATCCTCAGGGTGGAAGTAAAGCGTGCGGATTTCATAGTCGTCTCCGTTGTGCCGAACTCGAAGTTGCTAGTCCGAAAGTTCGATCTCAGTGTTGGCAGGTTTCGACGTTCTATCGAGCCTGCCAATCATCCTGTGCGGCAGTTGCGGCTGCCAGTACAAACCGTCACGTGGCCGGCGTGACAAGTGTCATGTGTAAAGCATGCTTGACACAATGCAATGTAAAGGGAACTTGACATTGTTGTCAAGAGATTTCTTGGAGAAGACGAGCGGTATTATTGTGGGGGAGCCGCCATGTTGAAGGACTTCGCAACCTCGATCGTGCAAACCCTGCGCCAGCAAGGCTTTCAGGCGTATCTAGTGGGGGGATGCGTACGCGACCTTCTGCTGGACAGGGAACCGACGGACTACGACGTTGCCACCAGCGCGATCCCGCAACAGGTGATGGAGATTTGTCTCGAGACCTATGCCGTGGGGGCGCAATTCGGGGTCGTGCTGGTGCCGGCTCCGGATAGAGGCGTGGGCAGTAGAGTTGGAGAGGACGTATCGTCCAAATCGCATGCGGTCGAAGTCGCTACATTCCGCAGCGATATCGGATACTCCGACGGGCGGCATCCGGACGAAGTGCGATTCAGCCGCGATCCGCGTGAGGATGTCGCCCGCCGCGATTTCACCATCAACGGTATGCTTCTCGATCCCGTGAGCGGCGAAGTATTCGATTTCGTAGGTGGTCGCCAAGACTTGAGAGAAGGAATCATTCGCACCATTGGGGATCCCGAGCAGCGCTTCCGCGAAGACAAATTGCGCATGCTGCGTGCTGTGCGCTTTGCGGCACGCTTTGAGTACGCAATTGAGCCACAGACATTTACTGCCATGCAAAAACTGGCTGACCAAATACAGGTTGTGTCGCGGGAGCGCGTACGCGATGAGTTAGCCCGCATGCTGACCGAAGGACATGCGCGGCACGCGTTTCTTTTGCTGGATAAGAGCGGGCTGCTTAAGTATGTATTGCCGGACGTTTCTGCGATGAAGGGAGTGGAGCAACCGCCCGAGTTTCATCCCGAGGGGGATGTGTTTGTGCATACCCTGCTGTTGTTGGACAACCTGCCGAATCCTTGCCCGATGACGCTAGCCTGGGGAGCTTTGTTGCACGACGTTGGCAAGCCGCCGACCTTTCGAGTAGCGCCCGATCGTATTCGGTTCGATGGCCACGTCGAAGTGGGCGTGAAGATGGCCGAGAAAATCTGCCGGGACTTGCGCTTTTCCAACGACGAAACAGAACAGATTCTAGCGCTCGTTGGCAACCACATGCGTTTTGGCCAGGTGACGCGCATGAAGGAATCGACGCTGAAGAAGTTTCTTCGCCTGCCTGCATTCGACGAGCATGTGGCACTGCATCGTGCAGATTGCCTGGCGAGTCACCGGAATCTGAGCACCTATGCATTCGTGCAGCAGAAGCGTACGGAAATCCCGCCGGAAAAGATGCGCCCCACGCCCCTCGTGACCGGAGACGACCTGATTGCAGCGGGACACAAGCCGGGCCCGAGGTTTCGTGAGATCTTGAATGCAGTGGAAGATGCTCAGCTTGAAGGACGGCTGGCGTCACGTGAGACAGCGCTTGAATATGTGCGCCGTGAATTTCCGGTAGAAGGTGTTGCAACCTCGTGAGACGCCGACTTCGGGAATGTTAAAATCGTTGTCTCTTCGCGAAGTGTTGAGTTGCAGGACGAGGTGGGGCACTTGGAACAAGCGGGATCCGGGCTGGACAAAATCGTGGCGCAATCTTTGAGGCTCGCCCCGCGAGCTGACGCGCCACTGATGGCGTGGCCGGTCGTTTGCGGCTCAGCTGTGGCCGAGCGCACGCGTGCTCTGACCTTCGAGGACGGAGTATTGCGAGTGGAAGTCACGGGTATGGGATGGAAAGCTGAATTGCAGGCCCTGGCGCCGCGATACTTGGCGATGATTAACCGCTATACCACCGAGGCGGTACGGAAAATCGAGTTCGTCGTCACTCCTCAAGAAACCGTGAACAAGCAGTCTCGTTGAAGCTTTTCCAACTTCATGAAAGTTACCGAAAAAGATGTTGCCTATGTCGCCGAGCTGGCCAATCTCGAGCTCAGCGAGGAAGAGCGCGTGGGAATGCTGCGCGATCTCAATTCTATTCTTGAGTACGTTGATCGCCTAAATGAACTCGACACAGCAGACGTGCCGCCGATGGCGCAGGTCTCTGATCGCTATGGTGTGGATAACGCAAAGAAAGGCAGCGAGCGCTTCGCGTACGCCAACCGCGAGGACGTGCTCGAAGGACTCCGCAAATCGTTGCCACATGCAGAAGCGCTCGCGAACGCACCGGATGCGGACGAAAACTTCTTTCAGGTTCCGAAGGTGATTACGAGATAGAAGTATCTGCAAAGAAGCCCGATGGAACTAACCTCACTCACTATCGACTCTGCCCGCACCGCAGTGCAAGAGCGCAAGACGACCGCGCTGGCGCTGACGGAGGCGCATTACGCCCGCATCAAGCAGGAAGATGGCCAGATCGGTGCGTTCCTGACGCTTTCGAAAGAGCGGGCACTGGAGCAAGCGGACCGCATCGACCGCATGGCTGCGGAAGGCAAGGCGCTGCCGCCACTCGGCGGGGTGCCGGTCGGCATCAAGGATGTGATGAGCACGCGCGGAGTGCGCTCCACCGCAGGATCAAAGATTCTCGAGAAGTACATTCCCCCTTACGACTGCACGGCCGTGGCCCGCATGGAGTCTGCGGGGGCAATTGTTCTCGGGAAGATGAATTGCGACGAGTTTGCGATGGGCTCGTCGAATGAAAACTCCGCGTACCATCCAGTGCGCAATCCGCGCGATTTGAGCCGCGTGCCTGGAGGGTCTTCTGGCGGCTCAGCCGCCGCCGTGGCAGCGGACATGGCGGTTGTTACCCTCGGCTCCGACACAGGCGGCTCGATCCGACAGCCGGCGTCGTTCTGCGGTGTTGTGGGATTGATGCCGACGTATGGACGCGTCTCGCGCTACGGACTGATCGCATTTGCATCGTCGCTCGACCACATCGGGCCCCTGGCAAAAACGGTGAAAGACGCGGCGATTGTGTTGCGCACGATTGCCGGACGCGATCCGATGGACTCCACTTCAGCCGACCTCCCCGTTCCCGATTACGTGGCGGAACTCGACAAGCCGATCCGGGGAATGAAGATTGGTGTGGCCAAGGAATATTTCGGCGATGGTCTCGATGACGAAGTCCGGCAGGCGGTGGAAGGGGCGATCGACAAGCTCAAGGCGTTGGAGTGCGAGATCGTGCCGGTATCCCTGCCGCATACGCCGTACGCGATTCCGACTTATTACCTGATCGCTACGGCCGAGGCGTCCGCGAATCTGGCGCGCTACGACGGGGTGCGCTTCAGCCGTCGGGCAAGCGGTGTGACGACCTTGTCAGAAATGTATCGCCGGAGCCGTGACGAAGGGTTTGGGGCGGAAGTGAAGAGGCGCATCATGCTCGGCACGTATGCGCTGAGTGCCGGCTACTACGATGCGTATTACCTGAAGGCGCAAAAGGTGCGTACGCTGCTGACGCGCGATTTCGACGAAGCTTTCCAGAAAGTAGACGCGATCGTCACACCGACCAGTCCGACAGCGGCTTTCCGCCTGGGCGAAAAATCGAACGATCCGCTAGCGATGTACCTGGCCGATATCTATACCGTAACCGCGGATTTGGCAGGAATTCCGGGAATTTCCGTGCCCTGCGGAGAGACGAAAGAGAAGTTGCCGATCGGGCTGCAGATTCTAGGCAAACATTTTGACGAGGCGACCATTCTGCGCTTGGCGCACGCATACGAGCAGTCATCCCGGTAACAATTCGTAGTAACTCTCTCCTGCACATGCGCGACACAGAATCTTTTCATTGCGACGAACTTCTCGGCGGAAGTTGATTCCTTCGCCGCAATGCTCGCATGTGACGCGCCCGCCTTTGTATCCCGGGAACTCTTCGGGGGGCAATTCGACTTTCACCCATTGAGTGGTGAAGAGATCAGCGTCGGAAATCTCGCGGTACGCCAGCATTTGCTGCTGATTTTTGTCTGGGATTTCGGGGTGCATCTGGCGAGCCAGCGACTTGGACGATTCTTTCGCAGCGATCCGGATCGCCTTCCCGGTGTTCACGTCCACGAAGGTGGCTGCCACCTTCCCCCAATCACGGAACTTCAACGCCCGCTTGCCTAAGCGGCATCCAGTGACGACGGCGACCGCGTCGGTGGCGCAACGGTCGATTTCGACGAACGTTACCAGACGCTTCCGATCTTTTCCCTGCGGATCGTCAATGCCGAGGTTCCGCAAGCCGAGCATCGCGAGACGTACTCCGAGGACTTGCCCGGCACATAGGTGCCCGTGAGCTTGTTCGGCGTCGCGGAGATATTCGTCGATAGATTTCACAAAAGCATCTGTCAACCATCGGCTGCGAACTCTCAGCTTAACATCGCTATCGCTATTTTCTCTTCCAGCGGATGCCGTCTTTGGTGATCTCTACCAGGACGCCGGCATCGGCGAGTTCGGCGCGGACTGCGTCGGACGTCTTGAAATCGCGGGCGGTGCGGGCGACCTTTATCTCAGCAATCTTCTGTTCGATGTCGGCGTCCGAGCGTTGCCCCAATTGAACGGCTTCGCGCAACTCGGTACTGATGTCCTTTTCCCGGCCTTCAGATAGCGCCCAATCGAAGACCCGCTTCATCTTTGGACCATCATCATCCTCGAGTACGGCGAATATCTCGTCGAACCTGGCCAAGGTGGCGAGCAGAGGCGCGACGTCATTCTTCCTGATTCCACCCGCGTCGAATGCAGCATTGACCTGGCGCACCATCTCGAAGATTGCGGCTTGCGCCTGAGCCGTGTTGAGATCATCGTTCAGGGCCGCGGTCATGCGTTCGGCCCCCTGCGCCGCGAGAGCTTGCATCCCGGGATTGGATCCCTCTTCAAAACTCCCCGAGGTCAATCGAAGTCGAAAGTTTCGCAATCGCTCAACCGACACCGCCGCCTGCTTGAGCCCGTCGAAGGTGAAGTTCAGCTGATTCCGGTAGGGGACCGAAGTTAGCAGGTACCGGATCGACGAGGGTTTATGTCCTTTAAGAACGAGGTCACGCAGAGTGAAGAAGTTCCCGAGGCTCTTCGACATCTTCTCGCCTTCGACCAGCAGAAAACGCGCGTGGAACCAAAAATTCGCAAATGGTTTTCCGGTAAAGGATTCGGATTGCGCAATCTCATTTTCGTGGTGCGGAAAGATTAGATCTTCCCCACCCGCATGCAGGTCGAAGCTCTCTCCGAGTTTCTCCATGGACATGACCGAGCATTCCAGATGCCAGCCCGGACGCCCGGGACCAATCGATGTATCCCACGAGGCTTCTCCCGGCTTCGGAGCCTTCCAGAGGGCGAAATCGCGGGCGCTGTCTTTGTCGTATTCGTCGACATCAACGCGCGCGCC